>Ga0224555_1000034_pt1 | contig 165164 bp, 144 predicted proteins | sample 714S23034metaG_FD_180687 | JGI IMG/M metagenome (GOLD analysis project Ga0224555, IMG submission 180687) | Peat soil microbial communities from Stordalen Mire, Sweden - 717 S2 30-34 | ecosystem: Environmental > Terrestrial > Soil > Wetlands > Peat | place: Sweden: Norrbotten County, Stordalen...
TCGTGGCCATCGCCTAGCCGCTTTGCTTCTGGCCCCCATGGGGGCCAGAAGCAAAACAACCTCAACCCAACAACCTTCCGGAATAAGACGGAAGATCGAAAGTGCGAAAAAGTCTGGACACTACCAGGCGCTCGGCTCAATACCCAAAACTAAGCTGGTAACAAGAATGAGCCATGCGACCGGTTATGCCGGAGGTATCCCATAGCACTTCCGCGAGCATGGTCCTATGAAACTTTCGCTACCAGGCTTTTTGAATCTTCTAGCCTTGGATTCGGAACGAGACAGCATACTGACTCGGCGGCTCGTCGGGCAACTGAATCTCGAGCCCCTGCCCTGTCCGCGTCCATTTCAATTCGGACTTCGCTCCAAGCAGCTCCACCTTTCGGATCTGGCGTGGGTAGTTTACGGAGTTTTCAGCAAGCGACTTGATCACCAGCTTTCCATCGGACGGCCAGCCAAGGGCGATCGCGTATAGGACATCACCCTTCGTGGTGAAGCGTATGTCTGTGGGTTGGAACTTGAGCCTCGACAACTGATACATCGGCAATTCCCTGGCCGCTTCAGTAGCGGGACCTTCCCCGTAGATGGTCCAGGGACGTGTCCCTTTAATCGCCTCTGAATTGACCTGTTGCCAATCGGCAAGTTCTCCCAGGAATGCAATCTCATCGCTGTCCGGCTCCCCATACCCGGGTAGCGGGATGCTAAGAAGAAGATTGCCATTCTTGCTGATGACGTCAACCATGAGAGGAATCATCAAAGAGGCCTTCTGATAAGTGTGGTTCTCAAAGACTTTGCGATCGTAGTGCCAATGCCCGATGCAAGCCTCCGTTTGCCATGGCTTTTCCTGCAGCGTATCTGCCAACGTCATTTCGAAATCGCGCGTGAGTGCTCCCCACACGGGCTCAGGAACCTCTTTCAGGTCGAGAACTCCCTCAAGCCGGCCTCCATGCACTCGCACATTCTTGTTGTAGTAGTAGGCCATGATTTCCGGCGCCAGGTCTGGAATCCCCAGCCAAACACCTAAATCCGGGGCTGCGGGTCCGCCACGATCGAAATTGAACTGCGCTCCATCGTCAAAAGTCAGGATGTCGGGAGCATAACTGTCAATCGCGTCCTGTACGCGCAGGAGAAACTGCCGTACAAATTCCGGGCATGGGCTGCCCTTCGCGTGGGGCTTCCCGTTGATCATTTGGGGATCCCTGCCCGCCCACCACTTGCCCTTCCCGTCGGCGATCGTCTGCATGCCATCGTAGGGCACCCCCGCGAGCGGCCCGGTGGTGTCACTCTTGTAGCGAACTGGAAGGAATTCGTCCCATACCCGATGTGGAGTCCCATGATAGCTCACGCCGAATCGCAGTCCGTTGGAACGTGCAACCCTGGCCCAGTTGCCCACGATGTCCTTCTTGGGACCTATGTTGACGCAGTTCCATGGCTGATGCTATGAATTCCAACAATCGAAATTATCGTGATGAGTTGCCAAGGCTACGAGGTACTCTGCGCCCGCGCGTTTGTATAACTTGACCAGCGCCTCTGGGTCCCATCTTTCCGCTTTCCATAGATGGCAAATGTCTTTGTATCCAAACTTCGATGGGTGTCCATAGGCCTTTACGTGGTACTCATATTGGGCTGATCCCTGGATATACATGTTCCGCGCATACCAATCCCCCTGCTCAGGTACACACTGCGGACTCCAATGGGCCCAAATTCCGAATTTTGCGTCCCGAAACCACTCAGGGCAACGATAGGACTTCAACGATTCCCAATAGGGAAGGAACGGACCATTGGGAACAGCTCCCTGAAAAAACGGCGAGTTTCCAAGCGCCTTCGCCATCCGCGACAGCGCGACCGTCGCGATCCCACTTGTTAGAAACATCCTGCGGTTCATCGATTTGATCTCTCCATAAACTGGATGCACATCGTTCGAATCAAGCTAACTCTCCGCCGAGGTCCGGTCCCGTGCACTTTCCATACCTGCCTGAACATCACAGGGCAGGATTTCGCCGCGGCGTCCGCGAGCGGCGCGCCCAAGGTATTCCAGCAAGGATCAGGCTATTCCTGGCTGGCTTGGGTCGCAATCAACTTACGCCGCTCAGTTCATCCACATCTCTTCAATGTCCCGGTTCGCCCACATGGACGGTTTCTGAATCGCCCGCGTAGGACACGGTTCGATCCGGCTGAGGCGTCGCATCCAATCCAGTGCCATGGCCCGGCTTTACAACGACAACCAAGAATTTCCGCTCTTTGCGCATACCCGGAAACTCGCCGCTACGCGCCCCAATTGTCAATGTTTGAGAAGAATCGTTCCACGTAATTGGTATCGTGGCGTACTGGCCCTTCTCGTAATCGTAATTGTCGTTTTCGTCCTCATAGAGAACAAACGATCCGTTTGCGCCGGGGTACACTCTCAGTTCAATCGGATCTTCGGGCTTCTGTGTCGCATATTCCATCGTGGGCCCAAGAGGAAGAATCGCTCCAGCGCGCACAAATAAAGGAATCTGTTCCAAAGGAGCTTCAACATTAAGATGCTGACTCCCGGCAACTCGCTCGCCTGTCCAGAAGTTGGTCCATCTTACCGCTCCCGGTAAATAGACTGACCGCCGATCAGCGGACGTCGTGACGGGAGCAACCAGAAACGCCGAGCCGAACATATATTGATCGCCGATGTTATCGACATTTCGATCGCCCTGGAAATCCATGACCAGCGGACGCATCATCGTATTATTTCCATTGGTCACTCGCCACGCTTCTGAATAAATGTAGGGCAACATGCGGTAGCGAAAGCTGTCGTACATGAGCAGGTACTTATACGACAGTGGCCATTTCCACATCTCCGTCTCTGTCTTAAATCCATGAATGCGAAGGATGGGACAGAAGGTGGAGTACTCAAACCAGCGAACCAGCAGATGGTTATAGTCTTCTGAGGTGTATTGATCATCAGGGCGAAAGAATCCGCCCGTGTCGGTGGTCCAGTAAGGCATACCGCCAACCGAAAGATTCAGGCCGGCTGGAATCTGCTGGCTGAATGCCTGCCAACTCCCGTGAACATCTCCTGACCATGTCACTGCGGCATACCGCTGAAATCCAATAGTTGCAGTTTTACCCAGTTGCACCACCCGTTTCGAAGGATCCGCCGCGCGCTGGCCTTCGTAGATCGACTGATTGGCAGCCTGGGGATAGTAGTAGGTGTAGGGGTTTCCGGAGACATAACCCAGGTTGTCAACATACACCTTATGATTCCTTACCTGCCCATTCACTTCTTCGCCATCTTGCCACCATGCATCGACACCGAGATCGAACATGTACCGCTTGAGATACCGCCAGCGGATGCTGCGCCCCTCAGAAGAAAGCTCGTTCACATAGCCGGTGTCTTCGATTTCGCCATGATGCTTGGCCAACTCATCGAGAACTTCGTTTTTGGGATCCGCCCACACCGAGATCATGTAGTGAAAATTCAGGTCGTGGAGTTTCTTGATCATCGCGGCGGGATCTGGGTAAGCCGTAGGATCGAACTGATAGGCTCCCCAGCCCCATTTCCCCCAGTACTGCCAATCCTGAACGATCAGATCCACAGGAATTTGACGGCTGCGGAATCCCTCGGCAGCATCGAGTGTTTCCTGTTGACTCCCATAATGCTCGCGGCATTGCCAGAATCCGTACGCCCATTTGGGGAACATCGGCGCAGTACCCGTGAGCGTTCGGTAGCCAGCTACGACTTTATCGAGGTTGGGGCCATAGATGAAGTAGTAGCTGATGTCGTTACCGACTTCTGACCGGAACACCGAAGTGTTTCCCATGAGCCGGCCATAGAGCTTCGCCGTCTTACCGCCGCCGAGCAGCTTCACGGGGTAGCTTTGGCCTGCGGTCAGGTGCGCTTTGACCACAGAAGTATATGGCACCCACATATTCGTATCGTCGTGGATCATGTGGTCGCCAACGGCGATGCCAATTTCACGGGCTCCATCTCCGCCTCTGGCGAAGAATACATAGTCTCCGGTGGTTCGAGCCGTAAACACTCCCGCCCGGCTCGAGGGATCTACGGAAATCTCCTCATCCTCAGTCACTGGATTGAACTCCGTGAGCGACTCGTTATCCCACACGAGCCCATAACCGCGGCTGGAAACCATGACAGGAAACGCACCGATAATATTCTGGCTAATCAGGTCGACGGGCATTCCCCGCCAGTTCCATACTCCATCCTGCCCTTCTGCCAGACCGTAAAGCGCTTCGTCGGGCGGGGAAAGAAACTCCTGCTGCAGATGGTAAGTGTCTTCCTCGTTCACCGTTGCCTTCTGCATCGCTTTTCCGCCGCTTTGCGGTTCCGCTAAAATCTTGGCGCCCGCTGGAGTCAGAAACGTCAGCGCTCCTGTGCTTCGATCCACGAGCACCGATAACTTGTCTCCGGAAAGGCTGATATCCTTCGGGGTCTCAACCAGCTTAAGAGGGAGATCGTATTGCTCCTCACATCCAATTACAGCGAGACTCTTGTCCGCAGAGGGTTCATTGCCTGGAGAGTAGGAGACGTGGACAATGTTGCCGCTGCAGAAGTGAACGGTCATCACTCCCGGCTGCATCATAAAAACGGCTCCTCCGGCGATCTTGTGAACCGATGAGATCGGGATGGGTGCTGCCGGCGTCATGGGTATAAGGTTGGTTTCTTTGTAATCCGCATCCTCCTGCTCCTCTGGATTGTTCGTCCAGGCAGGATTTGCAGTTGGCTTTTGAGACGACCCGGCGGAGGTCTGCCCTTCGCTTCTCAGACCGAGCCACTGAGCGCAGCAAACCGCTATGACCATGGCGAGGCAAAGGTTCCGCAGTCGCGCTGAATTGTTTTGATTTGTGGTTTTGCATTCGATGCCGTGAGTTGAGTTGATCTTGATCGTCCGCCGGATGCTTCGGATCGTCGCAAAGTGTTCATCTTTTATGTGGCGCATAAGCCCTAGTTTCACCCGGAGTTCCGGGATGATCGGTTTGGGTTCAGCAGCCTGCGATCCGCTGCGGCCGCGAAACGAAAATCCCCCCGGACTGAGTCATACGGGCCTCAGCACGGAGGGATTCAATGGTTTGAATTGACGCCCTTCCAATGACGATCGCGTTCACGCTTGAATCTGTGAACGCGATCGTCAGGTAGAGTGCAACTACGGTTCATTGCATAGATCGGCCCTAGTAAGTTATCTTGAGCACCCCCTGCATCTCTCTCGCTCCCTGCGTGGACGAACTCTCACCCATTGTTCCATCGCCGACGCCGGAGTCCGGTATGCCGAAATTGGGGTGATTGAAAGCGTTGAACATCTGGACAGCGAACTGTAGCCTGAACTTCTCCGTGAAATTGAACCACTTTGCCAACGTCAGATCTTCGTCCACGTATCCCGGCGCCCGCAGATTGGAATAGTAGCGTGGTCCAGTGCCGAAGGTGTATGCGGGCGGCGGCGTAAAGGCCGTCGGGTTGAAGAAGCAATACTTCGTTCCCACGGGAATGAACGGGTTACCGGTCGTGCCTTTGCCACAGGTGCCGGTCCTGAAAGGCTGCCCGGTCAGGTTTGCATGTTGACTGCCGCCAAAGACGGTTGAGCTGTTCCCGTTGGGGCCGATCGACATTGGGAATCCGCTCTGGACGGTAGTAATTCCATTCACCTGCCAGCCGCCCACGATTGCATCCGTGGCCTTGTTCATGCCGCCGCCAAACCTCTTGCCCTGGCCAAACGGCAGTTGATACACATAGTTCAAAACCAGGGAGTGAGGAATATCCTCGCCGTCGACCGACCAATCGCCTTTCAAGTCGTAGTAATTGCGGATGCCGGAGCCACCGGTATCGCCGTTGACCGATCCCCATTCCTCCGGTCCGGCTACGTCGGACAGGAACTTCGAGTAGGTGTAGGAGGCCGTAAAGACAAGGCCTGCCCCGAAACGATGCTTGAAATTTGCCTGCAAGGCGTTGTAGTTGTTGGTTCCAACCGGCTCGTCTGTGGCTGAGACGCCTCCGCAGAACTCCGGATACGGCTCCAGGGATTGCGCCACAGTCCACGGGCAAGCCATAGCAGTAAGTCCAAGGTTGCTCAACGCGGCGGCATACGGATTGGTGCCCGCCGAGCCGTTCAGCGCCGAACCCCTGGAAAGATATGTTGGATTCAGTTGGCCGTAATTCATGCCGCCGAGGGTAATGCGCGTTCCGCGGCCCCCCACATAGGCGACATCCAGCACGTCGTTGTTCGTGAATGCGTATTGGAAACCAAAGCTGAACTCCTTGGTTCGTGGATCGGGACGGAATGGATTCACCGCGCTGGGGCTTTGCCCGACGCTCGTCAGGCTTCCCAATGCGTTCCCCGTCACCGGCACAAGTCCCGTTTGGAATGCCTGCGCAAGGGGCGTCGACACCGTGACGCCGTCGGGCGAAGAAGTCCATGACGTTGAGGTCGAGTATCCCGGGTCCGGTCCGGAGCCGCCATACCAGTTTCTCGCATAATACACACCGAAGCCGCCGCGCATCACCAGCCTCGGGATGATGGCGTACGCAAAGCCAAGGCGGGGCTCCAGGTCGGCCAGGTTCTTTTCATAGAGGCCGCGGTTCCCCGGATTGTTGTAGACGAGTGCTCCATAAACTGGAATCCCCGTCGCCGCGCTGATCGGGTTGAGAGCGTTGAAATCGAAATACGCCTGTTGGTTATGCCGGGCAGTTGCCGGCATTTGGATTTCGTAGCGGAAGCCGAGGTTCAACGTCAACTTCTGGCTGGCTTTCCAGTCGTCCTGTACGTACATCCCGTGCAGGTAATTGGTCGTCGCCGCAAACGCAGTGTAACCAGTGGATCCAGCTGAGCCGATCCCGGAGTTCCCGGCGCCCGCCAGGAAGGATGCAAGCCCGTCTCCGTTTGTTGATGTCGCCGGGTTCGACGGGTCGGGACCTGCCGTCATGGCAACCGAGAAATTCAATACAGTTGGCGTCAACCTGCCGCCGTCCGTGGTTTGCCAAATGCCCAGGTACCCGACCGAAATGGAATGAGCTTTGAAGCTTTTGTTCACGTCGGCGTTCAGGCTGCCATTATTCTCAGGGAACGTGGCTTCGCCGGAGTTTTGCGTCGCTCCCAGGGGAGCATAGGATCCTTGGCCGCTAAAGGTGTTTCCAAATGAAATTTGTGGAAACTGCGGAGTCCAGGAGTCAAGAGTCCCAGGCAACCCGAGCGACGAAGGTTTGAACGGATAGCCCTGGACGATGTTCCCCGCGGCAAAGCGCGTGAAAAACAGGTCGGTGGAGAGGACAAGGGTCGGCGTAAAGACGTGAGAATAGCCCAGAACCCCAAACAAGCGGTTGTTCGGGTCATCTACGTAGGGCCCCGCAATATCGTTTCCGTAAAAGGCCCCTGTTTGGACTTTTGCTTCGTGCTTATTCGAGTATTGCCCGTAGATCTTGTTATTTGCATTGATGTTTTCGTCAATGCGGATTCCCCATTCGTTGGAGGAGGTCGGCGCGCTCACCACGGTGTTGAAGTTGTAGCCTCCGCCCGGGTTCTTTGGCGCCGGCCAATAATTTCCAGTGGCGAATTTATTCGCCAGTGCGTCGATTGCGCCCACGCCGGTTGCGGGTATTATGTTTCCAGAATACGGGTCGCGGATTTCAACGGTTTGTCCAACGGTGTTATTGGCTGTGGCGCAGGTAGCCGTGACCGATCTGGAGGTGTAAGGGTTGTAGATCGCCCCTTGGTAGATCGGCCGGCACAGCGCATCGGTTCCGACCTGAGTGGTAGTGAGTTCCGATGAGAAGTTACCACCCAGCTCGGCAGTATCCGGCACATTGCCGCCAAAGGTGAGGCCGCCGTTGAGCCGCAGGCCCTCATAGTTGGCGAAAAAGAAGGTTTTGTCCTTCTGTTTATAGATGCCGGGGATATAGAGCGGACCGCCACCGGCGATTCCGAACTGGTTCCGGTGATCGGCAACCCTGGGCAGGTGGGCGAGCTTGTTGAAATAGAGGTTGGCGTCCAGGTCCTGGTTGCGCAAGTATTCGTCGGCCAGAAAATGGTAGCTGCTAGTGCCGGCCTTAGTCGTGATGCTGATCGCATTGCCAGTGCTGAATCCGTATTCGGCTGAAAATGAGTAGCTGGTTACTTTGACCTGATCTGTGTCTTCCGGAGCGGGCACATACTGGCTTCCTCCCCAGCCTTGGGCTACGTCGTATCCGCCCTCCAGAAGGAACAGGTTGGTTCCGAAATAACCGCCTCCGAAATTCAGGAACGAATAATCCTGGTCTGCGGTATCTTCACTGCCGCCCGCCGCCAATAACTGCCGGTAGCCTTGTGTGTTCACGGCGGAGTTCAATGTCGCAAAAGAGAGGTCGTTCCGGAGGTTCAGCGGAAGCTCCTGAAGTTGCTGGTTCGTGAGCTCGGTGCTCATGCTCGAGTCCTCTGTTTGAAGCAGCGGCCCAGTCGTGTTGACTGTGACTTGCTCGGTGGCGCCGATGGTCAGGCTCACCGACATGGTCACCGTGTCTCCCTGAGCGAGAACGATTCTGTTTTGCCGGGTCGTTTTGAATCCCGGCGCGCTCACCTCGAGAACATAGGTGCCCGACGGAAGCAGGGCGAAGGTGAAGTCTCCCTCCGGGCCGGATGTATCAACCCGGGTGATTCCAAGGTCTGGGTCGGAGAGTTTTAAAGTCGCTTTGGGCACCCTGGCCCCGGAAGGGTCGGTCACTGTCCCCGACAGCGAGGCGGTTATGCTTTTGCCTTGCGCATGCATTTTCGAAAGGAACGTCAGTCCGATGGCAGTCACCAGGACCGCCAAAACTACGAAACGTAACCTGGTCATTTTGCCTCCTAAGATTCTTCTCTGTTGATATCGCTTCCGATTCGCCCCAGGTCCTTCAGGAAAGACCCAAAGCCTCTGCAGACCGATTGAACGGGTGATTTGGCCCGGATAGACCCCCGAGGACACACCCTTTTCGAGCACGCAGGAAGTAAGCGCTAACTTTATGGTTATTGGCAAGGTACAGTACGGTACTGTTCGAGAGCGTTCTCCAACGAAATGTGGACTTTGTCATCGCCCATCCGTTGGAATACAGTACCGCGCTGAGGGGAACTAGAGTCGGGGTTCTGACGACATATGCCGTTGAATCCAACGATACCCTGCTAACACCGTGCAGAAATCAGCCCAGCATCCACTCGCAGGCTTGCAGAATTCTGCGACGGCTGATGATGCCATTCTCAAATCTGATTGAACGGACAGTTGTCTTCTTGAGCTACACAGAATGCCCGATAGCAATCGCTAACTTTAGCTTTATCGTGCAGCGTATAATCGGGGTGGCCGAGATGTTAAGAACAATGGAAACAGGACTTTCAGGTGCCGTACTTTGCCTGACCGGGCGGAATCGGCTCCCGGTTGCGAGATTGGAGGTATCGCTCGCAACATCAACAGACAGGCCTTTGTGCAAGCGTTCGTCGCAGGTCTTCACCGGATCCGCGAAAGTGTTCGCGTCCTCCCCAACGCGGGGATGGATTGCGTGATGAGTAGAAGGCGCGAGCCGGTGGATTCGAAGACGATGCGCTTTTGCGTTACGGTGCGGGTGTTCGAGAGGATCCATCTGATCCTTCTTCTTGTCGCTCTCGTCTTGATAGCGGCATCCGGATTATGCGCACAAGAATTGCCGCCCGCGGACAAGGCGACCTCGCAATCGAGCCCGGGAAACGCCGAGAAGCCGGCGCAACGAACCCAGGGCGGAATGGCGACTGCAGGTCCGCAAGAAGCCATTTTCGACAGTCAGCACCGTCCAATTACTGCCGGTGGGTTCGTCAAGAGTGGTCCCATCGTATTCCAGAATGTCGCGGCAGCGGCTGGGCTCACGCGGTGGCATCATACGGCCGGCACTCCCGAAAAACGATTGATCGTGGAGGCCAAGGGCCCCGGTGTTTGCCTCCTGGATTATGACAACGATGGCTGGCTCGATATCTACCTTGTGAATGGCTCGACCTACGACGCTCTCGCTGGGAAGGCCACTCCTCCGCATGCTGCTCTCTTTCACAACAATCATGACGGAACCTTCACCGATGTGACGCAAAAGGCGGGTGTGGCCAATGATCGCTGGGGATACGGGTGCGCGGTTGCGGACTACGACAACGATGGCTGGCCCGATCTCTACGTGACCAACTACGGAAAGAACCGGCTTTACCACAACAATCACGACGGAACTTTTACAGATGTTGCCGACCAGGCAGGGGTGGCGCTCGGAACTTGGTCAACAGGTGCAACCTTCGGCGACTACGACGGCGACGGCCGTCTTGACCTGTTTGTCGCTGGCTACCTGCAACTCGATCTTGCCAATTTATCCGAATCGGGAGGGAAGGCAGGCTCCTTGGTCTGCCAATTTCGTGGTGTGCCTGTGATGTGCGGCCCGCGCGGGCTGAAAGGCGAGCATGACCATTTGTTTCACAACAATGGCGACGGCACCTTTACCGACGTGAGCAAGAAGCTGGGAGTCGGCGATCCCAATGGCTATTACGGGCTGGGTGCCCTCTTCGCGGACGTCAACAACGACGGCAAGCCGGACCTGCTGGTAGCTAATGACTCCACGCCAAACTACCTCTACATCAACAAGGGCAATGGAACATTCGAAGACGACGCTTACATGAACGGCTATGCGCTGAATGGAGACGGACGGGAAGTCGCCAATATGGGTATCGCGGTTGGAGACTATGAGAACAACGGGCACCTGTCAGTGGTAAATACGACCTTTGCCGACGATTACGACGTGCTCTTCCAGAATGATGGAACCGGTTTTTTCGACGATGTCAGCTATCAGGCCGGAATCGCACAGCCAAGCATTCCGTTTGTCGGATTCGGAGATGGATTCCTCGATTACGACAACGACGGCTGGAAGGATCTGCTCATCATCAATGGCCACGTTTATCCGCAGGCGGACCAGCACCCGGATTGGGGCCAAAGCTATGCCCAGCGCCCCCTGCTCTATCACAACCTGAAGAACGGCAAGTTCGAACTGGTCCCGGCGGTGGAGGGCACCGGACTCGCGGAGTTGATGGTGGGCCGCGGTGCGGCGTTCGGCGATATCTTCAATGATGGCAAGATCGGCGTAATCGTCAACAATATGGACGGAGTCCCGGTGCTGCTGCGCAACGTAAACCCCGATCATCACCACTGGGTCGAGCTGAAGCTGATCGGGGGACCCAAGAGCCCACGCGATGCTGTTGGAGCGACTGTGTACCTCAACGCTGACGGACTCCGCCAGCGCGAGGATGTTCTGAGTGGCGGCAGCTATCTTTCTTCGAACGACATGCGTGTCCACTTCGGCCTGGGAGACGCCACGGATGCAGGAACGGCGGAGATTCACTGGCCGTCAGGTGCTAAAGAAAGTGTCAAGCTGCCCGCCATTGACCGCATCTTCACCATCGAGGAAGGCAAAGGGATCACTGGCGAACTCTGTACCGCGTGTGGCACTCCAGGTAAATAGAGAGCCGCATGCGACCGAATGAGTGTCTGGAAGATTGATGGAACGGTGTTGCTTGTGAGTATGCAGAGCAAATGTCGCGATTGCAACCAAGAGTCTTCCCAGCTTCCCCACAAGGCCAACCGCGAGAAGAGCCAAGTGGCGTCTCCGCACTGTCGCAGCAGGCGCGTCGAGCAGTTGGTCTAGGCATTCTCCGCCGTCCCTTCAGAGAAAAGCTAAGCTGCGGGTCCGATTACTTGCTCGTCGCCTGTATCGGTATCTCAAGCGATCCGGTCTTGATGCTCGCCGGATCGTACACAACGGTGCGCAGCACAACCGCGCTCGCAGGCAATTCCACCACAAGCCGCATTGGGACGCTGTTTCTGGCCGCGCGCATTCGCTCATACTGTTCGGTCTCAAGCTTCAAATCAAATCTGCGGCCAAGAGATTTCACGGCTTTGCCCTCGCTGTCGTAAGCTAAGAATGCACACTCCAACTGTGCGCGTCTTGCCCCGCCGGCATCCTCTGCAAATGTCAGATCCTGTAGGTCCACATTCAGGTCCACGACAAAGCTGTGCGTTCCCGCCGGAAGACTTGCAGGTTTCTCGGTTCCAGAGCCCTCATCGGGCACCGGACCCTGGATTTGCGGATCACCCTCCGGCAGCACCCGCTCCTGAAAAAGAATCTGCGTCGACGGCGGCGCGCCGAGCACCGCTGCCGCGGCCATGGCGCTGTTTGCTCCATCGGAGCCGCTCTCAGGCTTGCTTCCATCATCCGCGTAATAGCCGCCCCGGTAGGCAAGCTGATATTTGCCGCCACCCACCTTCACTTCGATCTTGTGGAATTCACCGCCTTTCCTGCCGCCCGTCTGTGGCGGCGGAACATAGCTCAGCGCGTAATAGCTCGATCCATTCGCGACGATCCTCTCCACGACCTCCTCGAGGCCGTTGCTGTTAGCGTATCCGCGCCCCCCCGTCTCCGTCGCAATCGCGTTTATCGTTCCCTGTTCCTGCGGCGTCTTTTCACCGAAAATGTTCGGCTGGGGGTCCGACGCATCCGCACCGGGCGCCTTCATCAGTCCGCGCACATCCACGGGATACACGGCAACGCGAGCCGCGGCGAGCAACCCGTCCGTCCGTTGCACTGCGTCGCGGTAGTCTCTCAGATTCTTGATAGGCGCACGCTCAAACGCATCGGGCCAGAGCCCCATCGGGAACGATCCCGAAAGCCAGATCAGGTTCTTCCTCCCGAGAATTGCCGCCAGGTATTGCGCCAATTGGCTCAGTGCATCCAGTGTCATCATCGTGCGCTGGTCCGAATTGGAAGTTCCCAAATCATCTTCGAGCTGGAGCTTCATGTCGGCGTCATTTCCCCCCCTGGTTTTGCTGGCTATCGCCAAGGCATCATGGAACTCTCTCGTGGACATACTGGCGTCGCTGCCCAGTCCAACTCCTGCCGATGCTCGCGGGTTGGTCTTCTGGTCTTGCATGGCTTTGCTCAGATGCGCAACATCGGTAGTAAATCCAGCTATCATCTGCAACCGCGATGAAAGCGAGAAAATCGCCAATGGCGTGCCCGTCTTGACCGTTCCCAGAAGTGCGATCACCTGCTTCCTTGCCTGCTCCTGGTCGCCCGCAGGTGTGTTTAGCGTGTCCAGCAGCAGAACATTCACAGCGGTGGACTCGGGATGCACCGGAATATTCGAGTAGGTATTGGGCGGCAATGCAGGAGGCTTCGCAATCTCCACGCTTGCCGGCGGCTCATTTTCTTCAAACGACGCAATCGGCTGCTCATGCCCATCCTCAGAAACATGGAACCGGCTGCGATCCAGCCCTTGCACCGGCCGGTCGTGGTCGGTGACTACTACATCGACGAGCACCAGGTTGGATTTGGCGTGAAGAACCGTCCCTGTCGTCACCGCGCCTGGCGTTGGGCTGCTTGGCGCAGGTGGTCCCAATGTTGCCTCGGCGGTCTTCGCGTTCTTCGTGGAGGCCGATTCTGACGCACCGTGAGCGGCCGCCTCCGCAGGCGTAGCAGAAGTCGAGTTCGGGGCCGGGGTCGCGGCCGTTTCTGCGGAGGGGGCAGAGGCCAGGTTGGACAAAGGTGCCACTTGCGCCACAGCGGCAGGGGTCTGCGCATCCGCCGCCACGGCCGCCGATGCATTCGCACTCGCCGACGCAGCTGCGTCTTTCGTCTCGGCCGCTTGCGTTCCACCGCTCTGGGCGGCGTTGGTGTCGTTTCTCGCGCTCTCATTCGGCACAATCCGCGCGTCCGATCTGAACAGGTGATACTGCGTAAATCTCACATCGTTCAACTGCGTCTGCACCATCGCAGCCGATTTCTGCACAGCCTGCCCGGCACCCTCAACCGGGACCCTCGAGTAAGCCACCCCGTGTGCTGGGCAAATATAGGTGCGATCTCCGATCGCCACCGATGCATACTCCACCAGAATCGCGTCCTCGATCGCCTGGTGCGGAGGCGCCATGTCCGCCACCGCGCTCAGGCGCAGAATGCTCCCCGTAGCCGGCTCGATTGCAATCTCGCCATGGTATCCGGGATAAACCATTTCCAGTTTTGTCCCATTCGGGATCCCCACCATCCAGTTCGAACGATCTTCAGGTACCGAATAATGGAAGACCGCCGCTGGATCGTTTTCGCCCTGTTCCCAATGGCTCCAGGTCACCTGTCCGCGACTCGCATCCTCTAGCACTGCTCCTAACATCGGGCCAAATTCGCCGTAGGTAGTTAAGCCGGCCGGTGACGCTTCGTTCTTTGAGTCTCTGCCCGCAGCATCCCGCACCTCCGAGCCGTCTCGAAAGGTCACCGTCACGCTGTACGTGCCCGCGACATGCAGAGGCTTGGCTTCGGGCCCGCCCATCGACAAACCAAACGGCCGCATGTTATGGCCTGGCAGCCTTTGCGCGTTTGTCACGGCTTGTTCCGCCGACGGCATATCTTCAAAGTGTGTCGTCGCGCGCGTCGCAAAGAAATTCGGCAGCTCCGAAAACATCTTCCTCACATACTCCATGGCCAGATCAAACATTCTTGTCTGTGTTTCGCCATCGGGAGCGGGGTCGCGGATCACGTCCTCCGCGGGAGGTTTGAGAAAGGCAGCGCTATCGGCCAGCTTCATTAGTTCCTCGGCTGTCTTCCTTCCATTGAAGTCCTTCTCCCATCGGGCGAGCCGCGCAAGGCTTACGCGCTCCGTCAGTTCCAATTCTGAAAGCTGCTGCGCAATATGGCCATCGGATTTGCCCTTATTCGCGGCCAGCAACTGCTCCAACTCTGCCACCGAAAGGCTCTTGGCCGCCATTGCCGGCAAGGCCGTTCCCGCAAAAAGAAGCAGCGTCGCCCATTTGACCATCCAGACCCGCCCTTATGACCACGGCAGAAGTATAGCGCCTTTTCTTTTTGCCCCCACGCGGCCAAGGAACCCGGCCGGTGCTCAACCGTCTTACACATAGCGATTTGCCGCGACGGTATACTGGTCGTGGCCCGCGACCTGGCCGGCGATGCTACCTTCGCCAATGGCATCTCTTTAGAGACGCCCAACATGAGGACCGGGCAGAGATTTCAGAATGAGCGAGCGGATTTGTCATTCAAGACCCGCTCCTCACCATCGGCTGGGACAATGGGAAATGTGACCTGCCCAATTCGAGCACACCCGTAATGGGACTTAACGCAGGCGGGTAGTGCGATTGTTAGAGCAGTGATAGAAAGCGAGGCAAGATGACCGCGCAATTTCCGCGAACGATGATCTGGCCCATTTTGGCGTTGGCTCCCTGTCTATGGGCTCAACAGACAAACTCCTGTGCCAATCTTCTGAATTTCAAAGCTCCAGGTGTCGAAATCACCAAAGCCGCTCCCATTGCCGCAGGAAGCACTGAGCCAATTCCTTTCGCCCCAGCGGGACAGTCCCTTGTGCTCCCTGCATACTGCCGCGTCGAGGGAGTCATCAATCGGCGCGCAGGAGTTGGTGAAGAAGAATTCGGCATCCATTTCGCGCTGGCCATACCGGACCAGTGGAACGGTGATTTCCTGATGCAGGGCGGCGGAGGCGGAAACGGAATCGTGTATCCGCCGCTCGGCCTCACCGCGTCGGGAGATACACCCGCGCTCATGCGCGGTTATGCCGTTGTCAGCACAGACACCGGCCACAAAAGCCATGACGGCGCATTCGATTTCGGATTCATGAAAGACCAGCAGGCTTATTTGGACTTCGCCTATCAGGCCAACGTCCAAGTCGCCGCGGTCTCCAAAAAGATCCTTGCGCAGCACTACGGCAAGTCTGCGGCCTTTTCGTATTTCGCCGGGTGCTCAACGGGCGGCCGCGAAGGAATGGTTCTCTCACAGCGGTACCCCACGGAATTCGACGGAATCATCGTCGGTGACCCGGCAATGCGCACCGGTCTTTCCAACCTCGCTATCGGCGAATGGATGCCTGCCGCGTTCAACCAGATTGCGCCTAAAGATGCCAACGGGAAACCGATGATTGAGGAGGCCATCACAGACAGTGATCGCAAGCTGGTCATGGATGCCCTGATGAAGCAGTGCGACGCGAAAGATGGAGTGGCAGATGGCATGATTTTCGATCCTCTTGCATGCGATTTTGATCCCCAGGTTTTAGCATGCAAAGACGCTGAGAACGAATCCTGCTTAGCCCCGAACAAAGTCGCCGCCATCAAGAAGGCCTTCGGCAGCCCAAGAACGTCGCGGGGAATCCAGGTCTATCCGGGATTCCTCTACGATTCCGGCATTGCAGCGACCACTGGGATCAGGGGAATTCTGGTTCCCGGCCCGGGCATCTTCGGTCCTGCGCCGGCAGCGACCGAAGTCGACGTCGACACGGAAGCGATCAACGACAGTCAGCCGCTTGTAGACTCAATGTCCACGAACCTGTCAACCTTCGCCGGTCATGGAGGAAAACTGATCTTCTACCACGGCGATAGCGATCCGTGGTTCTCGCCTCTCGATACGTTCAACTATTACAAGGACATGGCTGCCGCTAATAGCGGGCTCGAAGCAATTTCAAGCTGGAGCCAGTTTTATTTTATTCCGGGAATGAGTCACTGCGGTGGTGGCCCCGCGCTCGATCAGTTTGATCTCTTGAACGCTCTGTCCAACTGGGTGGAGAAGGGGGTCGCGCCGAAGTCGGTGATCGCTACCGGTAAGGCATTTCCAGGTCGGAGCCGTCCACTCTGTCCGTATCCGAAACATGCGCAATACAAAGGACAAGGCAACACAGAAGACGCGAACAACTTCGAATGCCGTTGATCTGAACAGGCCTTCCGGATCTCTCGTGGGCCCGATTCCTCGAGATACTGACAGGTTGGGAAGCTCTTCCGGAGGTGATGCGTTGAGCCGCAGGGATTCGCCGCGTGCAGTTTGAGTAGCAAAATTCAGTGAACGGCGAGTGTGCCAATTTCAAACTGTCTCAACCGAGGGATTCACCCCAGTTCGAGTCATTTGCGATTCCAATGCTTAACATTGCAAGCTGGGCTGTCCACTTCGGTTCGGAGCTGTTCTTAAGATGTCTTTGGCGCTGTCCTGACCCCAACAAAGCTAGTGAATGCCTCGATATCAAATGTGAGGCAGCTATTCTGAGCTGCATCCCTCCCTTTAGTCCAGCGGAAGTGAGAGTTCTCCGATAAATTGGGGCGATGAGGCCCTGAGGAGGAGGACTTCCGATGAAGAAGAGCCGGTACACAGAGGAGCAGATTGTAGGGATTCTGGAGGAGTCGGAAGCAGGTCTTCCGACGGCTGAGCTGTGCCGCAAGTACGGTATCAGCGAACAGACGCTTTACCGCTGGAAGGCGAAGTACGGCGGGCTGGAAGTGAGCGAGGCGCAGCGGCTGCGGCAACTGGAGGAAAAGAACCGCAAGCTGAAGCAACTGGTGGCCGAGCAGGCACTGGACATTGTCGGCTTCAAGGCGGTGCTATCAAAAAAGTGGTAGGCCCACAGGCTAGACGAGAAGCCGTCGGGGTGTTTCGCGCAGCTGCGGAGTGCTCGGAACGGCATGCCTGTGGGCAGCTGGAAGTGCTGCGAGCGATGTTACGATACCGGCCGCGAGGAACCCGTTTCGCGGAAGCGAACGAACATCTGCGTGTGCGACTTCGGGAGCTGGCTGAGGATCGGCGCCGCTGGGGCTACCGAAGGCTGCACGTTCTGCTGCAGCGTGAAGGCTGGGCGGTGAACAGCAAGCGAGTGTACCGGATCTATGTGGAAGAGAAGCTGATGGTGCGCAGGCGCAAGCGGAGACGCCGTATCTGCGCTCAGGCGCGGGTGTTGTTGGCAGCGCTGGCGAGGAAGAACGAGACCTGGACGATGGATTTTCTGCACGATGCGCTGGCATTTGGCCGCAAGGTGCGCACCCTGTCAGTCGAAGACGCATTTACGCGGGAAATGCTGGCTATCGAAGTGGACACCTCGCTGCCGGCGCTACGTGTGGTGCGGGTGCTGGAGGAACTTCGGACCGAACGCGGGTTTGCCGGTGCGAATCGTTATTGATCACGGCACTGAATTCACTTCCAAGGCGCTGGATCAGTGGGCTTACGAAAACAAGGTCACTCTGCACTTCATCACCCCGAGTCGGCCGATGGAGAACGGCTACATCGAGAGCTTCCATGGCAAGTTCCGCGAGGAGTGCCTCAACGAACACTGGTTTCTCACTCTGGACGATGCGCGAGACCATCGAAGACTGGCGGATCGATTACAACCAGGTGCGCCCACACAGCGCGTTGGGCTACCTGACACCGGAAGAATTCGCAACAGGCCATGCAAATGTGGAAAGCAAAAAACGCTTTCCACATTCGCACAGCCTCGACTGCTGCTGCGGGCTGAATTTGCAGTTAAACTCAAACCCGAGTGCTCTCACGTGCGCGGACTAAACGAAGGGGGCAGCTCACCGCTGAGAATTTGCCCCAAAAATCGATCTGGGCCTGGTAACAATGCTGGTAACATTTTATGCAACTTGCCGTAGTTTTCCGGCAATCGTCCGTCTTGTTCCCAATTTTCATTGGCTCGCTTGAGATGACTGAAGGGCTTTGAAAATACAGGCAAATACGGGATAATCGGGGCAATTCGGGAGACACCGGCGAATCGGTGCGGACCTGACTCTGGATCAGCATATCGGGGTTCGAATCCCTGGGGGGCAGCCAATTAAACCGACAACTTTCGCGGCTTTCCCCACTCACTCAATTTCGCCGGGTCCTTTTGCGGGAGCAGCGATTTGTCGTGACGTTGCCTGCAGCGGCCTCACGGTTTGCTCACGCCGTTGCCGCTTGTCGAATGATCGCTGAGGGAATTCTCGCCCGCAGGTTTGCTCCATCGCGTTGCAGCCCAGACGTGGTAGCTGTTGAAGAGAAATTGACTGCCAAGAATCAGCAGCCAGACCCAGAGCGCGAAGCGTAGAGGCCGCCGCGGAATGCGCTTGCTCAGCATCGTGCCGCCAATTGCCCCGGCCACGCCGCCAATGATGAGCTGCATCAACAACTCAGGATTGGAGGCGTGCGTAAACCAATGCGCGCCACTGCCGATGAGCGAAACAACAAAGCCGAAGACGATATCGGTTCCCACCACTTGCGCGGGCGCCAGCGGTGTCATGCTCAAAAGTGCGGCGCTGCCCAGCGCTCCTGCTCCCGCGGAAGAGAAACCCACCTCCGCTCCCACGGGGAACATGAGCCACGAAAGAATCGGACTGCGGTCGCGCGCACCGAAGTTGTCCTGCACTGGACGGAACGAATAAAAGAGCTGCCAGCTCGCCGTGGTGACCAGAATCGCCCCGAGGATCGCGTTCAGAAGATTCTCTGATCCCGCGTTGATCAGGTGCTTCAGAAAGAGCGACCCTACGAGAACGCCTGGCGCTCCGCCGAGCAGCATGTAGCCCAGTGTGCGCCAGGCAACGTTGCGGCGCGCGATCTGTGCTGGCACCAGGATTAACTTCACCGCCGTGGAAAACATCAGTCCGATTCCCACCGCGACTGGAGCAGGCACTCCGAGAAAGAGCACCAGAACAGGCACAGTGACAGTGCCGGCGCCCACTCCAGTGAGTGCGATGAACAGTGCGATGAGGAATCCGATAATGTACTGCATCTGCTGGCTCTCAGTCTCTCAGCGAACGCTTCACTTTGCCGGTGCTGCCTGAATGTGTATGCCGCACTCCACTTTGCGCCCCGCCCATCGGCCCGACCGCGGATCGTTGGGATCGAGAGGAAGCGAAGTGCATGGTTCGCAGCCGATCGAGGTATAGCCCCGCTCATACAGCGGCAACAAGGGAATGCCAAGCTGCTCGCACGCGTACCAAACGTCGCGCGTTGTCCACTCAGCCAGTGGCGCCAGTTTCAACACCTGTTTGCCTCCAGGCAGCGAAAACATCGCCGACTCTTCCAGTGCCGCGCGGCTTCTTGCCTGCTCGCAGCGCAGGCCGGTAAGCCACACGCGATACCCAGCCACTGCCTTGAACAACGGCTCGACCTTGCGCAGCCCGCAGCAGCGGTCAGGCGCGGTTTGATACAGCAAGCCGAACTCCGCCTCCTGCTCAGCCACTGTCTTTTCCGGCAGCAGATTGATTAAATTCAAATCCCACTCGCGCGCAATGCGATCGCGATATGTGTAGGTTTCGGCGAAATGATAGCCCGTATCGAGAAAAAGAACAGGAATGTGCGGATCAAGCGCGATTGCGAGTTTGGTCAGCAGCACGTCTTCGGCCTGGAAGCTGCACGTCAAGCACACATCTCCCTTACCTGTCACTTCGCGCGCTAACGTGGCCCGCACCGCGTCCAGCTTTGTATTCACTTCGGCGGCGATTTCCGCAACGCTCATTACAGGTCTGCCCCTTCTGAAGAAATGAAGATTCCCGCGCGCTCGAGAAGCTGGTGTACCGCCGCGACGGCGTGCATCCTGTTTTCGGCATCGAGCGTGATCTCAAAACCACCTGCGCTCGCCGTCAGCGCGCCCTCTTCGCCCGCGCGCGCCAGGATGGTGAGCAAACCCGATTGAGTTTGCAGGTCGGTAACAGCGTCGAGCAGCCCCAGTTGTTCGAGAGATGCTCGCTGGCCGGCATCGATGCGGCAGGTGGCTGCGCCAATGGCAAAAAGCGAGCGCTCGACGGCGTCGATCAGCTGCGAGGAGCCCGATAACTCGAGAACGCCGCCACGATGCCTCCAACGTGCTTCGCGCTCGCCTGCGGTTACGCGACCCCACGCAGCGGCCTCGTCTTCTTCTTCCGTGACAGACTGGCCTTCCGCAGCGGTTACCATGCCTGCTGCAACGGTCGCATTGGTCTCTGGATCGATCAGGATCAATGCGCCGGTACTGCGATTGTCCCGATAAAGATCGACAGCGATCGGCCGCAGCAGATGCAGCGAGACCGCGCCGATATCGTTCATGCGGAGCGTCAGCGCCGGCTCGTGCTTGAACGCGCTTAGATCCACACGGTGATCGACGAGTGAAATAAATGCGGGTACAGTGTGGCTGGTGTGCTTTAGCAGATAGCGGCGATTCAAATCCAGTGGGCGCTGATCCATCCACACTAGCGACGCCTTTACGCTACTGGCCACCACTGGTGTTGCTCCAATGCCGGCAATCAAGTCGCCCCGGCTGATGTCGAGTTCGCGATCGAGCACGAGTGTGACGGAGAGCGGCGCGATCGCCTCTTCAAGGTCGCCGCCGAATGTCACAATGCGCTCGATCTTCGCGCTTCGTCGCGAAGGAAAGACAGCAATCTCGTCGCCTCGATGAACTGTTCCCGAGGCAATCTGTCCCGCGAATCCGCGGAAAGTGTGGTCGGGCCGCAGCACGCGCTGCACGGGAAAGCGGAACGGGGCGCTGCTCGTCTCCTGCGCGGAGGGAAGCGCCTCCAGCAGTTCCAAAAGTGACGGCCCCGCATACCACGGCATCGCGTCCGTTGCATGGACCACGTTGTCGCCCTTCAAAGCACTGACGGGGACAAAGTGCACCTCGACAGGCGTTCCGGTGTCGGTGGCAATCTGCTCAAGGACGGCCTTAAAGTCTGATTCGATTGCGCGGAAAGTCGGCTCATCGTAGCCAATCAAATCCATCTTGTTCACGGCCACCAGCGCATGCCGCACACGTAACAGTGAAGCGATGTAGGCGTGGCGCCGCGACTGAATCTGCACGCCCTTGCTCGCGTCGATAAGCACAACGGCCGCGTCGGCCGTCGACGCGCCCGTGGCCATATTGCGCGTGTACTGTTCGTGGCCGGGCGTATCGGCAATGATGAACTTGCGCCGCGCCGTCGAGAAATAACGATAGGCCACGTCGATCGTGATGCCCTGCTCGCGCTCGGCTCGCAGCCCGTCCGTCAGCAGCGCGAAATCGATCTGCCCGGGCGCGGTCGTGCCCTTGCCCTCAATCGACTTCACCTGGTCTTCGTAGACCGATTGCGTGTCGTAGAGCAGCCGCCCGATGAGTGTCGACTTGCCGTCATCCACACTGCCTGCCGTGGAAAAGCGCAGCAGGTCCTTCCCGCGCTCCGCGAGCAGGAATTCCTCAATCGAAAATGCGGGAGCCGTAAGCGTCGCCACTTAGAAATAACCCTCCCGCTTCTTGATCTCCATCGACCCTTCCTGGTCGTGATCGATCACCCGATTCGCCCGCTCCGAAGAATAGAACCCGATCAACTCCGCAATGATGGCGGGCAGAGTATCGGCATCGGAGCGTATGGCGCCCGTGCACGGGCTGCATCCCAGCGAGCGCAACCGGCTCTTCACCATCTGCGGCTTCTCGCCCGGCCGTGCCACAAAATCCTGCTCAATCGGCAGCAGCGCTTCCTGACCCGCGCCGATTGGGCGCACGTACATCGGTCGCTCCTTGGCAAAGTAAAGATCGACGACCGGAATCTTTTCCTCGTGGATGTACTGCCACACGTCCATCTCCGTCCAGTTCGAAAGCGGAAATACCCGAATGCTCTCGCCGGGATGGATGCGCGCGTTGTATAGGTTCCAGAGTTCCGGACGCTGATTTTTCGGATCCCACTGCCCCGCCGTGTCGCGGAACGAGTAGATGCGTTCCTTGGCCCGTGATTTTTCCTCATCGCGGCGCGCGCCGCCGAAGGCCGCATCGAATTTGTAGTGGCGCAGCGCATCCAAAAGCGCTTGCGTCTTCAGCAGTCCGCAGCAGCGCTTGGTGTCGAGCACGATGGGATTCGTTCCCGCGGCGATGGCCGGCTCATTGCGCCAGACCAGCAACTCCGCTCCGACCCGGCGCGCCATTTCGTCGCGGAAGGTGAGCATCTCGGCAAATTTAAATCCGGTATCGATGTGCAGCAGCGGGAAGGGAATCGGTCCGGGGTAGAAGGCCTTCTGCGCCAGCCTCAGCATCACCGAGGAGTCCTTGCCGATGGAGTAGAGCATCACCGGCCGCTCGAACTCCGACGCCACCTCGCGCAGAATATGAATGCTCTCCGCCTCGAGCAGGCGCAGATGGTTCAGTCGCGGGGATGGGCCAGTTGGCGTTGGCGGCGACGTTTTGACTGATTCACTTTCTGCGACCGGCATTGCGACCTCTCACCATTGGGAACGCTGAAGGCCGGTGCGCGAAAAGACAAACCCGGCATTCAGCAACGGGTGCGTCTTCTGGATCGGTTGTGCAGGAGATCAGAGACTAGCAGGGACACCCGTCGAAGATGTTCGACAGGCGACAACAGGAGCGGTTTGGAGAAGCGCAAACCATGCGTAACCAGATGGTAACAAACCCCCCCGCCCGAAACAAGCGGCGGGGTTTCCTATGCGAAATATGCGCACATTTCGCAGGATTGACGTAGGATAGGGGCGTCTCATTCTCTCGCCCCTAAGTGAACGCGCACGCCAGACCATCCGGTGGCAGCCCGGCGGCCATGACCCGCTGTAGCGGGAGCCCGCATGCGTTCGCGACCCTGGCAACCCTCGGCGCACTTATTTTGTGTCTCCTCTCTGCAGGCTGGGCCGGCCGTCGCATCCTTCATTTCGGGCCGCGGGGTCGTGCCCAGGCAATCCCAACCGCGCTGGCCCATTCCCGGCCGGGCTTGGTCTGGGGCGACCGTTTCGGAGACGGCACGCCCGACTTTCTGCGCCTGACCGATCCGGCCGACCAGGCCGCCTTCCGCCGCTGGTTCACGCTCATCGCCGAGTATCAGGCCGTCCGCCCCCCGGCTGAAGTCCCTTCCGAAATCGCCGACTGCGCCAGTCTGCTTCGCTACTCCTATCGCGAGGCTCTCAAGCGCCACGATGAAGGCTGGTTCCAGACCAGCGGAATTCAGGTTCCGGCCCCGCCGGGCGAGATTCGCGCCTGGAGTTACCCCCATACGCCGCTCGGCACAGCGCTTTTCCGTGTGCGGCCTGGCGACTTTCAGCCAGACGACCTGTCAAACGGTTCCTTCGCCCAGTTTGCCGACGCGCGCACGCTGGTCGAGCGGAACGCATACTTTGTCGGCCGCGATGTGCGCGCGGCGCTGCCCGGCGACCTGCTCTTCTATCGCCAATTCGGCCAGTCTTCGCCGTGGCATTCCATGATCGTGATTAGATCCGGCGCCGCCGCTGAAGTCGTTTACGACACCGGGCCGGATCACAGCCGGCCGGGTGAACTTCGCCGCGTCCTTCTCTCTGAACTCCTTGACCATCCCCAGCCGCAATGGCGGCCGCTCGCCGGCAATCCGAACTTTCTCGGCATCTACCGCTGGAACATTCTGCGAGGAACTCCATGATCTACCGGAAACCGACCTACCGGAAATCGAGCCATCGGAAACCGACGCTTCCTACGCCGCTCCTGGCCGCTCTCCTTCTGCTTCTATTGGCTGCAGCCGCCGTCCCTAGCTCGGCAACAGATGCGCCGCGCTCCTTTTCGCTTTCCACCACGCGGACCTTCGCGCCCCGCGAGAGTGTCAAAATCCAGCTCATGGCCCACAACGTGCCGGAACTCGAATTCCGCGTCTACAAGGTGCGCGATGCGGAGAAATTCTTCGCCGGCCTGAAGGATTCGCATAGCTTCGGCATACAGAACTACGCGCCGGGGGAACAAATCGATCAAACCACCTTTGTCGAGCGGCTGCACGACTTCAAGGCCCACCTCTGGTTTCTGATGCGGCACTTCTTTCGCGGCCAGTTTACCGATGAGGCGCGCGACAGCTTCCGCGAGCAGCAAGGCAAGCTGGGCAAGCGCAGTCAGGTTGTTGGCGCAGCAAAGTTCGCGCAGATCCCTTTGCTCAACGCCAGCCAGTTAGTGGCGCGGTGGAAGCTCGAAACCCCGCCCGCCCTGGTCAGCGACACGCAGCAGTTGCCCATCGACGGGTTGGGCGCGGGCGTCTACTTGATCGAAGCCACTGACGGCACGTATAAGGCATACACTGTCGCCATCGTCACCTCCATCGCTGTGGTGGAGCGGACAGAGGACGCGCGGGCCGATCTTTATGTCGCCGATCGCAAGACCGGCGCCCCCATCGGCAATGCGGACGTCGTGCTCTGGGCGAACGGGCAGCTCCAGTCATCCAGCAAGACCGGCAACGACGGCATGGCCTCGCTCACAATGACGATTCGCGGCGGCGCGCAAGGTGCGGAGCCGGAAAACGTTTGGATTCTGGCTAACCACGGGGCCGACGCAGCGCTGGTCACGCCTTGGGGCTACAACTTCCAGGACAACGGAACGCAAACGGAACGTTCCTATCTCTACACCGACAGGCCCGTATACCGGCCTGGCGATGCCGTGCACATCAAGGGCATCGTGCGCCAGGAACAGAACGACACCCTCGAAATTCCCGGGCCACAGACAGTCACGCTGACCGTCCGCGGTCCCGATAACAAAGAGATCCTCAGAAAACAGTTGACCCTCTCGCCGCATGGAACGGCCGCTCTGGACCTCAATCTTGGATCCGATGCGGCGCTGGGCTACTACTACGTCGAGTTTGCCGAGCAAAATATCGGCGGCGCCGGTAATTTCTACGTCGAGGATTACAAGAAGCCCGAGTACCAGGTCACTGTGAAGCCCGCGGTGACGCGCGTGCTGCAGGGCAATTCGATCCAGGCCACGATTAACGCGCGCTACTTCTTTGGCGAGCCGGTTGCCGGCGCCAAGGTCACCTACGTCGTGCATACGTCCACTCACTATTGGTGGGATCAGGATGAGGGGGACGACAACGGCGCAGACGCCGACGCTGACTCCAGTAATTCGGACAATTCCGACGAGTCCGATGATACTTACGACCAGACCGAACAGCAGGAGCATCAGGGCTTGCTCGACGCGAACGGTCAGCTCACGGTCACGCTGCCGACTCGGGTTGATGGCAAGCACACCGATCAGGACTACCGCATCGAGGCACGCGTGACTGACGTGGCCAATCGCGAGGTCGCTGGCCACTCCTCCGTGTTAGCCACTTACGGCTCGTTCCGAGTGGGCGTGGAACCCACGAATTACGTCGTCCAGGCCGGCCAACCGGTGCGCGTCAAAGTGACAGCGCAGGATTACGACAACAAACCGGTGCTAACCCAGGTTCACATCGCCGTTGCGCTTGAGACATGGGATTCCGTAACCCATGAGCGTAAGGACACCGCTGCCGACGGCAAGGATGCCGTGACCGGAGCCGACGGAACGGTTCTCGTCGACTTGCCCATTAGCGGCAGCGGCGACTTCGCGGTGAAGGCCACCGCCCAGACGCCGGAGAGTCGCACGGTGGAAGACTCAACCTATGTCTGGGTTTGGAACGGTGCGGGCACGTGGTATCAGTCCAACGCGCAGGCGCAAATCGTCGCCGACAAGAAATCGTACACCGTTGGCGATACAGCGCACTTGCTGCTCGTAACCGGCTTGTCAGAATCGTGGGCCGTCGTCACGGCCGAGGGCGACAGCGTGCAGTCGCGGCAGCTCATTCACTTGACCGGTGCGAGCGCCGCCTTCGACGTTCCGATTACGCAAAAGGCTCAGCCAAACCTCGTCGTTACTGCCGTCGTCGTCCACGACGATCAGTTAATGACGGCGCAAAAGAGTCTCAAGGTCCCGCTTGTTGAGCGCACGCTCACCATCACAGCCACTCCGAGCAAGAGCCAATACGAGCCTGAAGAAGCAGCCAGCTTCGACGTGCTTGCTGTCGATTCCGCGGGCAAGCCGGTTCAGACCGACCTGAGCTTTGGCGTTGTCGATGAGGCTCTCTACTCTGTGCGGCCCGATACGACGCCCGACATTGTCGGCTCGTTCTACCCGCAGCGATATGTCTACCTCGAGCCGCAGACGTCCTTTGATTTCTATTTCTCAGGACAAGCAGGCGCCAAGAGCCCGCTGCTCGCTGACTTGGCCAACGGCCTCTACCATCCGCGCATGGCGCAGGTAAAGCCAGGCTCCGACCTGGTCGTTCCCAAGGTGCGCAAGGCTTTTCCCGATACGGCTTACTGGAACGCCAGTGTGCAAACTGGCGCCAACGGCCACGCACGTGTCGCATTCAACTTCCCTGACGCCCTCACCACGTGGCGAACCACTATCCGCGCCATGACCGACGATGGAAAAGCCGGCGGCGTGGTCACACGCGTGCTGGTGCGCAAGAACCTCATCGTGCGCCTCGCCTCGCCGCGTTTCTTCCGCCAGGGCGACGAGACCGTGCTCCGCGTTATCGCGCACAATTATTTGGCGACGGCCAAAGACGTGACCTTTGCCCTCGACGTGAGCGGCGTAGACGTCCTCAGCGGTCAAACCCGGAAAGTCACCATCCCCGCTAACGCCGAGAGCTACGTGGATTGGCGAGTGAAGGCGCGCGTCATTGGCAACGCTGTTCTCACCGCCAAAGCGCTCACCAATGAAGAATCGGACGCGCTGCAAACGACGCTGCCCATTCTTCCTTACGGCGTGCAGCAAAGTGCAGCCGGCACGGGAGTGGTCTTTTCGGGAGCGGGACAGAACCAGTGGCCGTTCAGCTATCCGGCCGCATCGGATCCCGGCTCGCGCTCGCTTACAGTCACGGTCTCTCCATCCGTCGCCGGAACCGTCTTCGATGCGCTCGACTACCTCACCAGCTATCCATGGGGTTGCACCGAGCAAACCATGTCGAGCTTCCTGCCCGACCTGATTGTTGCCCAGGCCGTCGACAGGCTGCATATCAAGTCGCCCATCGACCGCAAGACGTTGAACGACGAGGTCAGCGCAGGACTTGAACGGCTCTCCAGCTATCAGCACGACGATGGTGGTTGGGGCTGGTGGCAGGACGATCCCAGTCTCGTCTTCATGACCGCCTACGTTGTGAGTGGTCTGGGCCAGGCCAAACAGGCCGGCTACACGATCGACGATGACCGGCTCAACAACGCGCGCAACTGGCTGCTGAAGACGCTGGCCGCGCATCCCGATATGATCCCCGACCTGCGCGCCTACACCGTTTACGCGTTAGCCACCACGGGCGGCGCGCCAAAAGACGCGCTCGACCGAACATGGGCTAGCCAGGACAAACTCAGTGACGAGGGGCTTGCGCTGATCGGGCTTGCCCTCGATGCGGCGGGCGATGCGCGAGCGCACCAGGCCGCGGTGCTTCTCGAAAAGAAGGCCCACGCGACCGACGTCGATGCCTACTGGGAGGGCAAATACGACGGCATGATGGATTTCTGGGACGACACCTCTCCAGAAACCACGGCATTCGCGCTCAAGCTTCTCATCCGCCAGGACCGCTCCAGCAGCCTGATGCCCAAAGCCGCGCGCTGGCTCGCCGAACATCGCGAGGGCGACTACTGGTATTCCACCAAGCAGACCTCAATGGTCATCCAGGGGCTCACCGATTACCTCGCTCTCAGCGGCGAGCTAGCCAACACCTCCGACGTCGAGGTTCTCGTGAATGGCACAAGCATAGGCAAACGCCACTTTGGTCCCGACGATGTCTTCGCCGCGCCCTGGCAGATCAAGGTTCCCGCGGCCGAAGCCTCGAGTGGCGGCCAGGTTACAATCCGCAAGAGCGGCAACGGCATTACCTACTGGTCCACTGCGAACAGTTGGTACTCCGCCGACCGCAAATCCTTCCAGCAGGGTCAGCTCGCGCTCAACATCACCCGCGATTACTACCTGCTTCAGAAACGCCAGGATAAGCCGACCGATCCCATCACTTACGATTTGGTTCCGCTTAAAGGCCTTGTTCACATTGGCGACATCATTGCCGTCAAGCTGGCGCTCAACGGAACCGATTGGAAGTACCTGCAGGCCCAGGACCCCATCCCCGCAGGCACTGAGATCCTGTCAGACCCTGGCCTCTATACACTGAACAACAAGCCCGACTGGTGGTCCGAATTGTTTACACGCGAGGAATTTCGCGACGACCGCGCCGCATTCTTCAATACCGATTTCAGTTCGCGGAGCGTTTACGTCTACCTGATTCAGGCTGATAATTCCGGCCTCTTCCAGATTAGCCCCGCGCAGGCCGGGCCCATGTACCAATCGAACGTCCAGACCACTACCGATCCCGCAACGCTGGAGGTGCAGCCGTGAGTGATGTTGCAGCCACCAACCCTTCGAACGATCTGTTTCACCGTCTCCGCACGAGTCTTGCGTGGATCGCGGCCCAATTCTGGGCCACGCTTGTGCTCGTTCTCGCGGGTGCGGCCTGGACGCGCCTGCCCGATAGTTACGCGTGGCAAGTGGGGCTCTCCTTGTTCGTGCCGCTTGTGCTGCTTGCGGCGGCTTTGCTGCTCCAGGCCGGAACCATGCGCAAACTCCTCCACGACGAGAAGAGCCGCGTGCACTTGACCCTGGGCGTGCTCACGCTTTTGGTCTGGGCAGCGATCGTTTGGGCTGCGTGGGCGCTTCTGGATTGGTGTAGCGATCAGATTCCCGAATGGGCGGGCTATCTGAACTCGCGTGCCTCTGCTCACATGCGCGCCACGCTCTTCACTTACGACCACATTCAAAGTTGGCTCACGATCCTCGTCTGGATCTTCCGCTGGATCGTTGTGCCGGCAAAGGTGATTCCCTATGCAATGGGCTCAGCGCAATGGGGCTGGCTGTTGCCGTGGCGCAAAATCATCCGGCTCTTGTTCAACTGGCGCTGGTGGTTGGCGGTCGTTGTGGCAGCGCTGCTGGCCGTGGAGTGGCCAAGTCATTTCTTCACCGGCGAGCCGCTAGGGACGGTATCGCATCAGGTCTGGGCTGTCATGCTCAAACTCGCGGGAACTTATTTGCTGGCGATTGTTTGTTGGGTTTTTCTTCTGGCGTGGTGCGCAGTGCTGTTGTGCCGTAGTGAGCCCGCCGCAGAGAAGCCTTCGGACGATTCGCTCGTGCCCGCTCCCGTGGGCGCAGGCCCGCTCGGAGAAGACTCTGTCCGGTTACCGCTGCCCGAGGGTGACGACAATTCCAGCAGGAACGCCTGACCTGAGCCACTCGAGCACCTGCGTGCGTCCATAGCGCGCAAGCAGTTGCGCTGCGTACCACTCGGCTGCGCGATGCGCGGCCGCAGATTCGGCCTCATTATCCGCGTGCATCAGCCCGTTGTCGGTGGCGTCGGGCGTAAGCGCAGGCGCGGTTTCAGATCGTGCCGTGCGCGGCAAACCCGCCCCGCTCTTCGCCTCGCTCCAAGCTTCCACCAACCCCTCCCGCAGCCAAAGCGGCGCGCGCGGTCCTGCCTGCTGCTCCACCAACACATGCAGAAACTCGTGGCGCATCGTATCCGCCAAATGCCGCCGCCCCGCCAGCGTTCGCAGCGGCTGCGTTCCAATCCAATCCCCTTCAGTGAACGCCGCCACCCAGCCGGGCGCGAGCGTCGCCTCGCGAAAGGCCGGAGTGGACGCGAACGCACGCACAGTGAGAGGAGCCGTCGCATGCAATCCGGATTGCTCAATCGCCTCCGCCTGCGCCCGGCTCAGATCCTGCAAATACACCGCGTCGCCTGCATCGAGAGATTCGAGAACAAATCCGTCGCCCGCAAGCCTCCGCCACTCGCGCCCAGTTGCTTCGTCGGCCACTCGCGTACCCGGAAAATACTGCGCCAGAATCTCCTGCGCGGAGCGCCCTTGTTGCGCCATCGCCGCCGCGCCCTTCTGGCACAGCCCTACGCCATGGCCCCATCCGCGCCCATGGAACGCGAATCCACCGCCCTGACGGCTTACTTCGAACCATGTGCTGGGAATCTTGTTCCATCCCAGCGATTCGCCAACCGCCAGCCGGAACTGATCGGCGTTGATCTCAGCACTGTCGATCTTTAGCGTCACCGCGCGCCCCGACTCGCCTCGCCGCGCGACGGTGATGTTCTCCCAGCCGGGAGCGGCGAGCCCATGCTTCGCCAAGGCTGCCGTAAGCTCAGCGCGGGAGATCTCCGACGCCCACTCCCTGCCGCCATCCGCCGTGCAAAATCGATCGGGCTGTGACGGCAGATAAGGAACGAGTTTCGCATGAGGCCAAATCTCTGCCGGCGAAGCAGTGCGCCCGCCGCAATCCTTCCCAAAGTAAGCCAATGCGCGCTGCTCGTGAAACCACAGCGTCTCGCCGCCCGTCGCCATCGTGGCGGGGTGCGCTTGAACCCCACGCTCGCCGTTGCTGCCCCAATGCAAAAGCTGACAATGCGTGGAGTCGCAAAGATCGTATTCCGCATGCCCGTGCGCCTCGTGCAGCGCGAAGCTTCGCACCACAATCGCCAGCGCCTTCAGCGATTCCGCGCTGTCCGCTGCGCCGCTTTCGCTCGCGACCACCCGCTCAACGTAGCTCTCCACCGGCAGCGTCACCACGATCACGAGCGCGCCCGCCCGCGCAGCAATCGTCACAGGATCGTGCAGTGTGATGGTTTCGCCGTGCGCCGTGAGCGTCACCGGCCCGGCAACAAAAACGCGCGCAGCATTGCTCTTTCTACCCGCCGCCGTCAGCGTCAGCGAATCTCCATCGGCGCGAACGTCGGCCTGTCCTGTGAATGTGAGCGTCGCGCAACCTGCGCAGCTTCGCAACCTGATCTGGTGATTTGGCTGGTCGGGCGTAAGCACAACCTCGCGGTCATGCCAGAGCGTCCACATTCCCACGCGCAGCGTTTCTCGCGCATGGGTCGGAGTTTCTCGCGGCGTCGCAATTGCGGAGTCTACCGCGGCCTGCTGCGCCGGCTGCATTCCGCTCCACGCCACACCGCCTGCCGCCAGCAGGCTTACGAGCCATCGCGCCATCCACTGTCGATTCACGGCCGATCGAGTCACGGGCGCTCCAGAGGCGCGTTGGCCAGAATCTCTCCGGCCAAGTGCGCTGCATCCGCGCCCCGGCCTCCTGGCAAATACACAACAATCACGACCTTGGGTTTCTGAGCGGGCGCCAACCCAGCAAACCAGCCGTGTGATTGGTTCGATGCCACGCCTTCCGCCGTTCCCGTCTTGCCCATCACCGCAACGCCGCCCAAACTCGCCTGCCCAGCCATGCCGAAGCTGGCCGAGTCCTCGAGTCCAGCGCGCACCACCTGCGCAGCATCGGAATCTGGATGTGCCGCCAGTTCCATCGCCAGCCAGCGATACGCCGCGGCCAACTCCAGCGGCGTCACGCGCACGCCTTCAACTCCCAAAAGTGCCAACTGTTCCGCATCGGCGGATTCAGGGTCGCGATATTCAGCCGCTGCCTCATCGCGCGCAAGGCCGGTCACGCCGAGCAACCCTGTAGGCCGCAGCAGCCGACCCAACTCACCCGGGCGCAGCGTGCGCGCGACGGCTGCAAAATAGCTGTTGCACGACCAGGTCAGCGCTGCGCGCGCGTCGAATGGTGGAGCAGGCGGATGCGTGCAAGCCAGCCGATGGCCGGCGACAACCAGTTGCCGGTTGCAGGCGACGCGGCTCGCAGGGTTCCATCGGCCCGTGCTCACCAGACCATACAGAACCAGCGGCTTCAGCGTCGATCCCGGCGCCGCCAGTGTCCGTGCCGCTTCATTCAGGTGGCGCGCCGCCAGCAAACGTCCGCTGGCGATGCCGAGCACAATCATCCTGGCCTCAGGAGCGTCGCGCGCCGCGCCGTCAACGGCGCTCTGCCACGCCGGAGCGCCTGTTTGGCAAAACGCGCTCACTGCTCCGCATGTTGCCGTTAAGGCAATCAACCGAGGGATTCTGCGCACTCCAGAAGTATGAACGATCCGCGCTGGGAATGAACAATTCTTGAATCCCATCTGCGGACTGGCATCGACAAACGGGCTTGCTATTGAATTCCGGGGGCGCCTTTGATCGTTGGTATCTATGAATCAGAATGATATTCTCGTCCGGCGCTGCGCAACCCAGATTCGCGCTCCCAAATCAACGCTGGCGAATCGTACAGCACTCCTTCCGTCGCAGGGTCCGAAAGGTTGGGCCAGTGCTGAAGAAAGAAAATGTACAGTATGATCCTTAGTCCCACCCACGGACGGCCGTTGCCCGCCTTCGGGTAATGCCATGAAATCAACGATTTCAGATCCGCCCATGGCATGATCCGATCTATCTCTTCCAGAGATTTCTCCCGCCGTGTCATCTTGCCATTCGTCTCGAAGCCCTCAGTGCGAAGTCAAATTTAGTCGCCGCGTCTGCTTCCTGCTTCCACATTACCCGCTCACTGTTTGGCTTGTAGAATTCTTCGGAGATCACGAAGAGTGAGGTAGATCACAGAGATTGGAGTTGATTCAGCTCACACTCGTTTAGTTAGTCGAAGCCACTCAGCGGAAGGAACTCACAAATGTTTTGCAACTGTCGCACATATTCTCTTGCTTCTGTCTTAGTCCGGTGCTATAGTCCGAGTCAATTCTCCAACGTTGTTTGAGGTCGAGCGCAGCGTATGACGCTTCCATGCGAAGCTACGCGCGTTAGATCTCAAGAGCCCTGGCGCCATGGCAAAGTACTGTGGCCAAGCGGGCCGTGTGCCTTCGACTTTTCCCTAGACTCTAAGTCCCACCTGTGAGCAAGAGGGGCGAAGCTGCGCGTGTTAGATCTCAAGAGCCCTGGTGCCATGGCAAAGTACTGTGGCCAAGCGGGCCGTATGCCTTCGACTTTTCCCTAGACTCTAAGTCCCACCTGTGAGCAAGAGGGGCGAAGCTGCGCGTGTTAGATCTCAAGAGCCCTGGTGCCATGGCAAAGTACTGTGGCCAAGCGGGCCGTATGCCTTCGACTTTTCCTTAGACTGCAATTCAGATTTGTGACTAAGAGGGGCGAAGCCTGCCCGAAAGACACTCCAGAGTCTGGCTCATTAGGTTTCCGCTGGATGACGGAAGCCCGCTCTATAACCTGACATCCGATTCACTTATCCCGTATCTCCGGTGCAAATCGAAATTTGACGTCGCGAGGAATGATGAACGCGAGCAGGCGAGTTTGTGCAGTTAGTGGGATGTTACTCGCAGGGGTGGTAGTGGGATTGCTGTTTGCAGCTTTCGCGCCTTTGGCTTCGGCGCAGCCTGGCAGGCCGGACAGCGCCCCGGCGAGAGGCGACGCAAATGCCCCGGCAAACGTTTGTGATCCTGCGAAGACTGGTTCGCCGTATATTCCAGTGGACAGTTGGGTGTATCCGGCCATGTTGCGGCTCTATTCACTGGGATATGTGGACACGGTATATCTGGGTCTGCGGCCATGGACGCGCGCAAGCGTGATGCACATGCTGGAAGAGGCTGGCGACCTGATCGGAGACAGTGAGGCGGATGGCGACCCCGGCGCAGGCCAGGCGCGGGAGATTTACGATGCCATCAACGGCGAATTGCACGACGACATGGAGGGCTCATGCGGCCCGCACCAGGGAAGCATGCGGATCGAGTCGGTGTACACGGTGGCGCGTGCCATCAGTGGAACACCGCTGCATGACAGCTTCCATCTCGGATCGACGATTGTGAACGACTACGGGCGGTTCTTCGAGAACGGATTCAACAACTACTCCGGCGCCAGCGGCTACGCGACCGCCGGACGATTTGCGCTTTACGTGCGCGGCGAGTTTCAAGGCGCGCCGTCGGCTACAGGTTACTCGGCCGCGCTGGCCCAGACGCTCTCCACGGTCGACGAGACAAGCTTTTACGTTCCCTCAAGTACGCCGCCCTACGGTCCTACGACCGCCATATACAACCAAACCACTATTCCTCAGGGGCCGATCGCCGCAACGACACATGGGCGCTTTCTGGAGGCATATCTTTCCTACCAATACCTGAACCATGTGATCTCCATTGGCAAACAGGACGAGTGGATGGGACCGGGTCAGGGCGCCAGTATGGCCTTTTCCAACAATGCGCAGAATTTCTATACTTTTGAAATCAATCGAATTGAGCCGCTCAAGGTTCCGGTGCTCTCGCGGCTGGCGGGGCCGTTCCGCTACGAATTCGTTCTTGGAGCGCTGCGCGGGCACACGCTAATGACCAATCCGGCATACGAAGGAAACCCTTCATCAGGGGCGCCCAACGTGATCAACCCCGGAGATCCCTGGGTGCACGTTGAAAAGATCAGTTTCAAGCCCTATAAGGATCTCGAATTCGGATTTGAGCGGACCGCAATATTCGGAGGGGAGGGCCACTCGCCCGTCACGCTGCATACGTTTCTAAAGAGCTTTTTCAGTCTGACGGCCCCGCAGTCGCAGGTAAAAAACGGCCGTAACGACGATGGTGCGCGTTTTGGCGCCTTTGACTTCAGTTGGCGGTTGCCGTTTGTGCAGAAGTGGCTCACGCTCTATTCCGACTCAGAAGTGCATGACGATGTGTCGCCTATCGATGCTCCACGGCACGCTTCTGTTCGTCCTGGCCTTTACCTTTCGCATGTGCCCGGTCTTCCCAGACTCGACGTCCGCTTCGAAGGTGTTTCCACCGATCCACCGGATCCACGAAGTTATGGTGGGATTTTCATGTACTGGGAGAACATCGAGAAACAAGGCTACACCAACCAGGGCCAGCTGTTTGGTGATTGGATAGGGCGCGAAGATAAGGGCGGGCAAGGCTGGATCACTTATCACCTGAGGGGCAACGAGTGGATCCAGGTGAACGCGCGCCATCAGAAGGCGGCTAAGGATTTCATTTCCGGCGGCACTACGCTGAACGATTTCGGAATTCAAGCAATCAAGCGCATCGGCAGGGACTTTGAGATGAACGGCAACTTCACCGTGGAACGCTGGAAGGCGCCGGTATATTTGCCAGGGGAACATACCGTGACCACCACGAACATCCAGCTGACGTGGTTTCCGGGGCGCAAAATTAGCTTCTAAAAGGTGCGGCCACAACTAGGCGTGGCGATGCCCGGACCGCTCCGCAGCGCGGACATGCACGGACCGGACAATCGACCTGCCGCAACCGCGAGCTTCGAGCGCAGCATGAAACAGCAATGAGCGGATTGCATCCGCTGATCTTCCAGACTTATGACGGTTCTAAGACCTCGCGCACGTTCGATTAGCGTCAGGCTCTCGCTGGAGGAGTTCTCTGCCCTGGAACGATTCTGTGTTGCCAGCGGTGCACGGAGCATCTCGGAGTTGGCACGCAACGCTATTTGCAGTCTGTTGAATCACGCCAATCAGGAGAATGCTTTGACATCGACCGTTCGAGAACACTCGGCACTCGTAAGAAACATGGAAGACAAGATTAATCAACTGACCGCGGAGATCGGACTGCTCAAAGCCAAAAAGCGATCAAAAGCAATCAACATGACCGAAGGCGGGCAGAAGATATCTGACGAAATCGCGGGCGAGAATTGACCACCGGGACCAGTCCGGATTCCATGTTTGACTTTGGCCGATCACCGAGCGGCAGGCGCTTTTACCTGTTCAGTCCGATGAGGAAGCGCCGGGACGGCAAAAGCGACCAGATTTCAGGCAGAAGCAAGTGCAGTTTGAATCGATTTTCCCAAATCATCAGCGATGGGGTTGGAACAGACAAAATGCAGAATCTCGGCCCAAGGCTTGATACCCAATTCAAAGGGAACTTTCTCCGGTGCATTTTTTTCGGCGTGATTTTGTGCACGCTCTCCGGGCGATCTTCGATTGCGCAAGTCGGCGCGCAACCTCCGGATCAACAGAATGGAGCGGCAGGCGCGTCCGGCGCATCCCAGGCCTGCTATCTTGGCGGATCAGGGCCCGTACCGGGCTCGGCGATCCGAGCTGCAGGAATGGCGTTGCCGCAGTCGGCTCTGTCGCAGATGCGAGCGTCGGATGGCGGGTCCGCACAGCAGGCAAGTGCGGGCTCGACGGAGCAATCGGCCGAGGACGCTCAACAAGCAGGTACATACTCGACTGATCAATCGGCCGCGGGACAAACATCCGATCAACCGTAGGCGGCGATGTCTGCCGATGAGATCACTGCAATCCTTCAACAAAGCCCTGAGGTTCTAAACGGCGTAAAGACGGTCCTGGCGCAGGGATTTGCGATCGATCCTTCGATGATTTCGGATGACGGGGCCTACAACTGCATTCGCACGGACGCGAACTTTCGCAGCGAGGTCACGGCGGAGCTGAGAGACCAGGGATACGCTCCGAACCAACAGGAGACGACCCCCGGGAACTCGCCGCGGGTGGCGATGCTGCCCGCAACACGTGGAAGCGCGCAACCTGCGCCAAGGGGGGCGAACTCAAATGTTCCGCCGCGACCCGAGGAACAGCCAAGCGAAGTGCTTAAACGGCAGCCGATACCGTATCAAAACCTGCCATCGTTAATCGAGCTCTACACGCAGATTTTTCCGGCTAGCCTCAAGCTGCTGCGATTCGGAAGCGAGACTTTTCAATTCGGCACCGGCAATGTGAACCAGCTCCCGATAGACTTGCCCGCGGGGCCGGACTATGTTCTTGGTCCCGGGGACAGTGTCGTGGTCAATATTTGGGGCGTGCAATCGAGCCGGCTGGAGCGGCTGGTTGATCGTCAAGGCCAGATCGCACTGCCCGAGGTGGGAACGGTCACAGTGAACGGGCTCACGATGAGCCAGGCGCAAAGTGCGATTCAACAGGCTCTTGGGACGCAATTTCAGAATGAACATGTGGAATTGTCGCTGGGCAAAGTGCGGACAGTCAGGGTCTACGTTGTAGGTGACGTACAGCGACCTGGAGCCTACGACGTGAGCTCTTTGTCGACGGCCTTGAATGCGCTCTACGCCGCCGGAGGCCCTACGAGCCGCGGATCTTTGCGCACCCTAAAGCATTACCGTGGCCAACAACTGATTCGCGAAATCGATCTGTACGACCTGCTGCTGCACGGTGTGCGCTCGGACCTGGAACGCTTGCTGCCGGGCGATACGATTCTGGTCCCCACGGTGGGGCCGCAGGTTACTGTGGCAGGGATGGTGCGCCGGCCGGCGATCTATGAGCTGAAAGGCGAGCAGAATCTCAATGAAGTTCTGACTCTTGCCGGCGGTCTGCTGGTGACAGCGAGTCTCGGAGAGATTCGCGTGTTGCGGGTTGAGGCGCACGAGCGCATCGCGACGGTGAGTGTACACATCCCTGACGGCGCGCAGGAGAGCGCCCCCGAGCTGACCGCCTTCAAGGTTCAGGACGGAGACCACGTTACGGTTGCCCCGATCCTTCCTTATGACAACGAAGTGGTATACCTCGACGGTCATATCTTCAAGCCCGGACCCTACGCCTGGCACGAGGGAATGACGGTGACTGACATTCTCCACTCTTACAAAGACGTGATGCCCGAGCCGGCCAGCTACGCAGAAGTGATTCGCCTGCAACCACCGGATCTTCGGCCAGAAACCATCAGCTTCGATCTTTCCCAGGTCTTGATTGGCAACGATCCCGTCTCGCTTCAGCCGTTCGACGTAGTGCGCGTTTTTGGACGGTACGAGATCGACCCGCCTAAGGTATCGATCTATGGCGAAGTGCTTCGGCCGGGCGAATATCCGATGTCGGAAGGGATGACCTTTTCCGGGCTGGTGCGCATGGCTGGCAGCTTCAAGCGCAGCGCCTATCGCCAGGTTGCAGACCTGAGCAGCTATAAAGTCGAAAACAATGAACTGGTGCTGGTAAAGCATAGCGTTGTCGATATCGCCAAGGCGCTGAACGGCGATCGAAGCGCCGATCCGGTGCTTCAGCCCGGCGATGTCGTGGGCATCCGGCAGCTGACAGGATGGAAAGATATCGGAGCGTCGGTCACGATCGATGGGGAGGTAAGATTCTCCGGAACGTATGGGATCGAGGAGGGCGAGCGCCTAAGCTCGGTGATCGAGCGCGCCGGAGGTCTTCGCGACGATGCGTATCCCGCCGGCGCTGTTCTGGATCGGGTTGCGGTGCGGCAAATGGAGGAGAACAACCGCCAGGAGATGATTCGCCGCATCGAAAGCACCTTGCCGACGGTGTCGGGAGGGCTTTCAACCCCGCAGGATCAGCAAAATCTGCTCCAGACCATGCAGCAGCAGCAACAGCAGGTGCTGGCGAGCCTGCGCAGTCACGCCTCATCCGGCCGCCTGGTGATCAAAATCTCGCCGGAATTGAGCCAATGGGAAAAGACGCCGGTGGATGTCCAGATGCGCGCCGGAGACAGGCTAAGCATTCCCAAGCAGCCCGACTTTGTGCTTGTCAGTGGCCAGGTTTACAACGCGACCGGCATCACCTATCGCCCTGGCAGAGATGCCAGGTGGTATTTGCGCCAGGCTGGTGGCGTGACCCGCGACGGCGATAAGAAGAATATCTTTATCGTCCATGCCGATGGTTCGGTTGTCGGGGATCAGGGAAGCGTTTTGTTCGGCAACAGTGTCCTCGATCTCCGCCTCCGGCCCGGCGACTCAGTTGTTGTGCCCGAGAAAGTGGTGGGCGGGTCGCAGGTCTGGCGCAACCTGATCGGCACCGCGCAGATCATGTCGTCGGTGGCCTTGACAGGGGCCGCAGTCGGGGCGTTCTGAAAGTCCCATCATGATCTGCGTAGATTCCGAAGTTCTTAAGATCCACTGAATTCTATCGGGTTTGCCGATGAGGAACCGAAGTAATTATTTATGATGTCAACCCTATCCGGTGAGAATGAGTTGCCGCCCGAATCAACCAAAGACAGCGCCGACCAGTTCGCCTATCTAAATCAAGGGGAAAGCAAGACAGCCCCGTTGGCGACCCAAACACTGGCCAGTATCCTTTGGCAGAATAGGCGAAGACTGTTCCGTGGGACCGCCATTGCAGTGGTGATCTTCGGCGTGTGTGCCTTCGTCATACCCAAGCGATGGGAATCCTCTGCGACCTTGATGCCGCCGGATGACAACGATTCAGCGAGTGCGGCACTGCAGGGCTTAATTGCGGCCAAGGCGGGGCCGGGCTTGGGAGCGGTCGCTTCCGAAATGTTTGGCACCCGCAATCCGACCTATGTGATGATGGGCATTCTTGAAAGCGACACGGTCGCGCGAGACATTGTCGATCGGTTCGATCTTCGCAAGGTGTACAGGCGCAAACTGTACGTGGACGCTGAGAAGGATTTGAAGAGGCATACAGATATCGAAGATGTTCGACTCGCGGGCATGATTACAATTCGCGTCACCGACTCCGATCCGGTGCGCGCCCGCGACATGGCGCAAGCCTATGTCGATGAGCTGAATAGTATGGTCGTACAATTGACGACATCGTCGGCGCATCGCGAAAAGGAATTTCTGGAAGAGCGACTCAAGTCGATCAAGACCGGTCTTGACGCCTCTTCGTTGGCACTCAGCGAGTTTTCCAGCAAGACGCGAACTATGGGTCCCGAGATACAGGGACGAGCGATGCTGGCAGCATCGGCCGACCTGCAAGGGAACCTAATCGCCGCCGAATCGGAGCTGCGTGCATTGCAGCAAAATTATTCCCCGGACAACCCACGTGTGCGGAGTGCGTCGGCACGCGTTGCGGAGTTACGAGAGCAGTTGAATAAAATGGCCGGCACCGGAGGCCCCGTAACTCCGGCCACCTCAGACGGATCCAATGAGGAACTCTATCCCTCGATGAGTGAGTTGCCTATTCTAGGCAATACCTACGAGGACCTCTATCGCCGGGTCCAGCTCCAGGAGTCCGTCTACGAGGCCCTGACCAAGGAATACGAAATCGCCAAGGTGCAAGAAGCCAAGGAGATTCCAAGTGTTCGGCTCTTAGATCCTCCGAGGGTGCCGGAGAAGAAGGCTTGGCCTCCGAAAGCGCTAATTATCCTTTTGGGTGGCATGTTGGGCTTCATAGCTTCTTTGCTCATGGTGTTGGCAGAAAGAGCATGTGCGGCTTTGGATCCAGACGATCCGCGTCGTATCATGCTAAACAAATTAGCGAATATCACGGGCTATTTGCCGTGGCGAAGCCGGCGGCGGACTGTTGCGAATGGGTCTTAAGGCGCCGGCTACGTCAGTCGCCGCTTCGCCCACCGCGATCATGGCTGGTTCCCGCGGCCGCGTTCTTAAGAACGCACTGGCACTGTCCATCGCCCAGATCGCGGGATACATTGTGCCGTTGGCTATTTTGCCGTATACGGCAGTGATTCTGGGCCCTGCCATTTTCGGCGTTCTGGCCCTCAATCAAGCCGTGGTTATGCAGTGCGCGATTATCGTCAACTACGGGTTCCCTTATTCGGCGACACGCCAGGTTGCTTTTGTAAAGCACGACCGTGAGCGATTGGCATCGATTTTGGTCAACGTCTGGGGTGCCAAAGCGCTGCTGATGGTTGCCTGCACCGTCGTCAGCTTGCTAGTTTTCGGCCTCATTCATCAGCTCCGTCCTTATCTGTTCGCCTACTTCTGTGCATTTATTTCGTTGTTCGGGACGGTGATCTACCCCGATTGGTTTTTTCAGGGCGTCGAGGAGATGAAGTGGATCACAATCAGCAGTGTGATCCCAAAGCTGTTGATTCTCCCATTGGTCTTCCTGGTTGTAAAACACCCTTCGGATTACTGGAAACTTCTCCTTGTCCAGTCAATAAACGCGATTGTTTCGGGGGCCTTGGGATATGTGCTTGTCAAACGGTGGTTGCGCACCAGGCTGCCGTTCCCGGATGCCAGGAATATCGTTGTCCAACTTAAGTCCGGTTTCGTGACGTTTCTCTCCTGTGCCTCAACAAACTTCAACGCGAGCTTCAATACGCTCATTCTCGGCATCATGACGGGCAGCATTGTGGTGGGAATCTACAGTGCGGCGCAGAGGGTAGTTACTGCCCTGCAGTTGTTGTGGACGGCGGTTTCGCAGGCTCTATACCCATTCTTCTGCAATGAGTTCCGCGTAAGCGTCCATGACGGCGCCCGGAAGCTCCGCCAGATCATGCTCCTGGTCGGGGTCGTCACACTCGCGGGAGCGGCGGTGGCAGGCCTTGCAGCTCCCGCAGTCGTGCCGGCCTTATTCGGTCCCAAATACATCGGAACGATTCCGATATTTCAGGTATTGATATTCCTGGTCTGTGCTTCCTGTATGAGTAATTTGCTTGGATTGCAGGGACTACTCGGAATGGGACTCGAGCGCGACTATCTCAGAGTTGTCGGAACCGGAACCGTTCTGAACATCATGTTTTGCGTGATTGCAATCAAAATGGCCGGAGGAATCGGCTTGGCCTTTTCCGTTGTCTTTTTGGAAATCGTCATAGCAGCGCGCGAATTTCACATTTTGCGCCGCAAGGAAGTATTTTGATGTCTTCGCTGGTGAGTATAGCTTGCTCCGGAAAGTTGAGAGTTGGCGGTTCCGAGCACGGGCTTTTCCATTCGTCTTGGAGGCCAAGGAGCCTATGGGTTGTCATTTGGGCCATGATGCTCTTCGCACCTTCCATCATGCTCGGCTTCACCGAGACCCAGAGCAAGTTCTCGTTGGCATCGATAATCTGCGCTCTGTATGTTTTCTGGCATTTATTATTCCGCCCGCTTCCACCGCTGAAGGGCATTTGCGGTCTCAGCTTGCTGCTGATGTTCTATCTCCTGGTGCATGGCATTGTTTTGACCTTGTGGAAAGGTAACTTGATCATTCTCCTCCTGGAAGGCCAGTGGATCGCTTATCTGCTTGCTGGGTTTTTGTTGACGAGGGACATCGTTCAAGAAATGGCGGATGTCGAATGGGTCGGCACGGTCTTGATTGGGTTGGGCTTGATCGCCTCGATCCTGGGCGTAGTTTCAATTTGGACGGGGCCGTTTTACTCCTATGCGAACCATTTTGAAGGGCGTTGGGGGTTGCCGATCGGTCGAGCCTGCGGAACTTTCGAAAGCCCTCCAATGCTTGCTGGTTTCCTCACCATCGCCCTTGTCTTGTCGTTCTTCACGCCTTCAGCGGGAGGGCGGACTTTTCGCCGCCACGCCGGTCTTGTACTGATGATCGTGACGCTGCTGCTCACTCAGTCCAAAGGTGGAATTCTCGCGTGTTTTATGGCAATCGTCGTCGGAATTCCAATTATGGCCAAAACTGCCGCCAAGCGACGGGCCGTAGTGGCGAAGATTCTGTATGTCGCCATCTTCCTTGGTGCGATTGGCTATGTTTCCAGTGCATACCTGATCGATTTCCGCGGACTCTTCGCGGACGACGCGCAATCTCGAACCGAACTCGGAGAAAGTATTCTCAACGACTTTCAGGCCGATGGTTTAGTTCCGCAACTGATCGGTATTGGTTATCGCCAGAGCGCGACCATCGACCCGGAGACGGGCATGTGGTTTCCCGCCCATAACAGCTATATCTCGTTCTTGCGTGAAACCGGAATCGTCGGTTCGATCCTGATTGGCGGCTTTCTTTCATTGAGCCTTTTCGGCCTGATATCCAGGAAACACCTGAGCTGGACCTTCGCCCTTCTCGCATTGCTAATTATCTCCTACACTGCGGAATTCCTCTACGGATCATATTCGGTTTTCTTCCTCGGTTGTATAGGCGCTATCGCAACGCGTGTCGGTCAGCTCTCTTTTGATTCGCTGGAGACCTATGCGGCACGCCCGGAGCCTGCATGAACAACCGGAAGCCGACGCTGGCTGTGCTCATCCCGTTTTACGGCCCGCTCGATGATCTCCGCAACTCCCTGCAGTCGCTTGCGCAGGAGATACAGCCCCATGACGTCGTCATCGTTGACGATGGCAATCCCACTCCGATTTCGATTCCCCGCGATTGGCACGCTCGAGTTACCGTTGTGAGACATGAACGCAATCGCGGCATTACCGCGGCTCTCAACACTGGGCTGGAGTATATTCTCCGCGCTGGATATTCATACGTGGCGCGCATGGACGCCGGAGATTTAAGCATCCGCGGTCGGCTAGACAAACAGGTGGCTTTTCTCGAGCGTTCACCGGAATGCATGCTGTTGGGAAGTTACGCCCTTTTCGTTGCAGAAGACGGCCGATCGCTCTTTACTTTCAAGCCCCCGTCGCTATCGCGGGAGATTTATCGCGCTTTGCACAGAAAGAATTGCTTCTGCCATCCCACAGTCATGTTCCGGGCCGACGTTTTTGCGGAAGTCGGACAATACCGGGACATATATCCCGCCGCAGAGGATTACGACTTGTTTTTTCGCATTGCCCAGCGCTTTTCCACGGCCATCATTCCGGAGGTTCTCCTGGAGTACAAAGTAGGCGCTGCTTCGATTTCATCAAGGCGTCGCAGAGCGCAGGTTAAGAGTCGGCTACGCATTGTGCTTGCCCACTTCGACCCTCTGCTACGACAGTCATACATAGGCATGATAGAAGGAATGATTTCGATGATTCTTCCGCGTTCTGCTACGACCCGCTTGCATGAGCTTCGGGGGCTGCTCGGAACGTCAGGAGTTCGCTGAATTGACTCGTTCTTCGGCCGGCGCACTGGCCTTTCTGTGGGACTTTGAGCTCCGGCGTAAAACGACTTTCAATATCGATGGAATTGCGACGATTTCTTCTCGCATCGATGACCATGCCTTCCCCCTTCACCAATCGAACGGGAGAATCCGGCCTAATAATTCCGAATGCCCAACGTGTTTCAGGCCTCACCTCATTGCCCAGGACGCCTGCACGAAATGATCAGCAATCTGCTTCCACCTCGTGGAGGTAATGCTTCACTTGGTCGTTACAACGCCCAGATACGCTTCTGAACTTCTGTCTGTAGAAAGCCAAAACCAGCACCTCGCTTGGAGGAGAGGCCATGATACGAGCAACGATGAAGCCCATTGCGCTGCGCATTTCAAAAAAGCTCGGTCTCAAGTTGAACATTAGACCCAGCGTAGAGGGAAGCGCGCAAATTATGGGCTCCTACCCGCCCTATAGTGAGTTAAATATAGTTGGCAAAAGAGAGTCCTACTTCATCCATGAGGGCTACACGCACCGGGACACACCCGCATACTTCAACGACGCGATTTACTTAGATGACTGGCAGGACGAGGTCTATCGTTTTGCACGCGAAGTCGCGGATCAGCATGAACTCCGGTCGGTGGTAGATATAGGCTGCGGCTCCGCATACAAGCTATTGAAGTACTTTCATGACCGCGTAACACTCGGAGTAGATGTGGAAGAGACGTGCACGCGATTGCAAAAGCGGTCTCCCGATCGGCAATGGGCGATCTCCGACTTTTCATCCGATAACACACCGCGAGCCGATTTGGTTATCGCCAGCGATGTGATCGAACATTTACCGAATCCCGATATTTTACTTCAGTATATTGGATGGATTGCTCTCAAATATGTGGTCATTTCCACGCCGGATCGGAATCTCTACCGCAACGGAACACATCATGGACCACCTTCGAATCCGACACACCTGCGCGAGTGGAACATGGCGGAGTTTCACGCTTACCTCTCGGAGTTCATGGAAATAGCCGAGCACTTTATCTCGCGACCGGCGCAGACCACACAATGCGCGCTCGGAAAGCCATATCCCCTCGCGATCAAATCGTAAGGGTGCAGCCGACAATAGTGGCGGAACAACGAATGCAAAAGCGTATAAAAGCCGTCTTGAAGAGCCATGGTCTTGCCAGCCCCGCGAAAGAACTCTATCGTACGGCCAGCAAACTTTATCGAACGATTATCGGAAGCGACCGACTGCTTGTTAAGCGATACCTGGGCCAGCGAGAGACGAGGAAGCTTCATATTGGATGTGGCGGCAATGTCCTGAAGAACTGGCTTAACACCGACTATTTTCCGGAAACACGCGATGTTATCCACCTCGATGCCACGCAAAGATACCCATTTAGCGATAATACTTTCGACTATATATTCAGCGAACATATGATTGAGCACGTCCCCTATGTAAGTGGTCAGCGGATGCTGAGGGAGTGCTGGCGCGTTCTGAAGGTCGGCGGGAGAATACGGATTTCAACACCGGATCTGTCGTTTCTGATCGCACTCTATGGTTCAGACAAATCAGCATTGCAAAGCGAATACATCAAGTGGGCCGCTGGCATGTGCGGGGATAGAACGCCTGCCGAAGATGCATTTGTTATTAACGAGTTTGTGCGGGCCTGGGGACATGCCTTCATTTACGACGAAAAGACGTTGCGGAAGTCGCTCGAGCGGGCCGGATTCAGGGAAATTGGCAGGCTTAGACTCAACGAGAGCCGGGACGAGGCATTGCGAAATCTAGAGAATGAGGAGCGAATGCCCCAAGGATTCTTGCAACTGGAGTCTATGACACTGGAAGGGACCAAGACAGCGTCTTCTTGCGTCGAGCCAAACAATGTGCCAGCGATCCATTAAAACTCGCACTGCTCATGCAGGGTGGCGGGCGTGAAGAAAACGCAGGTGAGGAAGGCCCATGTCGGTGAGTGAAGTTCTGTGCGTCTGCGAACCGCCGAAATCCGGTGTGCCGCGCTACGCCGCACAAATAGCCGCGAAGTTAGAGGGTTCCGGATTCCATTTTACCGTGGCCTGTCCAAAGAGCAGTATTGCGCATGAGATGCTGGCCGGCACTGACGTAGACATTGTCGATATCGATATGCACCCTCTCAACGCGATGTCTGCGGTTCGAGCTGGCATTCAACTCTGGAGGCTTTTAAGGCGGAAGCGGTTCGACCTTGTTCACTTGCACAGCTCGAAGGCGGGGCTGCTAGGCCGGCCATTATGTAAACTCTTTAGGCTGCCCACAGTTTTCACACCGAATTGCTTCTCATTCGAGTCTGTTCGCCACAGCAAGACGAAGTTTAATGGCTACTTAAGTGCGGAGCGGATACTCGGACATATGACAGAACGTTTGGTGTGTGTCTCCGAGGAAGAACGTGAGACGGCAAAGAGATACGGCATCGTGTCGGACGATCACATTTCCATTATTCCCTGCTTCGGGGACGCGACGCGGTGGGTGCCGCGGGCGCCCTCAATGGCATTGAGGGCGGAGTTGGGGATTCCGTTGGGCGCTCAGGTAGTTGGCACCGTTAGCCGCTTCCATCCCCAGAAGGCTCCAAAGGACTTCATAGCAATGGCCGCTGCTTTACTGCGCAATTGTCCAGAGACTCACTTTGTATTTGTGGGAGAGGATGGTCCACTTCGGGTCGAGGCTGAACAGTATGTCGAGGACCTTCGCCTTCGGGATCGTGTCACCCTCCGCACCTGGACCGACAACCTGTGCGAGTTTGTGGCGCTTATGGATGTCGTGGTCCTCAACTCACTTTGGGAGGGCCTGCCGTTGTCGCTGGTAGAGGCAATGTTAATGGAAAAGCCGATTGTCGCCACCGATATTCCGGGCTCGCGGGAGCTAATCAATGGCAGCGGTTGCGGCCGCCTCGTTCCAGTATCTCAGCCCGAAGCTATGGCAACCGCCGTGCAAGAACTGCTGGAGTCGCCAGATCTGATGGCGACACTCGGAAAGCGTGGCCGCCTAAAGGTGCTGTCCGATTACACCGTCGAACAAGCTGCTCGGAAAACTGCCGACCTCTATACGGAACTTCTCCTCTCAAATGTGAGCGAGGCAACGTTAACGACCTGCTAATCGTCCGCAACATTTTCGCGGCGACTTCGAATAACATCTAACATCCGCCAGGATTGAGCCGCAATAGCATGTTCGGTTAAACGATTGGCAGACTTATACATGGAACCTCTCATTGTCACCGCACAGATGTCTGGAGTGGTAGCGGGATTCGCGTCGAATCAGAATATCAACAACCAGCGTGCGAGCGAAGTGAACACCGGAATCACCGCCTTTGTTGCGTTATGGGCGTGAGGCTACAGAAGTAAGTGAACCTTTTGGTATTTAGCACGCTTCCGTGCAGAATGAGTTGCAACCTGATGAGGAGACAACAATGCAGCTAGCCGATCTAAAGGTAAAGATCTTCGCCGATGGCGCAGACCTCAATGGTATCGTCGATTGTTCGTTGAACCCGCTGATCAAAGGATTCACCACGAACCCCACCTTGATGCGGAAAGCAGGGGTGAACGACTATGCGGCGTTCGCGCGCGAGGTGTTGCACGCGATTCCCGATAAGCCGATTTCATTTGAGGTATTTGCAGACGAATTCAGCGAAATGGAAGCGCAGGCACTGGAGATTTCCAGCTGGGGCCCGCAGGTGATCGTGAAAATACCCGTGACGAATACCAAGGGAATGAACTCGGTGCCCCTCATTCGTCGTCTGGCGCGAAGCGGAGTGCGGATGAATGTCACAGCTTTGATGACGCTTGAGCAGGTGAAGGTCGCAGCCGAGTGTCTGGCGGATGCGCCTGCGGGCTATATCTCGGTGTTTGCGGGTCGCGTGGCCGATACTGGTCGCGATCCTCTTCCGATGATGGCCGAGGCCGTGTGCGTTCTTTCCGGTCGCCCGCACATCGAACTTATATGGGCCAGTCCGCGGGAATTACTGAATATCTTTCAGGCCAATGACATTGGCTGCCATGTGATTACTGTGACCAACGACTTGCTCAAGAAACTGTCGCTTGTCGGTAAGTCCCTGGAGGAATATTCTCTGGAGACGGTTCAGATGTTTCACCACGATGCGGTAAAGGCGGGATATACGCTCACGACCAGCCCCGTGCCAGCAGAGCTTGCCTTGCATTCGTCCATTAAGGTCAGGGAGAACGGATTTTACGTTTCATAAGACCCTGCTGGGAACAACGGACAGCGACCGGCGAATCCAATGAGAGACCAACTATGAACTCGATCTCAGACGTTCTCGCTTCATCCAGGGAGATTGGAGAAGTGCGGAAGGGTCCGCGCAGCCTTTCTCTCGGCGGCTTGAAGCTGTGCGAGTGCTGGTCCCGCGTCTGCTCGGATGTCCTATCATTAATAGCGGCTCAAGGCTTAGCCATCGCGGCGATCAGAGATCAGCTTCCTCTGATTCGACGGGAATCGATTGCCGGTTGCAGTCTGCTTCTGATTCTTTTTGCCGTGGGTACACTGCAACTGCTGGACAGCCGTCGCTCAGTTTTGTTTAAGCGGCCCGAACAAGAACTGGCAAGCGTGGTCAAGGCGCTGTCCGCTGTGTTCGCGCTGATTTATTTGGAGACGTTCCTGTTCTTGAACGATGCGCCTTTCAGGCACTGGGCCATCGGTTGGTTTGTGAGCGCATTGCCAATCGTCCTAATGGGCCGCTTCATTGTCCGCGCCGCCTACGTCAGACTCTGGAAGGCCGGATACTCGCGAAAGCGCGTCACCATGGTGGCTGCAGTCGCCGGTTTGCGCGCCTTTCAGCGAAACTTGGCAATTCAGCGCTTTCGCGGATACGAGTTGCTTGGTTTGATCCCGGCACGGGACAGCGATTCCGATGCAATTCTGGACGCTGATGTGCCCGTGTTGGGCCAGGTGGACGACTGGCGGGCAATCTTGGAAAGCGCGCAGGCCAATGTCGTCGTGATCGATCTAAACGAAACGGCAAATCGGAACGGACTGATTCTCGATATTCTCAGCGGCTGCAGGCAGCTTGGCATTGAAGTTGAGTTGGCCAATGAACTGTTCCGCGAGTATGGCGGCGATTGCGAAATCGACTACTACAGCGGAAGCCTCCGCTTTCGCACGACTCCAGCGTGGTCCACACAACTGCAACGAGCCTGCAAATTCCTGCTCGACTTGGCGATTGGGCTGATCGGCAGCATTCTCACAATACTGATTGCCCCGGTTATCTGTGGACTTATCTACCTCGAGGACCGAGGGCCGTTGTTTCACAGGCGGGAGTTTGTTGGATCTGACGGTCGCATTCATTACTACCTCAAGTTCCGTACGATGGTTCGAGATGCCGACGCAGTTATCCGCGGTAACGCGGAGATGCAAAGACGGTTCGCAGAAAATCACAAGTTGTCAGAGGATCCGCGCATTCTGAAAGTTGGGCACACATTGAGAAAGTTCAGTATCGATGAGTTTCCGCAGTTTTTCAGCGTGCTCACCGGCCAATTGACATTCGTAGGTCCGAGGGTCATTGCCTTCGCCGAAACAGAGCGCTACGGAAAACTAATGGAAAAGCGCCTGATGGTTAAACCGGGCCTTACCGGATACTGGCAGGTCAACGGGCGTCAGGCGACGAGCTACGAAGATCGTATCGCGATGGATATGTTCTACATCGACCACTGGTCTATCTGGTTGGATCTGGTCATCATCGGAAAGACAATCTGCGGGTTCCTCTCGCAGGAAGGCGCAATTTAACTGTTGTTTCTTTAGGAGCCTAAATCATGAAAATACTGGTGACTGGCGGAGCTGGATTTATCGCCTCGCATGTAGCCGACGGCTATATCGAGCAGGGGCACGATGTTGCTATTGTGGATGATTTGTCCCGTGGTTCGGAGAGCAACCTGAACCCCAAGGCGAGGTTCTATCGCGGCGACATCCTGGATCGAGCTTTTCTCGAAACGGTCTTTCACCGGGAGCAACCCGAGGTCATTAACCACCACGCTGCTCAAATGGACGTCAGGCGCGGGGTACGTGAACCGGTATTCGATGCATCGGTGAACATTCTTGGCTCCATCAATTTATTGGAATTGGCGGTGCAGCACAAGCTTCAGCGATTCATCTATATAGCCAGCGCCGGCGCCGGCTATGGCGAACCGGCATCGGAACCGGTGGGAGAAGATTGCCCGATCAATCCGATCACTCCGTACGGAATCAGCAAGCATACGATCGAACACTATCTCTTCACGTTTTCATTTCTGTACGGTCTTCCGTATGTCGTCCTCCGCTACGGGAATGTGTACGGCCCCCGCCAAAGTTCAAAGGGGGAGGCTGGAGTCTTCGCGATTTTCTGCGAACAGATGCTCGCGGGGATTCAGCCGGTCATTTACGGGGATGGCACGAAGTATCGCGATTACGTCTACATTGAGGATGCCGTCCGCGCGAACATAGCAGCGCTCAAGCTGGGCGGGGGAGAGAAGTTCAATATCGGCAGCGGCGAGCCCACTACGGATTACGAGGTCTTTGCAGTCATTCGCGATTTACTGGGGCAAGAAATCGAACCGAGATATGCATCGGCTCGCCCGGGCGAGATCGATAAGATCACACTCGACATCTCAAAGGCGGCACGTCTGCTCCAATGGAAGCCCGAAATACCGCTCGCAGTTGGAGCGAAGCGAACGGTCGAGTTTTTCGCGTCCCGCGCGCACGTTTCGATCCACGAGGAAGTGCGAGCGTGACGGTTCGCGGAAAGGTAGCGTTGATTGTGGGGGCTTCAGGGGCAATCGGAAGCGCAATTGCCCATGAGTTCGCGCGGGAAGGCGCCGCGGTCGCACTGGCATCTCGATTGTCATCGGTATCCGGTCTTGTCAAGCAGATCGGTGCAACCGGCGCTCGATGCATGCAGGTTGAAATGGACGTTACGTGCCCTGAGACAATAGCGCGGGCGATTGGCGCGGTGGAAAGGGGCTTCGGTTCTGTAGAAATCCTGGTGAACGCCACCGGGGCTTACGGGCCCATAGGACCTGTGGAGCAGAATGATCCTGCGCACTGGGCGCGCGCAGTCGAAATCAATGTAACCGGTGCCTTCAATGTTGTGCACGCGATTTTGCCTTCCATGTTGCAGGGTCGCACTGGACGGATCGTTCATTTCTCCGGCGGAGGCGGCGCCTACGGGCGTCCATTCTTCTCATCCTACAGCGCTTGCAAAGCAGCTATCGTGCGATTCACGGAATGCATTGCGATGGAATTGAAGGACAAAAACATCTATGTGAACGTGATCGCACCTGGTCCGGTGAAGAGCGCAATGTGGGAAGAATTGCGCGCGGCGAGTTCGCTTGCCGGTGAAGACGCGCTGCGCGAGTTGAATGAAATGGACGCCACAGGAGGAGTTTCCGCGCAACGTGCAGCCCGCCTTGCGCTCATGCTGGCTGGTACTCCCGTTCCTATAACGGGACGGTTAATCAGTGTCGTCTGGGACGATTGGGAACACCTCGACCAGCACTTCACATCGCTCCTCAACTCCGACACCTGGACACTTCGACGCGTATCGATAGGAGGAAAATGATCGGGATCGCATTGATCGGAGCGGGACGGATCGGTCAGATTCGCGCACGAGTCATCAGCGAAGTAAAGCCAGCCGAGCTCGTGGCGGTTGCCGATGCAAACATCGCAGCTGCGGAAAGGGTTGCCTCACCCGTGCGAGCTAAGAGCTTCAGCGACTGGCGCGAGTGCATCTCCGCTCCGGGCGTCGATGCTGTGATTGTGGCGACGCCCACCATGCTTCATGCTGAGATCGCGTCCGCAGCCCTGGCGGCAGGCAAACATGTTCTCTGCGAGAAACCGCTGGCGCGAAACGTGGCCGAAGCTGAACGAATTGTGGATGCGGCGCGCGCCTCGAGCAAAGTGCTTAAGACCGGATTCAACTATCGACACCTCCCGCACGTTCGCAAAGCGAAGGAACTTATTGCCGGCGGCGAGCTGGGTGAGCTTTCTTTCCTGCGCTGCCATTTCGGCCATGGGGGTAGACCCGGCTTCGAGAAAGAGTGGCATACTGATCCCGAAATTTCTGGCGGCGGTGCGTTACTGGAACAGGGCATTCATGTGATGGACCTGATCCGTTACCTTTTGGGAGAGCCAGTCCGCGTGGCAGGACAAAGAAGCACCTTTTTTTGGAATCTTCGCGATGTCGAGGATAATTGCTTTTGCCTGTTTGAGACGAAAGCCGGTCAGATTGCTCAAGTCCATGTAAGTTGGACTCAATGGATTAATTCCTTCCAGTTAGAGCTCTACGGCCAAGACGGATATCTGAAGCTGCAAGGCAGGGACGGGCATTATGGCCCACCGGTTATAAGATGGGCGAAACGAAATAGCGATCACTCTCGGCCTTGCGAGCAGCACATCGAATTTGAATCCGGCGACGACTGGCGGGAGGAATGGAAAGAATTCCTGGCAGCCATCGCCGAGCAACGAGCGCCACTGGGCAGCGGGCGCGATGGTCTTCGCGCCCAACGCATGATCGAAACAGCATACGAAAGCTCTGCGGTTGGCAGGTGGGTCGCGATCGCAGAAGATGAGGATGCGCAACCATGATAATGACGCGTACACCTTACCGGGTCGCCCTGGGTGGAGGCGGAACGGATTTGCCCTCCTTTTACCGGGAGTATGGCGGATTTGTGCTCGCTGTTGCCATCGATAAGTACATGTACCTTAATGTGAATGCTCCGATTGTGGACGATATGATTCGAGTCCGATATAGCCACGCCGAACTGGTGTGTCATGCGAATGAAGTGCAGCACACGTTGGCAAGGGAGGCGATGAGATTCTTCGGTTTCGAAACTGGTCTCGAAATCGTCTCGATCGCAGATATTCCCGCCGGCACTGGCCTTGGATCGTCGAGTTGCTATCTCGTTGGCCTGCTCAAAGCCCTGCACGCGTTGTCGCAGGACCCGGTGAGAACTCAGGAATTGGCGGAGGAAGCCTGCCAAATTGAGCTCGAGATTCTGAAGAAGTCGATCGGCAAGCAGGATCAATATATGGCCGCCTTTGGCGGTCTGACCCAACTGGATATTGCCAACGACGGCACAGTCAAAGTGACTCGCCTGGCGCTGCCCTTTGAGATCATCGAAGAACTTGAAAGTAACATGCTTCTCTTCTATACCGGGGAAGTACGGGATGCCAATGCGATACTGTCGAGCCAGGATAGTGCAACCAAGAGAAGCGACGCAGAGGTTGTAAGTAGCCTTCTGGAAATCAAAGCCATGGGATTTGAGATCCGCGACTGCATTTCTCGGGGCAACCTGACGCGATTCGGCGAGTTAATGGACCTCCATTGGCAGACAAAGAAGCGCCTGGCCAAGGGGATCAGCAATCCCCGCATCGATGGATGGTATGAACTCGCCAAACGTCACGGCGCAATCGGCGGTAAGATTACTGGCGCCGGCGGGGGTGGATTTCTTACGCTTTATTGTGAGGGCCCAAAGGGCGTTCTGCGAGAAGCAATGAGAGGCGCAGGTTTGCGCGAGCTTAACTTCCGCTTTGAATTCGAAGGCAGCAAGGTCATCTTCGACATCGTATCTCGCGACGGACGTCTGGCCCACATGAGACGGCTGGAGAACGCCGCGAGCGCGGCGACAGTAGAAGTGTAATTAGGAAGTCTCTTCAGCGAACCGTGACGACCACACTCAAGAAGGCAGTTTTCCTCGACCGCGATGGAGTAATCAACTCCTATGTCTACAACCCTGAGTTTGGGACGGTCGACTCGCCGAGCAACCCTGATGAATTTCAGATCGTCGCCGGAGTTCCGGAGGCGATGGCGGCATTTCGCCATATGGGGTTTCTCGTTGTCGTCGTGTCGAATCAGCCAGGAATCGCCAAAGGGAAGTTTAGCGCGGAACTGCTGCACGCCGTTACTGCAAAGATGACTGCAGACTGCAGCGGAGCGATCAATGCGGTCTATTACTGCCTGCACCATCCCCAGGCCACTCACCCTGAGTATCTACTGAACTGCGCATGCCGCAAACCCAAACCCGGGCTCTTGCTGAAGGCGGCCGAAGAAATGAACATCGATCTCCGCGAATCTGTCATGATCGGAGACGGCCTTACGGATGTGATTGCGGGACAGCGCGCAGGGTCACGCGCGATTCTCCTGAGTCAGAGAAAATGCTACGTGTGCGATCAACTGGCGGAACGTGGCGTAACGCCTGACTTCATTGCAACTACTCTCGCAGATGCGGTTCCAATTATGGGGGCTATTAATTCCGACGCAATGTTGCGAATCAAAGGAGCGTACAAAGATGAGTTACTCGCACGCGTACATCGAGGAAGCCATTGCAGTCCTGCATGACCTCGACGAGAACGGAATCGAGCGGATGGCGGAACTGTTGGAGGAAACACGCGCTCATGATGGGCGGGTGTTTTTTCTTGGCGTGGGAGGAGGAGCGGGGAATGCGTCTCACGCGGTGTGCGATTTTCGAAAGATCGCCGATATCGAGGCGTACGCGCCGAGCGACAATACCTCGGAACTGACGGCTCGAGTCAATGACGATGGCTGGGATTCCGTATACGTCAACTGGCTGCATGGCAGCAGACTGCGAGCCGTCGACCTGATCTTCGTATTCTCAGTGGGCGGCGGAGACGCGGAGCGCAATATCAGTGCAAATCTTGTGCGCGCATTGCAGTATGCCAAGCAGGTAGGAGCGAAAATCTGTGGTGTAGTTGGTCGAGACGGGGGATATACCGCGAAAGTCGCGGATGCCTGCGTGATTGTAAAAGTACCCAACCCTGCCAGAGTCACCCCGCTCACTGAGTCGTTTCAGGCTCTGGTGTGGCACTTATTGGTGTGCCATCCCAGGCTTAAGGCATCCGAAATGAAATGGGAATCGGTGAAATGATAATGCCGGCGTCCTCTGGACCGCAGACTGTTTCGCCGTTAAGGTCAGTTGTAATACCTGTGGCCGGACGGGGAACCCGCCTTCTTCCGGCGACCAAAGCAGTTCGCAAAGAACTTCTTCCTATTGGGCGAAAGCCCTTGATTCTGTATGCAGTGGAAGAGGCGGCGACAAGCGGGATCGATCACATTATCTTCGTATGTGCCCGATCCGACTCGAGTTTACAAAGATTCTTCGAGCGCGATATACAGTTGGAGCACTTTTTGGATGTACATGGCGTCCAGGGAGAGGCCGAGAAGCTGCGCGCGATGTTCAGCGGGCTACGATTTTCTTTCGTCAACCAGAGTGCCCCGCTCGGTCTTGCCGACGCGATCCGTTGCGCACGACCAGAGATAAAGGACGAGGCATTCGGAGTCATCTTGCCCGACGCCTTAATCATCTCTCAGAATCCGTGCATCGCCCAATTGGCCGAATGTTATCGCCGACATCGGAGACCGGTGATTGCAACACGCTTGGTCCAGATGTTTGAGACTCGCCGTTATGGGATTCTCGTTGTGGATTCGGAGAGACCAGAGAAAGACATGCGAACAGTTCGCGTAAGATCGATGGTCGAGAAACCATCGCCGCAATGCGCACCTTCGTTATACGGTGTTTTTGGAAGATACGTGCTTGCCCCCGAAGTGTTCGACGCAATTGACAATACCCAGCCCGATCCATCCGGTGAGCTTCAATTGACGGATGCATTGAACTCGTATTGCAATTCAAACCCCGTCTACGGCTATCTCTTTGAGGGCAGGCACATCGATACCGGTAACTGGCATGGATTTGTCGAAGCGACGATTGAGTGCTTGCTCGCCGATGTTGAACTAGCGCCGGTTCTATCTCGGTATATGTCGCCGAGTTCGGCGCCTTGCAATAACTAGACGGCCGAATGGGAGCGCGGGCTGTATTTTGGGAGGGTTCTTTGGATCAGTCACTGGGAAAATATCGGATCGACCACGCCCGGCATGTAGCAGAGCGGTTCGAAGAGGAGACCGTACTGGTAAATGTCGAAACCGGCTACTACTTCAGCCTCTCCTTGTCAGGCACGGAGATTCTGGAACTGCTGAATGACGGAGTCACGGCGGACAATCTTGCACCCGCCCTTTTCGGCGTCTCCGAGAATTGCGAACGATTTCGGTCCTCGATCGCCAGCTTTGTCGCTCGACTCGCGGCAGAGGGCATCATCGTGGAACGCGAGCCAGAGAGTGTCGTTAGCAGGTTCACGGCCTTGCGCCGTTATCCGGCAGACGCAGGCTATGAATTGCCGGTGCTCGAGCGTTTCGACGACGTACGTGACCTCCTCTTGATCGACCCGATACATCAGGTCGACCCCGACTACGGATGGCCAAAAAAAACAAATTCGGAGAGCCAGCTTGGGCCCAGGATCTGAAGTAGCATTCGTGTCTCCGCCGCACACCTCTTCCTTGACTGAGATATTCCGCGGTGTTCGGGATCGCCTGCACGATCAGCCATGCAGTTCCGTGGCATCCATCGCGATTGCCGGGCTGGCAGTTCGTCTGGAATTTGGCAGCGAGACTCTCCGAAGGAAGATCGCGCCAGCGTTTGATCACCTTCTGGATTCCGACAATGCAGAACCACGGCTCACCATTTTTGTTCGCGAAGAAGCCTCGCTCTTCGAGCGCGCGTTTTCCCTGCCCGAATTCGCAACCACTCCCGGGGAGAGCGATTTCTGGCTGGAAGAGGGGCGGGAGTATTCCGTAATCCTGCAAAGGCAGCGCCAGTTCATAACCGCGGTGGAGTGGGCAAAACGGACCGCCTGCTGGCTGGTACCGAACGCGGCTTCTATCGCCTATGTCGATCGTGCCCATCCCCTGCAGCAACTGCTGATTTATTGGCTGGGTAAGCAAGGGCGATTCTTTGTACACGGAGCTGCCGTGGGCAATGAGGAGAATGGGGTTCTGATCCTCGGTCATGGCGGCGCAGGCAAGTCCACAACGGCGCTCACTTGTCTCGAAGACGGGATGCATTACGCTGGGGACGATTACTGCCTTGTATCTCTGCATGCGGCACCGCTGGTACATAGCGTTTACGGAACCGGCAAGCTGGCGACCGAGGAGATCGATCGATTCCCTATGCTCGCGCCTGCCGCCGATACGCGCGACCGGCCAGAGAATGAAAAGGCCGTGTTTTTCTTTGGCGCTTTCTCTGTCGCGCACCTTAACCGCTCTATGACATTGCGCGCGATTCTCCTGGCCCGCATCATGGACGTTCCGCGGACCAAATTGATCGCGGCCACGCAGGGTGAGGCATTCAGGATGCTGGTTGGAAGCTGTGCTGTTCACCCCCCTTCTGCCCGAGCCCGGGCCCTTTCGTGTTTCAACGGGCTGGTTCGGCGGCTGCCCACCTACGTCATTGAACTTGGCGCTGACGTGCGCTCCACGCCCCCACTTCTGCGGGAGTTGCTCGCGCGCTTGCCCGCGAGACCTGGAAAGCGGGAACAATGCAGCCGAAGCTGATAAGCGCGATAATTCCGGCCTACAACGCCGAGAAGTATCTCTCGCAAGCGATCGACAGTGTCCTGGCGCAGACCTATCGGCCAATAGAGATTGTCGTGACGGACGATGGCTCAACGGATTTTACCGCGGCCATCGCCCGCTCTTATCCCGAGGTGCGCAACGTTCACCAGTCGAACCAGGGCCCCCCGGTGGCTCGAAATACGGGATTGAGGAACAGCACCGGGGAGATGATCGCATTTCTCGATGCCGACGACTACTGGCCACCGCATTATCTGATGGTACAGAGCCAATATCTTGCCAAGCACGGGGAACTGGGCTGCGTGGTTGGGAGATTCCAGAACTTTATCGAAATCGGAACCGAAAAGCCCGATTGGGTAGCCGAATACATGCTCGAAGAGGATGCTGTCTCCTTGGGACTACAGGCAAGTCTGATCCACCGGTGGGTCTTCGACAAAGTGGGCGCTTTCAATGAGCGCTACCGGATCGCCGATGACGTGGAATGGTTTTTCCGAGTGCGGGAGGCCGGGATTTCCATTGGCTTTACTTCTTCGATCATGGTGTGCCGGCGGATTCACGACGCGAATATCTCTCAGGACCAGCGTGCGGTCGCCCGGGCCACTATTCGGATCCTGAAAGAACACATGGACCGTAAGCGCGGTAGGAGATTGGAAGCTTTGCCTGGAGTTCCAATTTGAATCGAACACTCACGAGACCGGTTGACCGCGCCGCCATGAAATATCTTTGGCCGTATCTCCGCCGTCTCCGACTTGAGCTTGCCGGCTGTGTGCTTCTGGCCCTTTTGCAGAGTGTGAGCCTGGTGCCGATCGCTTGGCTGGTTCGACGCGCCTTCGATTCCGCGATTCCGCATCGCGACGTCCACGGCTTGCTGCTGCTGGGGCTGTGCATCCTGCTGCTGACGGCCGGCGGAGCCTGCCTCACACTGATCACGCGCTTTGCAGCGCTCAGGACGACCAAAGTGGCCATTGCGGCAATCCGTCGCGATCTGGTGACCCACTGTCATGCCTTGCCGCGCACATATCACGACACGGCCAACCGGAGCGAGTTGCACACGCTGATGGTGCAGGACACGCAACTGCTGGACGTGATGCTCAACGCGCTTTTCTCTTTCGTGCTTCCTTCTCTTGTTCTGTGCGTCGGCCTGATCGCGTTGATGGCCATGCTGAATGCAAGACTTCTGGGTCTGCTCGCGCTCGTAATCCCAGTTCTTTTTCTTGCCAACCGCTATCTCGCATCCGCCGTCAAACTACTCGTCGCGCGCAATCGGGCTTCCTTCACCCGCTTCAGCAGCGACGTGCAGTTCATGCTGCGGCGCATGGATCTGACTCGTTACCAGTCCGCAGAAGAAATGGAGACGGGGCGACAGCACGAGAATATTGAGAGCCTCCGCATCGACAGCGGGCGCATGGCTTGGCTACAGACGGCCTACGGACAGGCGCATACAAGCGCCGTAATGCTGGCTGGCATAATGATTCTTGTGGTGGGCGGCCTGCAGGTGGCGGGGGGGCAATTGTCACTAGGCAGCCTGATGTCGTTTTATGTGGCTACCCTGTTCCTGAACGCCAGCTTGCAACAATTCTTCAACTCGGTCCCGCAGCTGATCGAGGGGCGTCAGGCCCTTGCCGCGTTGAGCTCTTTTGCCGGCGAAGATGCGTCGGCGCTTTACACCGGGACCAGGAAGAGCGCGTTCAGCGGCTTGATTGAGTTGGATTCTGTGAATTTCAGCTACGGGCGCTGCGCCGTACTAGAGGACGTCTCGCTGCGGCTCGAGCCCGGATCGGTGACTGCCATCGTGGGTCCCAACGGCGCAGGGAAGACTACGGTGGCGCGCCTCATCCTTGGTCTCTACCGGCCGCAGAGCGGCCGGATACTTGCCGACGGCGTTCCCTATGATCGCCTCGATATGGCCTGGCTGCGCCGTCACATCGCCTTTACGTCACAGGACTCGATCTTGTTTGCGGGAACGATCTGGGAGAACGTGACTTACGGGCTTTCCATCCAGGAATCCGAAGAGAACGCGCTGCGGGCCTGCCGGGCTGCTCTGGTGGACGAATTCGTCGGGTCGCTGAAGCTCGGTTACAACACTCCCATTGACGACGATGGCGGAGTCATTTCAGGCGGGCAGCGGCAGAAAATAGCGATCGCATGTGCTTTGGCGCGCCGGCCGCGGTTGCTGATCTTGGATGAGCCCACCAATCACCTTGACGGCGAATCGGTGCAAAAGCTACTCGAACGCCTGGATTCGTTGCCGGAACATCCAGCTATTCTTGTCATCACACAGAATCTCAACTTCGCTCAGGTTTCTACGCAACGCTATTTGCTCGATGACGGAAAACTGATCGCCCTTCAGTCCGCTCGAAGTACGGCACAGAGATCGCAGTCCAGCGAATATTTTGGGGCCGATGTCATATGTTGATTGAGATTGGACAATACCTCGAACCGCGAACGTTGTCTCTCGAGGAGCAGCGACAGATCCTGAGGGCCGCGTTGCATCCTGGTCCGGACGCGCGTGACGAAGCCATTGCATGGCTCCCACGGGCCAACATTGAAAGCATGGGCTTTGACTCGCTGCGCCTGATGCCACAGCTTTACGAACGACTGCGCATTGAGGGAATTGACACCCCTTTGCTGCCCAGGCTTAAAGGCCTGAAAAAGCACGCCTGGTCGCGAAACAACCTCCTTTTCCGCACGGCCAGTGAAGCAATTCGCGCCCTTCAGCAGGCGGGGATAGATGTCATGTTGATCAAAGGTACAGCCTTGATCATTGCTTACTACCACGATTACAGCCTGCGACCGATGAACGATGCGGACCTGCTGGTTCCCCATCGGCATGCGCGCGAAGCGTGCCAGATTCTCGCCCGCTTTGGATGGACAAACGAATTCTCAGACCCAGAGAACCCTCAATTGATCGAGCAGGCGCTGCAGTATCGGCACGCGGCTCACCTCTTCGACTCCCGCGGAAGAGATCTGGACCTGCACTGGAATCTTCTTACCTGTCGTCTTGGCCCGGACGTGGACGAAGACTTCTGGGCTGATTCGGGCGAGTCGGTTCTTGGCGGTCAAAAGGTCCGAATCCTCAACCCAGCCGATCAACTCCTCCACATCTGTGTTCATGGAACTGATTCGTCTCCCATCCGGTGGATTCCCGATGCTCTTGCCGTCCTTCGCAGCACACCAGATCTCGACTGGGACCGGCTGCTGGCGCAGGCACACAAGAAAACTCTTACGCTCATGATCGGCCGCGCGTTGGAACATGTCCAGCGCGACTTCGCAGACCGCGTGCCCCCGGAAGTCTAGACGGATCTGCGCAGTTCGCGCGTGTCCTTCTTTGATAGGTACGAATGCTGGCAGCGCAGCAAGCCAGAAAATTCGTTCTCTGGATGGCCGCACAGAGTACTTTATCTATTTCTTTGTCGATCCCGCGGAAAGCCTTTGCGCGTCAGGCTGCGCCTATTCTTAGACTTGCTTTGTTTCGAATTGAGGGTTCCCGGAAAGTCGCGGTTGCCCGCAGCGTTCTGCCGAAAGTCCGCAAAGAAGATAGTCGGATACTTCCGGAGGCGCTCTCGCCGCGTAGCTACTACAGAGTCCGTGTGAATGAGTAGTTTGGCTTCCGTCAAACCTGCTTTGGCAGCCTCATTCCAACACATCGGCCACATGGGTGACCAGCTGGCCTGCCCGATCTTTTGTACCAGCGAGATTGTTAATGTAACGCGGAAAGTGAATTAGATAACTCGCCGCCGCAGCCGGGGGTTGTGGGAAAGTGGGAAGCATTCTTTGCTTCCCACTTTTCCACACCCCTGTTTTGGTTTAAGCCTGCCATGCTGCCGGTGCCGGCGGTCTGTAGTCGAGCGATGAGTGCGGCCTCCGGCATTCATCCGAAGCTGAACCCCTGCGGGGCCGCATTAAGCAGGCCGCGGATCGTACTCTGCTTCCGAAGGGTGCAGCGAATTCGGGGCCAGAACTGGTTGGATGGGTCATCCATCCGCTAACATCGGCCTGAATTACAATCGCGTCTCAGTTGTCCGTGACTGCAACGGCGTGGGCCTTTTTTCACCTCCACGCCAGTCAAGCGATAAGAACGGTACAAGCCGCCTCGAAAAGAACAAAGGGAGTGTAGTAGGCAATGGCCGTAGGCACACCATACATGAAAAAGAACACGAGAGCGACGAGGGTATGGAAAATCCATAAAGCGATGTTTGCCACGGGAGCGTGGAGTGCCCAGCAGATTCTGTACCATCTATAACGATCAGATAATGTAAGGTGAGCTACTGCATAGAATTGCCAGCGTCCGGCGTTCTTGCGATACTGTGTCAGGCGAGCTCTTCTGGTTGCCCTGCAGTCAACGTTACTGTCGACCTGTTGCACGTTTTTGTTCTGCTCAGTCTTCTGTTCGATAGGTTTTCGAGCGCTGATCGTCGCCGGAAGCATGCAGGAGATTTGAGGGAATTGCAGCTCAGATGACAGTAGATTTGACAGCAAACGCGAGTCAATCTGCTAAATGATTGATTATAAAAGGCGGGAGTAGTTCAGTGGCAGAACGTCAGCTTCCCAAGCTGAATGTCGCCGGTTCGATCCCGGTCTCCCGCTCCAATTCCCTTCGCTTTCCCCGCGCGCCTCGCGATTCCCGATCCTACAGAACTTCCTGCACCTTCACCACCAGGCATGTGATCGTGTCCTCCGCCTTCACCAGCATCTGATGAGGTGTTCCCGCCGGCACGTGTGCAAAATCTCCCGCCCGCATCGTCTGCCGTGCCCCTCCCTCGATCGACAAACCGCGCGTCTCGCCCGGCGCAACCGTCCTCGCCCCGTTCACCACTCCACCCGTCACCAGCGTCGCCTTGCCGGCCAGCACGCAAAACAAATCCGCAAACCTCTCGTGCACTTCCGCTTCGCCATCGCGGCTGCGGAACGAAAGCATCGCGCAGTGCTGCGGATACTCCTTTAGCGCCTCCGACGCCGATCCATCCCCGTGCTTGGCCAGCTTGCGCAGGTACGTCGCACGCTCCAGCAGAACTGCCGGCGACCAATGATCCACCGAATTCTTCGGCCCGCGCGGCTTTTCACCTACTTCGTCCAGGTTCACATCCTTCAAAATCCGCTTCGACAACAAATCCATTTCGTTTCCTTCGGCCTCCGAAAACTTCCAGCCATCGCCACCCTTCAGAACTCCGCCCGTTTCCGCGCCCGCTCGAAGACTTTCAGCAGCATCGCCCGCGTCAGCTTGCCAGTGTTCGTATTCTGCAGCGAAGGATGATAGCTGGCGATCGCGATCAGGCCGCCTGGTAGCTCGTGCTCCGCTCCGTGCGCAAAAGCAAACCCCGCGCGCGTTTTCATCATTCCCTTTCTCACGATATGCCCTAGCAAACCATCGAACGCGATCCGCCCCAAACAGACCACCACGCGCAATTCCGTGAGCAGCTTCATCTCTTGGTCAAGCCAAGGAGCGCAGTTGCGCAGCTCTTCCGGAGTCGGCTTGTTCCCCGGCGGCGCGCATCGTGCCATTGCGGTGATCCAAAGCCCGCTCAGCTTCATTCCATCGTCGCGCGAAATGGCCTTTGCCTGCGACGCAAATCCTGCCTCGTGCAGCACCGGATACAGAAAGTCGCCTGAACCATCGCCCGTGAACGGCCGCCCCGTGCGATTCGAGCCATGCGCTCCCGGCGCCAATCCCAGCGCCATCACGCGCGCCTTCGGGTCGCCAAACGACGGCACCGGCCGGCCCCAATATTCCCAATCCGCATAGGCCCGCCGCCGCTTCTACGCCACCTCCGTGCAATGTGCGCGCAACCTCGGGCAAAGCTCGCAAGTGACAATCCGCGTATTCAACGCAGCAAGAGTTGTGGCCCTGGCCATGAGAAGATTCTACGGCGCGGCGGCAGGAGCTTATGGCAAACTTGGTGCGGAGGAATTCGCACGATGAAACACGCAAAGCTATTGTTGCTCGCCGGCGATTTTGTTGAGGACTACGAGATCATGGTTCCTTTCCACGCCCTGCAAATGGTAGGCCACAGCGTCCACGCAGTCTGCCCCGGCAAGAAGAAAGGCGATCAGGTCCGCACCGCGATCCACGATTTCGAAGGCGATCAAACCTACACCGAAAAACGCGGTCACAACTTCACGCTCAATGCCGCCTTCGACGAGATCGACCCGTCGCACTACGACGGCCTCATCATTCCCGGCGGCCGGGCCCCGGAGTATCTTCGCCTTAACCCAAAGGTTCTCGACCTCATTCGCCACTTCGCGAAGGCCAACAAACCGATCGCCGCGCTCTGTCACGGCCCGCAACTGCTCGCTGCTGCCGGCGTCATCAAGGGCCGCAAGCTCAATGCCTATCCTGCCTGCGCTCCTGAAGTTGAGCTCGCCGGCGGAACCTACGTCTCTGTCGATATGACGGACGCCGTCGTCGACGGCAACCTCGTCACTGGCCCTGCCTGGCCCGCGCACCCCGTCTGGCTTGCCCGCTTCCTTAAGGTTCTTGAGTCTCGCGCCGCTGCCTGATCTTGACTTCATTCGCATCAACTCCTCACCGCAGCGGCGCGAGCCTCATCATTCCGCGCCGCGTATTTCCGTCGCGCACCCTGTGCCATACTGAATCTGTCTTCGCGTTCCCTCAGGAATCGAAATCACCCCGCATGACCGCCCAACCCAACCCGGAGTTTCTCCGCCGCGCCGTCGCGCTGGCCACGCGCAACGTTCTCACCTCAACAGGCGGGCCGTTCGCTGCGGTCGTCGTGCGCGAAGGCAAAATCATCAGCGAGGGCGCAAACTCCGTCACTACAACCAACGATCCCACAGCGCACGCTGAGGTGAACGCCATCCGCGCCGCAGCCAAGGCTCTGGGAACCTTTTCGCTCGCCGGCTGCGAACTCTACACCAGTTGCGAGCCGTGCCCCATGTGTTTGGCTGCGGCCTATTGGGCGCGCCTCGACGCCGTCTACTACGGAGCCAGCGCCGCCGACGCAGCTCGTGCAGGCTTCGACGACGCCTTTCTCTACGCCGAGCTCCGCAAGGGCGCAAGCCAGCGTAAACTTCACGCAACGCAATTGCTCGCCGACGAAGCCTGGGCCAGCTTTGCGGCCTGGATTGCAGCGCCCAACAAGATCGTGTACTGACGCCGCGCTATTGTTCGACGGCGTCCATCCTTGACCGCGTGCCGCCGCCTTGCGTATGCTGCGAGCGTTTACGCGCGGCGGAGATTATCTGAATCCACGCCGCAAAGGGGAGAGCCCGTATGAGCACCGCTTCCACGGCCGCAACTCCCGCTTCGCAAATAGGTACCAAGCCGCTCCTCGTTCGCCGCGTCGCCGTTCTCGGCGCGGGAACGATGGGCGCCCGCATCGCCGCACATTTGGCCAACTCCGGAATCCCCGTTCTTCTCCTCGATCTTCCTCCAAAAGATCAAATCGCGAAGCGGGCCCTCGATGCGCTCTCGAAATCCAAACCCGCAGCATTCTTTGAACCTTCTCGCGCCTCGCTCATCACTCCCGGCACGTTCGACGACGATCTTCCCAAACTTGCGCAGTACGACTGGATCATCGAAGCTGTCGCGGAGAGCCTCGAGATCAAAACCGCCCTGCTCACCCGCGTCGTGCCGTATCTCGCCGCGCACGCGATTCTCACCACGAACACATCCGGCCTGCCCATCGCGCGCATCGCCGCCTCGGTTCCCACGATCCGCGGCCGCTTCTTCGGCACGCACTTCTTCAATCCCCCGCGCTATATGCGCTTGCTTGAGGTCATCCCCACCGCCAATTCCGATCCCGCCGCAGTCTCCGCGTTTTCCGCTTTCGCCGATCTTCACCTCGGCAAACAGGTCGTCTTCGCGCACGACACGCCCAACTTCATCGCCAATCGCATCGGAATCGCGGTCATGTTCAACGCCGCCAACCTCATGCTCGAGCAAGGGCTCTCCATCGAGGAAGTCGACGCACTTACCGGCCCCGCCATCGGCTGGCCGCGAACCGGAACCTTTCGCCTAGCCGACCTCGTCGGCATCGACATCCTCGGCCACGTCGCCACCAACTTCCCACAGGGCGTCACCGGCGGCAGGTTTTCCCCAATCCTTGCCGAGCTTCTCAAGCGCGGCTGGCTCGGCGATAAATCCGGCCAGGGTTTTTACAAGAAGATCCGCAGCGCCGACGGCAAGGACGAACGCCTCGTCCTCGATCTCTCCACCTTCGAATACCGTCCTTCTGCCAAACCCGCTCTTCCCTCGCTCGATATGGCGAAAAACGCCGCCACGCTCCCCGAGCGCCTCCGCCTGCTCCTTGCGAACAACCCCGCCAAAGACAAAGCCGCAGCATTTCTCTGGCCCTTTCTTTCTTCGCTTTGGAACTTCGCCGCCGATCGCATCGGCGAAGTCGCCGATGACGCTCCTTCCATCGACGAAGCCATGCGCGCCGGCTTCAACTGGGAAATGGGCCCCTTTGAAATGTGGGATGCTGCCGGAGTTCCTGATACCGCCGCCCGCATGAAGGCGCTTGGCCTTCCCGTCAGCGCTCCCGTCGAAGCTCTTCTCGCAGCATCGCGCACCACTTGGTACTCGCCCGTTCGCGACGCCTGCTTCCAACCTGCGGCCGGCCAACTCATTCCCATTCCCGCCGTCGCCGGTCACGCCCGCGTCGCCGATTTCCGCCGTTCGCGCGCGCTCATTCGCACTAACCCCGGCGCGTCGCTCGTCGATCTCGGCGACGGCATCGCCTGCATCGAGCTGCACTCACTCAAGAACGCCATCGGCGGCGACGTTCTCTCTCTCATCTCCGCTGTCCTCAACCCCTCCTCCGTTGCCGTTCGCGATTTCTCCGCCTTCGTCATCTCCGGCGACCGCGACAACTTTTCCGTCGGCGCCAACCTCATGCAGCTCTTGCTCACGGCGCAGGAGGGCGAGTGGGACGAGCTGGCCCGCGTCATTCACAGCTTTCAGCAGATGACCGCAGCCATCAAGTTCTGTCCTCGCCCCGTCGTCGCTGCCCCCTTCGGCCTCACCCTCGGCGGCGGTGCTGAAATCTGCCTCCACGCCGCGCGCCGCCAGCCTCACGCTGAAACCTACATGGGCCTTGTCGAAGCCGGCGTCGGGCTAATCCCCGCCGGCGGCGGCGCAAAGGAAATGCTCCTCCGCGCATTCGACGCAGCCACAGCCCTCGCCCCGCCCGACCCTCGCGACCCTCCGTCGCGCTTCGCCCAATCCGCAGAGCTCGCTACGGCTCTCAAGCGCACTCTCGAAACCATCGCGATGGCAAAGGCCTCAACCTCGGCAGCTGAAGCGCGCTTCCTCGGGCTGCTCGCGCCCGCCGATCGCATCACCATGAACCGCGACCGCCTGCTGCTCGATGCCAAGGCCCAGGCCGCCGCCCTTGCCGAGCCCGGCTACGCTCCGCCGCAACCACGCACGCAAATCCCCGCTCCCGGCCTGGCCGCGCTCGCTACGCTTGAAATGGGAATCTATTTGATGGGCGAAGCCGGCTACGCCTCAGAGCACGACCAGAAGGTCGCCCGCTGGGCCGCGTATATCCTCGCCGGCGGCCGCATCACTCCCGGCACACTCGTCAGCGAGCAATACTTCCTCGATCTCGAGCGCGAGGCCTTTCTCTCCCTCTGCGGCGAGCGCAAGACGCAGGAACGCATTGCCTTCACCCTCAAGACCGGCAAGCCGCTGCGTAATTGATTCGCATTGGCGGGAAAGATTTGCGCTCCAGCTCCCCTCGGCATAGAGTGCTCGTGAGAGTTTTCGATGGTTCGCGCGTCGTTCAAAACGGAGCTTTTGCTTGCTTCACTGCTTCTTTTCTGCTGCCCCTCAAAACTCTTGCCGCAGGATTCGGCCTCTGCAGCTCTCAATACGTCCGGCTCGATCGTGATCGACGACCACTCCACCCCCTACCTCATCCGCCATCTCCCCGTCAGCTCGTTTCCCGATTTGCCGGTCACCATCCAGGAGCAGCTCGACCTCCGCGGCTGTCTCATTCCTCAAACCTACGAGGCCCATCGTCCCGAGAACATAGTCCACGCCAGCCTTGAGCGCCCCGGCTCTTCCGATTGGGCCGTCCTTTGTTCGGCTCAGGGAACCGTCTCCCTGCTCGTCTTCTTTGGCGATGGCTCGAGTCGACCTTTCACGCTGGCCTCGGCGCTCGAGACCGAGCGCCTGCAGGCACACGATCCCAGCGGCGTACTCGGCTTCAATTGGGCCATCGATCCCGCATCGCCGCAGGATGTCCACGATGCGCAACTCGGCATGCGCCATCCGTCGCCGCGGCTCGATCACGACGCACTCGCCGACACCCTCGTCGATCGCCACACCATCTACCACTTCTATTTGAAGAGCGCTTGGATCGTGCTGGAGATGCAGGACTGACCCGCGATAAGAGGCCTTCCGCGCAATAGAATCGTGAAGGAGTAAAGCACCATGCATGAAGCTGTCCTCGTCGCCGCCGTTCGCACGCCCGTTGGCCGCGCTCCCAAAGGTGCGCTCTCTACCACGCGCCCCGACGAACTCGCCGCAACGGCAATCACTGGCGCGCTCGACCGCGTGCCTGCGCTGGATAAATCCGCCATCGACGACGTCATCCTTGGCTGCGCGCAGCCCGAAGGCGAGCAGGGCTGGAACATCGCCCGCATGGCCGCTCTCCGCGCCGGCCTCCCCGTTGAAATCCCCGGCGCAACCGTCAATCGCCTCTGCGCCTCCGGTCTCGAGGCCATCGCGATCGCCGATCAACGCATCCGGTCCGGCGCAGCGCAAATCATCGTTGCGGGCGGCGCCGAATCCATGAGCCTCATTCCCATGGGCGGCAACAAGCCCAGCCCCAATCCATGGCTCACCGCAAATTATCCAGCGTCCATGCTCACCATGGGCCTTACCGCCGAGCGCGTCGCCCGCCACTACTGTATTTCGCGTGTTGACCAGGACGAATTCGCCCTCCGTAGCCACCAGAAAGCCCTCGCCGCACAAGCCGCTGGCCGCTTCGCTGAGGAACTCATTCCGGTCAAAGTCACAACCGCAACACCGGACACTCCACCGAAAAAGCCTCACGTTCAGGAAAAAGAATTTTCCGCCGACGAAGGCCCCCGCGCCGACACTTCCGCCGAAGCCCTCGCACAGCTCAAACCCGTTTTTCAAGTGCAGGGAACCGTCACCGCGGGGAACTCCTCGCAAACCTCCGACGGCGCCGCCGCCGCCGTTCTCATGGAAGCTGGCCGAGCGCGCTCACTCGGCATTCAGCCGCTCGCCCGGCTTGTCTCTTATGCCGTCACCGGTTGTCTTCCTGAAGAGATGGGCATCGGCCCCATCACTGCAATCCCCAAAGCCCTTCGCCTCGCCGGCCTCACTCTCTCCGACATCGACCTCATCGAATTGAACGAAGCCTTCGCCTCGCAGGTCCTGGCCATCATCCGAACCCTCTCGCTCGATTCCACCCGCATCAACGTTAATGGCGGCGCCATCGCTCTTGGCCACCCGCTGGGTTGCACCGGCGCCAAATTGACCGCGACACTCCTCCAAGAAATGAAAGCGCGGAGCGCCCGTTATGGAATGGTCACCATGTGCGTCGGCGGCGGCATGGGCGCCGCCGGCATCTTCGAACTGCTCGATTGAGGCGCAGGCGCTCAGTTGCCTGATCCCTGGCACCTAGTTCTTAAAGAACTCCCCATGCCCCCCGTTTGCCCAGGGATCATAATGCAGTGCGAAGTTTGCGCGATGTTGCGCGCTGGGATGGTCGTAAAGCCAGAACTCAATGAACGGACTCGGATTCGGATCGTCCAGCCACGACCGGCCCAGAGCGTTGAACGCGGCGACCGCGGTCTTCTGCGGATCCGGCACGATCCCGTGGATCGCCTCCTGCCCGTACACATCGGCCTGGTGCTCAAAATGGCGGCTAACGGCATTGCTTACCGGCTCCAAGAGAAAACTCGCGATCGAGATTGAGAACAGCAGCACCACAAATCCTGTCCGCGACGAGAGTTCAGTCGTGCCCCAGCGCGCGCCAGACCGCCGTACCATCCACACCGCGAATGCCGCGCACGCCGCATAAACGAAAAACAAGCCCACGGCCGACAATGCAAATCCCTTCGGAATGTGATGCAGCACATAGTGCCCGCTCTCATGCCCGAAGACAAACAGCACTTCGTCGTCTGGCAATTGATCCGTCGCCGTATCCCACATCACCAGTCGTTTTGTAGCGCCGATCCCCGCCACGAACGCATTGATCCCCGTGTACTTTACGCCGGCTTTCAGTAGATACATGCGGTCCGGGGGAATGTCGATCCCGGTTCGCACCACCACTGTCTCAAGCTTTGCCACCAGGACCGCGTGATTTTTCGCGAGCGGCTCCTGCTTGAAAAAAAGCGGTACAAACAGCGGCTCAACAAAAGTCAGAATCGCGAGAATCGGCAGTGTCACTACCCAAATCCCGAGCCAGTAACGCCTCGGCCAGCGCCGCACAATCCAGTTGAACAGCAGTAGGATTGGTGCGCCGATCAAGATCGTCAATCCGAGTGTCTTGCCCACGTCGCCAAGCCAGCTGCCCCATCCCTGCACGCTGATTCCGAATCTGCGTTCGTAGTGCTCGCCGATCCAGTCCAGCGGCAGGTCGGCCAAGGCTCCGATGATCAGGTACGTGGCGAAGAAAACCACTCCCTGAATCCACCGCCGGCCGGAAATCTCCTGCGCCCACCTCTCCAGGCCCGCCCACGCGCGCGTCGCCAGCAGCAGCCAGACAAAAACAATGCCCCAGACCGATCCCGCGATGTTCAGTATGTTCCGGATGCGGCTGATGGCGATCGCCTTGGCCAGCTTGTCCGGCGGCAGTGTGTACGCCTGCACCGAGCTCGACGGCGCCTGCGCGGCCACGGCCACTGGAGCCGGCGCCTCCTGCGTGGTCGCATTCTGCGCGGCCAGCACCTGCGGAAAAAGTCCAGCCAAAAACGCTGCCGAACAAACCGCAACCCGCGCTGTGCGTCTAAATCTCATCCCCCTCCTTCCTTGGTTAGCCAAGTCTGCGAGAATCGAACAAACAGATGCTTTCGCAAAAACTTCGAGCTCTCACGCCCATCCATTCTAAAGGCCAATCATGGCGCCGGATCGTTTCACCTCTTCGTTCTGCGGTTCCGGCAGTCGTCCTCCCACTGCTCCTCCTCTCGGCCGCAGCGCAAACCCAGCAGCCCGTCCCCGTTGTTCTCGAGGCTATGACCGGCGAGCTCCATCGCGCCTTCACCTCGCTGGGCAAGTCCCCCAGTGCAGTATCGCCTGCGTCATCGCCGGCGCCCCCTGCGATCCCGGTCGCGGATGCTACATCGGCCGCTTCCGCCGACGAGCCATTGCCGCCCTACTTTCTCAGCTACACGGTTCGCGACACGAATTACGTCTCCATTCGCGCGCTCTACGGCGCACTTGCTGAGAGTTCTGCGGGCCGCACGCGCTCGGCCGACATACAGGTGCGCGTCGGCGATCCCAAACTCGACAACACCCACGGCACGCATCGCGGCTCGGCCGTCAACAGCCTCCAGCTCCCGCTTGGCGACGACCGTGCGGCCCTTGCGCGTTCCCTCTGGCTGGCCACCAATACCGGCTACGGCAATGCTCTCGACAACTACCTTCGCGTCCAAACCGAAGCCGAAGTCCGCGCCAAAGAAGAGGACACTTCGCCCGATTTCAGCCAGCAGGCCGCCCAGAATCACATCGGCGCCGTCGCTCCGAGCATCGTCATTGACCACGCCGCATGGGAGCAGCGGGTGAGGGAACTGTCGCGCATCTTCCGCGACTACCCTGACGTGTACGAGAACATGGTTTTTCTTACCGTGCAAAATGAGACCGACTATTTCGCCTCCTCCGAGGGATCGCAAATCGTCGCATCCCATCTGCAGGCGCGAATCGTCGCAGTCGCCGTCACCCGCGCCGTTGACGGCATGGACCTCTTTCGCGAACAGACCTTCGAGGCTGAAACCATTGATGGCCTTCCCACGCAAGCCGTTCTCGCATCCGCCGTTCGCGATCTCGGCAAGAGTCTCGAGGCCCTGCGCAAAGCTCCCGTCACTGAGCCTTTCGACGGCCCCGCCATTCTCTCCGGCCGCGCCGCCGCCGTCTTCTTCCACGAAGTTCTCGGCCATCGCCTCGAGGGCCAGCGCCAGCGGGGCGACGAAGAGGGCCAGACCTTCACCAAGGACGTCGGCAAGCCGATTCTTCCTGACTTCCTCTCCGTCGCTGACGACCCCACGGTAGACAACTTCGGCAGCACCTGGCTCAGCGGCAGCTACCAGTACGACGATGAAGGGCAGAAGGCCGAGCGCGTCGATCTCATTCAGGGCGGCGTGCTCAAGACTTTTCTCATGTCGCGCCTACCCATCGCCAGCTTCGGCGCATCCAACGGCCACGGCCGCGCCGAATCCGGGCACGTGCCCACCGGCCGCCAGGGCAACCTCATCGTCACGTCCACCAAAAGCATCCCCGACTCCGAGCTCCGCCAGCAGCTCATCGACGAAGCCAAAAAACAGGGCAAGCCCTACGGCCTCTACTTTGAAGACATCTCTTCCGGCTTCGCCGTCACGCAGCGCAGCTCGCCGCAGGCGTTTCAGGTCATTCCTCTCGTGGTCTGGCGCGTCTACGTCGACGGCCGCTCCGACGAGCTCGTCCGCGGCGTCAGCATAGTTGGCACGCCTCTCGCCGCCATGAAGAGCATCATCGCCACCGGAGACAAGAGCGAAGTCTTTAACGGCGAGTGCGGCGCGGAATCGGGCACAATCCCCGTCAGCGCCGTGGCTCCCGCCATGCTGCTGAGCACCATCGAGACGCAGCGACAGCCACAAGGCACCGCGCGGCCACCGATCCTGCTTATCCCCGGCGATGACTCGCAAGCGCCCGCAACCAAGGGGGCCCAATGAACCGGCTCCGTTTGCGCACCATGGTAACCCTCACTGGACTTCTCGCGTTCTTCGTCTCCATGCCATCGCTCCCCGCCCAACCCACCCGCACTGACGCCGAAAAAGATTCTGTCCTCAAAGCCATGCTCACTGAGCTTGACCGCAGCATGAGCCAGCTCCAGTTGACCGGCTTTGCCAAGCCCTTCTTCGTCCAGTACCGCATTGAAGACGTCAACGACTTCCAGACATCTGCCGAATTCGGCTCAAGCGAAGGCTCTGAACACGCTCACCAGCGCGTCGTGCGCGTCACCGTGCGCGTAGGCGACTACAAGACCGACAGCTCCGGCGCGCGCGGCGATGGCTCGCTCCAAGTGACTGCACTCGACGACGACCCCATCGCCCTCCGCTCCTCGCTTTGGACCGCCACCGACCAGGCCTACAAAATTGCGCTGTCCGCCTATGCGCAAAAGCAGGCCGAGTTGAAGCAGGTTCAAACTCCGCCGCAGGCCGACGACTTCAGCCATGAGAAGCCGATCGTCTCTCTCGCCGATCCGATCGCCCTTCACGTCGACGAGGGCTCCTGGGCCGATCGCGTCGCCCGCGCCAGCGGGCTCTACCGCACCGGCGCCTCGTTTAGCCCGGATCAGCGCGACATCGAATATTCCTCCGCGAGTTTTCGCGCCCGCACCACCACAACCTGGCTTGTAACGAGCGAAGGCGCCATCGTCCGCAAGTCCTCCGTCGATTACCAGGAGTCCTTCGCCGCAGGCACGCAGGCTCCCGACGGCATGCGCCTCGATCGCTCCTACGGATCCTCGGGAACTTCGCTCGCCGACCTCGACTCCGAGGCCGTTTTCAACCAGCACGCCGTCGACGAACTCGCTTCGCTCACCGATCTTCGCAAGTCCCCGCTCGTCGAAGAGGAATACCACGGGCCGCTACTCTTCTCGGCCGACGCTGCTGCCGACACGCTGCGGTCGCTCCTCGCTTCCTCGGTCACGGCCACGCGTCCCGCGCTCGGAACCGAAGCGCGCACCAACGGCCCGTTTGCATCCAGCTACCGCGCGCGCGTCATGCCCGATTTCATGAACGTTGTCGACGATCCCAGCTTGAGCACTTTCAACGGCAAAGGCCTCCTCGGCGCCTACGCCGTCGACGACGAAGGCGTTCCCGCCCAGGCCGTCAAGCTCGTGGACGCCGGCCGCCTCGACAGCTACCTCATCGGCCGCCAGCCGGTCCGCGACTTCCCGCAGTCCAACGGCCATGGCCGCGCCGGCATCACCGGCCCCGCGCACCCCGCGATCGGCGTCCTCAAAATCACCGCGGACAACGGCCTTTCAACCGGCGAGCTCAACCAGAAGCTTTTGGATGTGGCGAAGGATCGCGGTCTGTCGAGCGTTTATTTCGTGCAAACGATGGGCCCCGATCGCACTCCTCGGCTCCTCTACCGCGTCAGCCCCGACGGCAAGCGCGAGCTGGTCCGAGGCGCTGTGCTTGCCGACATCGATGAGCGCGCTCTTCGCTCCAGCATTGAAGCTGCGGGCAAGGATCTCTGGGTCGCCAACTCCTTCGTGGACCCGCCTCTCACAATCCTCGCGCCGGCGCTACTCTTTGACGATGCTACTGTCCGCCGCGCCAACGCTAAGAACGACAAGCTGCCCTTTTATCCCCCGCCTGACTTGGGCGCGTTCGCAAGGCCATCAAGCGCACAAACGCGCGATTCTCAGCCCCGGTGCATCTCACTCTGTGAACTTTCCCGCACCCCGGTCACCGGTTTTCGCATCCATCTTTATAGGCACCTTTCCCGCCCGGTCGCTGAATTTAACCAACCCACACTTCATCCGGGCCTAACCCACAAAGTACAATCCGAACGAAGGAGACTTTCCCCAATGGCATACGAGTTACCACCGCTCCCCTACGATTACTCGGCGCTTGAGCCGTTCATCGACATTGAAACCATGAAGCTCCACCACGACAAGCATCACCAGACCTACATCACCAACGTGAACAACGCGCTGGCGAATCACCCCACGCTCGCCGCCAAATCCGTCGACGACCTCATCGGCGATCTCAATGCCGTCTCGGAAGACATTCGCGGCGTCGTTCGCAACAACGGCGGAGGCCACTCGAACCACTCCATGTTCTGGACCATCATGGGCCCGGCCAACTCGACCGGCATCGGCGGCAGCCCCTCCGGCGACATCGCCAAGCAGATCACTGCCGATTTCGGCGACTTCGAGGCCTTCAAGAAGACCTTCAACGAGACCACGGCCAAGCAGTTCGGCTCAGGCTGGGGCTGGCTCGTCTTCACCGGCGGCAAGCTCAAGGTCATCACCACCGGCAACCAGGACTCGCCGCTGTCGCAGGGCGTTTATCCCATTCTCGGCAATGACGTCTGGGAGCACGCCTACTATCTCAAGTATCAGAACCGCCGCCCCGACTACCTCGCTGCCTGGTGGAACGTCGTCAATTGGGCCGAAGTCAACAAGCGCTTCGCCAAAGCCAAAGGATGAACACAGCCACTAGCTCCTAGCCTTCAGCCTTTCCACGCTTCGTTGAGGAACTGAGTTCTCGCACAGCGAGCTGGAGGCTGGAAGTTAGAAGCTGTCTCCCCACGCCGGAGGTTTTTTCGCACATGGCCACCATGCAAATGACAGTGCGCCCCGAGGATCTCTCTCAACTCCCGAAGGGCGCTGAGCGCATCCCTGACCCGGGCATCCTCGTCATCTTTGGCGCCTCCGGCGACCTCACCAAGCGCAAGCTGCTGCCCGCGCTCTTTCATCTCTGGCAATCCAACCTTCTACCGCAGAAGTTCGCCATTGTCGGCGTCGCGCGCCGTCCGCTCGGCGACGAATTCGCCGCTGACATGCGCTCCGGCATCGTCGAGTTTGGCGGCGTCGACGCCCGCGATCCAAAACTCGACGGCTTCGTTTCGACCATCAGCTACTTTCCCCTCAACTTCGACGATCCGGCCAGCTACGCAGGTCTAAAAACCGAGCTCGACCGCATCGCCAGCGAGAAGGGAATTGGCCCCGACCGCCTCTTCTATCTCGCCACCGCGCCCGAATTCTTCACCGGCATTATCGAGAATCTTGGCGCGCAGAACATGGCCCAGCCCGAAAAAGGCCGCGTCGCGATCGTCATTGAGAAGCCTTTCGGCCACGACCTCGATTCCGCCCGCCTGCTCAACCATCAGGTCAATGCCGTCTTCCACGAGAACCAGGTCTTCCGCATCGATCACTATCTCGGCAAGGAGACAGTCCAGAACCTCCTTGTCTTCCGCTTCGCCAACGGCATCTTTGAGCCGATCTGGAAGCGCAACTACATTGACCATGTACAGATCACCGTCGCTGAAACACTCGGCGTCGAAGGCCGCGGTCCCTTCTACGAGAAAGCCGGCGCTCTGCGCGACGTCGTCCAGAACCACATGATGGAGCTGCTCGCGCTCGTCGCCCTCGAGCCGCCCTCCAGCTTCGAATCCGAAAGCGTGCGCCGCGAAAAGCTCAAGGTCTGGCAGGCTATCCCTTCAATCCCCATCCTCAGCACCGTTCGCGGCCAGTACGGCCCCGGCATCGTCGCCGGCGAGCACGTTGTCGGCTATCGCGACGAAGAACGCGTCAATCCCGAATCCGGCACCGAAACCTACGCCGCGCTCCGCCTCACCATTGAGAACTGGCGCTGGGCTGGCGTCCCTTTCTTTCTCCGCGCCGGCAAGCGCATGAAGAAGCGCGCCACCGAAATCAGCATTCAATTCAAGCAGCCGCCGCTCCTCATCTTCAATCGCATGGCGCTTTCCGGCCCGTGTTCCGACATTCAGCCCAACCTGCTCACCATTCGCATCCAGCCCGACGAAGGCATCTCCCTGCGCTTTGGCGCCAAGGTGCCCACAACACCCGAGATGACCGTCTGCCCCGTCAATATGGATTTCGATTACGAAGCCGCCTTCGGCAAGTCCAGCGCCAACGGCTATGAGCGTCTGCTCCTCGACGCCATGCTCGGCGACCAGACTCTTTTCTCGCATCGCGACGGCGTCGAGACCACCTGGGCCCTCTACACGCCCGTTCTGCAGGCCTGGGCCTCTAAGAAACCTCAGGTCTTTCCCAACTATTTCGCCGGCTCATGGGGCCCCGAGTGCGCCGACCACCTGCTCGAAAGCACTGGCCACTCCTGGCGCAATGACCTCGGCCGCAAAGCCTGACGATGGACTGTAGCGCCGGTCTCAAGGCCTGGGTGGAAGACCCCGCTAACTCCGCCAACTCCGCTAACCCCGCTTCTTCATTCCTTCATCCATCGCCTCATTCGCCAGCCGGTCCGCTTCCTTGTTCCCGCCGCGCAGCGTGTGCCGCATCTCAAACCCTTTCAGCTTGAGCGCCAGCCGCTGCGCCTCCTCCCAGAGCGGCCGGAGCCCCGGACTTTTCACCTTGTACCGGCCCTTCATCTGCCTCACCATCAACTCCGAATCCGATACAACTCTCAGCCGCCTCGCCCCATTCGCCAGCGCCCAAACCAGCACCGCCAGCAGCCCCTTGTACTCGGCATAATTGTTGGTCTGACGGCCCAGGTACTCGCTCAGCCGCGCCACCACCAGCCCCTCCGGGTCCTCAACCACCGCCCCATACCCGGCCGGCCCCGGATTGCCCCGCGACCCCCCATCGCAGTGCGCGACATACCACCCGCCGGCTTCATCCCGGACCGCTTCAGTCTCAAACAGGTTTCCGCTCATCGCTTCCCAGTGTATCGGGACCCGCCCATCCAGCCCGGCCTCGCCGCTCCTCCGCCCGGCCCCTGGCTCGCCTTGGTCCCTTAGTCCCCCAGTCCCGTAGCCGTAGTCCCGTAGTCCCTGTCTTCCACAACCTGCTTACAATTACCCCGTTTCCACGTCTACCCCATGAGCAAAGTCGGCATCTTCCGCGGGCGGAGAAGCGATGGCTACAGACGCAATCAGTGTTTCCATGACCCCGGCGATGAATCTCGCCCAAACCACCGGCACTTTGGCTTGGCCTGCAGCCGGGAGGGTACAATCCTCTCCAGACGTGGCTGCTTCCAGAGCAATGGGCGGAGCAAGGCGCCAGAACCCCGGCCAGAACGATGCGAGCCGGGCGCAAAGCCGCGCCCTTGAGATGGACCTGATCCGCGAGGCCCAGGCCGGTTCCCGCGTTGCTTTCGATTCTCTCGTCCGCCAATATGAGCACCAGGTCCTGCGCCTGGCCCTCCATCTCACCGGTTCCGAGCACGACGCCGAAGACATCTACCAGGAAGCATTCCTCAAGGCCTACCGCTACATCGGTAATTTCCGCTTCGAGTGCTCCTTTTACACATGGATCTACCGCATCGTTACCAACCTCTGCCTGGATCAGTTGCGCCGCCGCAAAACGCGCCGCGAGGACCACGCTGTAGTGATCGACCGCAGCGGCGACGAGATCGACATTCTGGCGTCCGTCTCTGACAACCGCTCGTTTTCCAACCCCGCTCGCGAGCTCGATCGCAAGCTGCTGGGCGCGAAAATCCAGGCGGCACTGAGCAAGCTCACGCCCCGCGAGCGGATGGTCTTCGAGCTGAAGCATTACCAGGGTCTTCGCCTTCGCACCATCGGCGAAATGTTGAACACCACGGAAGAGACCGCCAAGAACACCCTCTTTCGCGCAACTAAAAAGTTGCGTGCACAACTGGCGGACCTGAGGTAGCTGTTAGCATTTGCTCCCGGTTCGATTTTCCGGGGGGAGAAATACGAGACTCATCCATTCAACGCGATGAGCCGTCAAAAGAAACGACAGGCTCGGCCTTCGCACGGCGAGCTGACAGCTAATAGCTAAAGGCTAGTAGCTGCTTTTAGGGGCTAAAAGGACGTAACTATGAATTGCGAACTTGCACACGAACACATCGTCGCTGCTGCCTATGGGGAGCTGCCCGACGATCAGGTCCACCAGCTCGAGCGGCATGTGATTGCTTGCACCGAGTGCCAAAAGGAGCGCGAGCAGATTCTTGCGCTCAAGGTGCTGGCCGATGCGAATCCCGTTGTCGAGCCCGATCCAAATCTTGTTGCCCGTGCTCGCCTGCGCCTCGACGAGGCTCTCGACACCCTGCCGCCCAGGCGTTGGTTTGAGATTCTGGGCCAGCGCATCATGAACAACTTCGCCAGCCTTCAGGCTGCGCCCATTGCAGCGCTGCTTCTGCTCGTGGCCGGCGCGGGCGCAGGAATGCTCGGCGGCTTCGAATACGCGCAGAACCGCGCCGCGCATGCCGCAACTGTGGCCCAGGCTCCTACGCCCGCTGGAGCGCAGGTGCTGCCCGCCGCAGACCTCCCGCAGCTCGCCAACGTGGCCGGCATCTCCGGCATCGTTCGTCAGCCCAACAGCGAGATCGTCGACGTCAACTACAACCAGGTCGTTCCGCGCCAGATCGAGGGCTCGCTCGACGACCCCGCCATCCGTCAGTTGCTCATGCTGGCCTCTGAAGATTCTGCCTCACCCGGTGTCCGCGACGACTCCGTGGCCTTGCTCGCCGCCGAGTGCCGCGCCGGGCACAGCTGCCAGCCCTCCGGCATCCGCGATGCGCTCATGTACGCCCTGCGCTACGACCGCAGTCCCAAGGTTCGCCAGAAGGCACTCCAAGGTCTGGAGCCTTATGTGGCCGACGACGTGCGCGTTCGTGACGCTGTTCTTGAAGCAGTTTTGAACGATAACGACCCGGCTATCCGGACCGCTGCCATCGGTCTTTTGGAGCCTGTCGAATCCGATTCAAGCGTTCGCCAGGTTCTCTACTCGGTCTCCAACTCGGACCGTAATCCTCAAATCCGAGACGTTTCCCGGCAAGTTTTGAGCCGGGTTCCGCAATTCCAATAACAGTGCAAACCCTTCCGGCCACTGCGCCGTCTTGATGAGCGCGGACCGGTCGACGAAACAAGATGGAGAAATCGCAATGAATCACCTTTTGAGGCCATTCCGTACATCTCATTTGAACCTTGCATTCGCCGGGCTCGCAGTCGCCGCCTGCGTGCTCGTTGCGTCCCTTCCGGCTCAAGCCCAGGCGGGGCAGCTCGCGCCTTTCCTTGAGGACACCAGCCCGCTCCTCGCCCACACCAGCGTTCCCGGCTACCTCGGCGTCGATGTTACCGACGTCGATGCCGACAAGGCGCAGGCTCTCAAGCTCAAGGACGTTCACGGCGCAGTCATCACCCTCATCGATCACGACGCGCCTGCCGGCCAAATCGGGCTCAAGGTCAACGATGTCGTCCTCGCCATCGATGGCCAGAATGTCGCCGACGCCGATGCATTGCGCCGCATGCTCCGCGATATTCCGCCCGGCCGCAAGGTCAGCCTTGAAATCAGCCGTGATGGTAATATCCAGACGCTGGCGGTGCAGTTGGTCGATCGTAAGGCCATGGAGCACGACATTTGGACCCGCCTCGATATCGATGTCGATGGCATCGCTCCCGTCGCGCCGCCGCCCACAATGGGCATCACCGGCTCCGATGTCCCCGTCTCGAGCGGCTTCCACATCTCCGTCTTCACCAGCACCCTCAACGTGGGCGCGCTGGTTGAGCCGCTCACCTCGCAGATGGCCGAGTATCTCGGCGTTCAGGGTGGCCTCATGGTCAAGCAGGTGGCGCGCAAGAGTGAAGCCGCGGTATCGGGCCTCAAAGCCTTCGACGTCATCCTCAAGGTCGGCACAGATTCCATCAACACCTCCGCTGACTGGGACCGCGATCTCCGCTCCAACGTGGGCAAGCCCGTCCAGATCACCATCCTGCGCGACAAGAAACAGCAGACCCTCACCCTCCAGGTCGACTCCAAGCATCGCGGCGCCGTCAGCGCCCCAGCCGTCCGTGGGCAGCAGGCACCTGCCGGCGCCCTCGTGTAGTCGCTCGATTTACATTTGAATGTTCTGTTCCGAACTCACTTGGGCGCCGCGTTTCCATGCGGCGCCCTTCGTGTCTAGCGCCGTAAACTACTCTCATGGAAGTTCTCTACGGCCTGCATCCGGTCTCTGAAGCTCTCAAGGCCGGCCGCCGCCGCTTTGATCACGTTCTGGTCGCTCGAGAGCGCCACGACGACCGCCTCACAAGCCTCGTCGCCCAATGCCGCAACGCAGGCATTCGCGTTCTTGAAGGGCCTCGCGAGCAGCTCACCCTCGCCGCCAATACCGCCGCCCACCAGGGCGTCGTCGCGCTTGTTCGTCCGCAGGAATTTCTGTCTCTCGAGGACCTCTTCGAGCCTCCGCCCTCCGCCGACGACTCTCCAGCCCGCCTGATCCTCGCGCTCGACGGTGTTGAAGATCCCCAGAATCTCGGCGCTCTTCTTCGCGTCGCCGATGGCGCAGGCGTCGATGGCGTCCTGCTTACCGAACGCCGCTCCGCGCCACTGAGTCCCGCTGCCGTCAAAGCCAGCGCCGGAGCCGCCGAGCACCTGCGCATCGCCCGCGTCGTCAATCTAGTTCGCTCCCTCGAAGAGCTTAAGCGCCGCAACCTTTGGATTGTCGGCCTGGATGCGAGACTAGATGCGAGGGTTGCCGAGCGCGGCCCGGTCGCATACGACCAATTCGATTTCACGGGCGATCTCGTCGTCGTCCTCGGCCGCGAAGGCGCCGGCCTTCACGATCTGGTCCGACGTACCTGCGACCATCTCCTCAGCATTCCCATGGCCGGCGGCGTCAGCTCCCTCAACGTCTCTGCCGCCGGTGCCGTAGTTCTCTTCGAGGCCGCTCGCCAGCGGCGCGCCGCTGCCAATTCTTCCGCCGCGCCCGTCCAAGAATCGGCTCCACGCAGTGGCGCTCCACGCAGTAGCAGCGCCAAAACAAGAACGCAGAAAGGCCTCGGTTCATGAAATTCGCTTCCATCGGCACGATGGGGTGCCACAGGTCCCGATTTTGGGACCCGGGAAAGCACAGGCCTCTGCTCTCCCGCGTCGCACTCTTCATTTCGATGGCGGTTCCGTTTCTCGCCGTTCTCCCCGCGCTTTCCCAGACCACCCCCGCCGCGCCCGCGTCCACGCCATCATCCACACCGGACCAGCAGCCTCACGGTCAGATCATCTTCTCCCGCTCCGCCGACGACAACGGCCAGACCACCACCACCGCCGGCCCCGCCGCGCCGAAAACTGCAGGCCAGCCCGTCTCCGCCCCCATCGCCACCGACGCCGAACGCGAAGCCCTCACCTTCACCGCCTTCGACCTGGACGTTCATCTCCGCCCTGCCGCGCAGCAGATCGCCGTTCGCGCTCTCCTCACCTTGCGCAATGACGGCCGCGCCCCTCTTGCTCACATTCCGCTCCAAATCTCCTCTTCGCTCGACTGGGAAACTATTCGCCTCGCCGGCCGCGACGTCACCTTCACCGTCGCCACCCTCAACTCCGACGTCGACCACACCGGCCAGCTTCACGAAGCCGCCATCGCTCTCGCTGCTCCGCTCGCCCCCGGCGCAACTCTTCAGCTCGACGTCACCTACTCCGGCTCAATCCCGCAATCCGCCCAGCGCCTCATCACCATTGGCACGCCTGACGACGCTGCTCTCCATACCGACTGGGACTCGATCGCTGTCGACTTTACCGGCCTGCGCGGTTTCGGCAACGTCGTCTGGTATCCCGTTTCCAGCGTTCCCGTCATTCTCGGTGACGGCGCTCGCGTCTTCGAAGAAATGGGCGAGCACAAGCTCCGCATGGCGGGCGCGCACCTCCGCCTCAACCTCACCGATGAATATCCCCACGGCCAGGCGCCCTCCGTCGCCCTCATCAATGGCCATCTCGTTCCGCTCGCGCTCACCGAGCCTTCAACCGCCGGTCCTGAAATCGCCGGCATCGCCACAGCCAGCCTCGACGAACCGGCTCTCGGCTTTGAGGCTCCCAGCATCTTCCTCGCCGTCCGCACCGTTCACCAGGCCACCAACACTACGCTCTACACCCTTCCCGAGGACGACTTCGCCGTTGAAGGCTGGGCCTCGGCTGCTTCTTTCGTCACGCCCTTCCTGCAAAGTTGGCTCGGCCAGGCGCCGCGCTCACAACTCACCATCCTCGATCTCCCCGATCCTGACGACGCGCCTTTCGAAACCGGCCCGCTTCTCGTCACCGCCATTCGCCCGGCCACGCCCGACGAGCTCGATGGCGTCTTCGCTCACGCGCTCACTCATGCATGGATGTCCTCTCCCCGCGCCTGGCTCAGCGAGGGCGTCGCTCATTTCATGGGAACTCTCTGGATCGAGAAACAGCAGGGCCGCAAGAAGGCGCTCGAATCCCTTGAGTCCGGCCGCTCGGCTCTCGCTCTCGGCGAGCCCGCCAGTCCCGGTGAAAGTCCCGGCCAGCCGCTCGCGCAGGCCATCTCGCCCGTCTACTATCGCTCGAAGGCCACCTACGTTCTCTGGATGCTCCGCGATCTTGCCGGCGACGCCGCGCTCTCCGTCGCTCTGCGCGCCTACTCGCCCACTCAGGACGCCGCACATGACCTGAGCCCAACCGCCGGCTCAGATTACTTTGAGAAACTCATTGAGCAAGCCGGACTCCATCGCGATCTCTCCTGGTTCTTCTCCGATTGGGTCGACGCCGACAAAGGTTTGCCTGACATCGCCATCGACAGCGTCTTTCCATCGCACACCGAGGGCGACAATTGGCTCGTCGCCGTCAACCTCTCGAACTCCGGCTACGCTGCTGCTGAAATCCCCCTCACCGTCAGCAACTCTGCTGCCTCCGTCACCCAGCGCATCGTCGTCCCCGCGCGCGGCAAGGCTACGCAGCGCATCCTCATGCAAGGCCAACCCACTCAAGTCCAGGCCAACGACGGCACCGTTCCCGAAACCGAGGCCAGCATCCACATCCGCACTCTCGGCCCCGACGACAATAGCGGCTCCTCCTCATCGCAACCCGCCCCCGTCCAGCAATAAGAAAGCGCACACGACCCCAACCGTGCCGTGCCGAACCAAAAGGGCTGCGCAGCGCGCAGCCCCAGCAGTTTGCAAATAAAGACCAAGGAATTGAATTTACAAATGCGCTCACCGAAGAGCGGTTCTCACTGTAACGCACGATCTTCCATGACCCCTAATCACTAACCACTAACCACTGTCCTTCCGCGCCTTCACCTTGAACCAAACCGGCGTCCCCTTGAACCCAAACGCCTCGCGAATCTGGTTCTCCAGGAATCGTTCGAACGCGAAATGCAGCTTGATGTCGCGATCCGTGAACAGCACAAACGTCGGCGGAGCCACTGCCGCCTGCGTCATATAAAAAATCCTGATTCTCTTTGCCATCGGCACCGGCGCCCGCTGAAAATCGATCTTTTCGAGAAATCGATTCATCGCCCCCGTCGAGACGCGTTTTCTCCGCTCCTTGGCCACCGACACCACCTCGCGCAGCACGCGCGTCATACCCTTCCGTTCGGGCCCGATCGCTTCCAGCGCCGACAAGAAAATCACCGGCGCATAATCCAGATATTTCAACGCCCCACGCACCTGCTTTTCAAAAATCTCGCGGTCTGCGGGCTTTTTTCCATCGCTCCGCCTCGTCGTCACCAAGTCCCACTTGTTTACAATGATGACCACGCTGCGCCCGCTCTCGTGCGCGTACCCTCCAATCGTCGCATCGCTCGCTGTCACGCCCTCCATCGCATCGATCATTACCAGCGCCACGTCCGCCGCCTCCAGGTGCCGCCGCGCCATCACCACGCTCATCTTCTCGGCCATCAATTTCGTCTTACCCTTGCGCCTGATCCCCGCCGTATCCACAAATCGCAGCGTCTGCCCCTCGAATTCCACCACTTCATCCACCGCGTCGCGCGTCGTCCCTGCAATCGGAGACACAATCGCTCTCGATGTCCCCGTCAGCGCATTCAGCAGCGTGCTCTTGCCCACATTCGGCCGCCCGATAATCGCCACCGCCGTCTCGCGCTGCTCGAACTCTCCGTGCGTTCGGATCTTCTTCTCGCCCGTTTCTTCGCTCTGTTCCGCCGCGGGCCCCTCGCCCTCTTCAACTACATCCGCCTGCTCGGGAGTCGCTTCCGCAATCGCGTCCAGCAGGTCGCCAACGCCCTGCCCGTGTTCCGAGCTCACCCCATACAAATCGCGAATCCCCAGCCGGCGAAAGTTCTGCGCCTCCGCAGCCAGCCCTTCGGTCTCAACCTTGTTTACGGCGAGAAACAACGGTTTTCCGCCGCGTTTCAGCAGTTGCGCCAGGTCGTAGTCGGGCCGTGCCAGTTCCGTCCGCGCGTCCACCACCATCACCAGCGCGTCCGCTTCCTCAAGCGCCACCTTTGCTTGCGCAAAAATCTCCGTCGCCATTAGCTCCGGATCGTCGGGCACAATTCCGCCCGTATCCACCAGCCGGTATTGACGCCCCTGCCACTCGTACTCGCCGTAGATCCGGTCGCGGGTGATTCCAGGCTCGTCGCCCACAATCGAGCGTCGGCTCCCCGTCATCCGGTTGAACAGGGTGCTCTTGCCCACATTCGGCCGCCCCACAATCGCCACCAACGGCAGCTTCGCGGCTCCCAACTTCACCGGCACAACCGATCTGCGATACGTGGGCAAAACTTGTCTCCAGCAGCGAAACAGTCAAAGACGCGCTGCTTTATCAGTGTACTGTCCGGTTGGACATCGAGCATTCCGCCCGCGCTTCGTCCAGAAATGCATAGCCTTCAAAAGATCTGTTGATGAGCGTTTTCTGATGCCCACGCGTTGATCGCGGTCCTCGAATTGCTCCTTAACCAACGGAGGGCTCAATGCACATCCACCCTTCCGCCATCGGTCTGCATCCCATTAATTCCTACGCTGCCGGTAACGAACGCGCTGCCTCCGCCGAGACTCGCAAGCGCCTCCTCAAAGCCGCACAAAGTGCCGCCGCCGCTGCAACACCCGAAGAGGATCTCCTCATCGGCCAGTGGCTCGACAGCCGCCACAGCCAAGTCCTGCCCGGCGATTCGTACCGCGCCGCATCGGAAGGCGAAGACCCCGACTTTGCCTAACCCGCGACGTTTGTTCCTTCGGTTATATGCTCCCTCGTTTCCTCGCTTCTTGTACTTCTACTCCCTACTGGCTACTCTCTACTCCCTGCTTCTCTATGATGGATGCAGCGCCCTCATGCCCTCCTCCGACGCCTCAACCCGCACCCTGCCCACGCTCCACGAATTCTTTGCGCCCGGCGGAGTCCTCGCTCGTTCCCCGCTCCCCTTCGAATACCGTCCCGGCCAACTTGAAATGGCCAAAGCAGTCGAGCGGGCTTTATCCGAGCGTCGCCATCTCATCGTCGAAGCCGGCACAGGCACAGGCAAAACCCTCGCCTATCTTCTTCCCGCTCTCCGCACCGGCCAGCGCGTCATTGTTTCCACGGGCACCAAGGCCCTTCAGGACCAGCTCTTCTTCCGCGATGTCCCTTTCCTCGAAACCCTCCTCGGCGAACTCCGCGTCTGCTACATGAAGGGCCGCGCCAACTACCTCTGCCGCCGAAAGCTCTTCGCCCTCCGCGACCAGCCTATTCTCTCGGGCCTCGACGAGATCGACGAATACCGCCAGATCGCAGAGTGGGAGCGGATCACTGAAACCGGCGACCGCGCCGAGCTTTCCGCCCTCCCCGAATCGTCCGCCCTCTGGCACAAGCTCGACGCCCGCTCCGACGCCTGCCTCGGCTCAACCTGCCCCGACTACCGCCGCTGCTTCATCACCGAGATGCGCCGTCGCGCCCTCGAATCCGACCTGATCATCGTCAATCACCACCTCTTCTTCGCCGATACCGCCGTCCGCCTCGCTGCCGGCAACGCTCCCGACGCTGGTGTTCTTCCTGAATCCGCCGCCGTCATCTTCGACGAGGCCCATGAGCTCGAAGAGGTCGCCTCGCAGTATTTCGGCCGGTCGCTCTCCAATCTCCGCTTCGAAGACCTCGCCCGTGACACCGATGTACTCCTCCGCGGCCAATCCTCCGCCACGCAAATCCCCGCCCTCACCCAGCAGCTCCGCGAGCGTGCGCGCCTCTTCTTCGCCGCCCTCCCCATGCCCGCTGACGGCCGCCATCCCTTCACCAATCGCGAAGATTTCCTCGAGTCCTCCGGCGATCTCTACCTCGCAGTCCGCTCCACCCTCAGGCTCATTGAAGCGGAGATGGAACGCCTCACCGATGTGGACGAAGCCCGCGGCCTCGAGACCCGCGTCGCCTCCCTCCGCGCCGACCTCGAGTTCATGCTTGAGTCCACAGCCTCCAACATCGTCTTTTGGCTTGAGCGCCGCATCTCCGCTGCTCCAGGTACAAATTCGGCGCAACGGTCTGCCCCACGCGGCAGCGCTCGCAGTACATTTCTGCAGGCCACCCCCATTGACGTCTCCGAGCTTCTCCGCACCCTCGTCTTCGAGCAGATCCCAACCGTCGTCCTCACCTCCGCCACACTCACCGTGCAAGGCAGCTTCGAGCACATCCGCCGCCGTCTCGGCCTTAACGAAACCCGCGAGCTCATCGTCCCGTCCCACTTCCGCTACGAGAAGCAGGCTCTCCTCTATCTCCCGCCCTCCATGCCCGACCCGCGCGAACCCGACTTCGTTGAGGCTGCAGCCACAACCATCGAGCGCGTTCTCCGCATCACCCGCGGCCGCGCGTTCTGCCTCTTCACCAGCTATACCCAGATGCGCGCCCTATACGAGCGGCTTCTCCCCGTCCTCGATTTTCCGCTGCTTCTCCACGGCACGGCTCCGCGCAAGGCTCTCCTCGAAGAATTCCGCGCCACCCCCAACTCTGTCCTCTTCGGCACCTCCAGCTTCTGGCAGGGAGTCGACGTTCAAGGCGAAGCCCTCAGTTGCGTCATCATTGATCGCCTGCCTTTCGCCGTTCCCTCCGATCCCGTCGTCCAGGCCCGCATGCGCGCCATCGAGGAATCGGGCGGCCGTCCCTTCTTCGACTACCAGGTTCCCGAAGCCGTCCTCACTCTCAAGCAGGGCTTCGGCCGCCTCATTCGCTCGCTCGAAGACCGCGGCGTCCTCGTCCTCCTCGATCCCCGCATCACTCGCCAGCGCTACGGCCAGATATTCCTCCAGTCCCTCCCGCCATACCGCATCACCAAGACAATCACCGACGTCGAAGCCTTCTTTGCGCCCAAGCCCGCTTGAGCCGGCGCGACACGACGGCGCGGCCCGACAACAGGCTCGCGGCGCAAGCCCGGTCCTGTTTCCATTGGATTGAAAAGTCTGTTTGAGGACAGCTCGGTTGGATGAAAGCCGAGAGCGCAGCAATCCCCCCGGGATCTTTCATTACCGCGCTCTCATTCGGCCTTCACCGTAGAAGGCGTGATCGCGCGCAAAAGTGCCTCAACTTTTTTCAGTTTTTTGTCGAAGTTGAAAATCGGGGGCTAGGCACTGCCCGGAGTCGAGGGGCCTCTGGCTTTCGAACCGCCCAACGCCGCAAATCGCTTGAAGTCTAGTTGTTGTCTGCTTCCTCAACTGTGGCCGCGATCGGAATCACCTTGTCCATCTTAGTGATCCTGAAGACGTCCCGGACCTTTGGGCTCAATCCGGCGACAATCATCTTCAAGCCCTGCTTCTGGCAGCGAACATAATGGGTCGCGATGATGCCCAGGCCGGAGGAATCCATATAAGGACAGGTGGACAGGTCCAGAATGTTCAGCTTCGGTGGCGCCTCTCCTGGTGCCGGTTCCAATCCCAGAATCCTGTTCAGCTCTCCCGGCGGCAGAGAGCTGTAAGCGTCGCGTATCGTGAAGGGGCCGCAGAAACGGAGAATCACCGTGCCCGGCGATTTGCCCGGTCTGCGTTCAATGCTGAAGGGGCCGCTATTCCACGTCTGCCACCCGGATGTCCCCATGACAAACTCCTGATTGCAAGTTCATGATTACAAGTCTCTGGTTCGCGTCGTACAACTCCACCGGCCTGCGAATCGCCTGCAGTTGGAACGGTGTTTGTTCATCAAAGAACCGTTTTGATTGTCGCTATTCCGCGGGAATCTACGGCCGCCGCCGAATACTCGGATTCTCATCGACTCCGCTATTGAATTGCAAGACCAATTCACAAATCGCAAGGAAAAAACGGAATCGAGGCCCATCCCGAGGCGGCCCTTTCCTGATTCGCCAAAGCCTAACCAGAGTTGTAAGTCAAAAGCCGGGGGCCCAAAGCCAAAGGCCAAGAGCTGGAAGCTAGAAGCTAGAAGCTGCTTTTCCCCCCAGCGCCTCAAACAGCGTCGCCGAGTCCGTCAGCCTGCTCGCCGCGGCATTCTCGCGGTCAAGCCCCGTCTGCAGCTTTTGTCGCTCTGCTTCCAACAAGCTTTGCTCGCTGATCCCTCCAGACTCGAAGCGCTTCGCAGCGATTCCGTACGCTCCCTCCGCCTCGCCGGCCGCCGCACTGCGCGCCTTCAGCGTTTCCGCGTCGTGCTCCGCCGCATACAGCGCATCGGCCACCTCGCGAAAACTTTCGAGCACCGTCGCGCGGTACTCGCTTGCCGCCTCGTCGTACGCGTCCTGCACCTTGCGCTTCTCCGCCTGCAGTGCTCCACCGTTGAAGATCGGCGCCGCCAGGGCCGCGCTCACATTCCACACGTCTCCGCCGGAGTTGAATCGCGTGCCAACTCCGCCTCCGCTCCCCGTCAGCACAATCTGCGGATACTGGTTCGCCGTCGCCACGCCCACATTCGCGCTCGCCTCATGCAGCAGCGCCTCCGCCGCGCGAATATCCGGCCGCTGCCGCACCAGTTCCGACGGTACCGTCAACGGCAAATCCGCTGGCAGATGCAGCGCGTCAAGCGAAATCCCCGCTACCTGCGCTTCCGCCGGGCTCTTTCCCATCAGCGCCGCCAGTTGGTCGTCGATCGTGTCCAGTTGCAATTCAAGTGGCGGAATCGCCGCCTCCGTCTGTGCCACCTGTGTTCGCTGGCTATGCACGTCGAAATCGGAAATCCCGCCCGCCCGCACGCGCTCCTCCGCAATCCTCAATTCCTTTTGCTCTACCGCCAGCAACTGCCGCGTGATCTCAACCTCTCTCCGCACCTCCGCCTGCCGGATCGCCGCTGCCACCACGTTTCCCTCGAGCATCAGTCGTGCGCCCTCGATTTGCCGCGCCTCGTAATCCCTCTGCGCTTTCAGCCCCTCGATCGCCCGCCGATTCGCTCCGAACACATCGAGCGCATACGAAACCGCCACCGATCCATTCAGCAGCGTAAACGGCGATGGGTTGGGGAAGGGAATTCCATACGCCGCCAGGTTCAACTGCTCTTCGGTCACGGATGCATTGCCCGTCACCTCCGGAAACTTCGTCCTCCCCGTCCGCGCATTTACCTCTTCCTGCGCCTGCTTCAGCCGCGCCGTCGCCTGCTCCAGCGTCGGACTGTTCTTGAGCGCCTCCTCGACCATCGCATTCAGCTCGGGTGATTGAAACGCCGTCCACCAGTCTGCTGGAATCGCCGCGGATGAATTGAAGTGCTGCGCGTTTCCCGCAATGCCTTCGCTGCTCGCCGTCTCGGCCGGCAGCGGTTGCGGAGTGTAAGCAGTCACGGTCGGCGGCGCTGGCGCGCGATACCTCGGCCCCACTGTGCAGCCCGCGACCGTCATCAGCGCCGCCAGCCCCGCCGCTCCGCTCATCCACTGCGTCAATCGCTGCATGGTCGCCCTCCTCAGTCGAGCGTTCTCCGGTACGTCGCCACAGCCACGCACATCACCACCACGGTGAACACCATCATGGGCCACACGCTGGGCCACGAATCCGCCCACCCATTGCCCTTCAGCAGAATTCCCCGGACCAGCCGGTTGAAATACGTCAGCGGCAGCAAGTTCCCGATGGCCTGCGCCCATCCCGGCATTCCCTTGAACGGGAACATGAATCCCGACAGAATAATGTTGGGCAGAAAATAGAAGATCGCCAGTTGCACTGCCTGCAGTTGATTCCGCGCCAGCGACGAAAACGTAATGCCTACCGTCAGGTTCGCCGCGATGAAAAGCAGCGTGGAAAGATAAACGGCGAGAACATTTCCAAAAAACGGCACGAAAAACACGTAGCGCGCGGCCAGCAGGATAATCGACGCTTGCAGAAGCCCGATGCCGATGTAAGGAACCAGCTTTCCCGTCATCACTTCCAGTGGCGTCGACGGCATGGCCAGCAGATTCTCCATCGTGCCGCGTTCGCGCTCCCGCGTCACTGCCAGTCCCGTCATCATCACCATGGTCAGCGTCAAAACCATCCCCATCAGTCCCGGCACAACGTTGTACTGCGTAATCTCATCCGGGTTGTACAGCGGATGCACGCTCACTGCGAACGGCGCCGGACCGCCCTGCAGGCTGGCCAGCGGCCCAGTCAGCTCTCGCTGGATCACCGTTTGCGTAATTCCATCCACCGCGGCCAGCGCGCTCCCCGTTGTCGTCGGATCGGTCGCGTCGGCCTCGATCAGAATCGACGGCCGCTCGCGCCGCAGCACCTGCCGCGTAAACCCCGCGGGAATATTCACCACAAACAAGAGCTGGCCCTGCGCCAGCGCCTCGCGCCCCGCTTCTTCGTTTGGCAGCCTCTCGACGATTTTGAAATACGACGAGTTCTGCATCGCCTCCATAAAATCCCGCGTCACGTCGCTGTCGTCCGCGCTGATAACCCCCGTGTCCAGGTGCCGGGGAATCGTATTGATGGCGAAACCGAAGAGTGTCATCTGCATGATCGGAATGCCCATAATCATGGCAAACGTCAGCCGGTCGCGCTTCAATTGCGTGAACTCCTTCAGCACGACCGCCCACCATCGCGCTCCCGAGAATCGTTGCCGCCCCTTCACGCGTTGCCTCCGCTGTTCGTTTCTGAGCGGCCCATCAGGTAAATGAACACGTCTTCGAGGCTCGTCTCGATTCGCTCCACGCGTCGTCCACTCCGCCCAACAGCCGCTTCAATCTCCCGTTCGAGCAGTTCGTCATTCGTCCCGCTTACGTGCAGCACGTCGCCAAACGTCACCGTCTGCGCCACGTTATCTCTTTTCCGCAGCTCTTCCTGCAACTCCGCAAGGTGGTCGCCGTGAATGGCCCATGTGTTCAGATGTTGCCCCTCGATGATTTCCTGTGCCGTGCCTTGCGCCAGCAATGTCCCGGAAGAAATGTAGGCCAGCTTGTGGCACCGCACCGCTTCATCCATATAGTGCGTGCTCACCAGCACCGAGATTCCCTTGGCCGCGAGCGCCTGAAGCTCGTCCCAGAAGTCGCGCCGCGCTCTCGGGTCGACGCCCGCCGTTGGCTCGTCCAGCAGCAGCAGTTGCGGCGCGTGTAGCATGCATGCTGCCAGCGCCATCCGCTGCTTCCACCCTCCAGACAGTTCGCCTGCAAGCTGATGCGCCCTCGCCGTCAGCCCCAGGTCGGCAAGAGATTTACGAACCGTAGCCTTTCGATCGCGAAGCTGGTAAATCCTCGCCACAAACTCCATGTTCTCCGCAATCGTCAGGTCCTCCCAGAACGAGAACCGTTGCGTCATGTAACCCACGCTGCGCTTGATCTCCGCGCTCTCCCGGCGAATGTCGTGGCCCAGGCACGTCCCCGTTCCTGAGTCGGGTTTCAGAAGTCCGCACATCATCCGGATCGTTGTCGTCTTTCCGCTTCCATTAGGCCCCAGAAAGCCGAAGATCTCGCCCTTCCGCACGCGCAGCGACACATCCTTCACCACGTGCTTGCCGTCGAAGTGCTTGTTCAATCCCTCCACATCGATGGCATAGTCGAATTGCGCGGCCGCTGTCACTGAACGGTCACCTCTACAGGCTGGCCCGGATGCAGCGTTGCCGCCGTCTGCGGCGCCGGATTCGCAATCACGATGTACACCAGCTTCGACCGGTTCTCGTTGCTGTAGATCACCGGTGGCGTGTACTCGCTCTGCGGCGACACAAAACTGATCGTCGCTGCAACCGCGTTCGCGCATCCGTCGCAAGCCACGCGCACACTCCCTCCCACGCGCAGCCCGCCCACCACCGTTTCCGGCACGAAGAATCGAATCTCCAGATTTTCCGGCGGCAGAATCTGAATCACTGGGTTTCCCGCCGCAACCCACTCGCCCTGCCGGTAGAGCGTGTCGAAGATCAACCCGTTCCGCGGGGAGGCAATCTGTTTTTGCTTCAGGTGCCACTGTGCGTTCGCCAGCGACGCACGATCCGCAGCCACCTGATTCGTCTGCGCCTTGATCTGCTGCTCCCGCGCCGGCAGTGCATCCACCGCCAGATCGGCTTCCAGCTCACGCACCTTTGCCGCGCTCGTCTCTGCCGCCGCCTGCGCGTTGATCAGCTCTGTCTGCGCAATGCCTCCAGCCTTGAACTGCGCCTCATCGCTCACCAAAATCTCGTCTGCCTGCTTCTTGTCCGCAACCGCCCGCGCCAGTTGCGCGCGCGTCACGTCCACCTCCGCCGGTCGCTTTCCCGTCTCCAAGTCGTTGAGTCGAGACTCAGAGCTGTGCAGCACCTGCTCCGCTGTCCGCTCTTCAGACGCCTCCGGCTCATCGTCCAGCGCAAACAGCGGATGACCGGCCGTCACAGTATCGCCGCGCGCCACGTTCACCTGGTCCAGCCTTCCGCTCTGCGGAGAAGCCACGTAAACAAACTTGCCCTCGATGTATCCCTGGTAGGTGTTCGTCGGCTTCTGCGCGCAGCCCGCCAGCAACACCAGCGCCGCTGCCGCCGCTGTGCCCGTCAGGGCTCCGTCTCGGAGAACATGCATCTTCCCCTCCATACTCACTTACGCTTCGATCTCGCCTTGCGTTTCATCGGGCCGCCAGGTTGCCCGCCTTCGCCCGATTTAAGCCCTTCACCCCGCTGCAATCCATGAATGAGCAGCCCGGTAATGTGGCGGCTCAGCGCCTCGCGCTCCAGTGTTTTCCGCCCGAAGACCTCTGCCCACAAATTGATCGTTGCCATGTGCATCATCACGAGACCGATCAGCGAAAACACGATCAGCCCCGCATCGATCTCCGCATTCGCCGTGCCGGCGGCCTGCGCCTTTGCCACGCTCTGGCTCAGCGCTCCGATCCTCTGGAACGGCAGATGGCGCAGCACTCTCCCGCGCAAAAGCCCTCCTTCGTTCAGCACTTCGCGCATCCACATCGATGGCACCCACGGCATTTTCTCGATCCCGACCAGCATCCGCTCCACGATCCCACGCATCAGTTCCGCCGGAGCCTCGCCTGCCGTCACCGGGCCCCATACTCCCGCGATCAGCGGCGCCAGCCGTTCCTTCACTACCGCATCCAGCAATTGTTCTCGGTCTCTGAAGTAGTAGTGCGGCATCGCCGGAGTCAGCTCCGCCCGCTCGGCGATCATGGCAAACGTCGTCGCCGCCACTCCCTGTTTCGCAAAAAGCTCGGTAGCTGCCTCGATCAGCTTCTCGCGCGCATAGAGCCCTGAAGTGGACGTGGGCCGCCCCGGCCCTCGCGCAGATTTCCGCTGCCCCGGCCCCCGCGCAAAATCCCGCCGGCCTTTGGCGCCCATCGAATCTCGTCTCGTTCGCATTGTCATAATTAAATAATGCATGAATTAAATAAAAGAAACAGCAAATTGTCAAGCCCAGGCTCCCGGCGCCCAGGCATCTCGGCCGATCTTTCAAGAAGATTTCGCCCCTAGGCGCACCTGAGAGGCTCATTGAAACTTCAACACCAGGGAAGGGAAGCCGCAGCCCGGGCCGCGAATCGCGCAGCCCCCCTCCCTGACCCCGGCGCCCGACTATCTGAATCTGAAAGCTAAGAGCTAAGAGCTAAGAGCTAAGTGCTAGAAGCTAGAAGCTGCCCCTACTCCATCCACAACGCACTGGTAATGATCCGCGGATAGTACCGGCTCGCCTTGCCTTCGCCCGACACAATCTGGTCGCAGCACGCCCAGTACGAGCTGCCCTCCGTCTGCCACTTCACGTGCGCCGCGTCCGCCTTGCGGAAAACATCCGCCACCTTGGGGTCCTCGTCCAGGTGGAACACCCTCCGCGTCACGTGCATGAAGATCGAAATCTTGCTCATCCACGAGTTGTTGCTCGTCGACGACAGCTTGATTCCGCCGTCGGCAAACAAATTCCGCCGCTCCGCATCCAGCAACAGCTTCCGCGTGTGCTCCTTCAGCGCGTCGTACATGCGCTTCTCTTCCGCGCTCCCGAACACCTGCTCCAGCGTCCCGCCTGCAAATCCGGTCTTCACAAAGTACAGCGGATACGCGCACCCTTCCACCGCAGGCAGAATCCGCGACCCATATCCCGGGTTCGCTTTCTCGAAGATCGCGGGCAGCACTCCGTCCACCGCCTGGTCGCTCACCACGCCGGCGACCTTCACCGCCAGCTCCATCGCCCGCTTCTCGTCCGCGGCCGCGCCCAGTTCGCGGAACAGCAATGCCAGCGCGCGGTAGCTCGCCCAGCTCTTCACCGCGATGTACACGTTATTCCGCGTCTGAGCCAGCGAGTGGTCCAGCGAATCGTACGTCGTAATCTCCTGCCCGCCTGCCGTCCGCGTGCTGTCGTATTGCGCAAATCCCACGTCCCCGCCGCGGTTGATCATGCTTTCGAGGCACTGCTCCACCACGCCGCGGTTACGCTTCAGCCACTCCACGTCGCGCGTCTTCGCCACGTAGCACCCGGCCACCAGAATCCAGTTGCACAGTTGTTCTTGCGTCATGTAGCTGAAGCATCCCGTCAGATTCGCCAGCTCATAACTGCTCCGCCCCTTCGGCGAAAAATTATTGTGCGCGCCCATATCGTGGCAAAAGCTCAGCCCGCCTGGCTTCGTGTCATACGGCCGCGTCAGTTGTGCCTCGTCCGGAGCCGGCGGAGCCTGCGACGGATCGGCCTGTCCCAGCGGAGCCGCCATCGCAATCGCCGTCTTGTACACCTTGACCTCGTCTGTGTAGCTGTACCGCCGCGCAAACGTGTCCAGCAAATTCCGTACCAGCCACGGGTTATGCTCGAGCTCCCAGAACACGTGATCCACCGCCAGGTCGAGCGTGTTCATCATGCAGTACTCGCCCTCGTTCACCACCCACAACGGCTGCCCATCCACGTCAAGCAACTGCGTGCTCCCGTAATAGCTGTGAGTCGAGTGAGCAATGATGAAACGCTGATCGTCCGACAGTTTCGTCGCGTCCAGCTTCGCGTCCAGCGCCTCGGCACGCGCCGCCATCTCGTCCGCGCCGTCCAGCGCAGTCTTCAGCACGTCTCCCAGGCCCTTGTAATACCGCGCATACAGGTACTTCCCGTCCAACCCGTTCGTCTGCGCGCCCTCCAGGTACGAACCCAGCGCGATCGTCAATCCATATTTCTTTCCCGCCGGCACCTCGAACCCGAATCCCGGACACGACCCCAGCAGGTGCACCGGGTTATGTCTCTCGCGAACCCCGTCGCTCGCTGACCACCGCATGAACACAAACGGCTCCGTGCCCGCCGCTGCCTTTTTCCCCGTCGTCCAGTCCCAAAGCTCGGCCGCTCCGCCCGCCTCGCGCCTGAAGGCAAACCCCAGCCGCCCTGCTCCCAAATCGTCCTCCAGAATCCGCTCGCCCGGCCGCGCGTGATTCAGCGCAAACATCGCCGTCTTTGTCTCGGTGCCGTTCGTGTTGTCCAGCACGAGCCGCGCCACCACCGCCGGCAGCAGCCCCTCGCGCATCCGCTCCACGCTCTCCAGCTCCGGGTCGGGAATCGACTCAAACGGCGAGTACACCGTAAACGTCAGCCCATCCGCGCGCCACTCGTCCGTCGCCCATCCATACGACCGCGCAACTTCGCCATCCTTGAAAGGCTCCGCATCCGGCTTCACGTTCTGCTCCGACGGCCCCGCCTGCTCCACCAGGAACGCATCCGCCGCCCGGCTCACCGCTCCCACGTAAAACGGCAGGCACTTCAGCGTCGAGCTCGAGTAACGATCTCCATCTTTGAACCCGACAAAGACCTCCTGGTCGCCCGGCTGGCCGATCTGCAAGCCAATCCCGCCGCGAGTCCCGAAGTTCCCGCAAGTAAAGCTCATGAATGCGCCCATGGGCGAGTGTTGTGCGTTAAAGCTGAGGTGGGTCTTGAGCGGTCCGCGTTTGGTCACAGTTCGTCCTCGGGTAAAGCGATTTTTGACGCCAACCCCAAATACTAATTCATCCCCGCAATCCCCCGCCGGGCACCCCGTCACTCCTCATCCTGAGCACGGCGCCCTAAACGCAGCCACGCGCACCGCAGTTGCTTCTCGGCCTGCATCTGCGTACGGCTTCGCAGGCTGCCGAACCATAACGAACCCACCCATGAGCTTTGCCATACGCCTCAACGACGCTCCGGGGTGAGCAATTCTGACCAGCCTTCGCGCCCCTGCCTGCTCCACAGTTGATTCGTTCGCCGGTTTGCCTGGCCACGCTGCTCCAGCTGCCGTGATCATTCGATGCAAAGGAGAACGTTTTGTCCAACCTTACGCTTGTCCTGATGATCGTTGGCGCCTTCATCCTCGTTCTCGGCATTGTGATGGATGTGAGAGCCCACCTTGAGAATCGCGGTGAAGAACTGGCGCCTTTCCGCAATTATTTCGGAGCCGAATACGACCGCGACCTCCTGCGGCAAAGCTCCTGGTGCGATGGCGAGAACCCCTCTGACCGTCGAACTCGCTTTGATACCTTCAACATGGGTGATTACGGCGCTACCGAGCGCTATTCAAGAGGCAGCGGCACAATCCGGCGGAATCGCGACCGGGATTGATCCAGCAGTCATCCATCCCGCAACAATAGATCGGCTTGCCCCAGCCTTCTCTTACCGCCCATTCAATTCCGCAGTGTGCAATTCTGCCCAGCATTCATGCGCCCGGCCGCCCATGATCGAGGAGTGCAGGTTCCTTCCCGTCTGGGAAGCCTCCCCATTCACCCTTTGCTATTGCGGAAATCCCGCATAGGAGAACACAATGTTCAGTCAATTCACGAGTGCCCAGATCATCGTTGTTGCGGTCGCCATCCTTTTTGTTGTTCTCATCGTCGTTGCCACTATTCTTGAAAAGCGCAAAACCAAGGCCCTCCGCAATCGTTTCGGATCGGAATACGATCGCGCTGTTCTGACGCACGGCTCCCGGCGGAAAGCCGAGGCCAAACTTGCCGGCCTCCAAACTCGCGTCGACGCGTTCAAAATCCACGAACTCGGAGCCATCGAGCGGGAGCGATTTGTCGCCGCGTGGCAGACCTTGCAATCCCGCTTCGTAGATCAGCCCAGGGCCGCAGTCACTGAAGCCGACAATTTGATAGCCTCGATCCTCTTGGCTCGCGGCTATCCCAGAGACACCTTCGAGCAAAGCGCCGCCGACCTCTCCGTCACCTATCCTCGCGCCATGGAAAGCTACCGCGCAGCGCACGCCATCGCGGTGCGGTCCAGCGGGCCTGAAGCAAGCACCGAAGAGCTCCGCACCGCGATGATCCAATCGCGCGCCATGTTCGACGAGCTCATCCAGACACAGAAACCGATCGAAACCAGAACCGCAGCGTAGCTCTCCAAGTGACCGGCGCGAAGGGGCCTGGTCAGGGCCTGCGCAATGCGACCAGGCCCTGGCACATCTCCTTGAGGACAGCAAAATGGGAACCCTCACAAACACAGCTCGACGCCTTCGCAAGTCGGTACTTCCCATCCTGGCGCTCGTGGGCACATTCACGCTGGCAGCCGTTCCGGCGTTCGCCGCCAGCCCGGGTTTCGAGAAGATTCGCGCAACCTACGCTCAAGCCGGCAACACCATCGGCGTAACGCTCATCGTTTACAACTACACCACTTCGGCCGATCTGCAGATTCTTTCATTGGCATTTCAGCAGGGCCAGGATCGGGAATTGGCCGCCGCGCTCTCCAAAACCAAAGCCGCTGGTCATTGCTCAATTGCCGGAGATCCCATCTTCGACGTCGCCTTCATCCAGATGGTTGTTACGCCGACCGGGCGCGAGATCACCTTCATCGCCAACCGTCCGCTTCAATCAGATGAAGTCAGTTCGGACCCGGACTCCCAGTCCTTCGACCTGATGGTTGGTCAATTCGAAATCAATGACACCGACAATACCAAGAGCACGGGATTCCTGTACCTTGCAAGCCGGCTCGTGGTCGATGAGCAGGGAGCGTTTCACTACGATCTGGCCGGAAGTCCCTGGTCGCTGGTCAACGTTCTCGATTCGAACTGGGCTCCGGCGCTCACTGCGCGCCAGGCTCCCGACGCGACTGGCCCGCCTACCCGGTCTTCGCTCCCTCAATCTGCGGCTAATGCGCAAACCACAGGGTTGAAGTAGCTCAGGGGATGCTCGCCGGCTCACCGATCTGCTGTCGAATCAAGGAGATAGATCCACACCACCTTTCGCAGGATCACAGGGACCAAACTCGTCAACCCAGAGTGAGCAAAAGAGAACAGTACCGTTGTGTGGGCTTTGAGATTCTTCAATCAATCTCGTCTGGGAAGGTTCTCCGAACTCATGAATCTTAGACAAAATGTGCTAGGGTCCCCGTGCAGAGGTGAGACAAATGGGAAAAAACCCAGACAAGACGGTTCTTCTGATCGAGAATGATCTCAAACAAGCTCGCCTGATCAGCGCGATGTTCGACGATCAGGGTCCATACTCGTTCGCATTAACCCAGGTGGCAAGTCTGGCGGACGCCGAGACCTGGCTCGCAGGGCATTCTGCCGACATTGTCCTGCTGGACCTCGGATTGCCCGATCCGGGAGGACCGGATGCGGTGAGACGGGCGCGTGCGGCCGCGCCCCGCGCCTCCATTGTGCTGTTGTCCAGCCTGGACGACGAGCCGAAGGCAATTCAGGCCATTCATGAGGGCGCGCAAGACTATCTCATCAAGGGCCAAATCGAGCCGCACAAACTCATGCGAACCCTGCGCAATGCCGTGGAGCGCACGACGAACGAAGAGGTCCTGACCAATGAAAAGGATCGCGCCCAGGCCACGCTCAATTGCATCGCAGATGCCGTGATCTGCACCGACATGTCAGGAAACATCACCTTCTTCAATCCCATCGCTGGCGACATGATGGGCTGGCGGCTGAAGGACGCAGTCGGCCGCCACCTGACCGAGGTCTTCCGGGTCGTGGACGCCTCCACTCGCAAGGCAATCCTGGATCCTATGGCGAAGGCGGCATCGGAAAACCTGACGGGGAAACTGCCGTTGAATTGTATGCTCATCCACCGCGACGGTCATGAAGTGTTCATTGAAGACTCCGTTGCCCCCATCCACGACAGTGAAGGAAAGGTCACTGGAGCGGTGATCGTTTTTCGCGACGTGAGCGTGGCGCGGGCGCAGTCCGAGCAGATGATTCATTTAGCCGAACACGACTCCCTGACCGGATTGCCCAATCGATTGCTTTTTAGCGACCGGGTGGGACAGGCGATCTCTCTTGCGCGGCGGCACGGGGGCCGGGTCGCCGTGCTGTTCCTCGATTTGGACGGCTTCAAACTCATCAACGACTCACTGGGACATGCCGCCGGGGACGAGTTTCTCAAGTCTGTGGCAAAACGCCTGCTGAGTTGCGTGCGCACTCCAGACACGGTAAGCAGGCAGGGCGGCGATGAGTTCCTCCTGCTGCTGCAAGACCTCAATGAACCGGAAGATGCCGCCACTTCGGCAAGAAGAGTTTTACGCGGGGTAGCGGAGGTTCATCTCCCAGGCCGCTCCGAGCTTCACGTCACCGCAAGCATCGGTGTGAGCGTCTACCCCGACGACGGCCTGGATGCGGAAACGCTCATCGGGAATGCAGACACCGCAATGTATCAGGCCAAGAAGAGCGGGCGTCAGAGCTATCGGTTCTTCAGCCGCGACATGAATGTCCCCGTCGCCGAAGACGAATCCATCGAGGAGAGTCTGCGCCGCGCCCTGGAACGCAACGAACTGACGTTGCACTACCAGCCCAAAGTCGATCTGAAGACGGGAGTCATCTCCGGAGCTGAAGCGCTGTCCCGCTGGAACCATCCCACGCGCGGAACCGTTTCTCCGGGGCAGTTCATTCCCATCGCCGAGCAATCCGGCCTGATAATGTCCATCGGCGCCTGGGTCTTCGGCCAGGCATGCACGCAGGCCCGAGCCTGGGCGGATGCGGGGATGCTCGCAAAGACGATAGCCGTCAATGTCTCGGGTGTGCAGTTTCAGAGCGGGGATTTTGTGGATGGGCTGTTCGCGGCCCTCGGCGACTCTGGCCTGGATGCGGGGTTTCTGGAGCTGGACGTAGCCGAAAGTGTTCTGATGAACCATCCCGAGCGCACAGCGTTTGTCCTCAAGACCCTCAGGGATAAGGGCGTGCGGGTGTCAGTCGATAATTTCGGCACCGGCAACTCCAGCTTGAGCAGTATGCAGAAACTACCCCTCAATGCCCTCAAGATCGACCGGTCGTTTGTCCGCCAGATCACTACCGTTCCTGGTGGAACGTCCGCTGTCGGAGCATTCATCGACATGGGTCGAAGCCTTAATCTCCGGGTCATTGCTCAGGGAGTTGAAACGGCCGAAGATCTGGAGTATCTGTGGGCGCACGATTGCGATGAAGCCCAGGGAAACTTCTTCAGCCGGCCCGTTCCACCGGATCAGTTGACCAAGCTGCTCCGACCGAACTGAGACAGCGCGATGGGCCAGCCGCAAGCCGCCCGTCCTTTTTGAAACAGCCCGGCCTTTTGAAAAAGATTGAAGCGGCGAAGTCACGTGCCGAACCACCTCAATCAATCATCCCTCGCACGATGCTTGCATCGCCGACGCACTGTCATGCCGAGCGAGGTCGCCGCGGCGAAGTCGCGGGCCGATTTCCGCGATTTTCTGCGGTGCGTGATCGTTGCGCATCGCGCAGTGAAAAGGTTGCCGTTTTCGCGAGACAAAATCGAAAATCGTCAAAAACAAAACTACGAACTGTGAAACTGTGAAACTGTGGACAGAAGTTCTTGATTCTAAAGGCACCACAGTTTCACAGTTTCACAGTTTCACAAACAGGCATGGGGGGGTGGGGTCCAGAAAGTATGGGGGGGGGTGGGTAAAAACAGGGAACAAGGGACCAAGGGAACAATGGAACAGGGGCGGAAAAGAGGACCCCCCCTGGGGGTAGGGGGGAGGGGGTGGTAGAAGCAGTGATTAGTGGGTAGTGGTTAGTGGTTAGAAAAACAGTGATTAGTGGGTAGTGGTTAGTGGTTAGTGAACGGTGAATAGGGAGCAACGCGTTAAGGGAGCAAGTGAAGAAGTGAGCGGAGCAAGTGAAGAAGTGAACGAGTGAATAAGGGAACAGTTGAATCGTGGAAATGGGAGTAGAGAGCAGAAAGACAGGGAGCAGCGGATCGTGGATCGTGAACGGTGGGCCGTGCACCGTGAATCGTGGACCGTGGATCGTGGCTGATATCCAATAGCCAGTAATCGTGGTTATCTGCTCGCCGGCCATCTGCTCGCCAATCGTCGGCTCGAACATCATGGGACCATGGTGCGGAAAAACAGTGGTTAGTGGGTAGTGGTTAGTGGTTAGAAAGACGGGAAGCGGGGGAACGGTTCCGGTGTGCACGGTTTCTGGGTAGAAGCGGATCATGGGATGAGTATGCGCCGGGAGCGGGAAATGATCGGCAAACTTGACAGAGATCGGAGATCAGGGGTCAGGGATCAGAAAAGGAAAGACTTAAGGCGGAGATGGCGGGCATGCTCGGGCGGTCTGCGGCTTGACAGCGGAAAGGCAGCGGGGTTGGCGGAGCTAGCGGGGCTAGCTGGGCGGCGATTCGGGTGTTCGCTCGTTCGGAGACATTGGGGGTCGGCTCGGCGCGCTCTCCCTGCGCATCGCGCCGAATCAACTTGACAGCCTGCTCGCGCACCCGTCCACACCGATCAAAGATGCCGAGGCTGGGCCTAGATCGGTGCTATCCTTTACGCGCAATGCAACATTCCTCGAGTAAGCACCGCCGCCAGAGGTCCGCCCAGAGCGGAATTGTGCGAATCAGCACCGCGGATCTGACCGACCAAGAGGCACAAGCTCTCAAGGAATTTCTTGAGCTGGATAAGAACATCGAGTCCGTGAAGGTCGGACCGCTAGAAATGATCGCCGAGCCCCCGCCGGAACCGTCGGAGCCCGAATACCGGTTCCTCACCTTTGATATCCAAGCCGCGGCAGAACCCGCCCAGTTGATCGTCAAGCTGCTAAAGGACAACAAGGACCTTATTGGGACACTCGGCGGAGTCGTCGCGATCGCCACGCCAGTGGTCAGTAGCGTCCGATACGTCCTCAACCGAATCGAGAGGTTCCGCAGGACCAGGAACTCCATGTCGTTGAAGGTTCCAATCTACGACCCAGGCGGCAATATCATCAAATGGGTCAGAATGAAGCGCAAATGAGATCGTAGACCAGCCGGCGCTGAATGACACACTCACCCACCGTATGACTTATCGATTGTTCGAATAGCCGCAAGCGAGGAGCGTAGCGGGCTCCGACGAAGCTGGAGGACGAGTTTGAAAAAGACACGTGTCGGGCAAGGCTGCCTATTTGAACAAGATTTTCTCCGTAGGACACTGGGAGCCATAGCCAATTCGCCCGAAATCGCACTCACAGAGCTCGTTGCGAATGCGTGGGACGCCGGATCGACCAAGGTCGAAATCGTCCTGCCCGACGAACCGGGCAGCCTGCTCACCATAAGGGACGACGGAACGGGAATGACATCTCAAGAGTTCCAGCAGAAATGGATGACCCTGGGATATGACCGGGTCAGAAATCAAGGAAGACTTGCAGAATTCCCACCAGGACGCAAAGGGTGGAAACGCCCGGCCTACGGACGAAACGGGGTCGGAAGGCACGCGATGCTCTGTTTCGCCTCGGAATATGAGGTCGCAACAAAGAAGGGCGGAGTTGAATCCACATTCGCTGTCGAAACTGCGAGCGGCAAAGATCCTTTCCGAATCATAAGAGAAGACTCGCGAAGAGTTGCGGGCCACGGAACGCAACTTCGTGCAACCGTAGCACGGAACCTTCCATCTCCGGACCATGTGGCAACGGTTCTCTCAGCGAGATTTCTCCACGATCCACAATTCACAGTGTCAGTCAACGGCCAATCGATACCGCTCGCAGACCACCGGGGTCTCGTGAACGAGAAGATCCTGCCTTTTGGAAATGGATGCAGCGCCCATGCTTTTTTTGTCGACTCGACCCGCGCCGCCCGAACGACGCAACACCAAGGGGTGGCGTTCTGGGTCGGAGGACGCCTCGTCGGCGAACCGGGATGGGTTGCACAGGGAAAAGTCTTTATGGACGGGCGGACCAGGATAGCAAAGCGCTACACCGTCATTGTCAAATCGGAGGATCTCTTCGACGATGTTTCACCGGATTGGACGGAGTTCAAGAGGAGCGAGCGAGTAGAAGCCTTCCTCAATGCGGTCGCAGACTATGTACAAGAGGTGTTTCTCGAGATTTCGCAGGAACGTATCCAAGATACGACCGCGTCCGTGCTGAGGGAACACGTTTCAGAGATTAGAGATCTGAGACCATCAGCCAAGATGGAAGTTGTAGACTTCATCGAGTCGGTCACAAAATCCCAACCAACCATCCAACCGGACAGCCTGTCCGCAGCGGTGCGCGGCGTAATTGACCTTGAAAAGACCCGCACAGGTGCCGCTCTCCTTGAGAAGATCGCACGCTTGTCGGATGAAGACGTTGCTGGGCTTGACCGCCTGCTTGGCGAATGGACGGTCAGGGACGCCCTTACTGTGCTTGACGAACTGGATCGCCGCCTCAGGGCGGCCGAGGCGATCGAAAAACTCTCCGCCGACAAGAAAGTTGACGAATTACACGCGCTTCACCCGCTCGTCACGGAATCAAAGTGGCTCTTCGGTCTTGAATTTGACACCCCCGAGTACGTCTCCAACGCGAGTCTGACAAGAGCCATGAAAGAAATATTCAAAAAGCGCCTCGCCGGCGGTGAATTCGCCAATCCGCGCAAACGCACCGATATCCTTGTTCTAGGGGACGCTACAGTCTCAGGTTTCGCAACGGAGGCGTTCGAAGAATCGGCGCTTCCGAAAATGAGCAACGTACTACTCTTGGAACTGAAACGCGGAGGCGCCGAAATCTCAAGGGAGCACATGAACCAAGCCGCGAACTACGTCCAAGACTTTCTAGGCAGTGGCCTTATGGAGGGGACACTCCACTTCCGCGTATTTGTCATCGGTCACACCATTTCGGCAAAGGTGCAACGACAGTTCAAAATCGCTGAACGCGCGGAAATCGAGGCCGCAACCTATGGGCAGCTTGTAAGTCAGGCAAACAGACGCCTCTTCCGTCTGAGGGACCGGCTGACCTCGCGTTACGAAGAGGTAACCGGGAGCGAACTACTGGATCGAATTCTGGCCGAACCGGAACAGGAGAGACTGAAAAATCTCTTTCAATAGCGCCTCCCGAATCCTCCACTTGCCAACCCACCAACCCAGCTACCTCCGCTGACCTTGCTGCCCCCTGTCCCCTGGGTCCCTGTTTTCCTGTCAACCCCCTCACGCGCGCTCTCTCTTGCCAGCTCCTTCATTCGAAATAGATTATATTTTTTCCGAAGTTCGCCGGTTATTTCTGCCGTTTCGCTAGACTTGGTTCTAGTTGGATAGTGTTCTCCTTCTGAGAGTGGTGGGCGGTTCCGAGGGGTGCTGGCGGGGATTCCGGCATCGCTCGAGCCGCCCATCCTTTCGAGGCAGGGAATTGAAAAGCGGGAAGAAGAAGAGCGACGACACAACCGTGCGAACCGGGCTAAGCGGTCGGGCTACCCGAAGCAGCCGAGCCAGTCAGGCCAAGTAGGCCGTCGTCGATTCTATTCATTCATCTCAGACAGAATCGAGTAAACCAACCCATCCAGCGAAATTGAAAAACAAAGAGCATGGCGATGCCGCGCTCAAACCCTTGCCTCAAACCTCGACCTGCCTTCCGTCTGCTTAGTTCGGTTACGACCAGGGCGTGGTTCCGCACAGCGAAACATCGATCCCCATCTCCGCCATCATGGCAGCTTTGGCCGCAAGCGCCTTTTCGGCGGTCTCGGCGTCGGGCGCGTAAGCCACGTTCACGTGATTGGCGTGGTGGCGCGCCATGAACTGACTCTGCGTAACGCCGCGAAGCCTGACGTGCATGATGGGCCATTGCGGAGTGACGGACTTCCAGCGCCGCTCCGTCTCGGCTGCCGGCAAGGTAATCGCATCGGCGAGCCCCAAATCGGCGTGAACCTTGCCACCCTCGACAAACACGCGGCTCCAGACGATGGGGCCGGGTTTGCAGATTCCCTTTAGCGTGCCGCCGCCTAGCCTGAAGTACATGGCCGGTTGGCGCTCGCTGATGGCTCCGCGATAACCGCGAGCGAAGTGCGAGGCCGGCGATGCGCCGGAAATCTGGAAGAGCCAAACGAAATCGTCGATGCCGTCGCCCCTATATTGCTCGCCCCAACGCACGTCGTGAAGAGTGGTTGCAGGATCGAGGTGCATCGCACTCCAAACGCGGTTGGTCACCAGTGCGTCGAGACCGGCGCACTCGTCAACCTCGTTGAAGTGCGGCAGGGGATGGCCGGCATACAGTTCCTCGCCGCTGGTGCTGAAGGCCGCCGGGCGCTCCACGTTGTTCAGCAGTCCCTCCACCAGATCGGAGGCCGGAGCCATGTCCTTCAAACCTTGCTGATACTGAATGCCTATCGCGTCGCAGCCGAAATCGTTGGCGATGCGCAGGGCAGCGATGTACATGCGGCACTGGCCAAGGATTTGGGCTTCGGTAAGGTCGCTCTCTTCATGGGCGCCGGTGCGGAACTCGATGCCGCTCGCATCCAGCCAGCTCCGGATCTGGCCGGCCTCGGCGTCAGTCACCTGGTTCATCGCAGCTACCAGCGCCGATTGGCTGAGCCGCTCCTTGTATACGCCCATGGGATTCAGCAGATAGTCCTCGATGATGGCGTTGTACATGCCCATGCATCCCTCGTCGAAAACGCCAAGGATGGCTTTGCGCGCGCGCAGGGCGCGCGCCAGCGTTGTGCCGAGCTCAGCTTCGGGCCTGGGCAACGCGGCCACGTCGAGCTTGTGCACATGGCTTATATCGTGCGTGATGCGATATTCGCGCAGCCACTGGCGCAAACCCGTAAGAAAGAACTCGTCGGTGAAGTCCAGGCTCCACAGAGTCGAGAACTTGACCCCTGCCTTCCAGAGGCACCCATTGAGATTCAGCATGCCAACCAGCCCCGGCCACTGGCCCGACCAGTTGGCAACGGTCAGAATCGGCCCGCGGTGGTGTTCGAGCCCAGGAAGAAGATGACTGCTGTATTGCCACACCGATTCGGCGACCACAAGTGGCGCATCCGGATGAATCCCTGCGAACACATCCATTCCCATACGCTGGCTGTAAATGAACCCATGCTCGAGAACGGAATCGTAAGCGTGCGCGCGGCGCAGCGCGATTCCCTCGGCGGCGAAAGCTGCCGTCAGATTCGCCTCCATGGCGGCCTGCGCGGCCCAGCACACTTTGTTCGCAGACTGACGAAGATCGCCGTTGGCAACCAGCAGGACTTCATTCGCCGCGACCGCCGTCGCTGCCTTGACTTCGGGAACTGTATACGTTGCCATATACCGCCTTCTTTCGCTACTGTCGATGGATCGCCATCGCCACCAAAATGTGAAGCGCGATTCGCGCACCATCATACGATGGCGCGTCGTTTCAGGGCCGACCGGCGGCAATCCCGCGCCAGCGCTTAATCCCTCGAATCCAGCAGGTTGAGCAACTCTGCGGTGACCGCCCGCACCAGTTCCTCAACCTCTTCCCTGGTGTTGAACCGCTTGATTGCCGTTGCAGCCAGATAAGAAGGGCTGGACGGATTGCGAACCAGGTTGCCTTTCGCTTCTGGCAATTCCCTATCCTCCGCGAGCCGCCCGTCGGGGAATCCAAGGTACCGTTTGATGGCTAGAATCTCATCGATCTTCGCTGGCGGAATTTCGGGAAGAGGCGATTTCAACTGAGACGCAATCATCGATGTCTTGCAGTATGTATCGATGATCTCGGCGTTCCATTCCGCATGCGTGACGGTGTCGGACCAGCACACGATGCCGTGATTTGCCAGGAAGATCGTGTTGTGGTGCTTTGCCATGGGCAGCACCGAGCGGGCAAATTCGACGGTCCCCGGCGTTTCATACGGCGCCAACGCTACCGGACCGATAAAGACCTCCTGTTCCGGAATGAGGTTCCCCTGGGGAAGGATCCCCGCTATCGCGTGGGCCGTTGCATATGGTGGATGGCAGTGCACCACGGCCTGGGCCCGCGGCACGGCCTTGTAGATCTCCAGATGCAGCGAGACTTCGCTGGTTTGCGGGCGGTCGCCGACGATCTGGTTGTTCTCAAGGTCAACCAGCGACAGGTCTCCAGCTTGCAGGTCGCCTTTGCTCAGCATCGTGGGAGTGCAGATCACATACTTCGGGGAAATGCGCGCGGAAATGTTGCCGCCATTCCCATCCACATACTGCCGCTGCCAGAGCTTCCTGCCGGCCGCAACAATCTCTTCCTTCAGAACCTGGGCTCGCCGGGAGTGAAACAACTGGTAGGGGTCGCTTTCGTCATTGGAATCAGCGAGGCGCGCCTCCACGGCGCGGCGAACAATTGCAGAGATTGAGGCTTCATCAAGGCTGGAAATCCGGTCGGCCATTCCGCTCACAATCATAGTTCATAGGCAACAACAATCACATCCATCGCAGTACCTCGGTGGGGCGGCAACCTTTTTGTTGCGTCGAGCCTTCAGCGCGTCCAGCGGACGACAGAGCCAAATTGGAACCCCTTATCCCAACGCCTCATCCGCCTTCGCCTCGGCGAACAGCCACGCACCCCGCAAACTCCGCTAGCCACCGTCCCGCTTCCTCGATCCCTGCTTCTCTGTCAACACCCCCATCCGCCTCATTCACCTCCAACTCATTCATTCCAAGGCGATTATATTTTTCCCGAAGTTCGCCGGTTATTTCTGCCGTTTCGCTAGACTTGGTTCTAGTTGGATAGTGTTCTCCTTCTGAGAGTGGTGGGCGGTTCCGAGGGGTGCTGGCGGGGATTCCAGCATCGCTCGAGCCGCCCATCCTTTTTTTCTGTAGACGCCCATCTCTATGGATTGCACCGTAAACGGTGCAAAACCCGAAGAGACGGGCCGTAACCCCTGATTCTAGACGACTTTGCGAAATAAGTCCTTTTGAATCAAAGACCTAGCGGGAATGATCGGGGGTACAAGTGACTGAAAACAAACCGCTTAGCCTTAAAAATGGGGAGGGGGGGGCCCCTCAGTTGTCAGCTGTCAGTGATCGGTTTTCAGCGAAACGGCCGTCGGCCTTCCAGGCCATTCTGACGGCTGAAACCTGTCTTCTGGCCTCTGCCGCGCTTTTGCATCTCCATCACTAGCCACTAATCACTAACCACTGCTTTCCCGTCTTACAGTGTCTTACGGCGCGTCTGACGTGTCCTACGCGCCCAAGGCCCCCAACCTCCGCGTCTTACACGCCCGTCTTCGACACATCTCCCGCCGCGCCCTAAGATATGGAGTGTGAACTGAGGGTGGGGCAGTGAAGAGCGGAAAAAAGAAAAGCGACAGCACAACTAGGCGAACTGCGCGAACCGGCCGAAGCAGCCGAGCCAGCCGGGCAAGCCGGGCCAATGCTGGCCGCAAGCCGGCTAGCGATCACAACGCCGCAAGCGTTCGCTTTTCTTCACCCGAGGCCGAAGAAATCAAGCGGGAAATCTGCGCAGCCGGCCGCAAGCTCTGGCTGCGCCAGTTTGTCGACGGCAACGGCGGCAACATCTCCTATCGCATCGGCCCCAACGAAGTTCTGTGTACGCCGACTCTCGTCAGCAAATTCGACCTGACGCCCGAGGACATTTGCCTGGTCGATCTCGACGGCAACCAGCTTGCCGGCACTCGCGCCAGCACCAGCGAACTGCTGCTGCATCTTGAAATCTTCAAGGCCGTGCCCGAGGCCAAAGCCGTTCTCCACTGCCATCCGCCTCATGCCACGGCCTACGCGATTACCGGCCGCGTGCCGCCCAACATGGTGATTCCCGAGTTCGAGATCATCGTGGGCAAGGTTGCCATTTCGCCCTACGAAACCCCCGGAACCAGGGCGTTTGCTGAAGCCGTTTTGCCCTACGTGAAGCAGCACAATACCGTGCTCTTGTCGAATCACGGCATTGTGTGCTGGGCTGACACCGTGACCCACGCCGAGTGGTGCGCCGAGGTGCTGGAGACCTATTGCTCCACGTTGATGCTGGCCGCGCAGCTCGGTGCTCCCATCGCGCGCATCACGGAGGAGCAAGGCTCCGACCTTTTGGCCAGGAAGAAGAAACTCGGCCTGCCCGACATTCGCTTCGACGCCTCGAACCTGAAAGAGTGCCAGCTCTCCGATCTCGCGACGCCAGGCTCGATTGCGCGCGAGCCAACTCCGTTGCCGGCCGGGTTGCCGACCGGTTTCGACGGCGAGCACGGCAACGGGCGTGTGTCGGGAGTGGACGGCGGCGGCGACATGAATTTCGAAGCGCTGGTCAGGTCGGTCGCGGACTCAGTGACGGAATCGGTGATGGCGGCGATCGCGGAGAAATATACTCTTGTCCCGCGCAAATAGAGGGCGAGCATTTTTCGGGTTCAGCGGCTCAGGGAGTTGCGATGAAAATCGATGAGCACGACGTTCTTCTCGTCATCGACGTGCAAAACGATTTTTTCCCCGGCGGCGCGCTTGCCGTTCCCTTGGGCGACGAGGTGATCGCGCCCATCCATCGCATCGCGCCGCGATTTGAGCACATTGTTCTCACGCAGGACTGGCACCCTTCCAACCATTTTTCCTTCGCCGCGTCCCATCCCGGCAAGGAGCCTTACGATTCGATTGAGGTCAATTACGGCACGCAAACTTTCTGGCCTCCGCATTGCGTGCAGGGCACGCGCGGCGCGGAGTTCCATCCCGCGCTCGAACTCACGCAGGCCGAGCTGATCCTGCGCAAAGGCTTTCGCCCGCAGATCGATTCTTATTCGGCCTTCTTTGAGAACGACCGCACAACGCCGACGGGTCTGGCCGGCTATTTGAAGGAGCGCGGGCTGACGCGCGTGTTTCTCGCGGGCCTCGCTTACGATTATTGCGTTGGCTACTCCGCGCTTGACGCGCGCCGGTTGGGTTTGCCCGCGTTTGTGTTGCGCGACGCTTGCCGCGCCATCGATCTCAACGGGTCGGTTGCCGCGATTGAAGGCGAGTTCGCGAAGGAGGGTGTCGGAATGCTTGAAAGCTTTGAGCTTATCGAGAAAAGTTGAAGCTGCAGCCAGGTTGAAGCGAACCCAGCGTCGAACACAATCATGCGGCGATGCGGTATGCTGGAAGCATCGAATAAGGTGCTCGATCCGGAGGACGAATGCTGAACATTGCAACTGACATTCAATCGTTGACCGCGTTCCGCCGCAATTCCGCCGGGATGATGAAGCACCTCAGGAAGAGCAAGCGCCCTTTGGTGCTGACACTGAATGGCAAGGCCGCCGCAGTTGTGCAAGATGCCGAGGCCTACCAGCGTCTGCTCGACGTTGCCGCGCGGGCCGATACAGGGGAAGGTGTCAGGCAGGGCCTGGAAGATGTAAGGAAAGGAAGAACCAGGCCGGTAAGGGAGTTCTTTGATGAGTTCGAATCTGCGCGTGGCCTATCTCGTTAACATCACGGCCCGGGCCGAACGCGACCTGGCTCTTCTTTACGAGGAGATCGACGCTGGCGGTTCCAGCGCAGCGCGGAGATGGTATCAGGGACTTAGGCGAGCCATTCTTGACCTCGAAGACCGACCACACATTTGGCCCGTTACGCATGAGGCGCGCCTGCTGCGGCACATTCTTTATGGCCATCGGCCTCATTCTGTTTATCGCGTGATATACCGTGTTCAGGAAAAACGAAAGACGGTTGCAGTGCTGCATATTCGCCACGGGTCCAGACGGCCGTTCAAGGCATCGGATCTGAAGTGAAATGTGGCGCACTGGCCCGCGCGCCGTAGAATTTCAGCAGGCCGAGGCGATCTCGCGCCAATCTAATCTCGTGCCGAACCAGTCTCACGCCAAACCGCGCATGTCCCGCAACTTCTACATTCTCGCCGCTACGCTTGGGTTCTTCGCCCTCATCTCAGGGGCAATGACGCTGGTGCCATCGAACTTTCAGCCCGGCCTGCCCGCGAACGGCTCGCTGTGGCGCACGATGGCGCTGCTGCTGCTGCTGGCTGCACTTGCTTCGGCACTCATCGGCGTACTCAGCAATCTCTTCGAGCAGGTGGACCGGCGCAGCGAGGAAGCGCGGCGCGCGGCGCGAAACCAGCGGCGAGGCAATCGCAAGCCGTAGGGTGCATATGTCGATACACCCTAGCCCGGTCAAATTAGAATGAGAAAGTGCGGGGCGTTTCCCGCGCAGGATCGAGCAGACGCAAATGTACGAAGTTACCGTCGAGGCGGATTTCTCCTCCGGCCACTATCTCCGCAACTACAAGGGCAAGTGCGAGAATCCGCATGGCCACAACTACAAGGTGCGCGTGACGCTGGCCGGCGCCACGCTCGACGAGGCTGGTTTGCTGCTCGACTTCAAGCTGCTCAAGCAGGTGCTGCGCCCGATCGTCGATCGCATCGACCACCAGATGCTGAACGACCTTGAGCCATTCACGGTGCTCAATCCCTCGGCTGAAAACATCGCCAAGTACTTTTACGATGAGACGAATCGGCAGCTTGCCGGAATGACAGCGGGCCGCGTACGCGTGAAGGATTGCACCATCTGGGAGACGGACACCACGACGGCGACGTACTTCGAATAGCGCTGGATCTGTCGGCCCATCAGTTCATCTGGCCCGACTTCGACTGCAGATATTTATCGAAGGGAATTTCAAAGTAGAAGAGCTGTTTGCCGTCGGCGTCGCGCAGGTCGTGCAGATAGAGCTTCGCGCCTGCCAGCGGGTCCTTCAATCCTGAAACGTCGTAGAAGAGGAATCCGGCCCGTGTTGTGTGCGGTTCCACCGCCAGCGCCGAATATTCAAAGGTGTTAAAGTCGTTCTCGATCTCCTTGATGCTGCCCTTCGGCTTCACATGGAGCGGCGGGAGCGGCGCGGGTAGGGGGATTCTCGATCCTTCCCGCTCCTTGCGCGTCATCATCCGCTCCACATCGTCCGGCTCGGCGGCGCGAATCCGGTCGCCGTCCGCCGTCTCAAACAGGATCCGCGCATCGACAAGCGAAATGGCCCGGTCGCCCAGATTGGTCACGATGAGGCGAATCGGCATCACATCGTGGCCCAGGTAGTCGACGCGAAAAATCGACTGTTTTTCTCTCGTATCGTAGGGCTCGGCGGCGATAGCTACGTGCTCATCGGAGTGAACTTCGACAGCCGGGAACGAAGTCGCCGGCTGCACCGGGGGCGGCGCATGATCGGTCGCCATCGCCGGCAGAGCGAACCAAAGCAGCAACAACGGGATTCCCCGCAAAGTCTTCATCGCGGTCAAATGTATCATTCTAGGGTCAGACGCCCTACGATTAGACCTGCGGAAGTCTGGTTCGTTTACGCATGACTCTTTTTTTCTACAACCTTGCCTTGTTCGTGGCTCTCATTGCAGGCGCGCCGTGGTGGCTGTGGCGCATGGCCACCACGCGCAAGTACCGCGAAGGGCTATTCGAGCGCCTGGGGCGCGTTCCGCGGAGACTCGTCTCGACTTCACTTTCGGACGAGCGCCCGCTCATCTGGCTTCACGCTGTCTCTGTCGGCGAAGTTCTCGCCGTCACGCGCCTGGTCAGGACGCTTGAATCTGCGCTGCCCGGCTATCTGATCGTCGTCTCCACAACAACACGCACCGGTCAGGCGCTGGCCCGCGAACGATTCGAATCGAATCGCGTCTTCTATTGCCCGCTCGACCTGCCCTGGGCCGTCGGCGCCTATCTCAATGCTCTCCAGCCGCTCATGCTCGTGCTGGCCGAAACCGAGTTCTGGCCCAACCTGCTTCATGGCTGCTTCCGCCGCGGCATTCCCGTCGCCGTGGTCAACGCCCGCATCTCCAACCGTTCATGGCCGCGCTATCAAAGGCTGCGCCGCTGGTGGCGACCGCTGCTCTCGCGCCTGAGCCGCGTGCTGGCGCAAAGCCAGACCGACGCCGACCGCCTGCTCGCGCTCGGTTGCCTCCCCGATTGCGTCTCAGTCGCTGGCAATCTCAAGTTCGACGTGCGCGCAGCTCAGGAAGCAGAAGCTACGCGCTTGTTGCGGTCGATGGCAGCCGGCCTGCGGATCGTCGTTGCCGGCAGCACGCTCGAGGGCGAGGAATCCGCGCTCCTTGAAGGATGGCCACGCCTTCTTGCCGCCGATTCGCAACTTGTTCTCTTTCTCGCCCCGCGCCATCCGGAGCGATTCAGTCCCGTCGCGGTCCTTCTCCAGAAATCCGGCGTTCTATGGAGCAAGCGTTCCGATTGGTCCACTGAATCATCGGCCGCGCGGCACGCACTTCGCACGCTCCGTCCCGGCGAAATCGTCCTTCTCGACACCATCGGCGAGCTGGCTTCTGTTTACTCGTTGGCCTCCGTTGCCTTCGTTGGCGGCAGCCTCGTTCCCGCCGGTGGCCACAACCCTCTTGAGCCGGCCCAGTTTGCCGTTCCAATCGTGATGGGCCCGCACTACGCCAACTTTGCCGCGATTACCGACGGCCTGCGCGATCACGACGCGCTCCGCATCGCTGCGAAAGATGATCTGGCCTCGACACTCATTGAACTTCTTGGCGACCGTAACGCCGCCGAAGCCATGGGCGCTCGCGCCAAGGAGGCATTCGACCGCCAGGCCGGCGCCACCGATCGGTGCGTCGCGGCCATCAGCGAGTTGCTCGACTCGACTTCCAGCCGGGAGCGTGCGTCGTGACTCCCGCGCCTGCCGCCCGCCCGCTGTTTTGGCCCCTCGTACCCGTTTACCGCCTCGGCCTTGCGTTGCGCGAGCTGCAATTGCGCACGGGCCTCAAGCCGATTCGCCGTCTCCGCTGGCCGGTCGTCAGCATCGGCAATCTCTCCACTGGCGGGGCAGGGAAGACTCCGCTCACGATCGCATTAGCCAAGGCGCTCACCGCGCGCGGCCAGCACGTCGATGTGCTTTCGCGCGGGTACGGCCGGCGGCGCTCTGCGCTTCCACTGTTGGTTGACCTCTACGGGACAGCACAAGAATCCGGCGACGAGCCGCTCGTAATTGCGCGCGAGGCACGAGTCCCCGTTTATGTGGCGACAGAACGCCATGAAGCAGGACTATTAGCGGAGCGCGATGCGACAGGGCAGTTCGCCGTTCATTTGCTTGACGACGGTTTCCAACATCGCCAACTCGCCCGCGACGTCGACATTCTACTGCTCAGCCGCGGGGACTTGACCGATCACCTGCTTCCCGCCGGGAATCTGCGCGAGCCGTTGCACGCGGCGAAGCGCGCGCACGTGATCGCGATTCCCGCAGACGAACCCGATGTTGAAGCGCAACTCAAATCCATGGGCTGGCAGGGGACTGTTTGGCGCCTGCGCCGCCGCATGGAGATCCCGCCCACCGACGGTCCCGTCGCAGCTTTCTGCGGCATCGCGCGGCCAGAACAGTTTTTCCAGGGCCTCGAATCCGCCGGCGTGAAACTCGCCGTCCGCACCGCCTTCGCCGACCACCACCGCTATACCGAACACGATCTCGAACGGCTTGTGGCGGAAGCCCGCGCCACCGGAGCCACGGCGCTGCTGACGACGGAGAAGGACTACATTCGGCTAGGCGCGCTCGCGGCTGTGGTACCAGCGTCGCTTTCACTTCAGACCGTTTCGTTACGCATTGAAGTTGAAGATGAAGAGGCGGCCATTGATTGGCTGATTGCTGGTATCGAAGGAATGCCCAGGGGCTGAAGCCCGCGCCCTACTTGCAGCGGTTACGGCACGACCGAAGTCGTGCCCTGATACAAAGCGCGGTCCCGAAACACCTCAAATTCTTGGGCAGACAAAATGCTCGGCAATTCTTGTGCTGATTTTGTGCCATCCCTGGTCGCCAAGATTGTGACAACGGTTTCTCCTGCAACCGAAACTGCCACACAGACGGTGATACATCCAATAGCGCAATCCGCGACTCTACTCACAACCTTCGATGAAGGAGATTGCTTCTGCGGTCCCCGCATAGTATCGAGTGATGGCTCCGTCCTCGGATTCAAAGCGAATCCCATACTTTCTATCGATAGAAAACATGGTGAGGTAATGACCGGTCTTTAGCACATATGCATGAGGCGTAACCTTCAAACGTTTTCCGTAAGCTTCGAGCGCCCGTTTCTCCGAATCCCCAACATGGATTCCTTCAGCAGTGAAGATCGCGTTGCCATTTACGTCCACGCGGGCCACTCGTCCGTTGAGAATCATCAAAACCACGCCCGTTTGTTTGGGCACATTCACGTAGAAGCAAGCCTCTTCATCGGGGTCAGACGGTTTTGAGTAGGACGTATGGAGTGTCTTGTTCAGAGTTGACAAGCTCATCCCTACCTGCACTGGTCCGAACCCATCGGGCCGCACGAATAGGGATTGGGCAACAACGACATTGGATGACACGGCAGCAACGCAGATGAACAGAATCTTGATGCTACGGAGCATAACGGATTCTACCGCCGCACTCCTGTATTGTCGCCGATTGGGAAGTTTCGGCCCAAGTTCGTCGCGCCGCCTTCTCGCCAAATTTGTGCTAATTTGTGCTAACGATACGGGCTTCTTGGATATCCCAGGCGTTTAGGAGATTACAGAATCAGTAACTTACGTGTTTTCAATGCAAGTTTAAGTCGTGCCCTGATGCAAAGCAGCCGCTTACAGCCGCTCTTCCACGGGAATCCACGGGGAAGGATACACCGGCCCGATATACTCGGCGCGCGGGCGTATCAGCCGGTTGTCGTCCAGTTGCTCGATCACATGCGCGGCCCAGCCGGAGATGCGGCTCACGGCGAAGATCGGCGTGTAGAGATCGATGTCGATACCCAGCGTCGCGTACGTCGAAGCCGAATAAAAATCCACATTTGCGTTCAGCTTCTTGTCCTCATTGATATAGAGCTCGATCGCCCGCGACATTTCGAACCACTTGGGCTGGCCCGCATCCTTGCCCAGTTGCTCGCTCATCTTGCGCAGGTGCGTGGCCCGCGGATCCTCGGTCTTGTACACGCGATGCCCGAACCCGGAGATCTTCTGCTTGGCCGCCAGCATGTTCTTCACGTACTCCACCGGATCGGCGCCCAGCTTGTCGATGGTCAGCAGCAGCCGCATCACGCCTTCGTTGGCGCCGCCGTGTAGCGGGCCCTTCAAAGCACCAATGGCGCCGGTAATTGCGGAATGGATGTCGGAGAGTGTTGCGGCGATGACGCGGGCGGCAAAGGTTGATGCGTTCAGTTCGTGGTCGGCATGAAGGATAAGAGCGATATCCAAAGTTCGAGTGGCCGTCTCGGAAGGCTTTTCCCCGTTCAGCATCCACAGAAAATTCCCGGCATGCGAAAGCGAGCGGTCCGGCGGGACAATTTCCTTGCCTTTGCGCAGCCGGTCGTAGATGGCCACAATCATCGCAATCTGCGCCGTCAGGTTGTAGGCCTTGCGCACGTTCGCGTCGTGGGAGTTGTCCTTTTCGTCGGCGTCGTAAAAGCTCAGCGCCGAGACCGCCGTGCGCAGCACCTCCATGGGCGTAGCCGACGTGGGAAAGCTGCGCATCATGTCGATCACGCGCTGATCGAGCGATCGCGCCAGGGTCAGTTGCGATTGGAACTCGCGCAGCGCCAGCTCGTTGGGCAGGATTCCGTTCCAGAGCAGGTATGTGCATTCTTCAAAGGTCGAGTGCTCGGCCAGCTCGTGAATGTCGATGCCGCGGTAGGACAGGATGCCCGCTTCGCCGTCGATCCAGCAAATGCCGGAGTTCGCGGCGACAATTCCTTCCAGGCCTTTTCCTGCGACAGCAGTCGGCATAGCCTTTGTTTCTCCCCTTGTTTCGATGGCAGTTTGGCCGTTGCGGTTGAGCTCCGGGACGCCCAACAAGGCCCGACGCCAAAATATGCAGTAAAGATGTTTATAACTTAGCCGTTCCATCCTTGTCACGAAGGGTGGGACAGCGGTAGTGTCCTAATTTGAAATCCACAGGCTTAAACCTCTGTTATGGCAAGCAACTTGCCGCGAATGAATTCTGACCTAGTTTGGCGGCTGGCCTTAGCCGCCGCCTCGATTGTCCTTAGTTCATCGGCAGTCACACGGATACGAAGCATTTCACCTTTGGTGCTCCCCTTTGGGAGTGGTGGGCGTCCGGGTTTCTTAGGCTTCGGCTGCTTCGGCATCTCTTAGCTCCTGCATGATGGAAACCCTGACAGCGGTCTCTGGCGATACGGCTGGTGGAATCTTTAGGACGGTCACGCTCCGTTTAGGCTGCTTGGGATCGTCTGTTGCATGGCTCCAAGCGTAGGCATGGGTGGCTTTGGGGTGGCCATGCAACTCGAATACTTCGACAACCCCCTCCCAAACCGTCTTGCCCTTGAAAACCTCTTTCACGGGCACGCTTTGCCGGTGGGTGGATTCAACCCCGTGCAGTTTGCGAATCACGTCTTTCAATTCTTCGATGTAGGTCACGGTCGGCCCTCAAACCCCGAAGAAGAGACCTTCAAGGGCCTTCTTTCGGAACTGCCATTGTTCTAGTTCAGTGCTCTCGTTGAGACGCAAGGTGCAGCGTCCCTCATTGTTAAGCCCTATCCTCACCCGCCAAGCGCTTCGAGTTGTACCGTCCTGTACCTCTATCTCGTTCTGGACTATTCCAATCTTGACCACCACTCGCGGAAACCTCGATGGTTGCCCAATAACAATCGTGCTTCCATCGCCTACCGGATTTATGCAGAACCGATTGTCATCTAATAGGTTCCGAATTGCATTGATGGCTGACACATCGCCCTCAAAATCGTTGCAAAGTTTATTGAACACCTGTCCTATGGTGCAGGCGGCGCGTTTCTCAACCCAGTTCAATTCTTGGGGAATAGTGTTCACTGGCAGGCCTCCAGAAGCTCTCCTACGGTCCAGAACGTGCTTTCCACGCCAGCGGCCATTGCCGGGGTGCAGCGCAGGGTATTGTGACGGCGCACGAAGTTGTAATAGGCAAAGTGCAGCCCGACAGCCGCCTCGAAGTTCGCCAGCTTCTTGCTGAAAGCATGTGTGAGCCGGGTCAGGCGGCGCATGTGCAGTCGAGTTGTGGCGTTCAACCTCTCAATGTAGCTGGTTGAAATCAACTTGGGGTCCGGATTTCCGGTAATGACCTTTTTCTCTGTGCCGATAACTTCAGGCGGCGTGTACCGGCGCTCCTCGAAATGCTCATGCCCGTAAATCTTGACGATCTGGGCGTAGTCCACATCACCGCCGAAAGCCCTCTCAACCGCCTCCGCATACTCACTGAGGCCATCGGTCGAGATTTGTACCCGGTTCTTCATGCGGCTGGCCACATCGGTTAGAAAGGCGTTTGCCGTCCGATGGTTTCGCTTGCCGACCAGGAAGGCTGGAACTAGCTTCGTTTCCGCATCGATGGCGCAGAACGTCCAAACGTCGCCGAGTTGGGGATCATCTTCGGGCTTGATCCGAATGTTCTTTTTTCCGATATAACCCCAAATCTCATCCATCTCCAGACGATTGCATGATAGGTTTCGCATCTTGGCGTCCATCAGGGCCGTGCATCCCTGCCCGACCTTGACGCCAAGCCGCATGATCGTATCCCGATGGATTCCCGTCATGCGCTCGATGGAGCGGATGCTGGAGCCTTCGGCAAGAGCCGCGATTACCGCGATCTGCTTATCGGTATTGAGGACGTTCGCCATACGCTCTCCTGATGTATTTAATGTACCCCAAAAACTATTCCCTGTCAAGTATTTTTGGGGTACAATTACGGAATTATGTGGAAGTGGTTTGGCGTCACCGTGGTAGCTATCCTGATCTCCGCAGTCGTATCGGTGACCAGATACGACGAGATACACGATACAGAGGGGAAGGGCTATGAGGTAAAGTGCGTACAATCCAACGATCAGTCCGCTACTGCGCCTTACCTCGTATGCACAATAGAGCATAGCCAAAAAACAAAGAACGGCGAGTATCAGCCGGTGTGGTGGCACGTATTCCTCGCATGGCCGGAAGGAGTAACTGCTTTGTTGCTCATGCTCACCTTGGGAGCTATTATTTGGCAGGCTCGGGAGACGCGAGAGGCGGCTCAGGCTGCGCTTATCAGTGCTAATGCTGCTGTTGCGCAGATCGAGTTCGTGAAGAACAAAGAGCGGGCGCAACTCAGTATTGAATTCGATCCTCTGAATCTTGTTTACGACCAAGAAGCAGACGGGTATCCGGTTCGATTCAGAGTGATTCTGGATGGGACCACCCGCGCCACAATCCTCCATGAGAGCATCGCTGCCTACCTCGCCGATTCGCCGGGAACGAAGCGCATAGCGTGGGAGCCGTTGGGACTCCCTGGAACTTTTAGACCAGAGTCTAGCCCCTTCCCAAGCGTTATCTTCATTCAAACCGACGATGACGTTACCGAGAACGAGAGGGACCGTGAGCGCATCGATCTTGTTCGTTCGCGGAAACTCGATGTGTACGTTACCGGCAGGGTTCTGTACAGAGATTTGTTCGACGATGAGTGGGAACTGGGAATTGACCGTGAATGGCATCAATGGGGCGGCTGGTATGGCGGCGAGGGTCAAAGCAGCGGCACTTGGGCAAAGGCAGGCAATGGAAAAGGCGACTATCACCGCAAAGTAGAGAAACCCCGAAAACCAAATTAGGACACTACCGGGACAGCTAGAGCTTGCTATTCACTTTCCCACGGGGTGGCGCTGGGAGCCAATTTCTCTCGGTTCAAGGAGCGAGGAGCGACGAATATGGAGTATCTTCGCGCGACGAGCGACGATGAAATGGGGAAAATTGGCCCCAGCCCTCCGGGTTGCGGCGCAAATCGGGCCATACTTCGTTGTCATCCTCGACTGTGGACCCGCCACAGCCTTCGGATTCCGTCTCGTCTGGCCCGATTTTCGTCCGCAACGCCACCCCCTGGGAAAGTGAATAGCAGGCTCGTGCCGCTGGCCGCCCGTCCGGGCCGACCGATGGGGCCGATCCATGGATAAGATCCGCTCAACCCCCATCCAATCGATTTATCCTGTAGATTCAGTGGTCGTACCGATTGAGATTCCCGGCTTTTGCCCGGGGCGTCCAATGGGTAAGATTGTGAATCATGGGGATTTCCGGATCGACTGAGACAATTTCCCCCTGCTGTGGCATCTAACCGGAAAGGAAGCCGCCTCTACTCTAGGCTGGGCCTGCTCGAAAGTGCCCGCCTGTTGAGGAATGAGAACGGGAAAGGGAACAAATGAGCGAAATTGAAGAAGCCCCTCGAACTTACTCCGCCGCACTGTTGGCCGCGATCGCCGTCGCGGTGCTGGCCGCTATCGGAAGCCTGATTTGGTGCTTCACGCTGAATAGCCGCCTAAGCACTGCCCAGGCAGAGCTGGCCGACGCCAAGCAGCAGGACACGCAACTTGCCGCCAGTTTGCGCGAAACCGATGCCCGCCTGAAGGTGGCCACAGATGCGCTTGGCAAGTCCGTCGGCCTTACGCAAAAGGAACTGGACGAGCGTGCCCAGGTAATCATCACAAAGGAAAAAGACCTTGAGTCCGCCGAAAAACAAACTGCGGCGCAGGTGAGCGACGTTTCCAACCAAGTCACCACCGTGAAGACGGATGTCGGCGGCGTTAAAACCGACCTGAGCAAGACGCAGAGCGACCTGGCCAACACCAACAGCGAGCTCCAGTCCGTAAGGGGAGACTTGAGCAGTACCAGCAGCGTGATCGCCCGCAATCACGATGAGCTGGTCCAGCTTGAGCACAAGGGCGACCGCAACTTCTATGAGTTCTCTCTCGATAAGGGCCAGAAGAAGCCGGTGGGCACGGTCTCGCTCGAATTGAAAAGGACTGACGCCAAGCGGAGCAAGTTCACCCTCGACATCTATGCCGACGACAGGGTGTACGAGAAGAGAGACCGCAACGTGAACGAACCTTTGCAGTTCTATAGCGGCAAGGATCAGGCGCTCTACGAGATTGTGGTCAACAACATCAACTCAAGGAATGAGATTGCGGGCTATCTGTCCACGCCCAAGGGCGCGCCGGTTCCGCCTACTGTTCAGTGATCGGAACCTGGGGCGCGATCGTCAAGGCGGGCTGATACCGGAAATTGAAGGTGTAGTCCAGCTTCTTGCGCGCGTCAAAATCGCCTTTGGCCATTTTGAAAGCCGAAACAAATGTACCTACGACCGTCTGGCCGGGGTTGATCGTCGTGTCCAGCGGCGAAATGGGCTGGTTGTGCGGCACAGGTATGTTCGGGTAGGCGACAAAGATCCGTTCGTAGTCGCCGATGCTTGCGGCATAGCTGGAGTGGATCCCGTCAACGAGCGTGGCATTGGTCAGCACATTCGCAAGATACAGCGGGTGATCGGACTGGTTGTGCAGCTTCACCTCGGTGAAGACCATCACCTGGTCCACTTCCTGCTTGGGCATAGGCGCCCCACTGGCGTCGAGCCCGGATGTCTCGGTGTGCTGCTGATGCGCCCAAATGGCCACGATCTCTCCCGTGGCAATCGGCGGCTTTTGTTCCGCGATCACGTAAGCCCCGATGGCGATGCTTACAACTACGGTTGCGGCGATGGCAGCCCACACCACGTGGCTGGATCCTTTGGTCAGTTCTTCGCCCAGCGCGGCGTCGTCCACTTCTCGCTCTTCCTGCTGCAATAAGCTCATGACGACCTCACCCTCTTTGCGACCTTACCCTCATTGCGCCTAATCTTATCCCCAATCACGTACAACAAGCCAAGCATTCCCTTGGCGCGACCCAATCCCTTTGTGCTCGAAGGTGGTGACCTTTGGGGGATGCGGGCCGGCAGTGAGATTGAATGCCGACGAAATCCTCAAGCCGGCCTTTGGGCCCAAGGTCGGTCTGCCTGTCGGCACGGTTCAGCGCTTGCCGGTTTCCAGGTCGTCTGAATACCCGGCCTCAACGCGGGGCCACTGGGCGATCGGGCGTCCCCCCGGCCACACTGGCTGCCAAGTGGGCGAGCCGCTGCTAGTCCGCGTGTAGGTGCACTGTTGTGGCCAGCCAGTCGGCGAGTCCTCCCACGCCTCCTGTCGCCCGTAGACGGTCAGGTCGAGCAAGTGATAGTTGTTGTCGATCACCTCGACGCCGCGGGCCGTCGTCCAGTACGTTTCGAAGACTTTCGATCCCTGTCGCAGGTAGCAAACGATGTGCATTCTTCCCAAGCGGCGTCCAAACAAAAGGACCTCGAGCGAGCCCCGGGGGGGCGGAGTACCAAGGCATCTCCCAGCCCATGAATTCGCGGTAACGGGCGCTTTCTTCGTAAGGGCCTTGGCAAAACGTGGCGTAGGTGACGTCGCGAGAGTGAATATAGGACAGTTCGCGGACTTGCGATGTAACCCAGGTGCACCCTTCGCACTGCTCCGGCGCTGGACGGCCAACGTGCCACATGAAGTAGTAGGCGATGAGCTGCCGACGGCCCTCGAACGTGTCGAGAAGCGTCACCGGGCCCCGCGGGCCAATCAGCGCGATACTCGGGTCTACCTCGACCATTGGGAGCCGTCGGCGGGTCGCCGCAATGGCGTCTCCTTCGTGGGTGTGCGCCTTCTCTCGAACCAGTAATGCGTCCAGCTCCGCTTGGAAGATGGCCCGATCGACGACTTTGGGCGCTCCAAGTTCATCTCTCATGATGTCTGTCATCGTTCCCTCCTTTGCTGCACAGGCCTTGGGCGGAATCACCTAACCCTCGCTGGAAGACGATATATCCACTGCTCCTGGTCGGGGGTTTCCGGAACGGGGACTCCGCGGGCATTGCTCACCTCTTTGATCGTGGCGCGCGGCTCTGATCCGTCGAGTACCAGCAGGGATGCTGCGACCATCCCGGCTCGACCGATCCCCTGCCGGCAGTGAACCAGAACATTTTTCCCGCGTTGCAGTTCTTCGTGAACGTCGTCGAGCATTTCGACCGCCGCGGTGCTTGAAGCGGGAATACCTCTGTCGGGAATCGGAAAGGAGATGAATCTCATTCCTTGTTTCGCGACCTCCTCGGCTTCGTCCTGAATGGCGAGTTCAGATTCCTCCTCCTTGGTCAAAAGCGAAAGCACGGTTTGAATCCCGCTCTGACGCCATCTCACCGTTTCATCGCTCAGCCAATCGCCGCCACGGGGACGCGACGAGACGTAAAGCTTTCCCGGCCACGCTAGATTTGGGATCGGCAACACCGCGATTCAAACCTCCACTTCTTCTGATAGAGCGTAGCAAAGGGGCAGCAGATTATCCATTGGGTGTTATTTCCTTGCCCGCAACCCGGCCAGGAACCCCTTCGCCTCGCGCGTGTTCAGCACATCCGCCTTGGTGAGCCAGGCGCGCCGCAACTGCTTTGCGCCGTACACCATCTTGCCCAGGTTGCGGCTGTCGTGCGAGTCGGAAGACATCACAATCCGGCAGCCCAGCTCTTTGGCCAGGCGCAGATCGCGATCGTTCAGGTCGAGCCGTTCCGGCGCGGCATTATGTTCCATGGCCACGCCCAGCTCCGCCGCGCGCTTCAGCACCACAGCCAAATCCAGAGCGAACGGCTCCCGGCGCAGCAGCAGGCGGCCCGTTGGGTGCCCCAGAATCCGCACATTTGGATTCTCAATCGCCTTCAGCACGCGCTCCGTCATCTCCTCGCGGCTCTGGTCGAAGCGCGAGTGGACGCTGGCGATGACCACATCCATCTGCGCCAGCACTTCATCGTCGAGGTCGAGCGCACCATCGGCCAGAATGTCCACTTCGATGCCGGTGAACACGCGAATTTTTCCCTCCATCCGCTTATCCATCGCGCGCACCTGCTTGATTTGTTCGAGCGCCCGCTTCTCGTCGAGGCCGTTGGTCATGGCCAGGTTCTTTGAGTGGTCGGTGATCGCGATGTACTTGTACCCGCAGGCCAGCGCCGCCTCCGCCATCTCGCCGATCGAGTTGTGCCCGTCGCTTGCGGTGGTGTGCATGTGTACGTCGCCGCGTATATCGCTGAGCGAGACCACACGGGGCAAATCGTGCCCGGCGGCCGCGTCGATCTCGCCCAGGTTCTCGCGCATCTCCGGCGGCATCCAGTCCATTCCCAGCGCGGCGTAAATCTCCTCCTCGGTCGCCGCCGCCACAGTCGTGCCGTCGTCCAGCCGTGCCAGCGCCCACTCACTCAGCGTGTAGCCCATCTTCAACGCCCGCTGCCGCAGCGTCACATTGTGTGCCTTCGAGCCCGTGAAATACTGCAACGCGGCGCCATAACTCTCCTCCGGCAGCAGCCGCACGTCCACCTGCAGCCCCTGATCCACATGGAAGCTCACCTTGTTGTCGCCCTTGGCAATCATGTCCTGAATGCCGGGGTACGCGGCCACATATTCCACTGCGGGTCCGGTCTTCTCCGGCGCACAAGCTGGCCCAGTCACCAGCAAGTCCAGGTCGCCTATCGTCTCGCGCCCCCGGCGCAGTGAGCCAGCCGGGGTCACGCTCTTAATCCCCTTGAATTTCAGGAGGTACGCCGCAATCCGCCCCGCTTCTTCTTCGGCCACGTCGATCCGGAAGCGCCCCGCGCTTCGCCGGTAATCTTCGATCCCCTTTTGCAGCTTTTGAATTTGTTTGTCGCCCATTCGCGGCAAGCCCTTCAGCCGCCCCGCCGCGATCGCCTCGGCGAGCTGGTCAATGGTCCCGATCTTCGCCGCATCCCACAGCAGCGCCACCGTCTTCGGCCCCATGCCCGGTAGCTTCAGCAGCTCCAGCACTCCCGCCCCGTACTTGGCCAGCAACTCGTCCCGCAGCGGCAACGTTCCCGTTGCGGCGATGGACTGGAGGTGTGCGGCCATGCCCTTGCCGATTCCGTCGATCGCGAGCAACCGCGCCGTGTCGTTCGCCGCTTCCGCCAGGTCCACCGTCGTTTGCTCGGCAGCCTCGGCCGCGCGACGGTAGCTCCTGATGCGGAAGCTGTCGGCGCCATCAATCTCCATCAGGTCGGCTGTCTCCGCCAACAGGCGGGCCATCGTTTTGTTGTCCACCATCGTTTTCTTGTCCACGGTGCGGCCCTCCGCCAGCAGTATCCGCCATCGGCCGCCATCCATGCGAATCGGCAGCCTCGCCTTCAGAAGACGCAACAATCCGCGCTTCCTGAAAAGCGATTACGCGCGGATGTGATGAGGAAATGGGTGTTGGGCGCAAATCACCCTGACCGCCGGGCGGCGGTCTTCAAGGGAACGCCCGAAGCCCTACCCGCGTCTAAGCTGCGGTGTGGGCGGCGCTGGCACTATCCCGATTGCGGATTACCCCATCCGCCTGCGGACCCTTCTGACCTTCGACGATATCGAACTCGACGTCATCGCCTTCTTTGAGCGTCTTGTATCCGTCCAGTTGAATCGCTGAGTAGTGAACGAATACATCCGGCCCGTCTTCGCGTCCGATAAATCCGTAGCCCTTGGCGTTGTTAAACCACTTGACCTTTCCTTTGTACTGAGCCACAGGTTCCTGCCTTTCTTTCACGTGCTTGTTCCCTTACTTGTCTTTTGTTTTTGATGCGGTGAGCCTTCAGGGGAGTTCCCACCAATACTTCATAAGACGCAAAAAGGTTGTGAAAGGTTGATTCATTTCCGCTTTGTTCCCACAAAATGAGATCGGGGCCCTCGCCCGCACGCGCATAATCCGCGTGCGGACCCTGTGGAAAAGCACCCGAGTTTCACGGGCCTACTTCTTGCGCCGGCCGGCCTTGATTCGCGCGTATAAAAGCACGCTGCTCAGCGTTTTGCCGTCCAGAATCGCGCCCTTTTCGATCATCTTCAGCACCTCCGAGAGCTTCACCAGCCTCAGCTCGATCTGCTCGTCTGCCTCCGGATGCGCCGCGCCCGGCTGAAGCCCTTCAGCCAGGAAAACTTTCATCGATTCGCCCACAAATCCTGGGCTGGCATAGTACTCAACCAGCGGCCGCCACTTCTTCGCCCGGTAGCCGGTCTCCTCGGCCAGTTCCCGCTTGCCCGCTTCCAGCGGATCCTCGCCCGGTTCGATCTTGCCCGCCGGCAGCTCCCACAGATACTGCTGCGCTGCGTGCCTGTATTGGCGCTCCATCACGATCCACGGATCCTTCTTGCTCTTCGCGTTGTCGAGCGCCAGAATCACCACGCTTCCGTTGTGGCGGATCACGTCGCGCTCGTTCTCCCGTCCTCCTGGCTCAATCAGCTTGTCGTGCAGCACCTTAAACTGAGAACACTGAAAAACGACCTCCGAACTGATGATCGTGGCGCGTTCAACTGTCGCGGCCGCCTTTCCCGGCTTGACCTTTCCCTTCTTTACCTTCTTGGTTTTCTTCGCTGATTTCTTCGCCATTTCCACCTCGCCATTCCACCCGGTTCGAGCCGGTCATACACCAGGCTCAAGCACCAGACTCAATTCATCACGAGTATACGCACTGCCCTAACGCGCCGATGCAAATCCGGCCCAATCCCGCCCATTCCTGCATCGGCCCGGCTCGCCATGGCATCCTTAACAGAGAAACAATTCCCGAATCCGTGCCGGCGCTTCAACCTCCTGCCCAACCACGAGCCAAGAGTGAACGAATCCTTGAAAGCCGATTGTTATCCAGTAACCGTAATGCCGGGTCAGAGCGGCCTCTTTCTCGACTTTTGTGCCGGGGCACTCGGCGCATTTTTGCCTTTGGACGAGATCTCGCAAGCACCCCCGCCGCGCCCCGCGCACTGGGGAGAGCTTGTCCACCTCGTGGCCGAACAAAACCGTTCCTCCATCGCGGAAGATTCGCTGGCTGCTCTCTCCCAGGGCGCCGGAGCCGTCCTCACCGGGCAGCAGGTCGGTCTTTTCGGCGGCCCGCTCTACTCGCCGTTCAAAGCCGCCACCGCAATCGCCCGGGCGCGAAAGGCGACGGCCGCCGGCCAACCCCACGCCGCCATCTTCTGGCTTGCCACGGAGGACCACGACTTCGCCGAGATCAGTTTGGCCGTATTTCCCGCCGGCCGCGAACTGGCCACGCTGACCTACGACAAGGCTCCCGAATCCGCGCTGCCCGCCGGCCGCATCGTCTTCGATGACTCCATTACTCCCCTCGTTGAGCGCGCCGCCGAACTCCTCGGCCCCTCTGACGCCGCCAATGCACTCGCCGCCGCCTACAAGCCCGGCCGCACCTTCGCGCAGGCCTTTGGCGATCTCTATTCCGCGCTCTTCGCCGCGCAGGGCCTCCTTATCGTCGACGCCGCCGGCCGCGACTTCCATCGCCTCGGCGCTCCCGTCCTGCGCGCGGCCATCGAGCGTGCCGACGAGTTCTACACCGCTCTCACCGAACGTGGCCAGGCTCTCGAAGCCGCCGGCTATCACACGCAGGTCGCCGTCGCTCCGCAATCCAGCCTGCTCTTCCTCATCGACGGCACGACCGGAGCACGCATCGCGCTTCGCCGCGTCGCGCCCTCGCCCGCGAAACCCAACGGCCTTTGGCACGCCGGCGAGAAGACCTTCTCCACTTCGGATCTTCTCGGCATTCTTGACTCCGAGCCCGAGCGCATCTCGCCCTCGGCGCTTCTTCGACCCGTTTTTCAGGATTTTCTGTTCTCGACCACAGCCCAGGTCGGAGGCCCTGCCGAGATCGCCTATCTGGCGCAGTCCACGGTTCTCTTCGAGCGAATTCTCGGCCGCCAAACTCCCCCCATCGCGCGCTTTTCCGCCACTCTCATCGAACCCTCCGTCGCCGAGCTTCTCCGCCGCCACGAGCTGACGCTTGAGCAAGTCTTCGCCGAGGAAAACGCCTCAACGCTTGCGCAGCGCCTCGCTGCCCGCTCCATGCCCATCGAGACAAAACAGAAACTTGCCGCCGCCGGCAACGCTCTCGATGCCGAGCTCACCGTTCTCGTTGATTGGCTGCAGTCGCAGGACAAAGGCCTGGGCCAATCGGCTGACACCGCCGCCGGCAAAATACGCTACCAGATGAACCGCCTGCGCACGCTCGCCGCCAACTTCCAGCTCCAGCGCGAGACCACGCTCACGCGCCACGCCAACTCCCTCTTCAACGCCCTTTATCCCGGCGGCGTTCTTCAGGAGCGCATCCACGGCGCGGCTTACTACTTCGCCCGCTACGGCCTGGAGCTGGCCGAAACGCTTTGCGAGCATGCCGCGAGCCTCTGTCCAGGCCACACCGCCCTCTGGCTGTAAGTACCGGGTTCAGGTGTTAGAGACCACACTCGCTCCCTTGTTCCCTTGGTCCCTGTCTTTCTGATCGCTGAAACCTCACCGCCGGTTCTATAATCCTCGCGAAACGCAACGAGGTTTCCATGAAGCAGTTCCTCGCATTCCTCATCGCGGCCCCCATCCTGGCATTGGCGGCCATCCCCGCCGCACACGCGCAAACCGCCAATTGCGCCACGGCCGGCACAGACAACCCCTTCCTCGGTATCCAGACCATCCGGCTCTGGCCGGGTACGCCGCCGGGAGACAAGACGCCGGGAGCTGGGACATCGCCCGCAACCAAGAGCGAACCGTGCAGCGACACGCCCGCGCTCACTGTCTTTGGGCCCCGCCAAGGAGCGGCCAACGGCTCGGCCGTCATCATCTTTCCCGGAGGCGCCTACATTCATCTCGCTGGCGACCTTGAAGGCCGCGAAATTGCCGACTGGTTCACCGCTCGCGGCTTCCGCGCCTTCGTGCTCAGCTATCGCCTGTCCTCGAACGGCTACCTGCTCCCGGTTCCTCTTCTCGATGCTCGCCGTGCCATCCAGACCGTCCGCGCCCGCGCAACTGACTATCACATCAGCCCCAACCGCATCGTGGTCATTGGCTTCTCCGCAGGCGGCCACCTCGCGGCGCTTGCCGGAACGCAATTCGTCGCCGGCAGCCCCGACTCCGAAGACCCAATCGACCGCGCCTCCAGCCGCCTCGACTACCTCGTCCTCGGGTATCCATGGCTTGACGCCATCACCCGAGACACTACGTACCTGAGCTACTGCAAGATCTTCAACCTGCTGGACGACAAGATCGACCAGTGCGACCAGCTCCGCGCCAAATACGATCCCGTTCTCTTCGTTACGAAAGACACGCCGCCGACTTTCATCTATCACACCTTCAATGACAAGACCGCCGCGGTAGAGCCGAGCATCGAGTTCTACCAGGCGCTGGTCAAAGCCGGAGTTCCGTCCGAGATGCACATCTTCGCCGACGGCAAGCACGGCAGCGGCCTGGGCAAAGGCGATCCCGCGCTCGACCAATGGCCCAGCCTTCTCGAAAACTGGCTCCGCGCGCAAGGCCTGTTCACGGTGGACAAGGCGGCGGTGGGGGACAAGCAGTAGAGACGAGCCATTAGCCTTTAGCTTTTAGCCGTTAGCCTGAACAGAGTGGATGGGGGGTTCTCAGCTCTCGTCGCACCGAGGCCTCGTGGAGCTGCGAGGCGCAACTCGACACACCGGCGGCTAGGAGCTAGAGGCTAATAGCTAAGGGCTGAAAGGTTAGAGGCGGGCCACCGGCCTCGGGAGTGGAAGGATATCCCGAAACCGGCTGCCCGCTGGACCCTGGATTGGGTCTAGGTGGTAACCCCAGTGTAGGACTGTTTTGGGCAATAGCAAGCCCTTTTTTGTGTGAATTTCCCGAATCGTGACTCGTGTCACAGAACGCGCTCCTGACGCCCCTCTTCGCGTTGACTTGAGGGCTTGGCCCTGATACAAAAAGGGGTTCCACATGCGAAAATCGTTAGTGAAGAGGCGCAGGGCTCCAGTACTTCCATGCAAGACATCCTTCAAGCAATCGAAAAGTACCTGATTGGCGCCATCCCCACGGCTGCGCTGTTCATCGTGCTGGTCTTCGCCTATCAGATCCTGATCCAGGGGCCGCTCACGGCCACGCTGGCAAAGCGCCGCGCCCTCACGGAAGGGGCCATGGAAGACGCCCGCAAAGCGATTGCCGAGGCTGAATCGAAGACCGCTGAGTATGCCGAACGCCTCCGCCTGGCACGAGCCGACGTCTACAAGCTTCGCGAGCAGCGCGTCAAGCAGTGGAGCGCCGAGCGCGACACCGCACTCGACGCTGCCCGCAAGGCAGCCGGCGAAAAAGTGCGCCAGGCCAAGGCCGAATTTGACACCGAAGCCGCCTCGGCCCGCACGGTGATCCAATCCGCAACCGCCGATCTGGCCGGACTGGCTGTTCGCGCCGTCCTGCCCGCTACTGCCGGGGGTTCGCGTTGAAATTCACCCCCCCCGCAATGCGCAGTTCTTCGAGCTTGTTGAGATTCTTCCGAGTCGCGGTAGTTGTTGTTGCGGCGGTTTTTTCTTCACTCGCGCTCGCGCCAGTCCGCGCCGCAGCACAGGCGTCAACTCCTGCTTCCGGCTCTCCGGCGACCGCCGGCGCACCGCAGGCCGACACTGCCGCTGCTCCAGCTCCCAAGTCCACGGAGGAGCAGGAACAAGCCTTCCTGCACTCGCCCATTGTGCAATCGGTCGCTCGCATCCTGCACCTCAAGCTCGATACAACGGTTTTTCTTCTGCTCGGGATTAACTTGGCCATCATTGTGCTGACGATTCCCTATGCGCTTTATCGCTGGTTGCCCAGTTTGTGGCCGCCTAACGTTCTGCGCAGACGCCGGGAGAAGCTGAGCCTCGACCTCGAGACCGCGCGTGAAGCCACCGCCGACGCGCAATCCCGCCTTAGCGCCGTTGAGGCCAAGCTTGCCGGGCTCGGCGAGGAGATCGTGAAGTTTCGCGCCCAGATCGAGCAGGACAGCCTCGAAGACGAGAAGCGCATTAAGGCTGCCCTCGGCGAAGAAAGCGCCCGGATCGTGGCCGCGGCCGAGCAGGAAATCAGCGTGGCCGCCGCCCAGGTCCGGCGCGGCTTGCGCGACTACGCCGCCAATCTCGCTATCGATCAGGCCTCCAGGCAACTCGCGATGACGCCGGAGACCGACCGCGCACTGATCGCCGAATTCGTCGCCGGCGTCTCCGCTGACGCTGCGGGCAAAGGAGGCCAAAACTAAATGCCTGCCTTTGTCGCCCGCTACGCCAGTGCCTTTGCCGATGTCGTCGCCGATGCCCGGCTCGACGCGGCCGCCATCGACCGCCAATTCTCCGATTTTCTCGCCACATGGGAAGGCAGCGCTGAATTGCGCGAGTTCTTCATCAACCCGGCCATTCCTGCGGCTCAGAAAGTTGAAATCCTCGACAAGCTGAACGCGAAACTCGGGCTGCAGAAGGAGCTCCGCAACCTGCTCGCCGTGCTCATTTCGAACAACCGCATTGGCCACGTCGTCGAGGTGGCGGCAGCCTATCGCCGCATCTTGCAGCAGCAGTCGGGCATTCGTCCCGCCGAAATCGTCACCGCGCGCGTGTTGAGCGCCGATGAACGAAGCGCGCTGGTTGCTCAGCTGGCCAAAGTTGCCGGCGCAAAACTCGATCCAAGTTTCAAGCTCGACTCATCCATTCTTGGCGGCGCCGTTGTGCGCATCGGCTCCACGGTTTACGACGGCAGCGTGCGCGGCCGCCTCGACCGCCTGAAAGAAGCATTAACCGCCGGCTGAAGCTGGAATTTTGTAGTCTCGCGACTGCGAACTAAGAACTACGAACTAAGAACTGCAAGGAACTTGCCCAATGGCTCAAATCAAGGCAGACGAAATCACACAACTTCTTCGCGCGCAGATCGCGAACTACGACTCCAAGGTCCAGGTCGACGAGGTTGGCACCATCACCTCGCTTGGTGACGGCATTGCCCGCATCCACGGCCTCGACAAAGTCATGGCTGGCGAGCTGCTCAGCTTTCCGCACGACATCGCCGGCCTCGCTCTCTCGCTTGAAGAGGATCAGGTGGGCTCGGTCGTCCTCGGTGATTACACCGAGCTGAAGGAAGGCGAAGAGGTCAAGCGCACCGGCAAAATTCTCTCCGTTCCCGTCGGCGCCGCCATGATCGGCCGTGTGGTCAACGCCCTTGGGGCGCCCATCGACGATAAGGGCCCCATCGCCACCACCGAATTCCTTCCCATCGAGCGCCTCGCCCCCGGCATCATCGATCGCCAGCCCGTGCGCGAGCCCATGGCCACCGGCCTCAAAGCCATTGACGCCATGATCCCCATCGGCCGCGGCCAGCGCGAGCTCATCATCGGCGACCGCCAGACCGGCAAGACCGCCGTCCTGCTCGACACCATCATCAACAACGCGAAGAACGACCTCATCTGCATCTACTGCGCCATCGGCCAAAAGCGCTCCTCCATCGCGCAGGTTGTGCAGACGCTCACCGAGCACGGTGCCATGGGCCACACCATCGTCGTCGCCGCATCGGCCTCCGAGCCCGCGCCATTGCTTTATCTCGCGCCCTACGCCGCCACCGCCATGGGCGAGTACTTCCGCGACAACGGCAAGCATGCGCTGGTTATGTACGACGATCTCTCCAAGCACGCCATGGCCTACCGCGAAATCTCGCTGCTGCTCCGCCGCCCGCCGGGCCGCGAAGCCTATCCGGGCGACGTTTTCTATCTCCACTCCCGCTTGCTCGAGCGTTCTTCCAAAATGAGCAAGGAGCGCGGCGGCGGTTCGCTCACCGCTCTGCCCGTGATTGAAACCCAGGCCGGCGACGTCTCGGCCTACATTCCCACGAACGTCATCTCCATCACCGACGGGCAAATTTTTCTCGAAACCGACCTCTTCAACTCCGGTGTCCGTCCCGCCGTAAACGTCGGCCTCTCGGTCTCGCGCGTCGGTTTCTCGGCCGCCATCAAGGCCGTCAAGCAGGTCGGTTCCACACTCAAGCTGGATCTCGCGCAATATCGCGAGCTCGCCGCATTCGCCCAGTTCGGCTCCGACCTCGATCCGCTCACGCAAAAACAGTTGGCCCGCGGTATGCGCCTCACTGAGTTGCTCAAGCAGCCGCAGTTCCAGCCGCTCACCTGGCAGCAGCAAATGGTGATCCTGTTCGCCGGCACGCAAGGCTATCTCGACGGTTTCGAGGTCCGTGACATTCGCGCCTTCGAGGTTGGCCTCTACAAGTATCTCGACGACGCGCAGACGGCGCTTGTCGCCGACATCACGGAAAAGAAGTCGCTCGACGACGACCTGCGCAGCCGCCTGCACGCGGCGCTCAAGGAGTACGCGGCAAACTTCAAGGCGGAACTGGCCGCGGCAAAGGCGTAAGAACCGTTCACAGTTCGTAGGTCACAGTTCAAAGCAAGAACGGCGTGAACGAAGAACGACGAACTAAGAACTACGAACAACGAACTGAGAACTGACGATGGCAAACGTACTCGATCTCCGGCGTCGCATCCGCAGCGTAAAAAACACGCGGCAGATCACCAAGGCCATGAAGATGGTCTCCGCGGCCAAGCTGCGCCGCGCGCAGGAGCGTGCTCTCGCCGCCCGGCCCTACGCCCGAATGATCGTCAGCGTTCTTGAGTCGCTCCGCCGCCGCGTCGATCTCTACGACGAGAAAACCGGGAATCTTTGCAATGCGCTGTTTTTGACGAGACCTGAAAAGCGCGTTTTGCTTATCGTCATCAGCGGCGACAAAGGCTTCGCCGGCGCATTTAACGCCAACATTCTCAAGACCGCTTACCAGTTCATCAACGGCAACCCCGACAGGGAAATCGACATCGAGGCTGTCGGCCGCAAGGGCCGCGACCAGTTGCGCCGCCGCTATCCGACCGCTGCCTATACCGATCAGACCGACGAGAACGGCCAGACGCACAAGGTCCGCAGCCCGCGCAAAGGCCCGGTCGAGGTTACCGGCGACCACCCCGGCCTCCTGGTCAAGCTCGAAACATCGCGCGTCCTCGAGCTCGCCCATAACGTCATCTCCCGCTACACCCACGAGGAGATTGACGCCGCCTACATCGTCTACAACGAGTTCAAGTCGGTCATCGCGCAGCGCCTCGTTGTCGAGCGCCTGCTTCCGCTCATCGATCTTGAGAACCCGCAGATCACCGGCGCCGTTGAGCCCTCCGCCGAAGAGAAGGAGCGCCAGGCTGAGGCTGCTCTCTCCGCGGGCATCGACATTGAGGCTGCCGACACCGCCGAGGCCGAAGAAGAGGCCAAGAAATTCGGCACCGCCGAAGTCGACTACATCTACGAGCAGCCCGCCGAGGAGCTCTTCGCCGGCCTGCTCCCGCAGTACATCTTTTCCGTGCTCTTCCACGCCATGACCGAGTCGGTCGCCGCCGAGCACGCGGCCCGCATGACGGCGATGGATTCGGCAACCAACAACGCCTCCGACATGATCGACGACCTCACGCTGCATATGAACCGCGTGCGCCAGGCCGCCATCACCAAGGAGATCATCGAGATTGTTTCCGGCGCAGCTGCGCTCTAGGAAAGCAAAGTTATGGCAGAAAACATCGGCAAAGTCATTCAGGTCTCCGGCCCCGCCGTAGACGTTCAATTCGAAGAAGCCACCATGCCGCCCATCTATCAGGCGCTGCGCGTCGTCAGCGACGGCTTCACGGTCCCCACGCCCATCAACGTGATCCTCGAAGTGCAGCAGCACCTCGGCGAGGGCCGCGTGCGCACCGTCGCCATGGAAGCCACCGACGGCATGGTCCGCGGCATGAATGCTATCGACCTCGGCGGGCCCATCCGTATGCCCGTTGGCAAGGAGACGCTGGGCCGCGTGCTCAACGTCATCGGCGATCCGGTCGACAACCTCGGCCCCATCGGCGAAAAGACGCGCATGCCCATCCACCGCCCCGCGCCGCTCTTCGACGAGCAATCCACGAGCGAAGAGATGTTTGAGACCGGCATCAAGGTCATCGACCTCATCCAGCCCTTCCTCAAGGGCGGCAAGATCGGCCTCTTCGGCGGCGCCGGCGTGGGCAAAACTGTCGTCATTATGGAACTCATCAACAACGTCGCCAAGAATCACGGAGGCTTCTCCGTCTTTGGCGGCGTGGGCGAGCGCACCCGCGAGGGCAACGACCTCTGGCTCGAAATGACCGAGTCCGGCGTCATCAAGCCGGGCAAATGGCAGGATTCGAAGTGCGCCCTTGTCTACGGCCAGATGACCGAGCCGCCCGGAGCGCGCCTGCGCGTCGCACTCAGCGCGCTCACCGTCGCCGAGTACTTCCGCGACGTCGAAGGCGCCGACACGCTTCTGTTCATCGACAACATCTTTCGCTTCACGCAGGCCGGTTCCGAAGTCTCCACGCTGCTGGGCCGCATGCCCTCTGCCGTCGGATACCAGCCCAACCTCGCCACCGAAATGGGCGAGCTGCAGGAGCGCATCACTTCGACGAGCAAAGGCTCGGTCACGTCCGTCCAGGCCGTCTACGTTCCCGCCGACGACCTCACCGACCCCGCGCCGGCCACGACGTTTGCTCACCTCGACGCCACCACCGTGCTTAGCCGTCCGCTTTCGGAGCTCGGCATCTACCCGGCCGTCGATCCGCTGGCGTCAACCTCGCGCATCCTGACCGCGCGCGTCGTGGGCGACGAGCACTACGACGTGGCCCAGGGCGTCAAGCGCATCCTGCAGCGCTACAAGGATCTGCAGGACATCATCGCCATTCTTGGCATCGACGAGCTCTCTGAAGACGACAAGCTCACCGTGGCCCGCGCGCGCAAGGTACAAAAATTCCTTTCGCAGCCCTTCCACGTGGCCGAGCAGTTCACCGGCATTCCCGGCGCCTACGTCAAGATCGCCGACACGGTGCGCGCCTTCAAGGAGATCATCGAGGGCAAGCACGACGATGTTCCCGAGCAGGCGTTTTACATGAAGGGCGGCATTGAGGAAGTCCTCGAAACCGCGGAGAAACTGAAAGCAACGGTGTAAGAACGATAGCCATTAGCCCTTAGCTTTTAGCCATTAGCTCGCATCCGCAACGTCAAGCTAACAGCTAAAAGCTAACAGCTAAGAGCTTGGAGCTTTTTCGAAATGGCCGACGAAAGCAACCAACTCCGCGTCCGGCTCGTCACTCCCGAGCGCATTCTCTTCGAGCATGCGGCGACGGCGGTCGAGCTACCGGCGGAGAATGGCTACATGGAAGTGCTCTTTGGTCACGCGCCTCTTGTGGCCTTGCTTGGCGCGGGCGACGTCATCGTGCATTGCGCGCCGGAGACCGATTCTGACGCGGACAAGTGCGGCCCGACCGGAGAATCCCGCTACAACGTCAGTTGGGGATTCGTTGAAGTTCTGCCCGGCCGCGTCACCATCCTCGCCTCCGACGCGCTCAAGCCCGAGGAGATCGACGTCCAGCGCGCCCAGCAGCAGCGCGAACGCGGCGAGAAGATGTGGAAGGAAGCCGGCGAAAGCGAGGAAGCCTACACTGAGGCTCTCCACGTCATCTCCGAAGCCGAAGCCAAAATCTCTTCGGCTACCGAAGTCGCCAAGCCGCACTAAACTCTGGGCGGTTCGACCGGAAGATAGCAAAGGCCTTGCTTGCGAGCGGGCTTATGTTCGCATCGGCGGACTCTCAAGCTGCCCGCTGCTTCAACCTCCGGGCACGCCCAACTTAATTATTGTCCCGCTTCAGCACAAGCGGAAACTTGACGTTGCCTTGGGTGGGTGAGCCGTCAATCACTCCAAGATCTCCACCGATCGTGCCTTCGAACGTGATTGCAAGGCCCTGCAGGTTGATGATTAGAGTGGCGCCGACGCGGGTCCTGCGCGCCATCACGTTGCTCCTATCGATTCTCAACCGCAGCAAAGCAAATGGTCCCGCTCAGGCCTGGAGCGCCTGGGCCGCCGAACCGCACGATTACCAGACGGTCCGCGGATAATGTTTTGCGATTTGCTCGTCGGAAGAAATCAGCGGTGCGAGCCCATTCACCCTGGCTTGGGCGACAATGACCCGGTCAAATGGGTCGCGCGTCCACTTTTCGTCGAGCGCTGTGCCGGCGACATCCGCGAAAGAAAGATCACAGAGGCGCACACCGAGCTCGTGATCTAGTTTTCGCACGATGTCTTTTGCGGGCAGCATGACCCTGCCAATTTCGTACATGTATTCGATTTCGAGAAGCACCACGGGTGAGATGAGCAGCCCGGCCCTCTGAACAAGCCGCGCGGCCTCACGCCCGATGCGTGCGCGGCCGTGTGCGAGCCGGATTGCCGTGTGGGTGTCGAGATAAGCGATCATGCCGTGCGACGAGTCTTACGCGTGCTGGTTCGGCCGGTCGATGTTGTGGCGCGCGCGGGTTTAGCCAGGGGTCCTAGCCTGCGGTCCCATTTTTTCTCCCACTCGTTCACGATTTCGGCCTTCCATGATTTGTCCTCAATGTCGATACCAGGAGCGATGATCTGCATGGGCGTAATGCGGCTCAGCTTTGAAGGAGCGTATTCGGGCACCAGGCGCAGCCTGCGGCCCTTGTGCGACACCCAGACGTCTTTGCCGTCGAGGGCTTGATTGACGAGGTCGAAGAGCTTTTGCCGGAATTGTGTGATCGGGACTTCCATGTTTTTCGATTGTAGCACATATGTACATCGTGACATGTACATCATGTACATGTCTTCCTTGCCGTTTCGCCGCTGCCTGCTGCCCGAAGGACTCGCTGATCGAATGCCTTTAACTTGCTCTCCCTGCGCCCCACCCGATAAAGTTTCAGCCGAGGCTTCTCCCGCGCCCGAATCCTGGGTGCCCCATCCTTGGTGTGTCTCAAGTTCTTGCGCCGGGTGTGGGATAGCACTCCCAACGCTCTCCACCAAAGGAACGTGCATGACTTCCTTGCCTGTATCCGTCGCCAATCGGGATATCGACTCCACGCTGCGCGAAAACCGCGTCTTTCCCCCTCCGCCGGAGTTCAGCGCCAAGGCCCGCATCGGCTCGCTCGCCGAATATGAAGCCCTTTACAAGCAATCCATCGACGATCCCGAAACATTCTGGGCCGGCATAGCGAAAGAGCTGCACTGGTTCAAGCCCTGGGACAAAGTCCTTGAGTGGAACTTGCCCTCGGCCAAGTGGTTCGTCGGCGGCAAACTCAACCTCAGCTACAACTGCCTGGACATGCATGTTGCCCGCCACGGCCCTGGCGAGCGCGCCCAGAAAACCGCGCTCATCTGGGAGGGCGAGCCCGGCGAGATTCGCCGCCTCACCTACGCCGAGCTCCACGCCGAGGTGCAAAAATTTGCCAACGCGCTCAAGTCGCTTGGCATCAAGAAAGGCGATCGCGTCGCCGTCTATATGGGCATGACGCCCGAGCTCGCCATCGCGCTGCTCGCCTGCGCGCGCATCGGCGCCGTTCACTCGGTCATCTTCGGCGGATTCGCCGCCAACGCCATCGCCGATCGCGTCTCTGACTCCGGCTGCGTCGCCATCCTCACACAGGACACCAGCTACCGCCGCGGCAACGAAATCAAGCTCAAGGCGACAGTCGACGAGGCTATGCCCGCCTGCCCCACCGTGAAGCACGTCGTCGTCTTTCGGCGCACCGGTTCGCCGGTCAACATGGTTGCCGGTCGCGATCACTGGTGGCACGAGCTTGTCGCCAAGGCCGAGCCTACCTGCCCCGCCGAACACATGGATTCTGAAGATCCGCTCTACATCCTTTACACGTCGGGATCGACCGGAAAACCGAAGGGCCTGCTCCACACCACCGGCGGCTACGCCGTGCAAACCTATCTCACCTCGCGCTACGTCTTCGATCTGCGCGACGACGACATTTACTGGTGCACGGCGGACATCGGCTGGGTCACCGGCCACTCCTATGTCGTGTACGGGCCGCTGCAGAACGGCGCAACCGTCCTCATGTACGAGGGCGCGCCGAACTTTCCCGACTTTTCGCGCTTCTGGAAAATTGTCGACGACCATCGCGTCACCATCTTCTACACCGCGCCCACAGCGATCCGCGCCTTTATCAAGTGGGGCAACGAATTCGTCGACAAATTCAAGCTCGACTCGCTCCGCCTTCTCGGCACTGTCGGCGAGCCCATCAACCCTGAAGCGTGGATGTGGTACCGCGAGAAGATCGGCCACAATCGCTGCCCCATCGTCGACACCTGGTGGCAAACCGAGACTGGCGCCATCATGATTGCGCCCATCCCCGGCGCCGTCCCCACCAAGCCTGGCTCGGCTACGCGTCCTTTCTTCGGCATCCAGCCTGAAGTCGTCACGAAGCCCGACGCCAACGGCCACTTCGAAACGGTCCCCGCCGGCAGCGGCGGGCTCCTTGTGATCCGCAAGCCCTGGCCGTCGATGGCCCGGACTATCTACGGTGACGATGAGCGCTACCAGAAGACCTACTGGTCCGACGTTCCCGGCTGCTACTTCACCGGCGATGGCGCGCGCCAGGACTCCGATGGCTACTTCTGGCTCATGGGCCGCGTGGACGACGTCATCAATGTTTCGGGCCACAGGCTCGGCACCATGGAAGTCGAGTCCGCGCTTGTCGCGCACCCCAAGGTTGCAGAAGCCGCTGTCGTTGGCCGTCCCGACGATCTCAAAGGTCAGGCCATCGCCGCCTTCGTCACGCTCGAATCGGGCAACGAGCCCACCGACGCGCTCAAGGACGAGCTGCGCAAGTGGGTCTCGAAAGAGATCGGCGCGCTCGCGCGGCCCGATGACATCCGCTTCACCGAGGCTCTGCCCAAAACGCGCAGCGGCAAAATCATGCGTCGCCTTCTTCGCGATCTCGCCACGCGCGGCGAAATCAAGGGCGACGTCACCACGCTCGAAGACTTCACCGTCATCGCCAAGCTGCGCGAAGCGGAAGAAGGCTAGCGGCCTCAACGCGACTGAGAGCAAGGCGAGCGGATTCATCTCCGTAGACCAGTTTCGACGAGTAGACTCAATTGCAATGCTGATCCACAGCGCAGTCAAATTAGTACATTCAATACCTGACAGCTGGGTACGGGTGGAGCGGGTCCGCAGGATGTCCGGTGGCCTTGAGGTCTGCTTCAGCGTTCATAAAGGACAACGAGGGAAAAGGGTTGACGGATGGAGTGTCACCTGCAGCCGAGTTCACGAGGCAAAAATTACGGCCATTGATGGTGGAGGCTTGCGTGTGTACCCGGCCACTCACCCAGCGGCACGGCAGTACGTTGCCCGACGAGCCGAACTGCGGTGGCCTCGAACTTGCGATGAGGCGAAGGTACTCCTGGCACTTTACCGGGCTCACACGAGGGCGGCGGACGACTGGATTCCATTTGATCGTTATCTCTCAATCGAGACTCCGTGGACTGGTACATCCTTCCAACCTCACTTCGCACCTATTTCTGGCGACAATTTCGTGTGTCGAGGTCCAGATTTCTTGGTTCGCACCTATGCGAAGGCACTTGAGGCAATTGGCGAACGAGTACAGCTAACCTTGCGCGGCCTCCCGAAGTTGAAACTAACGCAGCCGAGAGTCCTTCACTTTGGCGAATCATACGTTGTGGCAGACTCCTTTACAGCAGAGCGGGCGACGATTGCGGACGAGTGACCGGCAACTCGGAAAGAGCCCGCACATTCGCGCTTTACGGTGTCGCATCAGCCGCCTCCCTATAATGGATAGGGATTAGCTGAGCGCTCCACGCGCTCATCGCCTCGTCGAACTCTCTTTTCGGGGACCTCATGGCCGCACTGATTGAAGCAATCACCGTAAAACGCAAAATGATTTTTGAGTTTGAAGGCACGCCGTATTACTGCCTTGAAGCCGAAGTTTCAACGCCCACGGCCCGCGGTGGGCAGACCCTGGTCCGTCTGAAGATGCGCAACCTGCTCACGCGCGCCGTCTTCGACAAGACCTTCAAAGCCGGCGAAAAATTCAAGGAGCCGGACTTGGAGCTTGTCGAGGCATCTTACCTCTATAGCGATGGCGAAGGTTCGTATTTTCTCGATCAGGAGAGCTTCGACACTCACACGCTTTCCCCGAGCATGCTCGGCGACGCGAAGGACTTCCTGGTCGAAGGCGCGCTGATTCGGTTGAACAAGTTCAACGGCAACCCCATCGGCTTGGAGTTGCCTGCGCAGGTCGAGCTCAAGGTTGCGTACACCGAGCCCGGAGCCCGCGGCAACACATCGGGTGACGTCACCAAGCTTGCGCGTCTCGAGACCGGCCTCGAGATCAAAGTTCCGCTCTTCATTCAAGAGGGCGAGAAGGTCAGGGTCTACACCGAAACCAGGGAGTTCGCGGGGCGCGCTTAGACCTCTCTCGAGCGCAACCCTGGCGGCTGTCATCTGTGTATCGCAATCTACACGGTATCTATCAATGCGAGCTCTCGTTCTTGGGGAGGGGACGAGATTGCCACTATCGATCTCTCATGTCTCAGGGGGAATTTCCAATTCAATGAAGCTACCTGGCCTGACCGCTTTCAATGCATCAATGACCAGTTGCACGTGTTGGCGAAGCTGCGGCCACTGTTGACGGCTGAGAACCATCACTGCGATCTTTCGGTCTGCAAGATTCTGTTGGAATGGCATATTTCTGTCGGTCGTGAGCAGAAGATCAAATCCCGCATCCTCCGCCGCGCTGAGGAGCTCGCCATTCTTCAGCCGGTCCCAGCCCTGCTGTGCAGCCGTGCGAATGCTGTGCCCCTCGAGAAAAGGAATCAAGGGCACCGGTGTCGCCTGATCGAACAAGATCAACATCTACGCCGCGACCGTCGATTCTTTGTCCAGGCTTCGTGCTGCAAATTCGATGACGGCCTTTACCTGTTCCCGATTGAGTCCCTGGAACCATTCCATCAGGTCGTCGATGCTGGCTCCGGCAGCGAGGTTCTCGAAGATCGCCGATACCGGCATCCGCGTTCCGCGCAGCACCCACGCCCCGCTTACCTTGCCGGGGACGCTCTCGACCGCATCGCACTGGGACCAATCCAGAACCGCCATCGGGAGAAACTCCTGCTATAAAGCTACGCCAAAACCCTCTCGATGGACAGAGGCTTGGTGTATACCGCACTTACCGCAAACATGGTTCGCGTTCCCAATCTGAAACAGACGCGCGGCCGTTCTCTGTCAGGAATGTGGCGGCGCTCGAGTTCGCTTCCCTCCGTAATCCCGAGCGAGAATCCGCCGTCAAACCTCGTGTGACCTCTGCGGTCGAAGTGCGCTACCGTTGCCCGTGTTGCGGATCGAAGACTCTCGAAGCGCCCGCGGCACTCAAGCTCTGCCCGGTCTGCTGGTGGGAAGACGACGGCCAGGAAGACGATGACGCCTCCGAAGTGCGCCTCACTGTCAACGGCCAATTGAGCCTCAAAGAGGCGCGAGTCAACTATGCCCAGTTCGGCGCGGCCCATGCACGTTTCCTGTCCTATGTTCGCAGGCCTCTGCCGACCGAAAAGTAACGTGTCTTCGTCGATCCTCCCTCCTCGAACCGCCTTCCCGCCGGTTTGACCCCACCCGCCTATCCCCGTACGATAAAGAGAGAGAATCCCCGGCCCAACGGCGCTCGATTGCCTTCAGCGTCAGCTCGTGGCCGTAACATTGGCGCACGCGCCCGGCAAGGTCTAAAGCCGGCAAGGTCCAAAGCCCTCAAGGTCCAAAGAAGGATTAACGTTGACACCCAGCGACACCCTCGAAAGCAAACCGGAATCGGCTGAACCCGAACACGAGCACGATCACGCCGAAGCTGCTCACGACCACGAGCACGGACCGGTTCTCAATCCCGATTGCACCCGCGAGTTGGTCATTGACGTGCCCGCCGACGATGTCGCCGCGGCTTGGCGCAAAGTCGCCGCCAACTATCGCAAATACGCCAAAATTCCCGGCTTTCGCGCCGGCAAGGTGCCGGAATCCGTCGTCCGCCGCCGCTTCGCCGCTGAAATCCGCAAGGAAGTCATCGACACTTTGCTCCCCGAGCGCTTCAACAAGGGTGTCGCCGAGCTTGGAATTCGTCCCGTCGGCCAGCCACGAGTGACCGAGTTGACCGTCGAAGAAGACTCTCCGCTCCACGTCAAGGCTGTCTTCGAATTCCTTCCCGCCTTCTCCATCGACGGCTACAAAGACGTCAAGGTCGACAAGCCCTCCGTCGAAATCACTGAGGAGGAGTTCCAGCACGAGCTTGCGCACCTCCGCGATTCCCGCGCCACCATCGAGCCGGTCGAAGAGGACCGCGCGCTCCAGGACGGCGATTGGGCCGAGATCAGCTACAAGGGCCAGATCCAGAGCGACACGTCCCCTGAACCACCCGTCGACCCGTCCGCAACCGCGCCCGAAGGCGCCGCCGAGCCGCAACCCGCCGATGCTCAGCCCGTCGAGTCTGAACCGATCAGCGGCGAAAACACGCTGGTCGAAATTGGCGGCAAGGACACGGTCGAAGCCTTCACCAACTCTCTCCGCGGCGTCAAGCCCGGCCAGGAGTTGAAGGTTGAAGTCATCTATCCCGCTGACTACTCCGAGACAAAGCTCGCCGGCAAGACCGTCGCCTATGAAGTCGAAGTCAAGGCCATCAAGAAGCGCATCCTCCCCGAGTTGAACGACGACTTTGCCAAGGAGCTCGGCCACTACGAAGACTACGCCGCGCTCGAGGCAAGCGTTCGCGAATATATCTCCAGCCGCAAGCGCCGCAGCGTCGAGTCCGAAACCAAAGACCGCCTGTTCGCCGCGATGACCGAGCGCTTCACATTCCCTGTTCCCGAGTCGCTGGTGCAGGACCAGATTGACACTCGTCTCGAGCGTGGCTTGCGCGCCCTCGCCGCACAGGGCATGCAGCCCGAGCAGATGCGCAAGCTTGACTTTACCCGCCTTCGTGCCGCCCAGCGTGACAGCGCGCTGGCCGAAGTCAAAACGAACATCCTCCTCGACCGCATCGCCGGCGAGGAAAACATTACCGTGAGTGACGAGGAATTGGACAAGGAGCTGCAGATCGTCTCCCTCCAGTCCCGCGAGCCTCTCGATGCCCTGAAAGTACGATTGACCAAAGACGGTGGGCTGGATAGGATCAGGGAACAGCTCAGGCGAGACAAGACTGCGTCCATTTTGTACGAACGCTTACCCGCATAAACGAAGCAAGCACTCAGGGCTCCGGTACTGGAACCCTTTTGAAACACAGCCCGCACGGGCATAAGAAAGCTAGCAGCTAGAAGCTGGAAGCTAGGAGCTAACAAGGCAATGGCATTGGTTCCCATGGTGGTTGAGCAGACGAGCCGGGGCGAGCGCGCCTACGACATCTTCTCCCGTCTGCTGCGCGACAACATTATCTTTCTTGGTACCCCGATTGACGACCAGATCGCGAATCTCATCGTCGCCCAGATGCTCTTTCTTCAGGGCGAGGACCCGGAGAAAGACGTCTCGCTTTACATCAATTCCCCGGGCGGCTCCATCACCGCCGGCCTCGCCATTTACGACACCATGCAATTCATCAAGAACAACGTCGTCACTTATTGCATCGGCCAGGCCGCGAGCATGGGCGCGTTCCTCTTGCTGGCTGGAAGCAAGGGAAAACGCTTCGCCCTGCCCAATTCCCGCATTCTTATTCATCAGCCATCGATGGGCGGCTTGAGCGGACAGGCGACCGACATCGACATTCATGCGCGCGAAATTCTGCGCATCCGCGAAATCACCAACACTCTCATCGCCCGTCACACCGGCCAGCCGCTCGATCGTATCGAGCGCGACGTGGAGCGGGACTTCATCATGAACGCCGAGCAAGCCAAGGAATACGGCATCGTGGACGAAATCATCGATCGTCCTCGCACTTAGCCCGTCCACGAACTTAGCCCGGCCTCGCAGATAGCCGGATTTCAGGATTTGGACTAAACTCTTTCTGGGGGAGCCACCATCATGAAGACGCGCACCGGGCCTGAGGAAGCGCTACGTTGCTCCTTCTGCCACAAATCGCAGGATGCTGTAGCCAAGCTGATCTCGTCACCCAGCGACTACCCGCGCGCCTATATCTGCGACGAGTGCGTTGCCGTCTGCAACTCCATCCTCGACGACGATCGCAGCGGCGAAGTTCCCGCCACCACCGCCGGCCATCTCCCCAAGCCAACTGAGGTCAAGAGCTTCCTCGACGATTACGTCATCGGCCAGGACCAGACCAAGAAGAAACTCGCTGTCGCGGTCTACAACCACTACAAGCGGATCCAGATGAACAAGGCCCGCAACAACGAAGTCGAGCTCGCGAAGTCGAACATCCTTCTCATCGGCCCCACCGGCTCCGGCAAAACTCTTCTCGCTCACACTCTGGCCAAGATGCTCGACGTTCCCTTCGCCATTGTGGACGCCACCACGCTCACTGAGGCCGGCTACGTCGGCGAAGACGTCGAGAACATCATTCTCAAGCTTCTCCAGGCCGCCGACGGCGACGTCAACCGCGCCCAGCAGGGGATCATCTACATCGACGAGATCGACAAGATCGGCCGCAAGGACGAGAACCCCTCCATCACGCGCGACGTCTCCGGCGAAGGCGTGCAGCAGGCGCTGCTCAAGATCCTCGAGGGCACCGTCGCCAACGTTCCTCCGCAAGGCGGCCGCAAGCATCCGCACCAGGAGTTCACCGCGGTCGACACCACCAACATTCTCTTCATCTGCGGCGGCGCCTTTGTCGGCCTCGAGCGTGTCGTCGGACGCCGCATCGGCAAAAAAGCCCTCGGTTTCCGCGCCGTCGATGCCGACGCCGATCAGGCCACCACGCGCTCCCATCGCGATACCGAGCTGCTCCGCAGAACCGAGCCACAGGATCTCATCAAGTACGGCCTAATTCCCGAGTTTGTCGGCCGCCTGCCAGTCATGGGCGTTCTCGACGAGCTCGACGAAGCCGCGCTCATCGAAATCCTCACCAAGCCGCGTAACGCCATTCTCAAGCAATACCAGCGCCTCTTCGAGTACGAAAACGTCCGGCTGCACTTCACCCAGGATGCGGCCTGCGCCGTCGCCCGCGAGGCCATGGCTCGCAAGGTGGGCGCCCGCGGCCTGCGCATGATCCTTGAAGAGCTCATGCTCGACCTGATGTACCACCTGCCCTCGAACAAGCGCGTCCGCGATCTCGAGATCACCAAGGACATGGTCGAGCGCCGCGATCTTTCGCTCTGCCTGCTCGAAAAAGCTGGCTGACCTTCACCAAAGTTCGATTTATCATCCCGAAGGAAAAGGCCGCGCATTGCGCGGCCTTTTCAGTGCGGGTTTTCAAATCGCCCTCACTGGTGAAGCACAGCGACCGAGATTGATTGTGGATTGGGCGTTCGAGCGGTCCTCGAGAACAGAGGTTGTGTAGTGGCAACAACGAAGAAGGTTGAGAGTTTCGCTAAATGAAAAGAGCCATTGTTTTTGGATCAAGCGGATTCGTAGGTTCGCATCTTCTGAGGGAACTGTTAAACAGCCCTGATTACGGACAGGTAACCGCAGTCGTTCGGAAGAGCCTGAATATCACTCACCCAAAACTAAGAACAGTGATAGGTGACTACAACTCCCTTGCGGGTGTGAAATCTGAAATCGCCGCGGATGAAGTCTTCATTGCTCTTGGCACAACCAAAGCGAACTCGCCCAACGAGGCAGACTACTACCAGGTGGATCACGATTACCCCGTCCTGGCGGCACGAATTGCCAAGGAAGGAGGGGCGAGATCGGTCTTTCTGGTCACAGCAGTTGGCGCCAATCCCAAATCGAAATTCTTCTATGTGCGGACCAAAGGCGAAACCGAGCGAGACGTGATCGCACTCGATTTCGAGCATACACATATCTTTCGTCCCTCAATGATCTTGGGGAACAGGAAAGAGAAACGTTCGCTGCTGGAAGCAGCACTGATGAGGTTTTGGTCTGCTTTAAATCCTCTCTTGACGTGGAAGGCCGATAAATATAAGGGCATAACGGGGCAAGATATTGCAAAGGCAATGATGAAGTCGGCGAAGAGTCAAACAGAGAAGCTAAAGATTTATCAGTGGAGGGAAATGCACGATTTGCTGCAAAGGTAATTTGAGCCGGGACTAAAACAAAGCTCGGAGCAGTCAGCCTTCGGATATTCGGATAGTGGTAGCCGGTCCCAGCATAACTATCGTAAATTGTTCTCGAATGCCGAATAGGAATCATGGGACAACTGAACCGCATTAGACGTACGCCGTCTGCGCGTAGACCCATATTGACCCATGCTTTTGCTGCGAGATTTACTCCCTTCAACCGATCGATTGACTCCCGCCTCCGCGCTGCAACTTTTCCTATCGAAAGCGTGTCTACACACGCAATGGCCGGTGAGCACGATCAAGGCCACAAGGGAGAAAAATCAAATGAACCGAACCAAAGCAACCATCGTTCTGGGCGCGCTGCTTTCCGCGAGTGTCATGTTCGCACAGGCGCCTGACTCAAGCCAGGCCCCCGCTGCAAACTCGGCGCAAGCCGCGCCTTCGCAGCCGGGCGACCAGCATCGCCACTTCGACCCCCAACGGTTCGCCGCGCATCTCGGCCAGCGGCTCAGCCTTAGCAGCGATCAGGTGGCGCAGATTACGCCCATCCTCGCGGCTCGCCAACAGCAGATGCAGACCCTGCGCGCCGACGCTTCGCTCAGCGAACAGGATCGCCACACCAAGGCGCATGCCATCATGCAGGACACGAATAGCAAGATCGAAGCGCTCCTGACTGACCCGCAGAAGCAGCAGTTTGAGCAGATTCTTGCCCAGCGCCGCGCGCGCCACAACCACCAGCCGCAGTCCTCGCAGCCCCAGGCGTAAGCGCAAGGATCGAGGTCAACTGAGCCCCAGATCTCGAAACAGAGACCTGGGAACGCGGCCTTTCCGCCCCCCCCGGCGCCAGATTCGACCCCACTACTGAATCGTCTCGTCTTTTTCCACCACAAGCGTCGTATTCACGAGCCGCATGTCAATCGGCAACCCGCCCACCGTCGAAGCCACGCTGCGCACGATGGTTTCAAAGTCGCTCACCAATGTGGGATCGTTCCACGTGCCGTCGCTTACGACGAACGCGAGAGTTGTCCCGCCGTCCTTCGTCAAGAACACATTGGCTCCCTTGCCCTGCAAGAAGCCAATCGATTTCAATTGGTTGCCCAGCGCCTGGGCATCCGCCTGGGTCGCGGTGCCCTCGTAAATCACCGCGTCGCCGCCGCCGAAATCCACCTCGCCTACCATCCCCGACTTCTCCACGGTCTTGGTGGTGTTCAGGAGTTGCACCTGCACAGGCAGTCCGCCAACGGACGATGCCACTCCCCGAACAACCTCCTCAAATTGCGACATAACGCCCGCATTGTTCCAGTACCCATCCTGAACCACGAACCCGATCACAGTGCCGCCCGTCCCCTTGCTGAGGAGCACCGTCACACCGCGATCCTGGAAATACCCCGCGGTCTTCAGTGCATTGCCGAGCGCCGTGGCATCGTTCTTCGTCGCTGTGCCCGAGTACACCACCTGGTCCTTAGTCCCAATCGTCACCGTATTCTGTGCAAGTCCGTATTGCGAGGCGAAATTCTGCCATTGTCCGGTGTAGTAGAGGTAACCGACCAACGCACCGCCAAGAACCAGCGATGTCACGATCGCCACGCCGACTGCGCGCCACTTTGAGAAAAGCTGTCCGCCCCACGCGACGTGCGTTTTGATTGCGTTGCCCTGCAACTCCCTCGCGGCCAGGCCAGTACAAACAAACAGCACAATCGACGCAATCGCGGGGCTTTGCGTCGATTTCAAACTCATCAGGATCAGTCCTGCGGACGCCGCTGCTCCCACGATGAGCGCGAGAATGCCGTTGCCGCCTTGACCGAGCTTGCGGTAATTCGAAGCGATGAGAACCGCCCCGGCAAGCGGACTGCCTAAGAAGGCTGCCAGGAACACGGCCCCCACGTCGTACAAGCGATAAGCGGGGGGGGGGGTGTATTGCGGGTATTGGGGGTAGCCCCCAACCTGGGGATAGACAGTCGACATAGATTCCTCGCTTCGGGAAGATGTGGTGCTGAAAGACTAATTCTTTTCGGCAGCCTCACGCCAGACAAATTGCGCGGACTTCAAAATAATCTCCGGCCTGTGGCGTCGAGTCGCTGCAATGCTTCACTCCAGGGGCCGAACGCCGGGGATCGCCTGCCATTTTCTTTCACCAGCGCCCGGGGATATGATGGGCTCATCGGGACCAACGAGGAGGAAATATGAGCGATCGCAAGCAGATTTCCACGCGCGGGCAGGGACGTCGCGAGTTTTTGAAGAACGGTGGCGCCGTAACCGCCGCATTGCTGGCGCAGACCGCGATGGCCGATTCACCGAAGACCCTCCCCGCGCTTCCCTCGAACCCTGTCACGCCCAACGCCATGCCCACGCGCAACTTGGGCAAGACCGGCTACAAAGTTGGGATTTTCTCGCTCGGTGGCCAGGCCTCCCTCGAGAAGCCGAACAACTTCGACGTCGCCGTGCCCATCATCGATCGCGCGCTCGACCTGGGCGTCAACTACATCGACACCTCGTCCATCTACGGCGGTCCCGACCGCTGGAGCGAGCAGTACGTGGGCAAAGTGATGGCTCACCGGCGCAATCTGGCCTTCCTCGCCACAAAAACCAAGGAACGCACGCGCGATGGCTCCTTGCGCATGATCGAGAAATCGCTCGAGCTGCTCCAGACCGACCATGTAGACCTGTGGCAACTGCACGACATCGGCACTCTCACCGATATCAACGAAATCTTCGCCAAGGGAGGCGCCATGGAAGCGCTGCTGGAGATGAAGGAGCAGAAGGTCGTCCGCTTCCTCGGCCTCACCGGCCACTACCGCCCCGACGCGCTTATAGAAGGCATTCAGCGCTATCCGTTCGACACGATCCTGATGGCCATGAACGCTGCCGACCCGCATTTCTACAGCTTCAACTCGGCGCTCTTGCCATTGGCCGTCGAGCGCCAGATGGGCATCATCGGCATGAAGGTTCCGGCGCGTGGCCGTCTGCTCTCAAGCTGGACGCCGCAGCCGCTTTCGGAGCAGGCTCACATGTGGGAAGGCATGGTTCCGGCGCCCACTTCCGGCACGCTCACCATGCGCCAGGCCATGTATTACACGCTCTCGCGTCCCGTCAGCACCGTCATCATCGGTTGCGACTCGATCGCGCAGCTCGAGGAGAACGTAAATTTCGCACGCGAGTTCACGCCGCTGAGCGATGCCCAGGCCACCGCGTTGGTGGCGAGTGCTGAGCCGGTGGCCAAGCCGTCGCTCTTCTTCCGCTTTTACGATCGGCCTTAAAGCTCGAGTCTCCGCCGAATCCACGCGCTTCGCTCCGGCTATCCAGCCTTGCGAGTCATGGCGCGCCGCTACAAATGATTGATCAGCGACGCGACGCAGGCTGCGCCGAATCCGTTATCGATGTTCACCACGGAGACATTCGGCGCGCAGGTGTTGAGCATCCCCAGCAGCGCGGCCACCCCGCCGAGCGATGCGCCGTAGCCCACGCTCGTAGGCACTGCGATCACCGGCGCATTCACAAGTCCGCCCACCACTGTCGGCAGAGCGCCCTCCATGCCGGCGCAGACCACAAGCACGCGAGCCAATTGCAGCGTCTGCCGCTGCGCCAGCAACCGATGGATGCCGGCCACTCCCACGTCTGCCACCAGCTCCACCGTGTTGCCCATCAGTCGCGCCGTCACAGCAGCTTCCTCCGCTACGGGCAAGTCGCTCGTTCCGGCGCACACCACTCCTATGGTCCCTTTGCCGGCGGGCGCTTCGGTTTGCACTAACGTGATGGCTCGCGCCATCTCGTGAAACTCCGCTCGCGGTTCCGCGCCATGCACTGCCTCAAACACTTCGCGCGAAGCGCGCGTGGCCAGCACGTTTCCGCCGGCTTTCGCCATGCGCTCAAAGATCGCCGCCACCTGCGCCGGCGTCTTGCTCTCCGCGAAGATCACCTCCGGCATTCCGGTGCGCAGCGCGCGATGATGATCGAGCTTGGCGAAGCCCAGATCCTCGAAGGGCAAATTGCGAAGGCGCTCCAACGCCTCAGCCACACTGGCCGACCCGGAGCGCACCTCGTTCAACACCGCCTCAATCTGCAAGCGATCCATCAACGCCCCTTCTCCACCTGTTTCTGTGTTGCCGCGCGCTCCGTCTCCGCATAGGCCCGCATCGCCTCCTGCATCACCCGTTTGAGCGGAACGCCCTGATGGCGCGCAATATTGCGGCACACTTCATATTCCGGCGACGCGTTGGCCACCTCGCCTGAGGGCCAGCGCGCAACCTTCATCCGCACTTTTCCCCACGCCGTCTCTACTTCCACAAACTCGCGCGCCAGTGCCAGCTTGTTTTCCATCCGCCAGCGCAAGCCGATGGTTGTTGTCTCGCGCAGCAGCAGGTCGCGCAGCGCCGGCATCGCTTCGGGGCTCGCGAGTACAGTGATCTGCACGCCTGTTCGCCCCTTCTTCATCTGCACCGGCGCTCTGTAAACGTCCCATGCGCCGGCCTCCATCAGCAACTCGCTCACATAAGCCAGCAGCTGCGGAGTCGCGTCGTCAACCACGGTCTCAATCACGGCGATCGGCTCCGTGCTCTCGGCTCCCTCTTCCGCCTCGCCCACCAGCAGCCGCAGCAGATTCGGCTCTCCCGGCGTATCGCGTCCGCCCGCGCCGTAGCCGCGCGCCTTCACGCTCATCGCGGGCAGCGTCCCGTATGTCACGTCCAACATGCGCAGCACAGCCGCGCCAGTCGGCGTCACGCGCTCCATCGGCGCACCCGCGGCATACACGGGCGCATCACCAAGCAGAGCCAACGTAGCAGGCGCAGGCACCGGCAGCGTCCCGTGCGCGCACTTCACCGTCCCGCTTCCCACATTCAGGCGCGACGCCATCCACTGGCCCACTCCCAGCGCTTCGCATCCCGCCGCCGCGCACACAATGTCCACAATCGTGTCTACCGCGCCCACTTCGTGGAAATGCACGTTCTCAATGGGGATCGAATGGATCGCTGCCTCCGCCTCGCCGAGCAATTGGAAGGCGCGAGCCGCGCGCTGTTTCACTGAGTCTTTGATCGGTGCAGCGTGAATGATCCCGAGGATTGTAGAAAGCGATCGATGCGGCGCGTGTTCGTGGTGCTGATGCGCATGCTCCAATTCGTGCGTGTGGCCCTCTTGTACATTGGGCGCATGGTTATGGCTGTGGTGCTCATGATCGTGATGGTCGTGTCCGTGGGGTTCGTGCGAATGTCCGTGGTCGTCATCGTGTTCCGGTCCCTTGGTCCCTTGGTCCCTGCCGGGGCCCCAATCGAGCGATTCCTGCTCGATGGGCTGGCTTGGTCCCTGTTCTTCCGTCACCACGTCCACTTTCACCGCCGCCAATCCGCCGCGGCTCACCTTGCGCATCTCCAGGCGCGCGCCCACGTTCAGGGCCGCCGCCGTCTCGGCAAGCAGCTCGAACGGCACGCCCGCATCCACCAGCGCGCCCAGCAGCATGTCTCCGCTGATCCCGGAAAAGCACTCCAGATAGCCGATTTTCATTGCCCTGTGATTCTAAATTGTTTGAGCCCAGGGAAGGGAATTCAGGCCGGAGAAGGGAATTGAGAGAGCTAGGCGCCCCGCCGCGCCAGCACTTCAGCGGGCAGAACCGCATTCATCGAACCCGAGCGGAATCCCGTGCAATCGAGCGTGACGTACTTAAAACCCGCCTGTTTCAGCGCCAACGTGATCGTGTCCATCATCTCCATCGTCAACGCGCGCGGCAGCTCATTGCGCGCGATCTCCACGCGCGCCAGTTCTCCATGGTGACGCACCCGCAGCTCGCGAAAGCCCAACTGCCGCAGGCTCTCTTCGCCGCGCTCCACTTGCTCCAGAACCTCGCGCGTCACGGTGCGTCCATACTCCACGCGCGACGACAGGCACGGCGCCGCCGGGCGATCCCATCCCGGGTAACCGGCCGCCTTGGCCAGCGCGCGCACTTCCAGCTTCGTCAGACCCGCGTCGGCGAGCGGCGCCAGTACTGTGTGTTGCTCGGCGGCGCGCTGGCCGGGGCGAAAATCACGCGTGTCGTCTGCATTCATCCCGTAGGCGATGTTCCGAAAGCCCAGCTCCGCGCCCAGCTTTTCCATTACTTGAAACAGCTCGTCCTTGCAGTGGAAACAGCGGTTCGCGTCGTTCCGCGCGTATTCTTCGCGGTCCAGCTCCTCGGTCGCCACCACCTGCAGTGGCATTCCAATCGATTGGGCAAACGCTGTTGCCTGCTCCATGTCGCGCCGCGCGAGCGAGGCCGAATCGGCTAGCACGGCCAGCATGCGCGAGCCAAGCACGCGATGCGCCGTGGCCGCCAAAAATGCTGAATCTACCCCGCCCGAATAGGCCACCATCAGGCCACCGAGCTGCTCCAGCCGGCTCTCCAGCGTGCGCAGCTTTTCCTGGGCTTCCAGCGCGCCGTCATCGCTTGCCCGCGCCGCCGCAGCCTCCACAATCTTCGTTTCTGCGCTCGCCGCCATGCCTCCGATTATACCTTCCGCCATTTTCGACCGGTCCCTCCGGGCCCTCTGAATCGGCCGGGTCGCCTGCCTCGCGTTTGACGCCCCCGCCTGTGGGCAATAGCTTGGAAGAGAGCGAACCATCGTCTTTTTGCTCTCATGGAACAGGGAGGTTGGATGCGGCAGAGATTATTCTCAGGTTTTCCCGCCATCTTTTTGCTTTTTGCATTGCTGCTGGCAGTATCCGCGGCGTCGGCGCAGGATCTCAAAAGCTTTGAAAAGCGGATCACTGTCAACGTGCTTCCCAATGGGCTTACGCTGGTCATTTGCGAGCGTCATGACGCGCCGGTCTTCAGCTATACCACGTTCATCGACGCTGGCGACGTGAACGACCCGACAGGCGAAAGCGGCCTCGCGCACATGTTCGAGCATCTCGCTTTCAAAGGCACAAGCCAGATCGGCACCACCAACTATCCCGCGGAAACAGTCGCCCTTCAGAAAGTGGAGGAGGCCAATGACGCCTACGAGGCCGAGTACCTGAAGCCCGTCGGGCGCAGCGAGCAGAAACTCGCCGAGCTGCACGAGGCCTTTCTTGCCGCGCAGGCGGAGGCGGAGAAATATGTAATCCCCAACCAGTTCACTGAGGTTGCAGAGGCCAACGGCGCGCACGATTTAAACGCCGCGACCGGCCTGGACGACACGCAGTATTTCTGGTCGATGCCAGAGAATCGCCTCGACCTTTGGGCGTGGATGGAGTCGAGCCGCCTCTCCGATGTTGTCCCGCGCGAGTTCTACAAGGAACGCGACGTCGTGATGGAAGAGCGCCGCATGCGTGTCGACTCGAACCCTATCGGGCGCCTTGAGGAGCAGTTCTTTGCTACCGCCTACGTCGCGCACAACTACGGCCGCAGCGACATCGGCTGGCCCAGCGAGGTCGGCCAGATCAATGCTACTGAGGCGATGGCCTTCCACAAAAAGTTCTATGTGGGCGGAAATATTGTCATCGCCATTGTGGGTGACGTCGATCCCGAGACCGCGCTGCCCGTGCTGGAAAAGTATTTCAGCCGCGTTCCTGGTGGCCCCAGGCCGGAAGACATGACGACCGTGGAGCCTCAGCAATTCGCCGAGAAATCCCTTGTCATTCGCGAGCAGACGCAGCCAGTCTTCCTTGAGGGCTATCACCGGCCCAGCTATCGCGACCCCGATGACGCGGTCTACGACGCAATCAGCGACATCCTGTCGAATGGTCGCGTGTCGCGGCTCTACCGCAGTCTGGTGGAAGAGCAGCAGATTGCGGCGGAGGCCATCGGCGAAAGCCCGGTGCCCGGAGAGAGGTACCCAAGCCTGTTCATGTTTGGAGCCATTCCACTCCCCGGCCACACTCCGGCCGAGATGCGCGACGCCATTCACAAGGAGATTGAAAAGCTGAAGGCCTCCGACGTCACCGACGCTGAACTCGAAATGTTCAAAACCCGGACTCGCGCCGATCTTCTGCGCGGCCTGGACGACAACCAGGGCCTCGCCAACTCGCTCGCCGAGTACCAGACGCGCTACGGCGACTGGCGCCAGTTGTTCCTGCAGCTTGACGCCGTGAACAAGGTCACCAAAGCCGACATTCGCCGTGTGGCAAACAAGGTATTTGTGGCCTCGAATCGAACCAGCGCTGAAATCGACACCGAGCCTCCGGCGCCAGCCGCGAAATCGGATGGAGGCGCGCAATGAACCAACACGCCTTCTGCCTGGGTTCCCGATTCCTGTTGGTCGCCGCGCTACTCTCTGCTCTGGTGTTTCCGTCCGGGTCGACCGCGCAGCAAGCCAAACCCTGGGAGCACATTCCCATTCCGCAGCTCCATGCTTTCCATCCTCAGCAGCCCAAACGTATCGAGCTGAAGAACGGCATTGTCATTTTCTTGCAGGAAGATCACGAACTCCCGTTCATCTACGGCTCGGTGCTGATTCACGGTGGTTCACGCGATGAAGATCCGGCCAAAGCCGGGCTTCTCGGCCTCTACAGCCAGGCATGGCGCACCAGCGGCACGGCGAGCATGGACGGCGACGCCATGGACGACCTGCTCGAAGCCAAAGCCGCGCACATCGAAACCGATGGCGACGAGGATTCCACCGCGCTTTCCTGGGATTCGCTGAAAGGCGACGCCGATCAGGTTTTTTCTCTGGCTATGAACCTGCTCTTCCATCCCAAATTCAGCGCGGAGAAGCTCGAGCTGGCACAGCAGCAGGAAGCCACCTCAATTGTCCGCCGCAACGACGACGAGGACGGAATCGCCGGTCGCGAGTCGGCCAAGCTCGTCTACGGCGTCAACAGCCCTTACACGCGTCAACCCGAGCTGGCCACCATCGCCACAGTCACCATCTCCGATCTGCAAGCCTGGCACGATCGAACCCTCAAGGGACAGCTCATCGTCGGCATCTACGGCGACTTCGATCCCGAAGCAATGGAGGCCAAGGTTCGTGCAGCCTTCGAAGGCCTTCCGCCCGTCACCGCCGCTCCGCCTCGCCACGATGAGTTCGCCGGACCCAAGCCCGGCGTCTACTTCATCGACAAGGAGGATGTAAATCAGTCCAACGTGCAGATCGTCGCCCTCGGCATCGACCGCCACAATCCCGATGTCCCCACGCTCGATGTCATGAACGAAATCCTCGGCGGCGGCTTCGGCAGCCGGCTCTTCCTCAAAGTCCGCACCCAGCTTGGATTGGCCTATGAGGTTGGCGGCGGCTTCTCGCTGCCTTATGACCATCCTGGATCGTTCCACGTCGTAGCGCTTACCAAGAGTGTGTCGACCGTCGACGCAACCAAAGCGGCCGAGGCCGAGATCGCCGGCCTGAACACAAAGCCCTTCACGCAGGCCGAGCTCGAACGCGCCAAGGACGACATCGTCAACTCCTTCCTCTTTGACTACGACACCAAAGATAAAATCCTGGACGAGAGCGAGAAGTTGGAATTCTACGGCTATCCGCCCGACTATCTCGAGACCTACCACGCGGCTCTCGAGAAGGTCACCCTTGCCGATCTCACTGCCGCAGCCAAGAAATACATCCACCCGGAAAAGCTGGCCGTATTAGTAGTGGGCAATGGGCCAGAAATTAAGCCGCCACTCGACGCGCTCGGCATGGGCGCGCCGCAAGCCATCGACATCACCATCCCGCAACCCGCTGGCCCGCCGCCGGCGGCAGGCGCAGCGCTCCAATAACCGGCCATCGTTTTGCCTATTCGCCCTTGATTGAGTCCGCAAAATGCCAGGAGAAAGTGACATGACGACCAGCTCAAACCCGCCGGCAAACGCGACAGCAACCGCCGCCGGCCAGCCGTCGCCGCTCGCCGCGCGCCAACACGCCGCCGCCGCGCGCCTCATCGCCGCCGGAGTCACCATTGACCGACCTGACACCTGCGTCATCGATCCCGATGTTGAAGTCGCTGCCGGCACGGTCATTGAGCCTTTCACACAACTGCTCGGCCGCACGCGCGTCGGCTCGGGCTGCCGCATTCGTTCCTTCTCCGTCATTGAAAATTGCACCCTCGGCAACGGCGTGCAGATCCTTCAAAGCTGCGTCCTCGAGGATTCCACCATTGCCGACGGCGCGCGCATCGGACCGTTCACCCACCTGCGCCCCGGCAGCGACATCGGCGAAAACGCTCACGTCGGCAACTTTGTCGAAATGAAGAAGTCGCGCCTCGGCAAGGGAGCCAAAGCCAACCATCTTACCTACCTCGGCGACGCCGAAATCGGCGAAGGTTCCAACATCGGCGCCGGAACCATCACTTGCAACTACGACGGCGTCTCGAAGCACGTCACGCGCATTGGCAAAGCCGCGTTCGTCGGCAGCGACACCACACTCGTCGCGCCCGTCACCGTCGGCGACGGAGCCTATATCGGCGCGGGTTCCTGCATCACCAAAGACGTCCCGGCAGACGCCCTCGCCGTCAGCCGCGCCAAACAGGCCAACATCGAAGGCTGGGCCACAGCCCGCCGCGCCAAACGCCAGGCCAAAAAATCCTGACGCTCCCATTCCCCGTCAAGGCCATTGATCCTACAGGTTCGTCTCAACCCGGTGCCACGTTCGGGTGATTGAGACGAGATTGTCCGGATGCTACTCTCACGAAAAGACTTCCCTCCCTCCGCTTGCTCTCGCGTGCGGCGGCCGGGGAGCCAAGGCGTTATCTCGTTAATTTTGTGCACCTTTCAACCGGCGGCAGCGTCAAAAAGAGCGTGGCCTCAGCGGTGCGAGTAGCCAGGGCCTTGGATCGTTTCAGAAACTCGATCGTTTCACAGAGTTGGTAGTACTCGACGGAATCCAGGGCGAGCGCGCCGCGTAACCGGCAGGGAAGGGGACAAAGGCCGCCGCTTGAAATAAATTCTGAACAACGCATGAACGGATCATGCGCGCCGTGTGGGTGATCGGAAAACGCCGGGCTTGATAGCTGCGCGGGCATAATAATAGGGAGGCTGCCAGTTGGCGTTGTCTTTGGCAGACGTGAAAACGATGGGCACAGCGAGGAGCCCGCGAAACGAAGGCGACGCGCGCGCTCGCAAGCCTGCGCGTGTTCTCGTCGTCGACGATGAAGCTCCCGTCCGCACTATGATTGCCGCTGCTCTCGAACGCCACGGATACACGGTTGAGCAGGCCTGCGACGGCCGCGATGCCCTCGAAGCACTCGAGATGAACACCTTCAATCTCGTGCTCACTGACATCGTCATGAACGATCTCAACGGGATCGCCCTCCTTGAGCGCATCCACGCCCTGCAGCCCAATCTTCCCGTCGTCATGGTCACCGCCGTTCACGACATCAGCGTGGCCATCGACTCCATGCGCCGCGGAGCCTACGACTACCTCCTCAAGCCCTTCGAGCGCGAGCAGTTGCTGAACACCGTCGAGCGCGCGCTCAATCATCGCCAGGCCCTTGAAGAAACCCAGAACTACCACCAGAGCCTGGAAGAAATGGTTCGCGCCCGCACTGAAATGCTGCGCCACGCCATGGAAGATCTCGAGCACTCTTACGACGTCACGCTCGAGGCCCTGGGCGACGCCCTCGACTTGAAGGACTCCGAAACCGAGGGCCACTCCAAGCGCGTCACCGCCTTCGCCATCGCGCTCGCCCGCGCCATGGGCATTCCACCCGAGGAAATCAAGATCATCGCGCGCGGCGCCTTCCTCCACGACATCGGCAAGATGGCCATTCCCGACGAAATTCTCCGCAAGCCCGGCAAGCTCACCGCGGAGGAGCAGGACCTCATGCGCGAGCACTGCGCCCGCGGCTACAACATGCTGCGCAAAATTCCCTTTCTCGCCGGCGCGGCTGAAATCGTCTTCTGCCATCAGGAGCACTTCGACGGCAACGGCTACCCCAATCGCCTCGCCGGCCGCGAAATTCCCATCGGCGCGCGCATCTTTGCCGTGGCCGACACCCTCGACGCCATCACCAGCGACCGTCCCTACCGCAAAGCTCGTGGCTTTGATGCCGCGCGCCAGGAAATTCTCCACTGCTCGGGAACGCAATTCGATCCCGCCGTCGTCGAGGTCTTCCTCAAGATTCCCAATGAGCTCTGGCAGGAGCTCCGCTCCGAAATCAGCGGCCAGCACATGCGCTTCTCCACCTTCGAACTGGCCCGCACTCAGGCCGCCTCGTAACGCTCCCTACTCTCAACCTATCCAGGATTTGGGTGCCCCAGGTCCCTTGCACTTGGGGACCTGGGAAAGCATGAATCTCCGTCGAGCGCGAAGAACTATCCACTAAACACTGAATTCTCGATCGGGCGTAGAATACTGCCATGATCCTCCGGGCCGCAATCGCTCTCGTCGCGCTTGCCCTGCCGGCCTTTGCGCAACATGGCGGCACGCACGCCGGATCCTTCGGCAATCGAGGGTTCGCTGGGCACGCCGGCTTTTCCACGCATCCCTCTTTCTCGCGCCCCGTTTTTTCTGGATCGCCTGGCTTCGCGCGGCCTGCGCAGCCAACCCGGTACCCCAATTCGTACGGCCGCTCGCCTGGCGCGGGATTTCGAGCGATCGGTCCACCGAATCGTTCGGGCCTGAGAATTCCATACGGCGGAAGCTCGAACCTGAGAACTCCCTACAACGGAAATCGCTACAATGGAAATCGCTACGACGGAAATCGCTACGACGGAAATCGATTTGTGGCGGGCCGTACTTCGCCAGGCGGTTCTCCATATGATCCGAGGAGCGCCGGCCTGTCTCGCGGCCGGGACCGGGATCAAGATCGGGATCGTGACCGATTCGACGCGCGCCGTCGGCAGTTCCAAGGCTGGTATGTCACCACCTATCCAACCTGGCCCGGATATCCGTATTTGTTCGATCCCAATTTCTACAATCTCGGCCTCTACGACTGGGGAGATTCCGATAACTCTGCGCCCGGCAGCTACGAGTCCGATAGCTCTCAGCCCGGTAGTTACGAGCCCGGCAGCTACGAGCCTGGCAGCTACGAGCCCGACCAGGCCCCCGGTAGCTACGAACCCCGCAGCTACGAGTCTGACCAGAATGGCCCGGCTCCGCTTTACCCGCCATATCCGAACCAAGGCTATGCAGCGCCGGCCGTGCCTGCGCCGGCCGTGCCAGCTCAGCTTCTTACCGTAATTTTCAAGAGTGGCCGCGCTCCAATCGAGGTGCGGAACTACCTGATGACCGCAAAGGGCCTCACCGACCTTGATTCCGAGCACTTCGAACAGATTCCCTTGGATCAAATCGACCTGGCCGCAACCAGGCGCTTCAACACCTTCGCCGGCGTGGACTTCCAGGTTCCAGCTGCGTCGCGCGATTGAACACTAACCACGAATCCCTAACCACTAACCACTGTCTTTAGGAGCCGAACCCATGCCCGTCCTTTCCCCTGACGTCGCAAAATCCCGCTTGTCCCAACTGCCCGGCTGGCAAATTGAATCCGGCGAGCTCGTCCGCACCTTCCAATTCAAAGACTTCGTCGCCGCCCTCCAATTCGTGAACCGTGTCGGCGAACTTGCCGAACAGGCTGGCCACCACCCCGACATCGACATCCGCTACAACCGCGTTCGCCTCGCCCTCATCTCCCACGATGCCGGCGGCCTCACGGAGAAGGACTTCGATCTGGCCGTCCAGGTTCAGAGCTTGGCTCCGTAGCACCGACCCAGCCATGCAGGGCGCTCCGGAATCGCCCGCAATCCGGCCTATAATCCAGCTCAGAGGTCAAACGATGAAAAGCATCACGCTTTACAAATATGACGGCGCGACTTTCCGCACGTTCAACGACATCTTTTCCGTGGCGACAGAAAACGGTGTCCTCACGTTTCGCTGGATGCGGAAGCCGGGGGACCAGGGCACAGCCGCGAAGGTCATGACAACTCTCCCCTTCTTCGTTGAAGACGACCTGGAGTCCTGACCAAGCTGTTTGCGAGATTCTCCGAAATCCGCTCCGGAATTCTGGATTTTTATCGATTCTTCCCATTTTGTGGGACGCAATTGCATCGATCGCAATGCATGTGAGCCGCGATGTCTGGTAAAGTCGGGCCAGGGAGAAGGGAAGAGCGCCCAATCTTGCCTTCGCAGGTTACCGGGCAATCAGCGCCTTGCGTAAACGGAAGCACCTTATTCTAAAGGCATTCTCTTTATTTGAGCCGGACTCTCGCCGGTCGGAACTCGATCTCTGACCCCTCCAAATCCCCGTCGAATCCCCCTTTTTCGTCCCGCCGTTAGATGCGCATCCGCAAATTGGGTTTACCAAGTTACTGCAAAATAAATTTTGAATTTTGTATTTGCAATTACCCCGATCTATGCTATCGTGTATTTATTCCGGTTGCGGAGGTACTCGATTCATCCCTCCAAGGCCGGAAGTAGTTTGCGTCACTGGCCTCCCGGCACGAACAGCAATACCGTTCGTGCCGCCTTTTTTTTGCGGGCACAGATCCCCTCCTCACCCCTTGTTCCCTTGCTCCCTTCGCTCCCTCGCTCCCTCAGTCCCTGCTTTCAGATGTCAAGCCCCCAGCCTTCCAATTCCAACGGCCCGCCCCACCGTAACTCGTTCTTTTTCCGATCGCTGACCCCTGATCTCTGATCTCTGCGAAGTTTGCCGATAATTTCCCCCATTGGCGCACAATCACTGCATGATTGGCCAACTAGATCTCCCTCGCCGGCTCCCTGTTCTCAGCTCGATGCCGGTCCTGAGGGAAGTCGAAGGATTTCTACTTTTCTGTTCTCTGTTCCCTGTTCCCTGTTCCCTGACCCCTGATTCCTGGCAGCCGAAGACTGCCCTAACTCCTTTGGATGGAAGACGTTAGATTTTAACCCCTTTGGAATCAACGGGTTGAGGCGAGTGATCGGAGGTACAAGTCGCTGAAACCAAATCACTTAGCCCCAAAAGGGGTGGGGGGGAGGGTAGGGGATAACTCAAAGGGAAGATTATGCACTTGACACATATTAAAGATGGATCGAAGATAGTATTGCCGTGACAGGGCTAATGAACTAGAGTGATTGGCAAGGAAGGCGGGGGAGTTGAACCCCAATCCCTAGCAGGACGTTCGCGGTTTATAAGACCGCTAGAAGCACCGGCTCCTCGCCTTCCTTATTACTTTCGGACTTCTCAAAATTGAGAAGCTGAGGCAAAGCATACCACAGATTCTCTTTTTTGAGATAATATGGACAAGCCGCCGCTCTGGACGTTCGAGGGGTTTGAGACGCCCGCCCTGAATCGACCCGTCGAGGATTGGTATTGGGATGAAATTGTTCAGGATGACAGAGAGTCCATCCGTGACATCGCCAACTATCTCGCCAACTACAAAAGAACTCTTTGGGTCGAGCCGCGATTTAAGAATCTTGGTGATATCGGTGAAATCCGCAAGGGAACGGATCATGGCGCACTGAGAGTCTATGGAGAATTTCACGAACAGCGGGCAGCGTTCGTCTTTTTGAATGGTGAATTAAAGAAAACCACGAGAGACAGAAAAGGGATCGAGAAGGCTCGGCTAAGGTCAAAGAGGCTAAAGCGAGGGGAGGGAGCAACTCATGGGTTTGATTTCGAAAAAAGATTTGGTGGCGAGGTTGCGCAGGGGACGGGAGTCAAGAACTAAACTTCTCGCAAACAACATTGCCGAAAGCATCGCAACCCAAATCGTTGCAACCCGCGACAAACGTGGGTGGACGCAGTCGAGACTTGCAACCGAAGCCGGTATGGGGCCGAATAATCTTTCTCGACTGGAAAATCCAGATTACGGCAAGCACACCGTTTCTTCGTTAAAGAGGATTGCTGATGCGCTCGACGTGGCCCTGGTCGTTCGTTTTGTTCCCTTCAGCCAATTTATTGATTGGCTGAGCGGCACCCCTAATCTTGACGAGGGAATCAGCCCTATTGCTTTGGCTGTGCCGAGTTTTGAAGACGAAGAAACAGTCGGACAGTATGAAACCGAATTCACCTACTTCGAGGTAAATAGACTGACGCCCAAAGTCGAAGTCGATGACATCATTACCACGCCACGCACACCACCACCACCAAAGATCATCGTCATGCGTGTCGATGAACCACAAAGGGAGGCTGTTGCATAATGAAAGAAAAATCTCTACCCAAGCTGCCGAGCGGGCAAGTCGTGAAGTGGAGGGTACAGGACACCACTTCTGTCTATGCAAACATCATCGGGTTCGGAATGAGTGGATTCGATATTTATCTACTCTTCGGGGAAATCGGGGAGTCAACCAGTTCGGAAGTGACTGCCATCCCCAAGGTGAAGGTATTTCTAACGCCTGAGCAAGCCTCAAACACGATGAAATTGCTTGGCATTGGCGTAGAGAATTATGTAGCCCGTTACGGGGCACTGAGAACATCTGGCGCGATTGATATGGAAAACATCAAGGATCAAATGAAGGCACAAAAGGCCCCGGCTAAGAAATGAAAGTAGACAAAGACAAATTCGATGCGCTGCTAGGGAAGCTGATGCAGACCCCTCCGCAACCCGCGAAGTCGATAGAGACGACCGGGAAGGCGGGAAAGATAATCCCGCCTAATCAGCCACCAGCTCCGCGTAAGGCATAGGCTCGACGCCGAGCATTGCCCTGAGTGTGGGATTGAATCTGTCGTCCGCTTTCCGCGCATTGAATCGCGTCTCGAACTCGCTTAGGTAGCGATGGAGATGCTTTATCGAAATCTTGTGGAAGCTCCCTATCACTCCACGTTTGAAGAGTGAGAAAGCGGATTCGATTCCGTTCGTCGTAGTGTTGCCATCGACCCAGATTTCGCGGCTGTGATTGACCGTCCGATGCTTCTCAACATCGTGCCCTGAGAGCCTGAGAGCCTTTGGGTAGGCGGGCAATTCATCGGTCATGATGTAATCCACATCGGCGCTGACATGTTCTTTGAGGTACTTCGCCAGCGTCTCTATCTTCGCGTCTGGGGCATGAAAGAAGCGGACTCGTCCGCCGCGTTCCTTGATGCCGACGATTACCTGCTTCGTGTTGAATTCTGGACGCCGCCAGTGCCGATTGTGAATCTTGCCGCCGAGATACGTCTCGTCCATCTCGACAATGCCAGTCAATTCGGCAGAGCCTTCGTTCACCATCGCCTTGCGGATACGGTGAGCCATGTACCACGCGGTGCGATAGGAGCCGATGCCGAGATGCTGCTGTAGCTGTTTCGCTGAGATGCTTTTCTTGGCATCCACGATTAGCGCCAGCGCCATGAACCATGTTGTCAGGGGGAGATGAGAATCATTGAAGATCGTGCCAGCCGTGGCCGAGAATTGCTGCTTGCAAGTCTCTTCAAGGCACTGGTAAATCCGCGTGCGGCGATTCTTCCGGGGTTCGCCTTTGCTCTTGCCCCGTGTCACGGTTCCGGCTTTGCGGGTGATCGTGCTGATGCGGTCACAGCCGCATACAGGGCAACGGATGCCATCGGGCCAGCGCATCGACTCAAGGTAAGCTAGGCAATCATCGTCGGTTTTGAACTGGCGGGTTACGTCTATCAGGTTCATCGGAATCCCTCGACAAACCAAGTGTCTCAGAATTCCTGTTCTGTGTCAAGTGCATAATCTTCCTCAAAGGTAAACCGGACTGCAGGCTTGTTACCGGTTTTGCGCCCGTGGGCCCCGATCTTTGAGATTTCCGGTTTGCCGTAATATAAAAGCAAGAACTGAGGCACCCCATGAAGCACTTCTTCAAAAGCCGCTGGCTCTGGACCCTTGCGGTCTTCGCTCTTACCGCCGCCAGCTACGCGCAGTGGTCGAATCCGGCCGACGATATTCCTGCCTACCATTCTTCGGCGCCGCTCAATATTCATGCCCTGCCGGCCATTCTCCACGGCGCCCAGTTGACGGGAACCAACTTCCAATACCACTGGCAGGTGCGCGCGTACCAGTTGGCGGTCCAGGTCAGCAGTGTGATCTACCAGCTCCCGTGCAACTGCCGCTGCGATCGCGCGCTCGGCCACACCAGCCTGCACAGTTGCTATGAAACCACCCACAGCACCGAGTGCTCCACCTGCGCCCAGGAAGGCTTTTACGCCTACTACAAAACCAAGGCCGGCTGGACACCCGCGCAGATTCGCGCCGGCATCGCCCGCCACGACTACGAATCCATCGACCTCGACAAGCAATAAGCTCGTCGCGTCGTTCCCCGGCGTCGTGAATGTTCAAATCGGCGTAAAATAAGAGATGCAGCACGAGCCGGTTGCTTCCGGTTCGCTTCCGCTTCAAGGGGGCGTCACGGTTTCGACGGGATCGATTGCGGCATGGGAGGCATGTCGGGGTGTGGGCACCCGTAATCGCCTGCAAAACTAAAGTTGCCAACGATAATCTGGCACTTGCAGCTTAATTAACTAAGCTGCCGTCTTCCACGGTTTCGCCTATGGGCTGTGAGCGGACGTCATTCAGTAGGCTGGCG
>Ga0224555_1000035_pt1 | contig 159696 bp, 142 predicted proteins | sample 714S23034metaG_FD_180687 | JGI IMG/M metagenome (GOLD analysis project Ga0224555, IMG submission 180687) | Peat soil microbial communities from Stordalen Mire, Sweden - 717 S2 30-34 | ecosystem: Environmental > Terrestrial > Soil > Wetlands > Peat | place: Sweden: Norrbotten County, Stordalen...
TGTTCAAGAAGCAGTTGGACGAGGGCCTGGCGGGCGACAACGCCGGCATCCTGCTGCGCGGCACGGCCAAGGAAGATGTGGAGCGCGGCATGGTTCTGGCGAAGCCGGGATCGATCACTCCGCACACCAACTTCAAGGGCGAGGTGTATGTGCTGAGCAAGGAAGAAGGCGGGCGGCACACCCCGTTCTTCAACGGCTACCGGCCGCAGTTCTACTTCCGGACTACAGACGTGACGGGATCGGCCAAGCTGCCGGCGGGCACCGAGATGGTGATGCCCGGCGACAACGTGCAACTGGAGATCGAGCTGCACACGCCGGTGGCCATGGAAAAGGGACTGCGGTTCGCCATCCGCGAGGGCGGCCGGACCGTCGGCGCAGGCACGATTTCGGAGATTATCAAGTAGTTCAAGACTAACGAGGGCTGTCGGCAGGTGCAGAAGTTCATCACCGGCAGCCACTCCAAACGATCTTTGAGTAGGAAGAAAAGAGACAGACCATGGCAGGACAGAGAATCAGAATCCGTTTGAAGGCGTACGACTACCGCGTGCTGGACACGTCGACCGGCGAGATTGTGGATACGGCGAAACGCACCGGCGCGCAGGTTGCGGGGCCCATTCCGCTGCCGACGATGAAGAACAAGTATTGCGTGCTGCGTTCGCCCCACGTAGACAAGAAGTCGCGCGAGGCATTCGAGATTCGCACCCACAAGCGGCTGATCGACATTCTGGAGCCGACGCAGCAGACGGTGGACGCGCTGATGAAGCTAGACCTGCCCGCCGGCGTCGACGTTGAGATCAAGACGGTGCAGAAGTAGGAAGGCAGCGTGTTAGCAAGTCAGCGTCAGCGGGAGCGGCAAGGCTGACGAGTTTCAGGAATCACCTACAGTGCCGGGCGTCGCGCCGGGCATGATGAGGAAAGGAAAAGACGATGGCAGTTACAGGAATTCTTGGCAAGAAGATCGGCATGACCCAGCTCTTCGACGACCGCGGCGACGTTCACCCGGTGACGGTGTTGAAGGCGGGCCCGTGCGTGATCGCGCAGTTGAAAACTCAGGCGAAGGATGGCTACGACGCCGCGCAGATCGGCTATGTCGATTTCATCAAGGCCTCGAAGGTCAACAAGGCGATGACCGGACACTTTGCCAAGTCGGATGTGCCGCCGGTCCGGGTGATTAAGGAAGTTCCGGTCGAGGTTGCGAAGGAAGGCGAGAACGGCGCAGTAAAGGCCGGCGATCGCGTGCTGGTCGACATCTTTTCCGATGAGAAGTTCGTGGATGTGATCGGCACCTCGAAGGGCCGCGGCTTTGCGGGCGTGGTTCGGCGCCATCACTTTGGCGGCGGCCCCAAGGCGCACGGCCACATGTTCCAGGTGCAGGGTTCGATCGGCGCCTCGTCGTTTCCGTCGCGGGTCTTTCCCGGGCAGCGCATGCCGGGCCACATGGGCCACGAGCAGGTCACGGTCCGCAATCTGCGCATCCGCGGCATTGATCTGGAGGACAACCTCCTGATGGTTGAGGGCGCAGTGCCCGGTCCGCGCGATGGATACGTGTTGATTTCGAAGGCTAAGGCGCCGCCGCGCGAGCGTCGTGGATTTGCCGGAGCCGGAACGCTGGATCCGTTGAAGGCTTCAAAGAAGGCGTCGCCGAAGAAGAAGTAGTCGTCGGCAACAAGCTGCGCGGGGAACGAACCGGAGAACGCAGACAAACAAAGTCAGAGCCCGCCGCATCGATGGCGGGCATGAAGAGAGAAAAACGATGGCAAAGATCAACGTAGTCAATCTCGGCGGGAAGAAGGTCGGCGAGTTCGAACTCCTCGACGAAGTGTTCTCGGGTGAGATCAACGACGGGCTGCTGTGGGAGTCGGTAAAGCACTACCGCGCCGCGCTGCGGCAGGGCACCGCATCCACCAAGACCCGCGGCCTGGTTTCCGGCGCCGGCCGCAAGCTGTGGAAGCAGAAGGGAACGGGGCGCGCGCGCATCGCGTCGATCCGGAGCCCGCTGTGGCGCTCGGGCGGCACGGTCCACGGGCCGAAGCCGCGCAGCTACGAGTACGCGTTCCCGCAGAAGAAGCTGATGGGCGCGCTGCGCTCGGCCATCGCGGCCAAGATCGCCGACGGCAAGCTTACGGTGGTCGATTCGTTCGACCTCGCCGAGCCGAAGACGAAGCTCTTCCGGGCCGCGCTGGACAAGCTGGATGCCGGCAAAACCACTTTGCTGGTGGAGACTAGCCGCAGGCTGGACGAGAAGCTTTATCTGGGTTCGCGCAATCTGGCCGGGGTTGAGCTGGTGCTCTCGTCCGAGGTGCACCCTTACGATTTGCTTCGCTACGAGCACGCCGTCGTTTCGAAGGATGCGCTGGAAGCGCTGCAGGAAACGCTGAAGAAGTTTGTTTCGAAGCGCAGCAAGACCGCGCAGAAGGAGGTTGCGTAATGCCAACCCTCTACACCGTCATCCGCCGCCCTCTGATCACCGAAAAGGGCATGGGCGTGAAGGAAACGCAGAACACGCTGGTCTTCGAGGTCGATATGAAGGCCACCAAAACCGAAGTCAAGCAGGCTGTTGAGACGCTCTTCAAGGTCAAGGTGACCGGCGTCCGCACTTCCACGGTGGAAGGAAAAGAACGCCGCAGGGGCAAGTTCACCGGCTACCGCCCCGACTGGAAGAAAGCCTATGTCCGGCTGAAGGACGGCCAGAAGATGCCGGAATACTTGAACAGCCTGTAAGAGCAGCGAGTTAGCGAGTCAGCAGTCAAGCAGTAAGCGAGAAACAATTATGCCGATCAAATCATATCGACCGATTACCCCGTCACTCCGCTTCCAGACGAAGCTGGTGAACGACGACCTGACGACGGACAAGCCGCATAAGCCGCTGCTGACCGTGAAACAGCGCACCGGCGGACGCAACTCGACCGGCCGCATGACCATCCGCCACCAGGGCGGAGGCCACAAGCAGAAGCTGCGCCTGATCGACTTCAAGCGCGACAAATACGGTATTCCCGGAACCGTCGCGACCATCGAGTACGATCCGAACCGCAGCTCCCGCATCGCGCTGGTGAACTATGCCGACGGTGAGAAGCGCTACATCATCCAGCCAATCGGCCTGAAGGTCGGGCAGAAGATCATGAGCGGGCCGGACGCCGATATTCTGGTGGGCAACGCGCTTCCGCTGAAGAACATTCCCGCCGGCACGACGGTGCACAACATCGAGCTTCGTCCGGGCAAAGGCGCGCAGATGGCGCGTTCGGCCGGTGCCCAGGTTCAGCTGGTGGCGAAGGAAGGCGACTACGCGCTGCTGAAGCTGCCTTCGGGCGAGACGCGCAAGGTGCTGGTCGAGTGCATGGCGACGATCGGCCAGGTGGGCAACACCGACCACGAGAACACCAGCATCGGCAAGGCCGGACGCAATCGCTGGAAGGGAATCCGGCCGGCAAATCGCGGCGTCTCAATGAACCCGGTCGACCATCCGCACGGCGGCGGCGAGGGCAAGACCTCCGGCGGACGTCACCCGGTTACTCCGTGGGGCCAGCCCACGCGGGGATACAAGACACGCAACAACAAGCGGACCGATGTATTTATCGTCAGCCGCCGCAGCAAGTAAGGAACTCGTCAGTTCGCAGGAAGGATTTGCAGTTCGCAAGCTAGAAACACCAAGTCTCGCAGCCAAGAGATTCGTCGTAACCAGCACCGTAACCGGCAGTAAGGAAATCTGGAGTCACACGATGGCACGTTCCGCAAAGAAAGGTCCGTTCATTGACACCCATCTTCAGTCGAAGATAACGGTGATGAACCAGACCAACGACAAGAAGGTTGTGCGCACCTGGTCGCGCCGCTCGACCATCTTTCCCGACATGGTCGGCCACACGATCGCCGTCCACAATGGCCGCAAGTTCATCCCGGTCTACGTGACCGAGAACATGGTCGGGCACAAGCTGGGCGAGTTTGCGGCGACGCGCACGTTCAAGGGCCACTCAGCGCGCGCGGCCGAGACCACGGCGAAGCCGAAGTAGTTCTGGAACAACTCGATTTTGGCAGGGCGTACCAGTTCGATTGAAGGATCAAAAAGCTATGGCGAAGATCGCAGTAGAAAAAGTTCGAGAGTTCCGCGCCGAGGCCAAGTTCCAGCGCACGAGTCCGCAGAAGGCGAAGCTCGTTCTCGACACCATCAAGGGCATGCGCGTGGAGCAGGCGCTAAACACCGTCCACTTCTCCACCAAGCGAATGGCGCCGGTGATTGAGAAAGTGTTGCGCTCGGCCATCCAGAACGCCACTTACGTCGCGCAGGAGCAGGGACTGGATGTGGATGTCGACAACCTTTACGTGCGCACGGCAGTGGCGAATGAGGGCCCGCGCATGAAGCGCATCCGCCCGGCGCCGATGGGGCGCGCGTTCCGCTACCAGCGCCGTCTCGCGCACATAGTGGTCACCGTGGCGGAGAAGAAGTCGCCCCCGGCCGCGGTGGAGGTTGTGCCGGAGGCCCCGGTGGCCAAGAAGCCGGCAAAGAAGGCAGCCAAGAAGACTGCAGCCAAGAAGGCTCCGGCCAAGAAGGCTCTGGCCAAGAAGGCCCCGGCCAAGAAGGCAGCGAAGGAAGCTTAGTTTGCAGTGAGGAGTGCCGGAAAGGTTCCGGAAACTTAGAGTTTTTCGATCAAGCCCCGCCGGCTCAACCGGAAATGGGGAGAAATAAAGGGAAGCTATGGGACAGAAGGTCCATCCGTATGGGTTTCGCCTCGGCGTCAACAAGCCGTGGAAATCTCGGTGGTTCGTCGAGCGCGGTTATGACAAGCTGCTGGTCGAAGACGTCAAGCTGAAGGCTGAGCTGCGCGAGAAGCTGAAAGCTGCCGGCGTGAGCTCGGTGGAAGTCGAGCGCCCCGGCAACAAGCTGCGGCTGATCATCCGCACCGCGCGTCCGGGCATCATCATCGGCCGCAAGGGCGCGGAGATTGACAAGCTGAAGGCCGACATCCAGAAGCGCACCTCGCGCGAAGTATTTATCGACATCCTCGAGGTCAACAAGCCGGAGCTCGACGCGCAGTTGGTCTCCGAGAACATCGCACTGCAGTTGGAGAAGCGCGTCAGTTTCCGCCGCGCGATGCGCAAGTCGGTCGATTCCGCGCTGCGTTTCGGCTGCAAGGGGATCAAAGTGCGCGTGTCGGGCCGCCTGAACGGCAATGAAATCGCGCGCTCGGAGTGGTATTTGCAGGGGCGTCTGCCGCTGCACACGTTGCGCGCGGACATCGACTATGGATTCTCCGAGGCCCACACGACGTACGGCATCATCGGCGTCAAGACTTGGGTTTACCGCGGCGATATCTATGAGCAGAAGAAGCGCCGCGATCAGGGCACTACGACCGGGGTGTTCTAAAGGTTGTTAGTTGCTAGGTATTAGTTGATAGTTTGCTGGCGGACAGCCAGGAGTTAGAGGGTTTTCGTTATGTTGATGCCAAAGAAGGTCAAGTTTCGCAAGCAGCAGCGCGGGCGCATGTGCGGCAAGGCGTGGCGCGGGTCGGATCTCGCGTTCGGCGACTTCGGCCTGAAGGTGCAGGAGTGCGGCTACATCACCGACCGGCAGATTGAAGCCAGCCGTATCGCGATGACCCGCTTCATCAAGCGCGGCGGCAAGGTGTGGCTGCGCATCTTTCCGGACAAGCCGATCACCAAGAAGCCGGCCGAAACCCGTATGGGCAAAGGCAAGGGAGCGCCGGACCACTGGGTCGCGGTGGTTCGCCCGGGCAAGATCCTGTTTGAGATGGAGGGTGTCTCGGCTGAACTCGCGAAGGAAGCGATGCGCCTGGCCGCCCACAAGCTGCCGCTGAAGACGGCGTTCGTTCAGCGTCACGACGCCAAGGCGGCCGCGGCGGTCAAGTAGCTTCGGCAAAGCAACGCACCAGCAGAGAATTTGTAACGAAAGAAGAAGATTATGGAAATCGACAAGATCCGCAACCTTACCGATGAAGAGCTGGCGAGCCAGCAGACCAAGTCCGCCGAGCAGCTCTTCCGCCTGCGCTTCCAGAAGAGCCTGGGCAACAACGAAGGCATCAAAAAGCTGCGGGTGCTGAAGCTCGACACCGCCCGCATCAAGACCGTCGCCCGCGAGCGCGCGCTGGCGGCAGACAAGGTCGTATCGCCTGCAACCGCAGCCGCCGCACCGGCCGCGAGCACACGCACCGCGCGCAAGAAAGCGAAGAAGGACTAACTATGGCAGATACAACCAAGACCGCAGCAGCCAATGCAGCCGCAGTTCCCGAGGCGCACGCCTCTCGCCGCAACGAGAAGGTCGGCACCGTCGTCTCCACCAAGATGCAGAAGACCATCGTGGTTGAGATTGAGATCCGCAAGGCGCATCCGAAGTACAAGCGCGTGATGAAGTCGAACAAGAAGTTCTACGCGCACGACGAGCTGAACTCGGCGCGGGTGGGCGACGTCGTCCGCATCCGCGAGGCGAGGCCACTGTCGAAGCTAAAGCGCTGGTCGCTTGAGGAGATTGTCCGCCGCTCATCGCTCGCGCAGCTTGACGAGAAGGACCCCTTCGCGGAAGTGAAGTAGACGGCAGTGATCGCGCCGGCAGGCTTAGGCGCGGAGCAGCAGGTGAGAGTATTAAGGGGCCATGGCCCCGGGCCATTTTGGGCCGGTTTCTTGGATTCAGGAGAACGAACATGTCAGTACAGATGAGAACCATCCTCGACGTTGCCGACAACTCCGGCGCCCGCAAGCTGCAGGTGATCTTGCCGCTGGGCGGCGGCCTGGGCAAGAAGGCCGGGCTGGGCGACGTTGTTACCGCGGCCGTCAAGGAAGCGTCGCCCGATGGAACGGTGAAGAAAGGCAAGGTGGTGAAGGCTGTGATTGTGCGTACGCGCAAGGAGTACCGCCGGCGCGATGGCACCTATATCCGCTTCGACCAGAACGCCGCCGTGGTGATCAACGACGTCAATGAGCCGGTCGGCACGCGCGTTTTCGGGCCGGTCGCGCGCGAACTCCGCGAGAAGAAGTTTCTGAAGATTGTCTCGCTCGCGCCTGAAGTTATCTAGAAGCGGTTGTTAGTTGCTGGTTGTTAGTTGTTGGTTGAAGACAAAAAAAGAGCTATGGCTGACAGGCCGGAAGTTCAATGCGGATTCCGGCTCCGACAGATTGCCGAGGAAGGAAGCAGCAAATGGCAGGGATCAAGATCAAGCGCAACGACACCGTCGAAGTCATCGCCGGCAAAGACAAGGGCAAGCGCGGCCGCGTGCTCCGCATTATGGCCGACAAGAATCGCCTGCTGGTGGAGCACGTGATGATGATCAAGAAGCACGTCAAGCCGAACCCGCAGCGGAACATCAAGGGCGGCATCGCGGAGCAGGAGTCCTCGATTCACCTCTCGAACGTGATGCTGGTGGATGGCGAGGGCAACAAAACCCGGGTCAGCACCCGGTTTGAAGGCGACAACAAGGTTCGAGTTTCGAAGGTGAGCGGGAACCCGATTCCCGAGAAGAAGAAGAAGTAAAGAGGAATAAGCAAGAAGGTCTTGCTTTATTGATCAACAGGTTCACCCCACGAATCGGTATACGGGCTGGTGGCCCACTCCGGCGACCGTGGAGAAAGCGAAGTCCAACATGGCAGCACGATTCAAAGAGAAGTACCTGAGCGAGATTCGTCCGGCGATTGCCAAGGAACTGGGCATCGCCAACGCGATGGCGATTCCACGGCTCGAGAAGATCGTCATCAACATGGGCCTGGGCGAAGCCACACAGAACGTCAAGATCATGGACCCGCTGGTGGCGGATCTGGGAGCCATCGCCGGGCAGAAGCCGGTGGTCACCAAGGCTAAGAAGTCGATCGCCCAGTTCAAGGTGCGCGAAGGCATGCCCATCGGAGCGATGGTGACGCTGCGCGGCGAAAAGATGTACGAGTTTCTCGACCGGCTGATCACGATTGCGCTGCCGCGTGTTCGCGACTTCCGCGGGGTCTCGTCGAAGAGCTTTGACGGCCGCGGCAACTACACGCTGGGTCTGCGCGACCAGCTCATCTTCGCCGAGATCGACTACGCGAAGGTGGACAAGATCAAGGGCATGAACGTCACCATTGTGACCACCGCAGCCGACGACAATGGGGCCCGCGCCCTGCTGAAGGGCTTCGGCATGCCGTTCCGGGTTGGAGCGTAAAGAACACCGCCCGAACCGCATGGGCGCAACAGAATTTGTAGTTTGTAACAGGATAGAGAGCAAACACTATGGCAACTACCGCAAAGCGTGTGAAAGACGCAAAGAAGCCGAAGTTCAAATCCCGTCAGCACAACCGCTGCCAGCTCTGCGGCCGTCCCCGCGCGTTTCTGCGCAAGTTTGGGGTCTGCCGTCTGTGCTTCCGCGGTCTCGCGCTGAAGGGCGAGATTCCGGGCGTCGTGAAGTCAAGCTGGTAAGCGGACCGGCGCGGCAACCTGTATACTGATAAGGCTGTCGATTCGGTCTCACCCTTCCAGAGACCTCATCCGCCAAGGATGCTGAAGTCTGGAAGATGTTCGATTAACAGGGCCGCACCAAGGTCCACCCAATTGAAGCAGCAACGTTCCCGCTGGTTCTCGCCGTGGAGATACACGCCGAGCGAACGGGGAATGAAGGAGAATGAATGAACCTTACCGATCCAGTAGCCGACTTTCTGACGCGTATCCGCAACTCCATCCGCGCGCGCCACCAGAAGCTCGACGTGCCCGCCTCCAAGCTGAAGAGCGAGATTGCCCGCATTCTGAAGGAAGAGGGCTATATCGCCAACTACAAGCCGACGGAAGAGAACGGCGTGAAGGTGCTGCGCGTTTATCTGAAGTACGGCCCCAACAATGAGGCCGTGATCCGCGACCTGCAGCGCGTCTCGCGTCCCGGGTGCCGCGTATACCTTGGCCGCGACGAGATTCGCCGCGTGCAGGGCGGCCTCGGCATCTCCATCATGACCACGCCGAAGGGCGTCATGACCGGGCGCCAGGCACGCCGCGAAGGTGTCGGCGGCGAGATTCTCTGCGAGGTCTGGTGACGTCGGCCGCACGCGCTTCGCGCCGTTCTTCGCGGAATGAAAAGTTTGCTCCGGCGCGGTTCGCCCGCGCCGGGATGAAGTTTAGAACTTGAAGGTCAGAACGATGGGCGCAAGCCCAGGCTGCAGTGGAACTCAACCCGCGTCACGTTGAGCGACTCGCAAGCCACAAGAAGGGTTCCAAGAATGTCCCGTATCGGCAAAAAGCCAATTCCGCTGCCCGTCGGCGTCAAGTTCAAGGTTCAGGAAGACGGTAAGACCGTGCTGGTTGAAGGCCCCAAGGGCAAGGTGTCCGCCATGCTTCCGGGCGGCATCACCCTGGTGCAGAAGGACGGCACACTGGTCACCGAGCGCCAGAACGACAAGCAGGCCCCCTTCCACGGACTCGCTCGCGCGCTGGTGTTCAACGCCGTCACTGGGGTCACTACTGGCTGGGTCAAGGAACTCGACATCGTCGGCATCGGCTACCGCGCCGAGTTGAAGGGCAAGGGCATGGTGGTGTTCACGCTGGGCTTCTCGCACCCCATCGAGTTTCCTCTGCCCTCAGGGATTGAGGTCGCGATCGACCCCAAGCAGACACACCTCACTATCTCCGGCATCGATCGCCAGAAGGTGGGCCAGGTGGCCGCGGACATGCGTTCGCTGCGCAAGCCCGATCCGTACAAGAATAAGGGCGTCCGCTACAGCGGAGAGAGATTGAAGAAGAAGGTCGGCAAGACCGGCGCAAAATAGCTTCTAGCTAAAGGCTAAGAGCTAGAAGCTAAAAGCTGATTTATCAAACCGAACGTCGGCAGCACTCTGGCGACGCTATTAGGAAGGAAGAAAGAACATGCTGAATCCCCGCGAACGCAACGTCATCCGCAAGCGTGTGCATACTCGCATCCGCGAGAAGATGTCTGGCACGGCCGAGCGTCCCCGCCTGAATGTGTACCGCTCGCTGAACCACATTTACACCCAGCTCATCGACGACTTGAACGGTGTCACTCTGCTCTCGGCATCTTCGTTCGGCAAGAAGACCGATTCCGAAGGCAAAGCATATGGCGGGAACGTCGCAGCCGCCAAGGAAGTCGGCAAGCTGATCGCCGAACGCGCCAAGGAGAAGGGCATCAAGAAGGTGGTCTTCGATCGCGGCGGATATCTCTACCACGGCCGCGTGAAGGCGTTGGCGGACGCAGCCCGCGAGGCTGGGCTGGAATTCTAGATTCAGTTTTTGGGCGAGCTGGCGCAGGAAACTGCGGGGCAGCCGGAAAGATGGACAGTATATGGCAATGATGAAGAAGAAATTCGACGCGAACCGGCTCAACCTGAAGGATGAGGTAGTTTCGATCAATCGCGTCACCAAGGTGGTCAAGGGCGGCAAGAACATGTCGTTCGCGGCGTTGGTTGTTGTGGGCGACCCCGGCGAGGGAGTGGTCGGCTACGGCTCGGGCAAGGCCAAGGAGGTCCCGCAGGCGATCCGCAAGGGCATCGAGGCCGCCAAGAAGAACCTGTTCAAGATCAACCTGACCCAGACCACCATCCCGCACCAGGTGCTCGGCCGCTTCGGCGCCGGCTCGGTAATGCTGAAGCCTGCACCGGAAGGCACGGGTGTGATCGCCGGCAAGACGGTCCGCGCGGTGATGACCTCGGCCGGTGTGCAGAACGTGCTGACCAAGTCGCTGGGCTCGGCGAACCCGCACAACGTCGTCAAGGCCACGTTCGACGCGCTCATCCAGCTTCGCAACAAGGCCGAAGTCGCCGCGCTGCGCGGCAAGACCGTGGAGGAGATGTAATCATGGCCAACCAAGCTGCAACCGCCAAGATCAAACTGCAATACCATCGCTCGAAGATCTGTACGCCGGTCAAGCACAAGCTGGTCATCAAGGGGCTTGGCTTTACCCGTCTCAACCAGATTGTCGAGCGCGAAGACACGCCGTCGATCCGCGGCATGGTGGCCAAGGTGCCCCATCTCGTGCGCGTCGTCGAATAACATTTTCGGCAGCGAACAGGCTGCAACCCATGCGAGTCGGCCACGAGCCGGCGTTATAGCGAGGAAACACAAAATGGCAATCCGCAATCTCTCCAATCTGCGCGCCCCCAAGAAGGCGAACGAAAACAAGAAGCGTGTCGGCCGCGGTATGGGCTCGGGCATGGGCAAGACTTCCACACGCGGCCACAAGGGCCAGGGTTCGCGTTCCGGCTCGTCGCTGATGCGCGGCTTCGAAGGCGGTCAGATGCCGCTGCACCGCCGCCTGCCCAAGCGCGGCTTCAACAACATCTTCCGCACCGAGTACACGGTTCTTGGCCTGGACCGCGTCGCCGAGATTCTGGGGGCTGCTCCCGGCACCGAGTTCACGCTCGACAAGATCATCTCGCTCGGTCTGCTGCGCAAGAAGGGCGGGCTGATCAAGGTTCTGAACAACGGCGAGTTGGCCGGCCCGGTGACGATTCATGCGCATAAGTTTTCCAAGACTGCCCAGGAAGCTATTGAAAAAGCTGGGGGCAAGGCGATTCTGATCGGATAACGACTTTACCAGTGCATCTGTCCTTTCGTTTCGACTACGATAGAGATTCAGCCCAATGAAGCTTGAGCCCGCGACGGCCGGCTTCCGAGCAAGACCAGAGGTTTTGATGTTCGAGAAAATCGCCAACATCTTCCGCATCCCAGACCTGCGCAAGCGTGTGCTGTTCACGCTTGGACTGCTGGCCGTGTATCGCCTGGGAGCGTTCATTCCGACGCCCGGTATCAACGCCGACGCGCTGGCGCAGTACTTCAACGCGAACTCCGGCTCTGCGCTGGGCCTGGCAGACTTGTTCACCGGCGGCAACCTGCGGAAGTTGACGGTCTTCGCGCTCGGCATTATGCCGTACATCACGGCCTCGATCATCTTCCAGTTGCTCACCGTCATCTATGAGCCGCTGGCCAAGCTGCAGAAGGAAGGCGAGCTGGGCCGCCGCAAGATTACCCAGTGGACGCGGTACGTCACCGTCCTGCTGGGCATCATCCAGTCCTTCGCCATCGGTCTGACGCTTTCCGGTGCCGGTTCGAACATGGTCACCATCCCGCGCGGCGCTTTCCTTCCGTTGTGCGTCATTACGCTGACGGCGGGCACGGCCTTCATCATGTGGCTGGGCGAGCAGATCACGGAGCGCGGCATCGGCAACGGCATGTCGCTGCTCATCTTTACCGGCATCGTGGTCGGCCTGCCGCGCGGCATCATGAACCTCTATGAGAAGGCCAGGGATATGGCATGGGGACCTTTGACCCCGATCGCCGTTATTATCCTGGTCGTCGCAATGGCAGGCGTGGTGGCGTTCATCGTCTTCGTGGAACGCTCCGAGCGCCGCATCCCGGTGCAGTACGCCAAGCGTATCGTAGGGCGCAAGATGATGGGCGGCCAGTCTACCCATCTTCCGCTCAGGGTCAACTCCGGCGGCGTGATGCCGATCATCTTTGCCAGTTCCATCCTCTCGGCTCCGCTGCTGTTTGCAGGGATGACCATGTTCGGAAGCAGGCTCCAGGACAATTCTTTCCTGGGACCGATCTTTCGCAATATTGCGCCCGGCGAACCCTGGTACGTGGTCCTGAATACGGTAGCGATTATCTTTTTCGCCTACTTCTATATCTCCATCGTCTTTCGCCCCGATGATATTGCCGACAACATGCGCAAGTACGGCGGGTTCATTCCGGGAATTCGCCCCGGCCGCCGGACGTCGGACTTCATCAACGACGTGCTTACGCGGATCACTTTGGTCGGCGCCATCTATCTGGTGATTGTGCAGCTTATCCCGACGATTCTGATCAGCGGCATCCACTTCAACCATCTGTGGCTGATCGGTCGCGCCTTTGACTCTCTGCCCACCTGGATGACCAACGGGCTTGGAGTAAACTTCTACTTCGGGGGCACATCTCTGCTGATTGTCGTCGGCGTAGCTATGGACACGGTGCAGCAGGTTGAATCGCAGCTCATTATGCGCCACTATGACGGCTTCTCTCCCAAGAGCGGCCGCATTCGCGGGCGACGAAGTTGGTAGGCACGATACGTTGAACTCAAATTCCGCAACATATACGACGGCCCCCGCAGATGGTTCCTTTCTGCCCGGGCCGGTTCTACTTTTTGGTGCGCCCGGGGTTGGCAAGGGCACTCAGGCCCAGATCCTCGTCTCCCGCTTTGGGATTCCGCAGATCTCCACCGGCGACCTGCTGCGGCAGCATCGCAGGAATCACACCGAACTTGGGATGATTGCCGACGGATTGATGCGGCAAGGGCAGCTCGTGCCGGACGATCTCGTGAACAAGATGGTCGCGGTTCGGCTATGCGAGCCCGACGCTGCGGCGGGATATATTCTGGATGGCTTTCCGCGCACGCTCGCGCAAGCGGAATGGCTGGATACGTTCACTCCGGAGTGTGGACCTCTCCCGCCGACGGTCGCTGTCGAAATCCGCGTCGATGAGACGCTGTTGCTGCGCCGGATCACGGGGCGGCGGACCTGCCCCGGTTGCAACCGGATTTACAACATCTACTTCAACCCGCCGCAGCGCTATGAGCTCTGCGATGATGACCAAACCAAGCTCGTCCAGCGCGCAGACGACACCGAAGAGGCGTTTCTGAAGCGGATGGAGGTTTACCGGGCGCAGACGATGCCGGTGGTTCCGCATTATCAGGGTACGGGCCGGTTCCGTTCGGTCGAGGGAGGTGGAAGCGTCGACGCAGTCGCGGCAGCCATCCTCGAAGCGCTGCGGGAGCTGCGCACGGAGTTTCCCGTCCCCAGTCTGACTTCCGCCAGCGGTGTGCGCTGATCATGGCGATCCTGATCAAGACCGCTGCGGAGGTCGAGAAGATGCGCCGCTCCGGCCAGGCGCTGCGCCAGGTGCACGAGGCGGTCCGCCCGCTGGTGGTTGCCGGCGCCTCCACCATGGACCTGGAAAACGCCGCCGCGGCGAAGATGGATGAGCTCAAAGCCGTCTCCGCCTTCAAGGGGTATCGCGGCTTTCCCGCAGTGCTCTGCACCTCGATCAACAGCGAGGTAGTGCATGGCATTCCGTCGCCCAAACGCATCCTTGCCGGCGGCGACATCGTCTCCGTCGATTGCGGCGTCATCGTCGACGGCTTCTACTCCGACTGCGCCGTCACGTACGCCATCGGGACGCCCTCGCCAGCCACGCGCAAACTGCTGGACGTTACCCAGGCGTCGCTCGAGAAGGCCATCCAGCAGGCTCAGGTTGGGGGTCGGCTAGGCGACATATCCGCCGTCGTCCAGGAGATGTGCGAGGCCGAGGGGTTTGGGGTGGTGCGCGAGTTTGTTGGCCACGGAATCGGCCGCTCCATGCACGAGGACCCGCAGGTGCCTAACTTCGGCGCGCGGGGCAAGGGACCACGTCTGAAGGCCGGCATGGTGCTGGCTATTGAGCCCATGATCAATGCCGGAGGTGCCGACGTGAAAGTGCTGCCGGACGGCTGGACCACGGTGACCTTGGACGGCAGCTACAGTGCCCACTTCGAGCACACGGTGGCCATCACAAAAGACGGGCCGGTGGTGCTTACGCGGTAGAAATTGGACCCCATTTAGGCGTATACTCAAAGATGCTGTGTGCGCAGGCACACAGCGACACGGCGTTTGGGACGCCTAAGGTTGTCCCTGCCGCTAAAAGGAGAGCGTTTGTCGAAGGAAGATGCGATTGAAGTAATGGCAGTTGTGGTTGAAACGCTGCCCAATGCGATGTTCAAGGTCGAGCTTGAAAACAAGCACCAGGCCTTGGCGCACGTCTCCGGACGGATGCGCAAGAACTTCATTCGTATTCTCCCCGGCGACCGTGTCGCGATTGAGCTCAGCCCGTACGACCTCAACCGCGGCCGCATTGTCTACCGCTACAAGTAGACGAAAATCAGCCCCTGGCTTTTAGCTCTTAGCTTCTAGCTGGAACAAAGAATTTCAAGCTGCCTCGGCTCGCCTTTGGTTTATAGCTAACGGCCAAAAGCTAACGGCTGCTCTTAGGAGTTTTATGAAGGTCCGCGCCTCAGTCAAGAAGATCTGCGACAAGTGTCAAGTCATTCACCGCCGCGGCGTGGTTCGCGTTATCTGCGAAAACGCCAAGCACAAACAGCGTCAGGGTTAGTTTCTGTCGCCTCTTTTGTCTTCAACTGACAACTGAGAACTAACAACTATCAACTGTTTTACCCGGCCCCGCCAGGCTAGTTAGCCGAAGTCAAGGCTTGCGTTGAACCCGGCGGAACCTGCCGCAAACTTCGAACCCCGCCCCCGTGGACTTGAAGCTCCACGAGCCCAAACGAAAAGGAACCCCATGGCACGTATTGCCGGAATCGATGTCCCTAATAACAAACAGGTGCGCATCGGACTCACGTACATCTTCGGCATCGGCGACTCGCGCGCGGCAAAGATCCTGGCCGCGGCCAACGTCGATCCATATGCAAAGGTTGGCGCCCTCGATGAGGACGCGCTCAACCGCATCCGTCACGTCATCGAGGGCCAGGGCCAGATCGAAGGCGATCTGCGCAAGGACGTCTCGCTCAACATCAAGCGGCTGATTGAAATTCAGTCCTATCGTGGCCTTCGCCACCGCCGTTCGCTGCCGGTCCGCGGCCAGCGCACCCACACCAACGCACGCACCCGCAAAGGTCCCCGCAAGGGCACGGTTGCCGCCAAGAAGAAAGCGACTAAATAAGCCATGGCGAAGACACAGAACAAGGCAGCCGGCGCCAAGACAGCGGGCAAGACTAAGAAGTTCAAGAAGCGGGAACGGAAGAATGTTCCATTCGGGCTCGTCTTCATTCAGGCGAGCTTCAACAACACCATCGTCACTATCACTGACCAGCAGGGCAACACGCTCAGCTGGAAGTCGTCCGGCTCGCTTGGCTTCCGCGGCTCCCGCAAGGGGACCCCGTTTGCGGCGCAGCAGGCCGCCGTCGGTGCAGCCAACGCAGCCCGCGACCACGGCCTGCGGTCGGTCGATGTGCGCGTCGCAGGCCCCGGCTCCGGCCGCGAGTCCGCGATTCGCGCCCTGGCGACTGCCGGCATCGAGGTGCGCAGCATCCGCGACGTCACGCCTATGCCGCACAACGGCTGCCGTCCGCCGAAGCGCCGCAGGGTATAAGTACAGCTTTTGGCCTTTAGCTCTTAGCTTTCAGCTAAGGGCTAGTGGCTAATAGCTAATAGCTGTCCCATGGATCGGGACGAAGCGCACCGCGCGTAAACCGATCGTCACCTGAAGTAAAGGAGCAATACCAATGGCACGTTATACCGGACCCGTCTGCCGCCTCTGCCGCCGCGACGGGACCAAGCTCTTCCTCAAGGGAGCGAAATGCTTCTCGGACAAGTGTCCCATCGAGAAGCGCAACTTCCCCCCCGGCCAGCACGGCCAGTCACGCAAAGTGAAGAAGGTGGTGGGCTACGGCCTGCAGCTCCGTGAGAAGCAAAAGGCGAAGCGCATCTACTTCACGCTGGAGACCCAATTCCGCGCGTACTACCAGAAGGCCGCCAACAAGACCGGCGTCACCGGCGAACTGCTGCTGCAGCAGTTGGAGACGCGGCTGGACAACGTTTGCTACCGTCTTGGCTTCGCCATGTCGCGCCGCCAGGCCCGGCAGGTTGTTCGCCACGGACACATCCAGGTGAACGGCCGCAAGGTCAATATCCCGTCGTTCCAGTGCAAGGTCGGCGACGAGATCGCGATCCGCGAGGGTTCCAAGAAGCTGGTCGCGCTCGAAGAGGCAAAGAACTTCGCCAGCGGGCAGCGCGCCGTGCAGTGGCTCGACATCGACCGCGACAATCTCTCCGGCAAGGTGCTTGCCCTGCCGAAGCGCGAAGACGTCAACCTGCCCGTGAACGAGCAACTCATCGTCGAACTGTATTCGAAGTAGTCGCAAGTTTGTCATTCTGAGCGCAGCGAATGGGGTCCCCGGCCAGCTCGCTGGCTGGGGTAGGAAGAATCCCCGCATTTGTTTTTCGCTGCGCCGCGAATGCCAGTACCGAACAAAGTTCCAGGCCCTCGAACCTAAGTACCTCGAACCTTGAACCTTGTTCACAACTTAGCCTGCAACCGAACCACCCGCCAGTCCGCAGAATGCATCGCGGCTAGGACGGATAAAGGAGAACCACCCATGCTTTGGAGAGGCTTCCAGAAACCCAAGCGTCTTGCCGTCGACACCGAAACACTCACCGAAAAGTACGGAAAATTTTCCGCTCAGCCGTTTGAGCGCGGCTTCGGCACCACCATCGGCAATGCGCTCCGCCGCACGCTGCTTTCTTCGATTGAAGGCGCAGCCGTAACCGCCGTTCGCATCGAGGGCGTGCTGCACGAGTTCCAGTCCATCAGCGGAGTCGTCGAGGACGCCACCGACATCGTCCTCAACCTGAAGCAGATCCCCTTCAAGCTTGCCGGCGAAGGCCCGAAGGCCATGTACCTCCGCGCGGATACGGCCGGGGTGGTCACCTCCGGCATGATCGAGGCTGATGGCGACGTCGAGATACTGGATAAGAACGTCTACATCTGCACGGTCAGCGAAGGCGGCAAGATTGACATGGAGATGCGGCTGAAGCGTGGCCGCGGATACATCTCCGCCGACAAGAACTTCGACGCCGACCTCGGCCTGGGCTTCATCCCGGTCGACAGCGTTCACTCGCCCGTCCGCAAGGTCAACTACCTGGTGGAAGCCGCGCGCCTGGGTCAGATCACCGACTACGACAAACTCACCTTGGAGATATGGACCAACGGCACGGTCTTCCCGGCGGACGCGCTCGGCCTCTCCGCCAAGCTGCTGAAGGACCACATGAGCATCTTCATCAACTTCGAGGAAGAGGTTGAGGCGGGCCACGACACGGTCGATGGTCAGCCGCTGCGCAACGAAAACCTGAACCGCTCGGTGGAAGAGCTTGAACTCTCCGTGCGCAGCTACAACTGCTTGAAGAACGCCAACATCGCTACCATCGGCGAACTCATCCAGAAGACCGAAGCCGAGATGCTGAAGACCAAGAATTTCGGCCGCAAGTCGCTGAACGAGATCAAGGAGATCCTGGCGCAGATGGGCCTGTCGCTCGGCATGAAGATCGACGACCAGGGCAACCCGGTTCCCGGACCCACGTCGGTTCTTCCGGCGGCAACGCTCGCCGCCAGCTTCGGCAACTTCGACGACGATGAGGATGACGACGACGAGGACCTCGATGTGGCCAACGAGCCGGAGAGCTTCTAGCTCATCTCCATCCATTCGTCCGGGCCGCATCCATCGGATGCGGCCCGGACCATTTGTGCTGCACCCCCTCCCGCATGTCCCTCCTTCGCCAACAGCCCAGTCGTGGGCTGTGTTACACTAGGATTGCGCTCGATTGAGTCGAGTGCGGGCATTGCAGGCAAGGACTTCGGGGAGATTCGAGGTCTCTGGCCAGAGACTGCGATTGCCTTTTCCACCGCAGAACTTGTGCAATTGGCTGTAGGCCGAACGGCCCCGCCCCGCAAGAAGACGCGCTGGTTGCTCTGGCTGGAAGACACGTCAAATGGACGCGTCTCGCCGTGCAGCAGCAGCTCATCGAACCCGATAGCCATGCTGACTACATTTCAAGGTGCCAACGGCACCGCTGCATCTATTTGCGCTTCAACTACATCGATCGATAAGGAAAATTTTGACTACCGCAATTCTTGAGCCTGAGGCTATTACCGCAATCCCTATGAACAATGCATCTTACGGCAACATCGCAGCTTACGCGGACGCCGCACCGAGTTCCGAACCCATCACAACCCACGTCGACTCGTCCGAGATCCAGACCGATCCGACGACCCATCTGCCCTTCCTGAAGAACGTCCACTTCAATGACTTCGACATCTCTGGCGTCCTGAAGAACCGTCTCAGCGCCGCCGGGTTTCAGATCCCCACACCCGTCCAGGCGAAGGCAATTCCGCCGGCGCTCGAAGGCGCGGACATTCTCGCCACCGCTGCGACCGGAACGGGCAAGACGCTGAGCTTCCTGCTCCCCATGATCGAGCACATGGACCGCAATCCCATCCCTTCGGTGAAGGGAAAGCGCGGGCCGATCCGGGGGCTGATCCTGCTGCCGACGCGCGAGCTCGCCATGCAGGTGCTGGAAGCCTATTACAAGTTGGTGCCAACCGCGAAGAACGACGCCGTGCTGGTTTGCGGCGGGCTCTCCGAAGGCACCCAGCTTGACCAGCTCAGCCGCGGACCGCGGCTCGTAGTGGCGACGCCGGGCCGGCTGGAGGACTATCTGCGCCGGCGCGCGGTCAATATCAACACGGTTGAAATGCTGGTGCTGGACGAAGTGGACCGCATGCTGGACATGGGCTTTCTGCCCTCGATCCGGCGCATCGTCGGCGCCCTGCCGCGCAACCGCCAGACCATGTGCTACTCGGCCACGCTGGACGCGAACGTGCGCGAGATCGTCCGCGACTACGTGCGCAATCCGGTGCGTGTGGAGATCGGCCAGACCTCGCATCCGTGCGAGCAGGTCGAGCTGCGCGCCTGCACGGTGATGGCGGACCAGAAGCTCGGCCTGCTGGACCAGATGCTGCGGGAAGAGACCGGCACCTTTCTCGTCTTCTCGCGCACGAAACACGGCGCGGACCGTATCTCGAAGAAGCTGGAGCGGCTGGGGCACGATGTTGACGTCATCCACGGCGACCGCTCGCAGTCGCAGCGCACGGCCGCGCTGAAGGGCTTTTCCACGGGCAAGCACCGCGTGCTGGTGGCAACCGACGTCGCCGCCCGCGGCATCGATGTGCAGGACATCGCGCACGTCGTGAATTACGACCTGCCCAACGGCTCGGACGATTTTGTCCACCGCATCGGACGGACCGGGCGCGCCGGGGCGACTGGCATAGCGACAACCTTTGTGATGCCCCAGGAACGCGCCGATGCGCGCCGCATGGAGCGCGAGCTGAAGGTGAAGTTTGAGTGGAGCGAGGCCGATAAGAATCTTGAGAAAGAGGAGCGCAACAAGCCCCTCGACCTCTCCTCCGCCCCGGTGACCGACCTGCTCGCGCTCGAGACGCGGGCCTGGCGGTCTGGGGATGGGTCTGCGCAGGCTCCGGCAGCCCCATTCCGGTCCAATGGAAGCGGGTTCCGCAGCCGTTCCGGTGGCCCTGCCGGACGCAACTCCGCCGGACGTGGTCCCGGTGGTCACGGCCGCTTCAATAGCAGCCGTCCCGGCGCCAGCCGCTCGGGTTCCGCTCGGCGCGGGCAATAGACCAAGTTGTCCCAAAGAAAGCAGATTTCATGTCCAGCTCCGTTCCGCGCGCCAACCAGCCGCCGAATGGGGCTGTTCTGCCTCTGGCTCGCCCTTGCTTCCAATCAAACAGAGTGGTCGAAGGCGCGTGGAACTTGTGCGGGACGATTCATTCAGGGTTCGCGAAGAACCTGTAAACTTGAAGGAATACCATGATTTCAGTTTCCAACGTCACAATGCGCTACGGAGCCAAGCTCCTGTTTGAGGATGTCTCGGTCACGTTTACGAGTGGGCGGCGGTACGGCTTGACGGGGCCGAACGGCGCCGGTAAGTCCACGTTTATGAAGGTGTTGACCGGCGAGATCGACGCGCAGAAGGGCGATGTGGTGCGGCCGAAGAAGATCGGCGTGCTCTCCCAGGACCAGTATGCGTTCGATGCGTACCGGGTGATCGACACCGTCATCATGGGCAACAAGCCCCTCTGGGCTGCCCTGGAAGAGCGCGAGCGCATCTACGAGAAGCCGGAGATGACCGACGACGACGGCAGCCGCCTGGGCGAACTGGAGGGCATTGTCGGCGAAGAGGATGGCTACGAAGCCGAGGCCAACGCCGCCATCCTCCTGCAGGGGCTGGATATCGCCGACGAGCTGCACGAGCGGAAGATGAGCGAGCTGCAAGGCGGGCAGAAGGTGCGCGTGCTGCTGGCGCAGGCCCTGTTTGGCGAACCCCAGGCGTTGCTGCTGGACGAGCCGACCAATTACCTCGACCTCGACTCCATCCTGTGGCTGCAGGACTTCCTGGTGCGTTACAACGGGACGCTGATTACGATCTCGCACGACCGCCATTTCTTGAATTCGGTGTGTACGCATATTGCGGACATCGACTACGAGACGATCATCCTCTACAACGGCGGCTACGACGACATGGTCGAGCAGAAAACCGCCATCCGCTCGCGCATCGAGAGCCAGAACGAGCAGCGGGAGAAGAAGATCGCTCAGTTGAACGACTTTATTGCGCGCTTCTCGGCGGGCACGCGGTCCAGCCAGGTGAACTCGCGCAAGAAGGAGGTCGAGCGGCTGGCGGTGACGGAGCTGGCACGGTCAAACATCCAGCGGCCGTATATCCGGTTCGAGCAGAAGCGGCCGTCGGGCCGGCACATCCTCGAGATCGAAGAGTTGTCGAAGGCGTACGAGCAAAAGGACGGCCCGCCGCTGCCAGTGATCGAAAAATTCTCGGCCTCATGTCTGCGCGGCGACAAAATCGTCCTGATGGGGCGCAACGGGCAAGGGAAGACAACCTTGCTGAAGGCGCTGCTGGCCAACGCTCCGGGTGTGGATGAGACGGATGTGTCGATCGACTCGGGGGTGGTTAAGTGGGGCCACGAGGCGCAGATCGGGTACTTCCCGCAGGACCTCAAGGCGTCGATCGAACTGGGGATGACGGTGAACGACTGGCTGCACCAGTTCGACGAGGACGCCACCAAGGAGGACATCCGCGGCATCCTCGGCCAGATGCTCTTCCGCGGCGAAGAGGGCCTGAAGATGACCGACGCGCTCTCCGGCGGCGAGGCGGCAAGGATGCTGTTCTGCAAACTGATGCTGCAGAAGCCGAACGTGCTGGTGCTGGACGAGCCCTCGAACCACCTGGACCTCGAGGCCATCAACGCGCTGAACCTGGCGCTGCAGAAGTATGAGGGAACGGTGCTGCTGGTAACCCACGATCTGGACCTGATCGACGAGGTTGGCACGCGCATCTGGCATTTCGAGGGTGGCCCGGAGCGCTTCCGGATTGAAGACTTCAAAGGTCCCTACGCGGAATATCAACAGCAGATGGCGGCGGCAAAGTGACCGGCCCAGAGCCCGCATAATGCTATACTTCTGGCTATACGCAACCTTCCGTAGAGGCGTGCAATCCAATCAACTAAAGGCATGGCGGCCTGAGAGGCACGCCGTGGAGGCAACCTATTCCCCCGATCGATAAACGTTCCGCCAAGTCCTTCATCCGCACCAACGAACGCATTCGCGCCCGCGAAATCCGCGTCATTGACGAGAACGGTGAGCAACTCGGGATCATGCCTCCCTTTGAGGCCTTGAAGATGGCGCGCGAGCGGTCGCTGGATCTGGTGGAGATTTCGCCGAACGCCGTCCCGCCGGTCTGCCGCATCCAGGACTACGGCAAGTTTCTCTACGAGAAAGACAAGAGTGAGCGTGCCGCGCGCAAGAAGCAGAAAGTCATCACCATCAAGGAAGTGAAGTTCTCGGTCACGGTGGACGAACACGACTACCAGACCAAGAAGAACATGGCGATTCGCTTCCTGGGTGACGGCGACAAAGTGAAGGCGTCTCTGCGCTTCAAAGGGCGGCAGATGGCGCACCGCGACCTTGGCTACAAGATCATCAACCGGCTGATTCTGGACGTCGGCGACGCCGGCATTGTCGAGTTCATGCCGCGGATGGAAGGCACCACCCTGCACGCGATCCTTGCTCCGGCCCGGAAAGCTGAAGGCGCGCCCAAGAAGCCTGCGGTGCCGACAGGCGCAAAGCCGGCCGACACTGCCGGCGTTCCACCTGCGGGCAACCCGGCGCCTGCGCAGGCCTGAGCCGGAGCCTCAGCGGTTCGAGAGCCCAGCGAAAACACCACAAAGGAATAGCTACGCTCCGCATAGCTGCGGGAAATCCGCGGTTTTGCGGGATGTTTCGGATCAGTGCTTGATGAGCCACATTACCCAGCTCGCCGCGATGGTGCCGCCGACGAACAGAACAAAGCAGAACGCTCCGAAGCGCACCATCATCTTTGGCTCGGCCCGCTGGGTGATGCCGAAGACGACGGAGGTGAACAACGAAAACAGCAGCACGGCGCTGAAATGCGAGATGCTCACGAGCGCTTCCTCCCACTCGCCAGGGAATGCGCATCGACGGCAGCGACGATGTTCAACAGCCCGGCCACCACGATGAACTTCGTCCCGTAGTCCGCAATCGCCACCAGCACCGGCGCTTGCCCCCAGCCCAACAGGCGCGCCAGCCCGTAGAGGACACCCGACCCAAGGTCGCCCGCAAATCCAAGCATGTCAAGTGGTTCGCCTGTGTTTGGCGAGTAAATCTTGCCCTGCAAAGCGATTCCAATGGCGAACATGCCCACGATGGAAGCCATCAACAGGATCGCCCGAATCCACTTGCCCAGGAGCAGGTGCCCAGCTCCCGGAACCAGCCAGCCAGCGATCAGTGCGATTGTGGGAGACACTCGGCTCGTCGATTCTTCGACCAACCCTTTGTCGCCAGCCACCAGAGGATAATTTGCTTTCGTCGCCATTCACTCCCATCATACCAGCCTGCAGGCTGCCCCAATCGCGTGGACTAGATCCGCACCAGCTCCGTCTGCACGCGTCCGGTGACGCCGGCCTGCCCTGGCCGGGTGATGATATCGACCTCGCTGCGAACACCGAATTCGCCGGGAAAGTAGATGCCTGGCTCAATCGAGAAGCACGTATTTGGCAGGATCAGGCGTACGTCGTGGGTTTCCAGGTTGTCCAGGTTGGCTCCGCTGCCATGGATCTCGCTGCCAATGTTGTGCCCGGTGCGGTGGGTGAACGAGTCGCCATAGCCGCTGGCGCGGATCACTGCGCGTGCGGCATCGTCCGCCTCCCATCCGGCGATTGGCGTGTGTTCCGCAAACGCCGACTGCACTCTGGCAATGGCTGCGTCGCGAGCCGCGCGCACGGTGGCGAAGATAGCTTGCTCACGCTCGGTGGGTTCGCGGTCCACTATGCCCGTCCAGGTGATGTCGTAGTAGCAGGCGCCCGGTTGAGCGAGCTTGGCCCAGACGTCGATCAAGACGAAGTCACCGCGGCGGATGGGGCGGGAGCTCTCGGCGGCCGGCTCGTAGTGCGAGTCGGCGGAGTTCGCCCCGCAGCTGACATTCGGTCCATGCTCCCACACCAGGCCTTCACCGCGCATGGCTTCACTAAGCCACTCGACCATTGCGAACTCATTGGTGCCATCGCTTCGAACCCGCGCTCCCATTTCCTTCCAGCCTTCGGCAAGGATGCGGTCGAGCTTCTCCTGCGCAGCGTAGTGGGTGCGAATCTGCTCTTCGGTGAGCACGGCTTCAAACTGGCTGACGAGGTCGGCGGAACTGACGATCTCCTTGCCCATCCCACGCAGCAACTCCACCGTGCCGGCGTCGACCATCGAGACGTACATGATGGCGTTGCGTGGGGAGTACTGCATGGCCAGCCGCCTTACGCCGGCCAGCATGGCTTCCAACTGTGTCTCGAGTTCCTGCCACGAGGAGTACTCGGCCTTGGTCCCCGGCAGAGTATCCAGCCGGCCCGCCTCGATCCGGTGTACCAGTTTGCGCGGCTCTCCCACTGCCGGAACCAGGTAGAGCCAGCGCCGCGTGACGTGCATCCCCGGGTCGAGCCCCAGAATGCTGTACGCCAGCGGATCGCGGTGGTGATGATCGTAGAACAGCCAGCCGTCAAGGCCGGCGTCCCGCAATGCGGTTTGAATTGCAACAGTTTCCATGCAGCCGATTCTATCGCTACTGGCGTTGCGCGAGGGTTAGTGGCTGTAGGGCCTGGTCAGGTCATCTAGCTTGACGGAGGCTAGGAACGATCGCAAGTCCGTGGTCAACTGCTGACGCGTTGCATCGGGGGGAAGTGTGGTGTCAATTGTCTCTGCACGGACTACAACCGGGATTGGCTTGGCGGGATCGTCACTGAGCAGAGACTCCGGGCGGGGATGGGTGTAGACGAAGGCGAAGTGAGTGCGCTCAGTAGCAAATTCGCCGCAAGCGCCGCCCCTGCACATCGTCGATGCCTCAACGTATCGAGTGACGCCGTCGTCGTAGAATGCCGAGTTAAAGTTGATGGGGACCCCCGCGGCGCTGGCAGTTGCAATCGCGAGTTGACCGCGCCAGAGCGGCTTCTCGCCGCGAGAGAAATGGCACATGTATGGATCGTGCCAGCCGAGCTCGGGCGATACGCCGATCGTGATCGGTGTGCCCACACCCAATGGGGCGTACTGGGCCCAGACGTAGATGATCGGTCCGGTCGCCGATGTCTCATTCCAGGAGCGCACCAGAGTGTAGTTGCCGAGGTGCGAAGGATAGAGTTGGGCCGCAATATTAGCGACCGAGAGGGTAGATGGATGGACGGCCGTGTAGGCTCTAGCCAGTCCCGTGAAGCCAAGGATCACAATTGCTCCCATGGCAGCGAGCTGTGCATAGCGAAAGCGCGGTGCGGGGTTGGTAGGTGCGCCAGGTGCAGGCACGGCAGGCGGGATCTCGGGACCGCGCAGACGCTGGACGACGGCAAGCAGAAGAAGAGTGGCAGAGAGAAACAACACAGCGCCGATCACGTAGTCGGCGTTTTCAGCCTTGTCCTGCAGCGAGGGGAAGTGCAGCGCGACCGCGTAGTACAGCACCAGCATGCAAAGTCGCACCAAATTGAACACGTAGCCCAGCAAGACCGCTCCTAAAACGACCAGGGCATTAGCGCTCCAGCGGAAGCGATACACATAACCGGCGATCAGAGCTATGAAACCCATGGTCACGGAGCCGCGAATGCCATCGCACCCGGGAGCGATGAACATGCCAAAATCCGGAGTGAACATCAGGCGAAGATGGTCGGGGGTCAATGTGTGGCCCAAACTCATCGCAAATGCTCTCGCCACATGTGCCGACGCGTGCTGCAGCGGCAGATCTACCAAAGAAGTAAATAAGTGTGGAACCGGGTTTGCAAACCAAAGCAGAAGGATTGGAAACAGAGCCGCCCGAAACAATCTCACGCCGCCGATCAGCAAAACGACGCCAGCGCCATACGCTAGAAGCACGAGCGAGGGTGGCGGCAATATGGTTGACCACTGCGGCGAGACAACCAGGACAAGCACAGCCTGTTGTTGGAGCCTAACCGCCGCGATGGGGATCAGGAGCAGTGCGAGGCCCCACCCGGTCCCATTCGCTTGCCAGCCAAGACCTCTCCATGCTCTGAGGATGAGGACCAAGCTCACCAGCGGAACCACCATGCCAATGGACTTCAGGGCATCGGTGGTCCAGAGGGCCCAAAGCGCCTGCATCGCGGGCCAGATTACCGACAGGCCGAGCACGGCGAGTGTGGTCGCGGCTGCGGCGAACTGCGCCGGCGAGAGAGCCGTTCGACGCACCGCTTGCACATGGATCTCGGAGTCCGGAAAGGCGGACATGGGGCGGCTCCTAGGGCATCGAGGCTGAGCAAGTCCAGGCTTATCGCATCAATGAGCTGCGGCGAGCCTGAGACTGGGCAGGAACCACCGAAAACCTGGCATTCACTGAGCCTGCAATCGCCGCCGCCGGTGTGCGGAGCGGCGACACAGCACCATGAAGCCTCAGGTTCAAATCTACTGCAAAGAAAAATCGAAAGTCAAGGTGCTAATATATTTCACTGACTAGAAATAAGCAAGTATTTAGAGTGAAAGGCTTGCATTCGCTTGTATTCAGCGTGGCAGTGTGCAAATGATGGTGATATGTGTGCCTGCGCAACCATCGAACTGAGTCAAACTGAGAGCCCGTGCAAGCATCGGAGATCATTCGTGTACCTAGCCTATCTGGACGATTCGGGAGTCACTAGGGCCAAGACTAAACGATGGCAAGTCGTGACTGCGGTGATTGTGCCCGATACGATATTCAGCCTCGTGGAGTTTATGGCTTGCATGACTATCGAATCGCTGATGCCGGAAGACAAGCGTGATCAGTTTGAAGAATTCCACGCCTCAGAGCTTTTCAGCGGGCACAAAGTCTTTGACGGAATAGATCAAGTAAAGCGGTTCCAAGCTATCAGTCAATTACTGCAAGTGGTTTCCACTTTCGGGGTCACTGTTGCCTACGGAGCGATAGACCTCGTGAAACTTAGTAAGTGTTCATACCGAAGTGCTAATCCCCTTGATATGGCCTTTCGTTTATGCACTCAAGGCGTGCACCAATGGCTTCTCCAGAACGCTCTGGACGGCATCGCTAAAGCGGACAAAGATGCGCCCTCAGCATTGGCGATGTTTATTGCCGATGGCGGAGATAAGAAGGATGATAGCGACCTGCAAAGATCGTTCCGCGAATTGCGGCAACGGATGCGCCCTCCAGATTACAACGGGGGAGATTTAGCCCTAATTCACGATGACATGTATTTTGGGGACTCAAAATACTCCATCGGCATTCAGATTGCCGATCTGTGCGGGTTCTTCATAGGGAAACACTTGGAAAACCTCATTGAAGGCGCGGTGCCCGACCATGCTGCCGAAGGCTTCTACGATGTATTCAAAGAGAGAATCATTTACTCCAAAGTCGAACCGGAATAGCAATATGATGGGCGCATGGACAAAGCCGCAGTTTACGTAATCATCGGTCTGCTAGCTTTGATATATTCCGAACTTCACAGCATAACGAAAGAGTTGAAGTCAATCCGCGAGAGGATGGATAAAAAGTAAAAACCCCGCTGGCAGGTCTCATTTTAGCTTCTGGCTGAGTTCTTGGATTTCATGGATGAGCGTATTGATTTGACCAGCGATGAATCTAGCGTAAGCGGCACACGTCCAAGTCCAAGCGAGGATGCCGACCAAGAGAACGATGATGATGACGTTGCTAATCATGGCGAGCTATTCTAGCAAGCCATGAATGCGCTTATTGCTTGACCTTTGTATTTTGTTCGCTCAGAATGTAGATGGGAGAACGCGGAATGACAGACGACCAGAAGCGGCGACAGCGAATTGAGTTGATGCTGGATTTGGAAAAGGCCGAAGAGGACGCGAAGGCGTTACGCACTGCTCTGAAGAGCGAAACTGATAGTCTATCTGCGGTTGCAGAATGGTTAGATGAGGCATCGCGGTCTATCAATGTCTCTCAATTGAGTGACGAGTTTTTTTCTAGGACGATGAGCCAGCACGTAGACATCGCACAGCCTCGGTTCAGCGCGTCGTTGAACTTCGCCCACCTTGTCGAATTACGCGGTCAATTCATTTCGGCTCAAAAGCGAGTGGAAGAATTAGCGGCGCGTAATCGGGAATTGAAAGCGACAGCATGAAGACGACGATGGGCGAAGATGAGAGCGGAGGAACTATGGAAGCCTCAGAATGGGCACAGCAAAAGGCGCAGAGCATACACGCGGCAAGAGCGGCGGATGAGATACGTACGGCTTTGAATTTGGAACGTCAGAGGATTCGCACGTCCAATTTCCCCGATTTGGTTGAGGCGGTAGCCAGAGCTTTTCAGCACCATTGCGAGGAATACAACAAGATTCGTGCGCATGGGGAGCGGAGCGTAGAGTTCCACGCGATAGGGCCATCCCTCTACATGCTGCGCAGGGATGCCGGTTTGTCTGAAATAAATATGCGGGTCAATCTTTCCTCTTGTACGATCCGGGTGACTGCGGAAAGAAGTGGCCTCCGCTACGATCGGGTTTACCACCCCGAAGCGTTAGCTAACGGCACCGCGCTGCTATCCAGTTCAAATGGCGGCTCGTTGGTTAGGGCAGAAGACGTGGCGCAAGAAGCTATGGACGCATTTCTGGACGGTCAAGAACTTGCAGAGCGGCTGTGATAACGCCATGAAGACGAAGACGGACGCCGCCAAGAATGTACGGGGCGATTCTGCGACGTTTACCGAATTCATGCGGAAGCTAATAGCGGTTCCGCATTCTGAAATCAAGGCCGAGATGGAAGCGGAGAAGGCCGTCAAGCGACGGCCCCGCCCGTTTACCCGGATGGCCGATGTTTCCTCTTTCCGCGTCCCTGGCGCGGGTTCCAAGCGGGGAGATTAGGCCGTCGTTTCTCCCACCTTGCCGGTCAATTCTGCGTAGGTCAATCTCTTTCCCACAATCTGCGACATAGCCAGCATAAAGCGATCCGAGTCGTCCAGCGGGTTATCTTTGGTTGCCCGGTTATTGTAGCGGAAGACCTGTTCGCCAACGTAGCGGTCAAGGTGGAACGGTTCGACGGACACATAGGTTCCCTTGAGCCCGCGCTTGAGCAGTGACCAGAAGTTCTCAATCCCGTTGGTGTGGACTTCGCCGCGGACGTACTCGTAGAGGTGGTTTACGGTTTCGTGGATGAAATCCTGATGTTTGAGCGACTGGTACTCGCGCAGGCCGTCCGAATAGATGGTGCTTCCCTTTTCGATGTTATTGAGGATTGAATCCATGAGGACTTCGCGCTTGATTTCGGGGATGACGTGCGCCCGTACCTGCCGGGTGTTGCGGTCGATCATGCCAAAGACGGGAGTCTTCAAGGTTGCGCGTCCAGTCTGAGGCTTGTAGTTTGGGTTGGGCACCATCTTGTAACCGTCGCCGTCAGGAACAAACCTGTTCTCCTTGCGGACGCTGAGATGCTTGTTACCGGGCGCCCCACCAATGAAAGCCTCGTCGATCTCGATCGGACCGCCCTCAGCTCCGCCCATCTTCAGGAAGCTCTTGGTGTGCATAGCCAGCCGGATGCGGTGCAGCATGAACCATGCGCTCTTCTGAGTCACTCCTAGAGCCCGGTGCAGCTCATAGCTGGATATCCCATTCTTCGAGTTCGCCAACAGCCACACCGCGGGAAGCCACTTCTCCAGCCCGATGGCCGAATCCTCAAACACAGTCCCCACCTTGAGCGAGAACTTGATCTTTGGATGATCCTCATAGCACCGATACACATTCGCCTTCGCCAGCCAAGTCAGCTTAGTCGCCCCACAATACGGGCACTTCACTTCCCCATCCGGCCAACGCAGGAATACCATGAACTTCCGGCAGTTCTCACGGTCTGCAAAGTGAACTATCGCTTGCCTCAGAGTCTTGATCTGTGCGTCCATGCAAACATTATAGTCCATGAAGTATATTATAGCCAAAGTCAACTGAGTTGCGAACCGATCGGAGCAGGTCAGTTTTTGCATGTCCCTCTACTGCGCCGGCGGGCCTCCGGCCAGAATGCGCTTGTAGATAGACAGCATCCCATGTGTCTCCACTAGCGTGTAGTGGCTGTGCAGGTAGTCATCCAGCAGAGTCACGCCCGAGCTCCTGGAGCTTTCATTCGGTTCGCTGTTTTGCTCGAACTCGGCATCCAGCACGATATACGGCGGCGGATTGGCCTCGAACTCCTGCACCATTTCTTCCTGCACCGGGAGCTGGTTTTGCAATATTGGATCGAAGTGCGACCACTTGGTCACCGGCAGTCGCTCGGTAGCGAAATAGGTGATGTTGTCGTTGGCGTAGATGCGGTCATGGTGCGGGACGCCCATAAACAGTTTGTCCGAAGGCTGCGTGTGGCTACGGATAAACTCGATCGTCTGGATGCGGTCATCGTCCGGCAGGAAACAGATTCCTTTGGTCAGCGGGCCTGGGGTCTTGCACCACTGTGATTCGATCGGTATCAGCTTGCCCCGGGCCTGGGAGAGCATCTCCACCGGCAAGAAGGCATGTTGCTTATCGAAGTCGTAGAGTTGTCGCAGCGCCACCACACCCGCGACACCCACGGAGCAGGCAAACAGCCAGGGTATCGTGACTGCGAGCGAGCGTCGAAGGGCGCCACGGTGCTCGTAAAGAACGGCGACGAGCAGGAGGCCAACCACAGAGGAGAGGTACATCTGGCCTTCGGTCGGCCGCACGATTCCCTTCATGTACATAATGAGCCCCAGCAGACCGAAGGAAGCCAGCAGCGCGTTCCACTTCATGCTTTCACTATTTACAGCTTTGCCATCTTTTGCGCGTGCTGCCAGACATCCGCGCACGCCTATGTAGAGAGCGATGACCGCCAATAGCAGAGGCAGATAGACGATGATCTTGCCCTGCGACTTCAGGGTCAGTTCAGTCCCGGGGAGCGGCAACCATCGCGCCCGCCGGTAGTATTTGCTCGGATAAACGATGATGTCGTGCTCGAAGTATCTGAAGCTGGCACGCGACAGATAATAGAGCAGCGCGGGCACTGTGATCAGCGCGAATCCCAGCAGATAAGCCGCAAGACTTTCCGCGAACTCTTTCAGGAGCGCCCTCCTGGAGGGCACGCGCACGAAGATACCGAACGCAAGGATGCAGGTCACCACGCCGAGCAGAGCGACCCCGGTGTCGTATCGGATGAGCTCGGAGATGCCGGTCAGCATCCCCGTTCCCAGCAGCTCCCATGGTGACAACTTTCTTATGTAGACTGCCAGAGCCAGAGCAACGCAGAGCAGATTGAGCAATGAAACCGGGTATATCGGAGATCCTCCGACGGAGTTCAGTCCAAAGAGCAACAAGACGATGCTCAACACCGTCCAGCGGGCGACCCTTCGGCTGCAATAGCTCGCCGCAATACCGTAGATCGTCGCTACGATCAATCCCGAGATGATGGCGAACAGAATTCGTTCTGCCAGTATCGACACGCCGAAGAGGCGGAACAGCCATCCGAGGCTGTAATAGGAGAGCGGTCCGTAGTTTGCGTAGAAGTTCTGGTGCGGGATCTGTCCGGCGAGGGTTCTCAGGCCGCCGGTCAGCATAATGCCTTCGTCATATGTGCTGGGGATCGCTGACATGCCCAGGCACAGCAAAGCAGTGGCAAACAAGAAGACGAGTGCCAATTGGAGCGCGCCGGGCCGGGAGAACGAAATGTCATGACGTGCGGTCGTCCCGTTCAAATCGCCTCCAAAAACTCTTGCGGTTGCTTTATCGTGAGTTCCAATGTGTGGGGGAAAAACGTGCGGCTACTTTGTATACAACACAACTGCTTCTCCACAAAATCTGGCTAGCCCCAGGCGCATGAGGCCCCGGTCAATCTTGCGAACACCACGCCAGAATGGCCGTGGAACCAACGGGCGGGAGAGGTCGCGCACGGGCAGCTTGCTGAATCTCTTCAACATGTAGAGGATGTTCTGCTGGTGGACTTCGGTCTTTGCGAAGGGCGCTCCAAATTGCTGGAGGCCGCGCGCCGTGAGATGAGCATCGCCGGCATCGCTGCTTTCCATCGTAAAGCGACGGGCGAAGTTGATGAGCGGATTGTCCCAGAGGGTTTCATGAAAGATTGCGCGGGCTCCGGGCTTAAGGACGCGTGCCAGTTGACTGGGGGCCTTGGGATACTTGATGACGTGATGTAGAACTCCAAATCCAACGATCAGGTCGAATGATTCGTCAGGGTAGTCAATCTCTTCCGCGTCGAGGGCCCGGAATGAGCAATTCAAGCCGTACTTGCCAGACGCCCAGTTGGCGAGCTCTACTCCGGCGGGGGATAAGTCAAAACCGCTTACGTTTGCCCCCTGCATGGCCAGATACATGCCGAGTTGGCCAGATCCGCAGCCATAATCGAGGACGGTAAGACCACGAACGTCCCCGATCATTTGCATCATCTCGACCCGCGCATCACCCCAGTAAGCCCATCCTCCGTCGCAAAAGGCCTCGAGGTTTACGCGGGAGAAAAGTTCGCGAAACTCGTCGGGACTCTCCGGGAACTCCTGCCGGCCGTGCTGTACAAACCAATTATCATGCCAAGCTTTCTCCAGCGACTTAGCGTCATCGATGTCCTGCTGTACACTCATCGGTCCTATTCCTTCCATCGACATGTTCCAAAACGTAAAACCTATAGATCACGTCAAACAAGGCTTCCGGCAACTCGAGTGAGCATAGGTCGCCACAGATACCCACGTCCAAATCGCGGGTTTTAGCCTCACGCAATTCTAGAGCTGCAGGGTCCAGGTCGATGCCTGTGAGCGTATAGGCGCTGCCAGTCAAATCAATGAGCCAACACTGGCCACATCCGGCCTCGACGATCGACAGCGGACGTCCGAGCTGCTTTGCCTGGGAAGCGATGGCGTCAATCTGAAGTTTGACGATTTCTTCATGGCTCGAAGCTTGCTGCAGATCCGGAATGTCCAGGTTCATTAGGGGCTCATTGACTTTATTCTTAAGTATATCGCGTCATGGTGCGAGCAGCCTATGCGGTGGCAGTTCCACCGAGTGCCGTCGCCGGAAGGCCCTCGGTGCAGCCCAGAGAATGAGGATGCCTGAACGGCGGCATCAGAGAGACGTAGATGTAAGCGAAGCATGGTGGGCAGAATTGAGCGTCGTGTAGGGCGGCGATTACCGCGGGCCCGCAGTGTGGCTTTCATGCGTTCCCTCCGAGGCCCCATCCTATGCTCGACGCAAAAAGAACATTGCTTGATCTCCCTGACCTTGTCGGTTGAGTTCCAGTGCACGACGGCGAAACTTCTTCATGCAGTCCTTTGAAAAATAATCGGAAAGGCGATAGCGGGCATCTTCCAAGGGGACATTGCGACGATAGAGTTCCGAGCCCCAAAACAGAAAGTCGTTTGAGTCATAAACCGTTTCGGAGACGGCAAATCCAGCTTGTCCAGCAGCCAGCCGAAAACTCCTTTCGGTATGCACACAAAGATGCCGAGGAGCGTCTAAATGTACCCAGTCGGTTCCGTATTCTTTCCACGCCCAGCCGGCAATGGGAATACGGACGATACAACTTCCATTTGCCCGCACCTTCGAAAGCGCCATTCGCAGAGTTTCAACCTGATCTGCAATGTGTTCGAGCGAATGATTGAACATAACGCAGTCAAACTGTTCGGAAACATCCTGGAGCTCACCTTGCCTGACGGCCAATCCCATGGAGTCGGAGATCTCTGGAGCAAATCGGTCAATGCCAGTGGCTCTAAATCCCGCGGCGCGGAGATCAAGGACCAGACGACCGGCTCCGCATCCCACATCAAGAATCTGCATTTCCCTTCTGAGCCGCAGCGCGTGGGCCAACTTGGCGATCGTAAACCTGCTGGGCGAGGCGACGGCATTCAGGAAGCCCCGGTTCCTAATGGCTAAAGAAACCACGGACTGTCTGAGCCACGCCTTAAGACCGCGATTTGATCCAATATTGAACGCTGTATAGCTCTGTGGATAATGCTTGCCTAGATCCGCGGGCACCTCGGAGATCCGCAAACGGCCACAGCCGGAGCACTCCAGATAAGGGAACTGTTCCCGTGTACCAAACATCATTTCGCGGACGAGGTGGGTCCTCTGATGCTCCGTCCCGCAAAACTCACAGTGCATATAACCTCATGCCAGGCTTTGATTGCCTTGGATTGCAGCCGTCCTCTGAGACACGTATTTCCATCCAGGGCACGGAGGACGTTCCGGCTCCCTTGGCATTATTGGCATATATTCGGGCAAGAACGCCGCCTGACTAGCTCTGCGCGGCTGCCGAGCAGCAGCACCCGGACAGCGGTTGCGCATGCAATCCACAGTATAGTCGTCATGCTTCCCGCTGCGAGCGTATCCATGTGGCTACCTTTTCCTGGACTAAATCGTCCGTCGTATGGTCAGTTCAAATAGGCGTGGCTTGACCGCTTGTTATCTGCTGAGGGGACAGCTTCATCCTTGCGGACATGAACAGCATGATCCAGAAAATTGGGAGGATGAAGACCATCACATCCATAAGCCCGTTGGAGAATACTCCTGTAATGCAACTCTGGAGCCACCATGCGTAAAAAATGATGTCGATCGCATGGGAGTGCGCCCTCGCCCTTTGAAAAGTCCAGGACAGAAGAACGCCGTAGAGAATCATCCCAAGAAAGATACCGATCCAGCCGAAGTCCGCGTACAAGGGTCCGAGCACAGTCGCGGGTAGACCCGCTCCGGTGAACTCGCGTCCGAGAAGCTTCTTGAAAAACATGTCGGACAATTCCTGGTGTCCAGGCATAAACGTGCGAAGGGGCATTAGAGTAAGAGCGCCCCACTGATACGGCACCTGGCTGGGTATCGTTTCAATGATTCTGCGCAATGCATCCACTGAGTAGCGGGTATCGAGCCCGGCATAGACGAACGGGATCAGAGGTGCTGGTAACCCTATCTCCACCAGATACTGGTTCTCAAAAGTATTGTCACGAATGTAACCGAAGAGGCTGAAGATGCAGAAGATGAGAACGACAGCGACTACCAACTTCCATCCCATTCGATGCTTGAGGTATGACATGGCGATTATCAAGGTGAGGAGCGGAGTTGAGACCCAGGAGCGCCCCCCGAGGGAGAGAAGAAGAAGGGACAGGATGAGAGGGACGCCGACGACCCAAAACCAATCGTATCGCTGTTTGCCTCCGCGCACCCAGATAAGGCAAGGAGAGAGGATGAATGCAGTCCAATTGAGATGGATGAAGGACTGAAACAGGGGTCCGTGGAATGCTAACCGTGCCTCGCCGGCCGTGCTTGGATGCAGAATAGGAAGGCTAAACTGAAGCACGGTCAGCCCCCAAAAGAAAAGCGCGCCAAGAAATGTGAGACGAACGAGGCGTTGCATCTTTTTGAGATCGATCTCACGGCGGGCGCGCTTTGGGCTGTTATTTGTGAATCTCCGGCCGATAAGCAGACCGCAGAAATAACCGGCGAGTCCCCAGGCGTAGACGCCATACATCCAGGAGGGAATTGGATCGAAGGGGCTACCTTCCAGACCCGCAGGAACATCAATGAAGTTGATTGAACCCGCGACAAGCCAGAGGATGTACGCGGCTGGGAAGGCGACGTAGGGGGAAAACAGGTCGAAGTCCCTCATTTGGTATGCGATCCACGGCATCGCGGGTGGAAGCAAGATCGCCAGCGCCAATCCGCAGAGACCAAGCAGGACAACAGTTGACGAGAAGCCGAGGACCACCGAAGCAAGAAGGAACAACAGGCAAGCCGTAGTAAAGCCGGCGATGCGAAGGCCTTGATCGAGCTGTCCGAAGTCCGTCTGACTCATGGCCTGCTCTCCAAGCGTCTCAATACAACTTTACGAAGGCTGCGGAGGGTAGGCAAGAAGACCGCAAGCGTAGCGGCGATAGTCAGCGCCAACTGAAGCCCGAACCCCGCGAGCAGGCTATGCCTATGTCCGCTCGCAAACAGGAATATTGCCATGAAAATGGCGAGCCCGGCAATCGTTCGCAATAGTGAAACCGCACTGACATGCATGAATCGCAAGAGCAACAATTCACCCAGCAGGCACCAGATGGTGCAGCCGGCAACCGTCGCCCAGGCGATTGCGCTGAGACTATGCAAATGCTGCACAGCGAAAAGGCATGCGAAGGTTGCCGCAGCTCCAACAGATGCGGCGGCCGTCATGGTGTGTTGGCGTCCCAGTAGCCGGAAGTAGTTTGCATGGAGGATTTGAATCAGCATGATAGACGCGGTTGCCAGCAGAAGGAGACGGACCAGCGGCATGCTGGCTGCGTAACGCGGAAGAGCGCGATTGATCGCGTAGGTGATGGGAAAGTAGAAAGTCAGGCTTAGAGCCCACAGGATAATGAGGCCTTCGCGCACTCGCGGATACGGAATATTTCGGCGAAGGCTCGATGTGTCGGCGAGATAAGGGAAGACGACCTTCGAGACTGAGAGCATGACGAGGAAAATGCTGAAAAAGACCGCGCCGGCGAAGCTGTAGAGGGCGAAATCGCGGGTGCTGAACTTTGCCACGATGAAGAAGCGATCAGCAGAACTGATAAAGGCCGCGAGAAGATTGAAGATCAGGACGCTCCAGCCAATAAGGGCATAATTACGCCCAATGCGAAGGGTTTCAGCCAGGGATGCGGGGGACCAACTCACATTGGGATTGAGAGACAGTATCCCCGCGATCGCCATGAGTCCATTGCTGAACAGATAGGCCCCAATGACGGAGAGACCCGTAGCCCGGTGCATCAGGTGAAGCGCGATGACGAGTGACAGAGTGCAAACGGGCGTGGCCGCCGTGAGGGCAGAGAGGGTTGCAAATCGGCGGACGGACTGCAAGGCATACTGACTCAACCCGAGACCATTTACCATGGGGAGCAGAGCGAGAATCAGCAGCCAAGTCACTCGCATGGTGCCGTGAGTAAACAGAAGGATGGCCGAAACTCCGAGGGCCGCTGCGGCGAAGTGGAGGAGCACGATGAACTGTACAAGAGGCATCCAGCCGCGACGCGGGTCGTTTGGCGGATCCCGAACCCAGGTCATCAGCGCGCCGTCGAGGCTTCCGAGGTGCAACGCTCCGGCAAAGCCTCCGAAGAGGAGGAAGAAGCGGTACATGGCGAAGTCGTCGACGGAGAGCCACTTTGGAACGACAAAGGTCATCGCCGACATTACCAGCAGATAGAAAAGATTGGAAGCGCTGAAGAAAAAGACGTTGCGGAGGAAGGAACCGCCGTCCGTGAGTTCCGGCAGCACATTCTCCATCGGAGGGAGCGTCTCCATTTCTTCCGTCGGTTCCGATGAAATGTGGCTTATCAAACATTCTCTCCGGGCGCAAGTAAGGCTTTCCAGATTGAGTCCACCCTGCAATGGGTGCTCACGGCTCCACGCGACCGGGCTGTCGCCAGGCACCACGACGCCGAAAAATAAATGAGCGCGAAAGAATCAGACAATTAGACATCACCCGCACGATATGGGCGAAACCGCCCTCGCTTGTGCATCTCTCCTAGTGTATCCAGTAATGTGCAACTTCATTTTCGTTTGGTCGAGCCAGGTTCACTTCGGGTCGCCACAGAGAAAGACTCTTCAGGGCATACGTGCCAGCAAAAAAATGTGGTGAGGAACCGCCGTTTGAACGGCGAGGACAGTCATCCCCAGTTCGGTCAGCAAAGCGCTGCTGTTGGCCTCACTAAAGACATGGTGATGAAGGCAGCGGTTCTCGAAGTTCTTTAGCGACCGTTGGCGAAACTCTTCCACAGTACCTGCAGGTGGATCCATGCTCAGATCATGTAACTGCAGAATCTCAGGCAAATGGGCCAGATCATCTTCCTGAGTGTCGCGTTCATAGTCTTCAAGCATATGACTAACTTGTGTAGGCTGACGTCGATGATCGAATGTATATGCGCCGTCCGGCAGAACTAGCACCAATCCTCCGCCAGGACGGGTGACTCGTTGCCACTCCTTCAGCGCCTTAACTGGATTGGCGAAGTGCTCGAGGTTGTGCGACGACAAGACAAAGTCGTACGAATTGTCAGCCACTATAGACATGTCTGAACCATCGCAGATGATATTGTTTCCCGGAGCCTTGCCTGCGCTGAATATGTAGCTATTCGAGTGATTTTCCCAGACTGTTTTCTGCGAAAAGACACAATTGTCGAGAGCTGCTATGTGTTTGTAGATGGGAAGCGGTCCGTACCAGTGACGAAATACGGCGCTTGGACCCCCAATTTCAATGCCAGACTTATTTCCTACGAGTGACAGTGCCACGTTGAAACAAGACAAACGACCTTGCAAGAGAGTTCGCGCGCGACTTGTGGCCCGTTGCAATGCGGGAACACCCATTGTGAGGACTCCTGGAGCAGGCGAGGCTTGCTTGCACCGTAAGCGAATGGGGCATGAAACCTTCCAGCGTCATGGTAATGATACTACGGCCACACCAGTCACTTTGCGGCGGAAACTGTAGGTTGGAAAATACAATCACATGCTGGTTTTTGCGGACGGCGCAACGAGCGTGGGCACCGCACGTGGCAGTGTCTGTGGGTTGTATCCGCTGACGAAGCTGCGCAGAACGACCCAGAGAAAGCGCAGATAGTTTCGTATGTTGCCCCGCCAACGTTTTTTCCCGATCACGTATGTGACCACAAAGATGATAGGGATACGAAACAGGATTGCGGCGATCACGATGAGCCGCATCAGAAGGAAACTGGCGGCAGAACGGCGCTTCTGATAGTAAGTCAGCAGGCCATTCAGATAGTAGTGCGTCATGTCCGCGGTGCTCTTGCGCAGCGAAACGCCGCCATAGTGCGTCACTTCCGCCTCGGCGACGTAATAGATCTTCCAGCCGGCCTGCTTCATTCGGGAACAGATGTCTACGTCGTCAAACGCGAATACGTAGTCTTCATCGAGCAGACCGAGCGAAAAGAGAACGTCTCGGCGGTAGAGCAGCGAGGCCCCCGCAGGCTGATCGACTTCTCGCGTGACGTCCGGTTCGTCGAGCAACATCTGACGGCGCAAGGATGGGTTATTCGGTAGCAGGCGATGAATCCAGAATAGATGGAAGGCATTATAGGTAATAGTAGGGAACGCCCTGGCGTAGTACCCGATCTGAAGGGTTCCATCGGGATTGACTAGCCGCGGCCCCACTGCCCCTGTGTCTGGATGGGCATCGAGGAAGTCGATCATGGTTCTCAGGGCCGATGGGTGCACCACCGTATCGTTATTCAGTTGCAACAGATAACGACCCTGGGCGAAGCGATAGCCGGCATTATTGCCGGTGGAGAACCCAACCGGCGATTCAAATCGAAGGACTGTGATCGAGGGGAACTCCTGCGCGGCCCAATCGCATACGCGAGCGCGGGATGCGTTGTCGACGAGGATGACTTCGGCAGAGAGCTTGCCTGCCTGCGCCGATGCAAGCACGGAAGCGAGGCACTCCCGGAGCATGTTCTGGTCGATATCGCTGGTGAGCACGATCGCGCTGATATCGACGATTGGCTGTGGGGGCATCAAATGCCTTCCGGGCCCAGGGGTTTGGGCTGCGACTCCAGTTAGGTTCGAGGACCGTGTTCAGATTGCTGATGAAAAGCCGCTTCTCGCGGGCGGCTGCAATGGCTTGATTGTTGCCGCCGGTCGATCCATTATCAACGATGATGATCTCTTGCAGGGGACGACTTTGGCTTAGCAGGGCGTCAATATGCCGTGAGATCACACGGGTTGCGTTGTAGGCTGTCGTAATACTCGCGACGGAAACCTTCAACCCAGTTCCCCCCCCCCGCAAGAATGTGAAAAGGGAACGACCACGAGATAGTGCGTAGACCACTGTTGCGGCGGCGGGTGAGCTATTCGATGCTGCAGGAACAGACACCTTCACGCTAATCCCTCACAATTTGGATCAATGTTGTCCTAAAATCGCCGCCCTACACAACGCGTTTCGCGCTAGACACTCTAGAGCGTGTTTCATAAACACCGTCTGAGGGTGATCCAGAGGCAAGCGAGATAGAAGAAGGCTCTATAGGTGGAGAGGAGGTTCTCATGGCGAACGAGGAGTCTGCGGAACTGACCAAGCCAAGCGTTGGTACGTTCGATGATCCAGCGTCTTTTGTAACGCCTGAGTTTTCTGCCGTCCTGGTAACGCCGGAGCTTGCTGTTGTTCCGGTACGGAACGATGAGGTCGATGCCACGCTTGGCCAGCCGCTCGCGCAGCGGGTCGGAGTCGTAGGCGCGGTCGGCGATCACGCGTTTCCTTCTGTCGCGGTCGGCCTTTGGGGCGAGGGACTTTAACTTCGGCGAGCGTGGCTTCGGCGAGCGTGGCTTCCGCAAGCGTAACTTCTCCCGGAGAGGCACTTTCGAGCCGAACTCCCAACGGAAGACCGCCACCGTCGACCAATACCATCCACTTCGTCCCCTTGCCGCGCTTGGTTTTACCGACTGCCGAGCCCCCCTTTTCCCGGGAGCGAAGCTGCCGTCCAGGAACGTCTCCTCCCACCTCAGCAGACCTTCGCCATCGAGCGCACCCAGTAGCGTTCGCCAGGCGTCGAGCCAGACATCCTGCTCCTCCCACTGCTTCAAGCGCCGCCAGCAGGTCGCGGGAGAAGGGTATTTGTCGGGCAAAAACCTCAACGCCGCACCCGTCTGCAACACCCACAGAATGCCCTCCATACAGGCCCGATTGGATGCCCACGGACGGCCTCGCTTGTCCTTGCGCCGCTTTGGCTCAGGCAGCAGCGGCTCGATCAGCTCCCACTGCGCCTCACTCAACAACTCGAATCGCTTCTTGCTCATGCAGGAAGTTCATCAAACCGTCCGTCTCACGCAGAAGTCCCCAGCTTGAGACCGAATCCATTTATGAAACACGCTCTAGTATACTCTTGCCGAATCTCGGCTTGGCAGTGATTGACCTCAACGACAAATTTCACCATCTGGAATCAGCTGATGTTATAAGAGAGACAGCAAGACTCAGAATACTTCTTTCGTTCGAAGCGACCTAGACAAAGGGCCGGGCATTAGCTCCCGCCCTGAGATCTAAAGGCCTGGAGATTTTCTCAATGCCCTTGAATTTGGATAGCTCACACATCGGCGGCGATGTCGTGGTGCTTGTGCCCACCGTCCTCGGTGATGACCGCGGGTTCTTCATGGAAACGTATCGAGCAGATAACTTTCGATATCTATGTTTACCCACCAACTGGGTTCAGGACAATCACTCTCGCTCGTCAAAGGGGGTTCTCCGCGGACTTCACTTTCAGTGGAATCCGCCCATGGGAAAGTTGATGCGTGTCACTAGGGGTGCGGCCTTCCTGGTGGCGGTCGATATCCGCAAGGGATCGCCTACACTCGGCCAGTGGTTTGGCCTCGAAGTTACTGCGGACAACAAGAAACAGGTGTACGCTCCCTACGGCTTTGCACGCGGCTTTTGCGCTCTGACGGACGAGTGCGAAGTTCAATACAAATGCACCGGGATATATAACTCCGCCGGTGAGTCCGGAATACTGTATCAGGACCCCGAAATCGGCGTTGAATGGCCGTTGAAGGATGTTCTTGTCTCCGGTAAAGATGCAAAAGCGCAGACGTTAAAAGAGTGGCTTGCGTCACCCCTATCCGACAACATTCTGTATGAACCTCCGAACACAACGAAGGAAAGCCGATGAGAATACTAGTTGCAGGTGGCGCCGGGTACGTGGGGTCCGTCTTAATTCCGAAATTGCTCGGGCGTGGCTACGACGTTGACGTAGTCGAACTTTTCTGGTTTGGGAACCACCTTACCACCGACGTGGGAATCATCCAGAAGGACATCTTCGATTTGAACGAGGAAGATCTTGCCGACTATGACCAGGTAATATTTCTTGCCGGCTTGTCAAACGACCCCATGGCTGAGTTCTCGCCAAGCAAGAACTTCATCTTCAACGCAGCGGCGCCGGCCTACCTCTCTTACATCTCAAAGAAAGCCAAGGTCAAAAGGTATGTCTATGCCTGCTCCTGCTCCGTGTATGGCTACACCGTCAATGAACTGTTCGACGAGACGCGGACAGCCGTTTCGTCATATCCGTACGGGATCTCCAAATTGCAGGGTGAGCAGGCTGTGATTGCTCTTGCTGACAGCGAGTTCTCTGCTATCTCGCTGCGTAAGGGCACAGTTTCCGGATTCAGCCCGCGCATGCGCCTGGATCTGATCGTCAACACGATGTTCAAGACCGCGTTAAAGGATGGCGTTATCACCGTCAACAATCCCTCGATCTGGCGTCCCATTCTAAGCGTGAACGACGCCGCGAATGCGTATGTGCGCGCGGTGGAAGCCCCGGCTCAGGTCTCCGGTGTTTTCAATGTGGCGTCCGGAAACTACACGGTTGGCGAAATCGGGGACCTGGTCAAGCAAACGATTTCGGAAGAGCTTGGTGTCAACGTTCACCTGAATATCAAGCACATCGAAGACTATCGGAACTACAAGGTAAGCTTCGAAAAGGCGGCGAATGTGTTGAGCTTCCATCCCCAGGATGATGTGTGCTCCATCGTTCACAACCTGATTGAAAACAAGGAGAAGTTTTCTGATTGGGATAACCCCCAGTATTACAACATCGTTACGATGAGAGCGCAGGAAGTCCAAGCCGTAGGCGCTCTATAGCGCGCGCGGGTCGATCACTGGGAGAGTTTTCATGAAGGTACTATTGATTGGCGCAAAAGGGCAGTTGGGGTCTGACCTCAACACCGCGCTCGCGAAGAAGGGCGTCGAAGTGAGGCGCGTCGTGAATCGCGAGATCGACGTCCGCAACGCCGAGGCTGTTCTAGAGATGGTCGCATCGGAGCGGCCGGACGCAGTTGTCAACACAGCGGCGTTTCACAAACTCGAAGACTGCGATATACAGCCCACCGTCGCATACGAAGTGAACGCCGTGGGAGCGCGCAACCTGGCTGTAGCTTGCAATAAGCACGGCGCCGCCCTGATGCACTTCAGCACCGACTACGTGTTCGACGGCACCAAGGGTACATCCTACTCGGAAAGCGATTTGACGAACCCCATTAACGTGTACGGAATCACCAAAGTAGCGAGCGAGCAGATGGTCGCTTACACCATGCAGCGCTGTTTTGTGGTTCGCGTTTGCGGGTTGTATGGAAAGGCCGGACCTTCCGGAAAGGGCCTTAACTTTGTTGAGAGTATGCTGAAAAAGGCCAGCGACGGTGCGGCGATTCGTGTGGTGGATGACCAGGTTTTGTCGCCGAGTTACACCCTGGACCTGGCGGAAAGACTGTTGCGGCTATTAACCACTGAAGCCTATGGTCTTTACCACCTGAGCAGCGAGGGCCAGTGCTCATGGTATGCATTCGCATCGAAGATCTTTGAGTTGGCGGGCGTGAAGGCCAATCTAAGCCCCTGCAAGACAGCGGATTTTCCAAGCCCCGTGCGCCGCCCCCTGATCTCCGCCATGAACAAGGCAAAATTCAATCAGCTGGGTTTGGGTACGATGCCCCACTGGACCGAATCGCTCGAGAGATATCTGGCTGGGCGTTAGGATCGCCCGGCCAGATTGCTACCCAGGCAACTGTGGCCTTCGGCACATGGGATGGGCAGGCGGCTCACTTTTCTCCGCTGTGCGAATTCGATAGAAGGGAAAGCATGAAAGTCGCAGTGATCGGCGGTGGCATTGTTGGGCTCGCCGCGGCGCACCAGTTACTCGGGATGTACCCGTCTATTGACCTGACGCTTTTTGAGAAAGAGGATGGCCCCGGACGCCACCAGACCGGCAATAACAGCGGGGTTCTGCATTGCGGCTTGTACTACAAGCCTGGCTCGGTCAAGGCTCGCCTCGCGGTTCAGGGAATCCGTCAGATGGTGGACTTTTGCGAGAAGCATTCAGTCCCATTTGACCGCTGCGGAAAAATCGTCGTTGCCACTGAGTCGGAAGAGATCCCTCGACTTCATGCCCTGGTGGAACGCGGCAAAGCCAACGGCCTCGAAGGCCTTCAATTATTGAGTGGCGACCAGATTCGCGAGATTGAGCCGCATGCCGCCGGGCTGGAGGGAGTCCGTGTTCCCCAGGAGGGGATTGTAGACTACGACTCGGTCAGCAAGGCGTTGGTGGCAGAGATCATTGTGCGCGGCGGACAGATAAAGTTCTCCTCCGAAGTGACTGGGCTTCACGAGAAAACCAATTGGTCCATTCGCACCCGTAGTGGTGATTACGAAGCGGACTTTCTCATCAACTGCACCGGCTTGCATTGCGACCGAGTCAGCAGACTGGCCGGGAGTCACGATCCCCTGAAGATCGTCCCTTTTCGCGGCGAGTATTACAAACTGAAGCCAGAACGACAGTACCTCGTCCGAAACCTGATTTATCCGGTGCCCGACCCGAAGTTTCCGTTTCTCGGTGTGCACTTTACGCGATTGATCCACGGGGGTGTTGAAGCCGGTCCCAATGCCGTTCTGGCTTTTGCTCGAGAAGGGTATCGCAAAACCGACATTTCCGTGCGCGATATGGTTGAGACGTTCACCTATCCCGGCTTTTGGAGGTTTTTCATGCGCTACCCATCGATGTGCTGGGACGAGTTCAAGCGCTCATATATCAAAGCGATCTTTTGCAAGTCTCTGCAACGGCTCGTCCCCGAGATTCAGATTGACGATCTCAGTCATGGCGGCGCGGGGGTGCGGGCACAGGCGCTTACGCCGACAGGCGAACTGGTGCAGGACTTCTATTTCGTCCGTCAGCCCAGGGCGCTCCATGTTTTGAATGCCCCGAGCCCTGCGGCAACCGCGGCTCTCGCTATCGGCGACGAGATTGTGAAGACCGCGCAAGACGCACTCGCGGGGTAAGCTTCCCAGACGGGCAGTCCCTGGCTGTCCTTACTGGACGGTATGCAGTTTCGGATACCAGGTGACAGAGTGTGGCCATTTGAACGGCTTAGCCTCGGGCCAACAGGGGAACGATTCCTTCCGGGCCCAGCGGTTTAGGCCGCTGTTCTGCGGTAAGTGCTGCCAGAAGGTTGGGCTCGAGCGGCTTTGAGACGGGTTTGTACCTGCAGAAAGATGCCATGTAAGCCTCACTCTGTCTGCGGCGCGACTGGATCACCTGTCTCCTGGCACAAAGACGGCTCCAGTTGCGAAAGATGTATGGTAGCGCGGGCAGGGACGACCGCTCCTTCACCAGAACGTAGAACACAATTCCGATGTCGCGCAGCGTGGCTGGAAGAAATGTCCTGAGGTATAACTGCGGCGTGATATTCGACATGCGCATCAGAAAGCGATTCTTTGTCGAATGCATATTGATGAGGGCTGAGGTTGTGTCGCGATTGCCTTCAAAAACTGTGCGTTCGTGATAGCCGATTGCGCGAGGATGGTAGAGGCATTTCCAGCCCATCAACTGCATCCGCCAGGATGTGTCGCTATCCTCGCGGAAGGAAAAGAAGTCCTCATCGAAGAACTGACCGTAGACGGATGTGTCATCGATCATGGCGCGGCGGAGCAGAGCGAGCGCGCCGGTGTAACCGAAGACGTACTCCGGCGTCTCGTACTGCCCACGATCGGGAGTCTGGGAGCCGCGGTCGTGCTGACGATGCCAGGGCGTAAAGACAGTGCCGGTGGAGTCCAGAAGCGGTGGACTGCCGATAGTTCCATCGTGGTTCATGCGCAGGATCTTTGGGGCGACGGCTCCGATTCGCTCGTCGAGTTCGCCGGCGCGGACCAGTTCCGCGAGGAAGTTAGGTTCGAGGATCGTGTCCAGATTGCTGATGAAGATCCACTTGCCGCGGGCGGCTGCAATGGCTTGATTGTTGCCGCCGGTCGACCCATTGTTTACAGGATTGAGGATGAGGTTGATTCCCGAATACTGGCGAAGGACTTCGACTGATCTGTCCGCTGATTGGTTGTCGACCACTATGATTTCAAAATCGCGGAACTCCTGCCTGGCGAGCGACTTCATGTAGCGTGCAATATGCTGTTCGCCGTTGTAGCAGACAATAATGATGCTGACCAAAGGTCTGATCTCACTTTCGATCACACGGCCTCCCTATTGAATGGTACGCAGTTTGGGATACCAGGTGAGCTGGACCGTCGAAGTGACGTCCTTTTGCAAGCCCGACTTGTAAAACGGGGCTTTCCAGCCTTCGAACTGAATCCATGCATTCAACTCCACATCCTTGCGAAGGCGCAGGAGAGTGCTCGCCGTGATTTGGTTCAGCGTGCTGCCCTGGGGGATGAAATCATTTGCGTTCTTGTTATGGCGCCACTCGATCTGCACCTGCTGATTGCCTGACAGGTGATAGGTGAGCCAAGCCTGACCACCCTTGCCTTCGCGGCCGATCCAGTCGCCCAGAATCTGTCCTTTGTTAGTGTAGCCCTGCTTCTGGACCAGCTCCCAGTAGGTGAATTGGCCTTGAACGCTGCGGGAAGTGTTCTGGTCGCTGTCGATTCCCTCCATGCGCAGATCGAATTTTGGCAGAGCTGGGAGGTGCGAGAGATAGAGGCCGGTGCGAAAGTCCGCCCGGCGGGGTGCGTCGATGGGGCTGACATCGTCGTGGGCTTCGCTATCAACGTAGAGGGTGGCCCAGTGCTCGAGGTAGGGCAGGCGCCAGGCAGCATCGAAGGCGCCGAAGCGTGCACCCGGATTCTCGCGCGGGTTCGTAGAAGCCCCGCTTGATGTGCTAAAGAACCCAATGAGAAAAGTATGCAGGGTAACCGGCTCGAGGCCTTCGCCGCCCCAGATGATCGACCGCTGGAATCCGAACTCCAGATCATGAGTTGGCTTGAAGCTGATCTTCTCCAAGTGGATGTAGGGGGAGTTGGGGACACTGTGCCCTTTCAGGCTGCCAACGAAGAACTCATATCGGAAGGGCCCGGTGATAGCCGAGAGATAGGGAATGTGTAAGGGCTCGACCCGGTCGATACGGAAGGCGTAGACATCTTCCGCGTTGTCACTCCAGGCCCACGCGCCGCCGAACGCGGTTCCCAACCATGCATCATTCTTGCCAAAAGAAATCTCATGACCCAAAACGTGACCTGAAAGGCTCGCCTCCACAATACGAAATGGATTCTGCGCAGCGATGGGGCCAATTGCAAGAGTGGAGAGCGGATAAGGGAAGGGCAGCGTGATCAAGTCATCGACTTCTGCAAGGTATTGCGCTTGAGCCAGGGTGTATCCATTGCTTGCAGGTGCATGCTGGTACTCCGCGCGCACGTAGAGCGAGAAGCGTCCCGCTTCGTTGAGTGATGAAAACCCGGTGACGTTGTTGAAGCCCTGCGCATACGGCCGGCCATAGTCATTCACGATGCTGCTGCCGAGGTGGAAGCTATCTCGAATGGGCGGCCCAGCTATGCCGGTGACACGCGTATAGGCTGATTGAATGCCATAAACGGCGCTCATCTCGGATAAGCCATCGAGCCCCTGGGAGCTCAATTCGTGGTGGAGCGATTCATAAATCTCAATTGCCTCGTTGTCGTTGCTGTTCAGCACATCGTCTGAGCTGCGCTCGAGAATATGCAGCAGACTGCGTCGTGTCCACGGGCGCATGCCGAGAAAAGAGCTGTCCACATACCCAAGCGAATAGAGCCGCAACGCGGCAGGATACATCCAGCTGTCGAGCGGTATGTAGGCCGAGCCCAGGGGGTCGTCGAGGTAAGAATCGGGGGGGCCCCCTTCGGCGCCGGATGACGAGCTTTGCACCTGCGGGGCAGGCGCCGTGGAAGTGGGTTGTGTTGCAGGCGATTTCCCCCACGGCCCTTCGACGCTCTGCGAGATTCCCTGTAAGGGAATCGTCAGTGCAAACGCCAGCATCGCAGGTCTACATTGCCAGGGGTTCAGTTTCATTTCACTAATCGGGTGGAGTTCAGTTCAGATGTCGCGTTGGTTCGAAATTCGAGGCAGGAACTGACGTTTTGCAATATGGCCAGTCCAGTGTAACGCAGCAGTGAATCACGCTTGAGGCGAAGCGTTCGTGCTGCGACGCGAGAATAACTGCCGCCGATAGCCGTTGAGTTCGACCGCCAGCATCCTCTTCGGGTCAGTTGGGTCGAGCCTTTTCCAGTAAGTCTCCAATAGGATGATGAAGACGCCGAGTGAGAAGTAGAAGGGAATGGAAACCACGTCGATGGTGCCCTTCCTGGGGCTTGAGCGTTTTTCCGCAATGTCCGGGGGATCGAGCATCTGGACCACCGGAAGCTCTTTGGCTTCATCCACCTTTGCGACTTCATACTGGCGAGTCAGCAAGTCGGCGACAGCCTCTTGAACTTTCGCATGGCGGTACAGGTCCTCATATGTAGCGCCGAGGAGAGGCAGTTCGCGGAGAGATGGGTAGATCTGGCCGGAATTCCCAGTGGACGCGGTTCCGGAGCCCATGGTATTCAATTGCCGCTGCAATTCCGCCACCGTGGCCTGAAGTGCAATAACCCGCGGATTGGTGTCGGTGTAGCTCTGCCGCAGCCCGCTCAACTCGGCTTCGGAAGCGATGAGCTTGGCCTGGAGGTCGGAGCCTGCATCCATCATCGCCTTGCCTTGGGTTGCGGTGTCGAACGTCATGCTCTTGCTGGAGAATTGAGCGAGTTTAGCGGTCGAATCCTTCAGGTCCTGATTAACTTCGGCGAGCCTGTGTTCCAGGAAGACACGCTCAAGATGCGCGGAGGTGTCGTTGTTTTCGACAGAGACGCGATTCAGTTGCTGGACATAGGCAGCCGCGATTTCGGCGGCGCGATTCCGGTCGCGGTCGGTTACGATCAGGGTTATGATGCCGCTCTTCGTTGCTTCGTCGGCCGCGGTGAGCGAAGCCAGTTCCTTGCGCGCATCCTTCATATATCTGACGTGGTACACCTTGCGCAAGTCAAACTGATTAATGATTGCGTCCTGCACGGTGCGGCTGCCGAGAATGGCGATAAATAGCGCGCCCTTGCTCTTGGTGCCAAGCGCTCCGCTGGCCAGGCTGCCAATATCAGTACTCGATGAATCCGCTAGCAATCCCGTGAGCTGCGAACTGGGGCTCGCCGTGGGCGGCATCAGGGTGACGGTCGATTCGTACTGGGCTGGCCAAACTGCGACTACGACGACCGTCAATGCGACGCAGATGAACACGAAGCGGACTAAGAAGGAGCGCCGCTGCCAAACGACACCAACCCAGGTTGGTTGTGCGTCGGTCCGTTGTTCGTCGGCAATCATCAAAATCCCACCACCTTAGCAAGTCTTTCCGTTGGTATTCATCGCGATCAAAGCTGGCTGGCCGCGATCGCGCCCGCGAGCGCAATTGAGCTGAAGACCTGTGCAGTTTCGACCAGATTCTTCCAGAGCAAGGAGCCTCCTATGATCTTGGCAGGAACGACGATAGTGTCCCCCGGGAGCATCCTGGTATTCAGGACCCCCTCTCCGCTCCACAATGCTCCAGAGGACCTTCCTATCAGCATCCCGTTCGCCCGTACGACGTATATCTGTTTTTTGTTGGCGAGATCGGTGGGTCCTCCGGATTGCTTCAGATACCAGCCGGCGGTCCTTCCCGGCACAAACGTAATCGCTGCGGAGTTGAATACCTGCCCGGCAAGGTAGACGAAAGAGGGCTGCTTGGGGACAAGCAATACATCGCCGGCGCGCATTTGGACATCGTCCTGGGTGTGCTCCCACTTTGAAATGTCTGCGCTGATGTGAATAACCAGGCGCCCGCTGATGGGTTGGCTCTGGAGCGCCGATATCGCCCTTGCCTGTTCCTCGTGGAACGCCTGAATCGTCGCTGCCTGGGTCTGGTCGAGCGAGGAAGCCTGCTTGAAGTTGACCGATTCCGCAGTGAGCATGGTAATCAGCTGGGCGCGGGTTTGCTCCGCAAGCTGGCGCACCTGCGCGCGTTCCAGCACCACGCCGGCTGGGTATGCAGCGGGAAGAAACCCGCCCGCACGCCGTAGGACAGCGCTCAATCGTTCGCCTTCTTGAATGCCGTAGGTTCCGGCGTGGACGACCTCGCCACGAAGCTCGACGGCCGCTCCGATATCCTGCCATCCGCCCAGTTGGCGTACCGTCACCACATCGCCTGCCTTCAGAGCCACGTCCGCACTCTTATCGCCGGCGACGGCCTTAGCGACTTGAAAGGTATCGTGTTCCATTTGAACGGTTTCACCGTTCTTGATGCTATAGCTGGAGACGTCGGCTTCCGCGGTGAAGGCGCTGCGGGTGAATCCCCCCGCCATGCGTGCCAGATCGGCTCCGGTCATGCCCTCGGACAATGGATATCTTCCAGGCCGAAGTACCTCTCCGTATATGGAAACCATGGGTGCATCTAACTCGTAGCGTCCGTAGATCCGGAGAGTGTCAAATGGCCGAAGCTGAATGGGCGTAGTTGTGGAGAGCACATCAGCCAATTGGTATTGCAGGGTGACCGGGCGGTAGTCTGGCGGGACCAGGCGAATCAGCTCCACGTGATCGGACGCTTCGGGGAGCATGTCCCGGTACGAATGGACAAGGTCGCCAGCGGTCATGCCGGCGTGAAACGGATACTCACCTGGGCGGAAGACGTGGCCTACAAGAAAAACAGTCTGCTGATTGTAAGGGAGGATGGGGCTGACAACCACCCGGTCTCCGTCCTGCACCGGAAATTGACCCATCGAGTTCGTAAATGCGGCATCGCTTTGCCCCGGTTGGACGTTGAAATCGACCATGGTGCGCTGGGCATGCGCTTCAATGCGCTCGACTTTGATATTGTTCAGTTCGGCGGTGACAAGGAATCCGCCGGCGAGGGCGATCACATCCGCAAGACTTTTTTCATTCAGCAACTCATAGGTGGCGGGCCTGCGAACCATGCCGGATACACCGACCTGGGGCCCCGCAAGCGGCACCAGCAGCGTATCGCCTGTTTGCAACCGATCCACGACGCTGCGGACACCGTGGATCAACAGATCGTAGAGGTCAATGGTGCGCACCAGTTGCGCACCGTGAAACTGCTGCACAATGCGTAATGATCCCTTCGCGTTCGGGCCTCCGGCTGCGAGCAGGGCATTCAGCGGTGTCGACAAGGAACTGATGTCATACGCTCCGGGTTTGGCCACGTCTCCCACAACATAGACGCGGATGGTTCTCACACGGGCAAGGGTCACGTCCACGTTGACGAGTTTGAACTGGTTACTCAGAGCATGCTGAATCAGATCTTTTGCCTGGCCAAGGGTCTGTCCTTCGAGCATTACAGACCCGGTTTCGGGCAATAGAATGCGGCCTGTATGGTCGATATCAGCCGTAAAGGTCCGCGTAAGGCCGCCCCAAACGTTGATTGCGATGGTGTCGCCCGATCCAAGCACGTAATTTGAATCAACCGGGATGTCACCCGCAATCATGCCGCTGGACGGTCCCCCCGCGAACATGGTGCTACCGAATCGCTGCAATGGAGCCGTGGACTGCGGAACCTGCTGGTACAAGCCGACGAGGGATGGCACATTCTGATAGGGAGAAATCTGGCGCGACGATTGAGTCTGGGCCTGGTCCTGCGACGCGTTCTCCTCTTCCTTGGTCGCAGGAGCGCGGGACAGCGAGTTTGCCACGGCGACGCGAGACTGCGGATTCGCCAAGGCGGCACTGGATCCAGCGGCGCCTGATTGCTGGTTCCCGGCGGCGGGCGCGGACTGCGCGTTTGCCCCGGAAAGGCGGTCGTTCGTCGGGCTGCCGGACAACGCGGAGTTGTCAGGCCCGGCATTTGTATTATCATTCGACGGAGATGCCGTGGAGACGACGGCGCTGGTGGACGCCCTCGACATGAGGCCGTCGGTATTGGTGACGGTGAGAATGACCGCGTACGTACCCGCTGTTTGATAGATATGGATCGGGCTCGGCAGTATTGCGGTTGCGCCATCGCCAAAGTCCCAGGAGTAGGTCAGCGCCTCGCCGTTCGGATCTGTTGAACCACCCCCATAGAAACTGAGAGAAACTCCCATGACGCCCGTGTACGGCCCACCCGCGTTCGCGGTTGGGGGCTGGGGCGACGAGGTCATGGTTTGCCCAAACAGGGGCGATGGGGCAAGGGCCATTCCCAGAAACACCAGGACGACAGTGAATACCCTGAGCGGGCGCTGCGTATGGGGTGTGCCCGGAAAAATCCGGGCAGATGAAAGGACTGAAGGTTCTGCTGGACGGTCTTGATACCCCAAAGCGGTTGTCATCCTCTACAGTCTCTCATAGCCTACAAATCTCCTGCCCAACGCTGACGAACCACAATGCTCTCAGCGCGTTTGCGGGATTCGCCCCAGCGTTACAGGAATGCCTCGTAGCAGCGATGGGACGTGGTCTGAAGTTCTCCAAAACCGCCAGCCACGGGAGACTTTGCCCCAAGAATAGAAGAAGAAGCCCGCGTGTGGCAACTCAATCATTCTTTCGACGTGGGCATGTGTCAAGGTAAGCGCGGGGGCTCACTTTGCGGCGGAAGATCGCAGGAATGGACCACGGAGAAGCTCAGTTGCAGGTGCTAACTTTTCCGCCCGGCGGCAATCGTCCGCGCCAGCGCCTTGGGATTGTTTACTACTGTGGAGTGTATCTTCGTCGGATCGTCACCAGCCGCAAGCTCCAAGAAGAACTCCTCGTATTGATCGGTGATATGCTCCCACGTGTACGCTTCGCGGATTCGATCCGGAGCGCGACGTCGATACTCCGCTGCAACTTCTGGATGATCCTCAACGAATTGGAGTTTCTGCTGAAGATCGTCGGCATTCATCTCGAACAGGATGCCATGGTCCTGAACCACTTCCTCATTGAACAAGGTATTAAGAGCAAGCACCATGTTGCCGTACCCAAAAGCCTTGACAAGTGCTGGATTGGTGCCGCCCATCATGTGTCCATGAACATAGGCGTAGCAGTTGCAGTGGAGCTCCTTGACGTGCTCGGCGCTGCCGACGTGGCCCAGGAACTTCACTTTAGGACCGGCCATTCGCTTCAGCGTCTCCATGAAGTCACTCTTGTAATTGGCATCCCCGGCAATCGCCAGCACCTTGTTCGTGTTCATGCGATTGAATGCTTCAACAATCAAGTCGCCGTTGTTTTCCGGAACCATTCGGCTGGCGATGAGGTAATACTCGCCCGGCGTCAGACCATATTGCCGAACCACGTCAGAATTGCTGCTGGCATCGATGTTTGCTCCGTAAGCAATGCACGCGGAGGGCGTATGGAAATCATCGATATAGATGCGATGCATCTCGTATGCATCCGTTACGATTCCCTTGGGACAAATCCTGCCCACGATCTTTGCGCCCCAGTGGAAGTATCCCTTCGCCAGCGGCCCCCACTTGTCTCGTAGCCAATCGAGTCCATCAACGTTGCAGCTCACGTTCTTCCCGAATAGCCGCGGCACAATAAGATGTGCCGCGTTCCCGACATTGACGCATAACATTGCGTCCACTCGGCGAAACAGGACGTCGAACACGCAGAACAGCGTGTGGCTCAGCGTGCCAAAGTTTTTGGTCTCGATACTCGGCAGATAGATGAGCCTGACGCCCTTGTAGTGGGTCGGCCTCTCCTTAAACAGGCTGCGGCGATTGTAGACAATGACCTCATGCCCCCGTTCAACCAAGCGCGGCGCCAGCTCGCGAAAGAATGCTTCCGCTCCGCCATAGGTGTGCGGGACACCTCTGGCCCCGAATAGGGCAATGCGCAATTTGCGATCGTATTTGGGGTTGTTCTTCTTCAACCCGCTCAGGTAGTTACTCGTCATCGTGATGCTTGGCGCCTCGCTCAATCTTACTCGTTCATCTACGTATGAATCCAATCGAACTGCCAACTCCCGTATCCTGGGCCACAGAATGTGCGCCAAGAATGAGCACACCAAGCACGAGAGAAGCCCTTTGAGGTCATCCCTCGACGGGCCAGATGATCGGACCACTGGTTGCGACTTTATATGCTCCTCGGCTGAGAAGGCCACATGACTGCGCCGGCGTTGCCGGATGCTGAACAGAGGAGCCAAATTGAAGAAAAGACTAAACTATTCGTGGGTTATGGTTCGGAATGGACCCCGTTTCCCAATCGAACGACGGAGGAGCCGAGGCTCTATGAGTCTTGCCGTGTTCCTGTGACCCAAGCGAGTGCCCCCCAAAAATAGGAAACTCTGGTCCAGCAGGTCCGTGTATCGACCTACCAAACAGACCTCTATCAGTATACTGGCTTCATGGCCTGTTCGAAACGAGCGAGCGCGCCGGCATCCGTGCCACGTATGGCCAACTTCAGCGGATTCCACATGACGCTCAAGGCCCATTTGCCGCAGGTCGGTTCCTCCGTCGGAGATGGGATTCTATACTGGCTTAGGTTAGCAGTTCTTCGTTGCGAGACCGGAACAGGAACGATAAGAATAGATGAGAGCGCTCGTAATCGATCGGCCGGGAGAGGCGCGGGTCATCGACATGGAACGTCCGGTGGCCGACCCACTGGAAGCCACCATGCGAATTCGCCGCGTCGGCCTGTGTGGCACGGACCTCAGCACCTTTCTTGGCAAGAACCCCTTAGTCACTTACCCGCGAATTCCTGGCCATGAAGTGGCTGCCACCCTCGAACGGGTCCCGGCCAACGACCTCGGCCTCGCCGAGGGCACGAACATAACCATCTCGCCCTATACAAGCTGTGGCAAATGCACGGCTTGCCGCCAGGGGCGCTTCAACGCCTGCCGCTCGAACCAAACCCTTGGCGTGCAGCGTGATGGCGCTCTCATGGACCACCTCAGCATGCCCCTGGCGAAGCTCTACGCTGCGCCGCTGCCCATCGAGGAGTTGTGCCTGGTTGAGCCGCTCACCGTCGGCTGCCACGCGGTCGCGCGCGGCCGGGTTACGTCTGCCGATATCGTGGCCATCTATGGATGCGGAGGAGTCGGACTGGGGGCGGTCTCGGCCGCCGCTTTTCGCGGTGCGTGCGTCATCGCCATCGATATCGATGACAAGAAACTGGCGATCGCCCAGAGTTCCGGCGCCCGCCACCTGATCCATTCAAATCGTGACGACGTCCATGCCAGGCTCCAGGAGATCACCGGTGGTCACGGCCCCGACGTAATCATCGAAGCCATCGGAAGGCCCGACACATTTCGCGCTGCGGTCGAGGAGGTCGCCTTTACCGGTCGGGTCGTCTACATCGGATACGCCAGGGATCAGGTCAGCTACGAGACGCGCCTGTTTGTGCAGAAAGAGCTCGACATCCTCGGCTCGCGCAACGCGCAGCCCCAGGACTTCAAAGAGGTGATCCGCATGTTTGAGCAGAAGCGGTTTCCCACAACTCAGGCCATCAGCGCGACCGTGCCGATTGAAGAGGCGCCGGCGATTCTTCGCGCCTGGAGCGAGAATCCCGCCGCCTATACCAAGATTATGATTGCGCTTGATTGACCGTGCAGGACCGCTGGAGGTTGTATTGCAACTGGTTCCGACTCCCCTGAAGGACGTGGTGATCCTCGAGCCGAAGGTCTTTGGCGATGAGAGGGGCTTTTTCCTTGAGGCCTACAACGAGGCGACCTTCAGGGCATTAGGATTGCCCACCCGGTTCGTGCAGGATAATCACTCCGGCTCACGAAGAGGCGTCCTGCGCGGCCTTCACTACCAGTTGAAACTGCCGCAGGGCAAACTGGTCCGCGTACTCCGCGGAGAGATCTTCGACGTGGCTGTCGACCTCCGGCAGGGCTCTGAACAGTTTGGCCAGTGGTTTGGCCTCGCCCTCAGCGCCGAGAACAGGCGCATGCTCTGGATTCCGCCTGGCTTTGGCCACGGATTCCTGGTGCTGACCGACTTTGCCGAGGTCGCATATAAGGCGACACAGTTGTATGCGCCCGTCCTCGAGCGTTCCATTCTCTGGAATGATCCCGCGATCGGTGTCGAATGGCCCCTGGATGGTGAGCCGATCCTCTCCGAGAAGGACCGGGCCGGCGCGCTGCTCGCAGACGCAGAGACCTATGCTCCCTCCAGCAACCTTTGAGTCAGCCGTTGCCCGTGCACCGCGATGTTCCACCTTTGAGGAACCGGAAGTTCGCTCAAAACAGTCTAAGATGACACAAGAGGGAACATGGAACGGCGAGTCTTACTGGTGACCGGCGGCGCGGGTTTTATCGGTTCCAACTTTGTCCTTGAAGCGGTGCGCCGCGGCCACAAAGTCGTCAATCTCGACGCGCTCACCTACGCGGGCAATATCGACAACCTGGGCTCGCTCAACGGCAATCCAGCCCACATATTCGTCCACGGCTCCATCCTCGACAGCCCGCTGGTAGCGGGCCTGCTGGCCGGGCACCAACCCGACGCGGTCGTTCATTTTGCCGCGGAAAGTCACGTGGACCGCTCCATCCTGGGCCCCGCGGCGTTCGTGGAGACCAACATCACCGGGACATTCACCCTTCTCGAGGCCGCTTTGCAACATTGGCGCCCACTGTCCGGCTCCCGCCGGAGTTTGTTCCGCTTCCTGCACGTCTCGACGGACGAAGTCTACGGTTCGCTCGGTCCGGACGAGCCTGCCTTCCACGAAGAGACGCCATACCGGCCCAATAGCCCCTACTCCGCGTCGAAGGCCGCGTCCGACCACCTGGTTCGCGCCTACTTCCACACCTATGGCTTGCCGGTGCTTACCACGAACTGCTCCAATAACTACGGCCCATATCAGTTTCCGGAGAAATTGATTCCCTTGATGATTCACAATGCAATCAGCGCGAAACCCCTTCCAGTTTATGGGGACGGTCAAAACGTGCGCGACTGGCTCTATGTCACGGATCACTGCGACGCGATCCTGACTGTCCTCGAAAAGGGCAGGCTCGGCGAGACCTACAATGTCGGCGGATTGAACGAGCAGAAAAATCTGGACGTCGTCAATATCCTTTGCTCCATTCTGGATGAGTTCCATCCCGCAGGAGCGCCTCATAACCGGCTTATCACTTATGTGAAGGACCGTCCGGGCCACGATCGCCGATATGCCATCGACTGCGCCAAGCTGCAAAACGAGCTTGGATGGTCGCCCAAGGAGTCATTCGCCTCGGGCATTCGCAAGACCGTCCAATGGTATCTTGACAATGCCCAGTGGGTAGCCAAGATAGTCAGTGGCGAATACCGAGAGTGGATCAAAGGAAACTACGGCGCGCGAACCTGACTGCAGGCGAACGGTCGCCAAGGCGCATCAGTTGGAGATTATCGAATGAAGGGCATCATACTCGCTGGCGGGTCCGGAACGCGGCTTCATCCTGTCACCGAAGCTGTCTCGAAGCAACTCCTTCCGGTCTACGACAAACCGATGATCTATTACCCGCTTTCCGCCCTCATGCTTGCGGGAATCAGGGACGTTCTGGTCATTTCGACTCCTGCCGACACGCCTCGCTTTGAACTCCTCCTCGGGTCAGGGGCACAGTGGGGCCTCTCCATTCACTACGCAGTACAGCCGTCGCCGGACGGTCTTGCCCAGGCATTCCTCATTGGCAAGGACTTTCTCGCGGGCCAGGGCTGCTGCCTCGTGTTGGGAGACAACCTCTTCTTCGGCCACGACTTCGCAAAGCTGTTGCGCTCCGCCTCCGAACGCAAGCAAGGCGCGACCGTGTTTGCTTACGCGGTGCAGGACCCGCAACGCTACGGTGTCGTCGAGTTCGATGAGCACCGCAAGGCGATCTCGCTCGAAGAAAAACCCGCGAACCCCAAGTCGCGCTACGCCGTCACCGGAATCTATTTTTACGACAACCAGATCGTCGGCGTGGCCGAGTCGATCAAGCCCTCGCCGCGGGGCGAGTTGGAGATCACCGATGTCAACCGCTGGTACCTCAACCAGGGCCAGTTGACTACCGAGCTACTTGGCCGCGGAATGGCATGGCTCGACACCGGTACCCACGACTCCCTGCTTGAGGCGTCCCTCTTCATCCAGACCATCGAGAAGCGCCAGGGCCTGAAGGTGGCCTGTCTCGAAGAAATCGCCTACCGCCAGGGCTATATTGACGCGATCCAGCTTCAGGGGCTGGCGGCAAGGATGGCCAACAGCACCTACGGCGAATATCTAAAACGCATCATCGACGAGAGAGTGTATTGATGGCAGCCAGCACAGCGAACTCTCGCATCCTCATCACCGGCGAGTGCGGGCAGGTGGGCGAGGCCCTCATCCGAACTCTGGCGCCGTACGGCGAAATCGTCGCGCCAACCCTCGAGGCATTCGACCTTACCGATACGGAAGCCATCCGCAGGTTGATGCGCGAGCTTCGGCCGCGCTGGGTAGTGAATGCGGCCGCCCATACCGCGGTGGACAAGGCAGAAAGTGAACCGGACCTCGCCTTTGCAATCAACGCGACCGCTCCCCGGATCCTTGCCGAGGAGGCCAAAAGCATTGGCGCGGTCGTGGTCCACTACTCCACCGACTACATCTTCGATGGCTCAAAACCGACTCCGTACGTCGAGTCCGATCCCGCCAACCCATTGAACGTCTATGGCAGAAGCAAGCTCGCCGGAGAAATGGCCTTGAGCGCCAGCGGAGCGGCGTATTTCACCTTTCGTACCAGTTGGGTGTATGGGGCCACCGGCAACAATTTTGTTCGTTCCATGCTTCGCCTTGCTCGCGAGCGGGAGCATCTCAGGATCGTCGCGGACCAGCACGGCGGACCCACCTGGAGCTTCGAGCTCGCCCGCCTGACGGCGGATGTCATCGGCCAGATGGAACGGCTCGCGGAGCAGAAGGCGTGCTCCTTGAGCGAGGCGGTCCTTCCCCTCAGCGGGGTGTACCATGCGACCGGCTCCGGCGAGACGACGTGGTACGGGTTTGCCGCGCAAGTCATTGCCGAGCTGCAGAAGCATGAGCCCGGCACAAAGCTGGCCTCGGTCGAACCGATCCCGACCTCGGAGTATCCGACGCCGGCCAAACGGCCGCTCAATTCGATGCTCGATTGCTCGAAGCTCGCGCGCGGCTTCGGCTGGCGCATGCCGGACTGGCGCGACTCGCTCTCCCTCGTCGTCGCCGAGCTGACAAAGTAGTCTAGACGACAGAAGCAAGCCGCCTGCACGAGCCGATTGCGAATGTGTACACTGCTGTCGTGAGCGAGCCGACGACCAAGACCAACCCAAAGGTCGATGCATACATCGCCAAGGCTGCGCCGTTTGCCCAACCGGTGCTCACACACCTGCGTGGGCAGATTCACAAGGCCTGCCCGAACGTTGTGGAAGAGATCAAGTGGGGCCGGCCGTTCTTTCTCCACGGCGGCACCATCCTGTGCAACATCTCGGCCTTCAAGGCCCACTGCAGCTTCGGCTTCTGGGGCGCGGAGATCGGCAAGGTCCTGCGCGAGGACGGCGTACTGCAGGATGGCGGGATGGGGTCTCTGGGCAAGATCGCCAGCGTCAAGGACCTGCCGCCGGAGAAGAAGCTGCTGGGATATATCCGGCAGGCGGCCGCGCTGATCGACAGCGGCCTGGGCGACAACCGCATCGTGGTCGCCCGCCGCGTGGTCAAGGCGCCCAAGCTGCCGGTGGAGGTTCCGGCGGAGTTTACGGCGGCGCTCCGGCGCGACCGCAAGGCTGCCGCAGCCTACGCGGCCTTCAGCCCAAGCTGCCAGCGCGAGTACGCGCAGTGGATCGCCGAGGCAAAACGCCCCGAAACCCGCGATCGGCGCATCGCCCAGGCGGTGGAGTGGATCGCGGAAGGCAAGCAGCGCAACTGGAAGTATCAGGAGTGCTGAGGTTTGCGCTTCCGCAACATTCCTTTTGTCGCTGATCGGGCCTGCAAGGCCAAAGGCGCGATGGAGGGCTTCAGTTCGATTCACGCACCGCAGAGGTCGTTCCTATGAGCTTGTTTTGGACGTTGGACGCCTGGTTTTGGAGCGGGCGGGTGGGATGTAGTGGAAGCGGATGAGGTAGATGTTTTCGCCGCGGCCGTGCTTTGCGACTTTGAGCAGATCGATGAGGCCGAGGAAGCCGGAGGCGCGGGCGAGTTGCGGGGTGATGTCGGGAAAGCCGATAAGGTCGATGGAGTCGATCTCGATCTCGCCTTCTTCCATGCGGTAGCGGTTGCCGACGATCACGTGCGGGCGCATCCAGATGCGTACGCTGCACGTGATCTCTCCGCGACGCACTCCTTCACGAAGCCGCTTGGTGAACGTCATGGGGAGAGTCTAACGCGGCGACCGCCTAGCAACTAGCAACTAGCAACTAGCAACTAGCAACTAGCAACTAGCAACTGTCTCGTTTCCGCCCACTTTTGCACCGGCCAACCTTGTCAAGAAGAATCGCGTAACCCACCCCGTCGCCGCAACTTACTCCGGCGAGTTATCCCCACTATCCGCGTAAAATGGAAACAGGCGCATTTCCTTGCGAAACGCGCACCCGGACCGTACCCGTAGCCGCAAAAACATCCCGCTGAAGTCCCACGGAAAAGTATATATACAACCGAGTATATACTGATCTATAACCTCAACAGAATCAACGGAAATTTGTATACACATCGTCGTAACTTCAACTATATCAACGAATCTCCGTTTTCCGTATCCCCCTGGGTACCGGCGTCGGCTGAAGTCCACGGATCAGTTAAATACAACGGTGTATATACTGATCTATAACCTCAACAGAATCAATAGCCATTTGTATATACATCGCCGTAACTTCAACTATATCAACGAATCGCCGTTTTCTAGATACCCCCGGGGGTGCAGGGCCCCACGCCTCACCTGATTTAGCTAGCCCTTGCTGAGGCGGCGGGCGAAGTCGAGGAAGACCAGCGCGCAGGGGGAGTAGCCGCCGGGGTCGGGTTGGGTGAAGTCGCCGGTCAGCGGGTCCATCTGCTGGCGGAACTCGGTGTGGCGCATGATGGCGGAGCTCCATTGCTGCATCAGGTGGGTCAACTCGGCCTGCTTGCCGTAGTGGGGCATCCAGCGCGGGGCGCGCAGGGCGGTCAGGGCCTGGCTGGCCCCACCCCAACTATTGCGCGGGATGGGGCGGACGAAGGTGGGCTCGTTGAGGGCGGAGGATGGGAACGGGTAGGGCGCCCAGAAGGCGTCGGGGTTGTGGACCTGCTTGGTCCAGACGGCCTCAAAGACGTCGCGGTCGCGGTGTTGGTTGACGACGAACTCGCCGAGGACGCGGATGGTGACGACGGAGCGGACGCGGACGAAGTTGTTCCTGGCGTCGAGGTCGTAAAACGCGCCGTCTTCGGGCGAGTAGAGCTTGGTGAGGATGAGCTGGCGGATGTGCTCGGCGTCTTCGAGCCATCGGGATTGTTCACTGGACTTGCCGAGCAGGTGGGCCATGGCGGCGAGGGCGATGCGTCCGCCATAGACGGTAGCGGAGAGGTCGGGACAGAGGCGCGGCATGGTGGGAATGTCGGGGCATTTACGGGCGTCGGCGTCGGGACAGCGGTTGGGGATGCCGGCCCAACGGGGGCTGTTGTCCATGCCGGTATCGTAGGTGCAGAAACCCTCGCAGAGGCCGGTCTTGCGGGTGTTGCGATACTGGCGCAGCCACGCGTCCCAGCGGCTGCACGACTTGTAGGCAGTTTCGAGGAGTTCCTGGTCGCGGGTCATTTGAATCAGGTCCAACGCCGTTTTGGCGATGGGGACGACCATCTGGATCTGGCCGTAGCCGGCATCGGTGCCAACCTTGTCCGCGAGTTTGATGGATGCCGGGAGCTGGCCATCTTCCTTTTGCTGCGCAAAAAAGGCCATGTGGTTGGCGCGGGCGGTCTCGATCGGCGTGGGCGAGCCGGCCGGCGTCGCGACGTACTTCTGGAGGGTGCCGTAGACCTGGCCCTCTTGCGGCGCGCACTCCAGCCAGATACCCGCGTAGGTGCTGCCCTCCACCAGCACGGGATGGTCGTAGCGCGGCATGGAGCGGACGTTGCCCGCCAGGACCGCGAGCGCGGCGTCCCAGGTTGTGGCCCAGGCGGGGTCGGCGGTGGGGAAGTGAGGCCTGGGTGCGCCTGCCGCGGTCGGCGGTGGGTTCTGCTGCGCGTTGGCGATCAGCCTAATTCCGGCAAACGGCAAAGCGGTAGCGCCCGCGGCAAGCGCGGTTTTTTTCAGGAAATCCCGACGGAGCACGCTTTTCTTCATGCGCACCAGTGTAAGGCTTCCTGGATTGATAAGGGGTGCGGGGCACCGAAAGGCCGAGCTACCCCAATCGCCGGCGGGCACGGGATAGACTGGCAGGATGAAGCGTGCAAACCCCGGTGGCGATTCGGTGGAAACGGCGGCGGCGCCGCGACCTGCAGGGCCGGCCGGACGCGAGCTGGATACGGTCGACCTCCGGCGGCGCCTGATGGTGTGGTATCGCGCGCAGGCACGTACGCTGCCGTGGCGCGGCGCGACCGACCCGTACCATATCTGGGTCTCGGAGATCATGCTGCAGCAGACGCGCGTCGCCGCTGTCGTCGAGCACTACAACGAGTTCGTGCGCCGGTTTCCGACGCTGGTTTCCCTGGCGCTGGCGGCGGAGCCTGACGTACTGGCAGCCTGGTCCGGACTGGGCTACTACCGGCGCGCGCGGATGCTGCACAAAGCCGCGCAGTTCATCATGCTGGAGCGAGAAGGCCGCCTGCCCGCAACCTCGGCGGAGCTGCGCACGCTGCCCGGAATCGGCGAGTACACGGCGGCGGCCATCGCTAGCATCGCCTTTGGCGAGGCCGTGGCCGTGGTGGATGGCAACGTCGAACGTGTTATTCTCCGCCTCGCGGGCCGGCCCAACCAGGCGACCGCTTCCGACCGCGCGTTCATCCGCGCGCAGGCTCAAGCCCTCATGCCGCCCGCACTTCAGGCAACTTCCCAGCCCGATTCACAATTCGTCTCTGGGCCAGCCTCCAGGCCACGCGGCGCCGGCGTATGGGACGCCAGCGAGCGCATCGCTCTCGCCGCCAGCGCGCACCCGACCGCGCCTGCCGGGGGGGACGGCACCTATCCGCACCTGGTCACCAATCCCGCCGGAGACCACAACCAGGCCTTAATGGAGCTGGGCGCGACGATTTGCCTGCCGCGCGCCCCGCTCTGCCTCCAGTGCCCCGTGCATGCGCTTTGCCAAACCCGGGGCGAGCACGCGACGCCGGCGCGGGCACCGCAACGCAGCGTGCCCGCGGCTTATTTGCTGGACCTGCGCAAGCGCGGCCCGGCGACTGAGGTGCTGCTCTCCCTTCGCCCGGCCAAAGCCCCCGTCATGCCCGCAATGTTCGAACTCCCCGCGCTGCCGCTCGATGCAGTGGAGGGTCAGGAACCCGTGTTGCGCGTCCGCCACGCCATCACCAACACCAACTACTACGTGCAGGTGTTTTCTTCGCAGCGGCACGAACGCCCCCGGTCTGAAGCGCAGCCATTGCGGCGCGCGGTTCCCAGGGGCTCCGGCGAGCTGCACTGGGCCAACGTTGCGCGGCTTGCCGGCCTCCCGCTCACGGGGCTGACGCGCAAAATCCTGCGGCGTCTCCACGTGATGGAGAACCCTCGCATCAATCTGCTGGAACGATGATCTCGGCCAGCCCCCTTAAAATAAGGGGCGCCCGGCTCCTTGCATGTCAGCGTCTCCAGAGTTTCCTTCTGACCTGCAATTTGCCGGGCGCTCCAACCGCCTGCTGCTTATTGGATCACTAGGTGGTGAGCCAATCTCCGTTGCGCAGCAGATCGTGCAGGTCTGGCCCCGCTTGCTTTTCCTGGAGTGCCGCCTGCGCAGCTGCCAACCGCGCCGTCAGCAGACGGAACGGCGAGCAGGAGACGTAGTTCAACCCAATCTTGTGGCAGAACTTGACCGACTCTGGATCGCCGCCATGTTCGCCGCAAATGCCCACTTTCAGATCGGGCCGGGTCTTGCGTCCCTTGATCGTTGCCATCTCCACCAGCACTCCCACACCTTTCTGGTCCAGCGTGGCGAAGGGGTCCTCTTTGAAGATGTTGTTCTTGATGTAGGCCGGGAGGAACTTGTTGATGTCGTCCCGGGATATGCCGAACGTAGTCTGGGTCAGATCGTTGGTGCCGAAGCTGAAGAATTCGGCCTCTTCGGCGATTTGGTCGGCGGTGATGGCTGCGCGCGGCAGTTCGATCATGGTGCCCACCATGTAGTTCACCGAGGTGCCCTTCTCTTTGAAGACCAGTTCGGCGATATGGCGGATGATCGCGGACTGGTTCCGCATCTCCTCGATGCAGGTGATCAGCGGCACCATGATTTCGAGGTGTGGATCTCCGCCCTTGTTCTTCACGGCGACCGCGGCCTCGAAGATGGCGCGTGCCTGCATCTCGGTGATCTCCGGGAAGGCGATGCCGAGGCGGCAGCCGCGCAGGCCGAGCATTGGGTTGGTCTCGTGCAGCTCCTGGACCCGCGCCAGCAGCGGGCGCAGTTCCTTCAGCTTGGGCGAGTGGGGCTTCGTGTCTTCCAGGCGCGTGATCTCCACCAGCAGTTCTTCGCGCTGCGGGAGGAACTCATGCAGCGGCGGGTCGAGCAGGCGAATGGTGACCGGCAGCGATTCCATCGCCTTGAACAGGCCGACGAAGTCGGCTCGCTGCATGGGCAGCAGCTTCTTCAGTGCATCGCGGCGGTCCTTCTCGTTGTCCGAAAGGATCATCGCGCGCACGTGCTCGATGCGGTCTTCGGCAAAGAACATGTGTTCGGTGCGGCACAGGCCGATGCCTTCGGCGCCGAACGCTCGCGCCTGCCTGGCGTCGCGGGGAATATCGGCGTTGGCGCGGATCTTCAGTTTGCGCAACGGGTCGACCCAGCTCATGAACTTCACCAGGTCTTGGTCGTCGGGTTGTACTGGCAGGGTCTTCAATCTGCCCAGAATCACGCGGCCGGTGGTGCCGTCCAGCGAGAGCCAGTCGCCCTGGCGCAGAGTGTGGCCCATGACGCGCAGTTCCTTGCGGGCCTCGTCCACCGTGCAATCGCCGGCTCCGGCCACGCAGCACTTGCCCATGCCGCGAGTGACAACCGCTGCGTGCGAGGTCATGCCGCCGCGCGAGGTCAGGATACCGGAGGCGACCTCCATGCCCGCGATATCTTCCGGCGTGGTTTCGCCGCGGACCAGGATCACGTCCTTGTAGACGCCATCGCGATGGAACTTCACCGCGTCCTCGGCGCTGAATACGATCTGGCCTACAGCCGCGCCGGGCGAGGCCGGCAGGCCGATGGCGAGCACTTCAATCTTCTCGTCCTTTTCCACCAGGCGCGGAACCAGGAAGTCGTAAAGCTGGTTAGGCTCCACGCGCATAACCGCTTCTTCCTGGGTGATGAGGCCTTCGCTGACCATGTCGATGGCGATGCGTACCGCCGCCAGGCCGGTGCGCTTGCCATTGCGGGTCTGCAGCATATAGAGCTTGCCATCCTGAATGGTGAACTCGAAGTCCTGGAGGTCGCGATAGTGCTTCTCCAGCTTCCATGTGATGGTGCGCAGTTGCTGGTACGCCTTCGGCATGGAACGCTCCAGCTCGCTGATGTGCAGCGGAGTGCGGATGCCGGAAACCACGTCTTCGCCCTGCGCGTTCATCAGGTACTCGCCGAAGAACACCTTCTCGCCAGTGGCCGGATTGCGCGTGAAGCCGACGCCCGTGCCTGAGCTCTCGCCCATGTTGCCAAAGACCATGCACTGTACGTTGACTGCTGTGCCCAGCCAGTCGTCGATCTTGTTGATCCGGCGATAGGTCTTGGCGCGATCGCCGTTCCAGCTCCGGAACACCGCGTCCCGGGTCATTACCAGTTGCTCCAGCGGGTCCTGCGGGAAATCCTTGCCCGTCTCCTTCTTGATCAGCTTCTTATACTCGGCGACGATCTCCTTCAGCGCCTCGGCCTTCAGGTCGTAGTCGAATTTGACGTGCTCACGATGCTTGACGCCGTCGAAGATGTGCTCAAACTTCTTCTTATTGATGTTCAGGACGACGCTGCCGAACATCTGGATCAGGCGGCGATACGAGTCGTAGGCAAAACGCGGGTCGCTGCTGCGCCGGGAAAGCCCTTCGACGGAGCGATCGTTCAGACCGAGATTCAGAATGGTGTCCATCATGCCGGGCATGGAGAACTTTGCACCGGAACGGACCGAGACCAGCAAGGGGTTTTCCGCCGCGCCGAGCTTCTGTCCCTGCAGTTCCTCCAGGCGCGCGAGCGCCGCGTGCATCTCAATGTCGATCTCCGGACTGAATGTGCCGAGCATGTACTCGCGGCAAGCCTCGGTCTGGATGGTGAATCCAGGAGGCACCGGCAATCCGGCATTCGTCATCTCGGCCAGGCCGGCGCCTTTTCCGCCCAGCACGTCCTTCATGCGGCCGTTGCCTTCGGCATGACCGCTGCCGAAGAAATACACGTACTTGGTTGGGGTGAAGGTTGAACCTTGATTCTTATCTTGCGCTTTGTGCGCCACGCGCTGCGTCATCAGACCACTCCTCCGTAGGAAAGCAATCCGCGGAGGCGAATCCATGTCAGGGTGGCTGTACGCTCTCAGTCCATCAAGTCAGCAACTTGACTTCAACAGGCTGAGGACGTGCGGGTCACCGATACCACGGAATGCGCCTCGCGACAATTCCTAATCGACTCTACAATCGGCGTCGGAGGCCTATGGTTGTCTGTGTTGCTCGTCACAGACGACCTTGCTGGTGCGGTAGGAGAATTCCCGGCAGCACGGAATATTCCATCGACTAAGGTGGGAAGCGGCGCTGAGGGTTGAATGGGGCACACAACGGCGTCGCGAAATGCGCGTTAGAACCCTTCGCTGAAGGATGTTCTGACCCGCCGGAGCAAGGGCTAATCCTCAACCGCGAGCCCGCTATTTCAGGTCAAGGAATTGCTGCAGGTTATCGGCGGCGCTGGCAATCGATCTGGCCAGGCTCAACTTCGCCACGTTGTGCGCAAAGATGCTGTTGATCTGGTCGAGTTCTGCGGACGTCAGAGACTCCTGCGCCTGCACCACTTCTACGTTGTCGGTCACGCCCGCGTCGAAGCGTTGCCGCGTCAGGTCCAGCGTCTCCTTGGTCACCTGCAGGTTTCGCTGCGCCAACTTCACCTGATTGGCCGCCGCCTGCAGATCGAGGTAGGCATTGCGCACATCGCTCTCTGCCTGGCCCTTCAGGTCTTCGAGTTCGGCCTGCCGCTGCGCGAGCACAGCCTCTGCTTGATGGATGTCTCCTTCGGTGCGGCCTCCCTGCCAGATGGGAATATTCAGCGTGGCTGCGGCGCTGAACGTTGCGCTGGCCTGGGCCGGGTTGGTTCCGATGGCACCGTAGTTGCCGTTCACCGTGAGCGAAGGCATCCGCTCATCGCGGGCCGCAGTCAACGCGTGCTCGGCCGCGCGCACCTGCGCCTCCGCCGCCTTGATATCCGAGCGCCGTTCGAGTGCCTGATGAATCGCAGTGTCCAGATCAAGCTGAGGCGCGGCGGCGAACGGTACGTCGTCCGTCAGGTCATACTCCGCACCGGTCGGCAGCCCGGTCATGCGCGCTAGCGCGATCCTTTCCTTGGCCAACTCGGTTTCTAGCGAGATGACGCGCTGCTGTTGCGTAAGCTCTTCGACTTCGCTGCGATCGACGTCGATCTGCGGCGCGAGCCCCACCTGCCGCTCCTCGAGTGTCTGCTGGTAGAGAGCGGTTGCGGTGTCCAGTTGCGCGTGCGCGGACTTGACCCTCTCCGTCGTTGCGAGAATCTGCAGATACGAGCCGCACACCGCCAGCACAACCGCTTCGCGCGCATCCTGCGCGGAGAATTGAGCAGCTCGATAGAGCTCGTTGGACGAACGGTAGTTGTTGATCGCGGTCAGGTCGACGACCGACTGCGAGACACTGCCGCGCAGATCGATGTTGTTGTACGGACCGACGATAGTGGGAAAGCTGAAGCCGGGAATGGGAATGTGAATCTTCACTCCTTCCGCGGCAAGATTCACCTGGTTCAGGGTCTCGGCAAGATAGCCGCTGACGTTGGGGAGCAGCGCGCTTCGCGCAATCTGTGTTTGTCCCTGCGCCTGGCGAACCGCACGGTTCTGGCCCGCCGCGCCGAGGTTGTAACTGAGCCCCCGCTGGATTGCGTCGCGCAACGAGAGTTTGCCCGAGAACGGCAGATTGGCTGTGCTCGAAGAGCTTCCCCCGTACGGCCCCTGGACCTGCACGGAAGGGTTAATCGTCGTCACGCTGTTGGTCGTCCCGGCGATCGGCGCTTCCACCGCAGTCACTGAGCCGTTCTGTCCGCCGCGCCCCGAGAGCGGCAGCGGGGTCGCCAGCGTGTGCTGCGACTGGCCCGACTGGGATGGAGCCTGGGCGGCGGCGCAGGTCCCCAGGCAAACGATGAGTGCGGCGCCGGCAACGGAAAGAATTGGGGAGACTTTAGGCTCTAAGCGATTCATAGCAGAGTTCCTTTATGCCTAACTAAGTTGTTTGCGGAATCGCCAAATGCTGAGCGAAACCAACACCAGCGTGAACAGCAGCAAGGCCAGGAAGTTCGGCCAGACGTCGAGGAATCCGCTTCCCTTCAGCGTGCTTCCGCGGACGATGGTTGCGAAGTGGTGGACCGGGTTCAGCACCGTCAGCGGTTGCAGCCACTTCGGCATCGCCTCGACGGGATTGAGCGCTCCGGACAGGGAAGACAGCGGCGGATTGATGAAGAAGCTGGTCAGTTGCGCCTGTTGTGCCGATTTGCTGAACGTCGCGATGACCGTGCCGATGCTGATGCCGGAGAGAATGCAGAGGGAGCCCGCGCCAAGCAAGAGCAGGACGCTGCCATGGAACGGAACCCCGAACACAAACCGGACCACGCAGATGGCCGCCAGCATCATCAGCGTCAGCAGGAAAAACAGCGGCGCAATCTTGGCGATGATGATTTCGGTCGTGCTTGCGGGCGACATCAGCAGCTGCTCGATGGTTCCCGCCTCGCGCTCGCGGACCATCGCAGCGGATGCGACCAGCGAGCTGTTCAGAATCAGCAGCAGGCCGAGCACGCCGGTCACAATGAACCACGAATCGACCAGGCCAGGGTTGAAGAGGAAATCCGGCTGCAACTGCACCTGGCCACGGCGCGCCGGCACCTCTGCGGCATCCGGCTGGACCTTGACGCGGACTCCCTGGCTCTCAAGGCCGGCGTTATAGCTCTGGATCACGCCCTCGGCGTAGGCCCGGCTGATGGTGGCCGTATTGGCGTTGGTTGCGTTCAGCAGGAATTGCACGGTGGTAGGGCGCTTCCGCGCCAGGTCGCGCGCGTAGTCATATGGGATCACTGCGCCGGCGTCGGCGTCGCCTCGGCTCACCGCGTCGCCAAGCTGGTCCACGGAGGAGTAGTAGCCTGCAAGCTGGAAGCTCTTGCTCTCGGTAAGCGTCGAGATCAGCTCGCGGCTTTCCGGCGACCGGCTGTCGTCAACGACCGCGAGCCGCACATTGGATACCGCCGCGCTCAGCGCAAACCCGAAGAGCGTGAGCTGTAGCACTGGGGGCAGAATCAGCGAGAGCTGCAGCCGCCGGTCCCGGCTGATCTGGTTGAACTCCTTCTTGATCAGGGCGCGAATGCGGTAGCTGAACAGGCGTTGGAAAAGGTCTCTCATGGCTTAGGCCTTCACCTGCATCTTTCTCATCCCGCGCCACGCCAGCGAGTAGAAGACGCAGCCAATTGCGCCGATGAACAGCACCTTGTACCACGTCGCCGGCCAGCCCCCACCCTGCAGGAACGCGTCGCGCACAATCTCGATGTAGTAGCGGCCCCACACGAAGTTCGAAATCCAGCGGAGCGCCGCGGGAATGTTCTCGACCGGAAAGATCAGGCCGGAGAGCAGGAACACCAGCAGGAACCCGCCCAGCGCCACCGCCTGCAGCGCCGCCGCCTGGTTGGGGATGTTCACCCCGACCATGGTGCCGAACGACGCCACGCAGAAGGCGTACAGCACCGTCGCGACTAGCATCGGCGTTGGATCGCCCGCGAAGCTCTGACCGAAGTACGTGAACAGCAGCGACGCCATCACCAGCGCCTCCGCAATGGCAACGGCCATGAAGGCAATGATCTTTCCCAGCAGGAACTCATGCGCCGAAATGCTTGACACATATACCTGCAGAATCGTCTTCTGCTCGCCTTCCTTTGCCATCGCTAGCCCCGCCAGCAGGGTGGGGAACATGGAGATGGCCAGCACGAAAACGCCGGGACTGTAGAACTTCTTCGAGGAGAGCCCGGGGTTGTACCACAGGCGAATCGCGGTCTCGACCGGCGCACCCTGGGCTCCGCTGGCCATCTGCTGGTTGTACGCGCTGGCGATCTGGCTGGCGTATCCGGAGACGAGTTTGGCCGTGTTCGCGTCGGACGCGTCCACCATAAGCTGGACCGGCGAATTCACTCCGCGCGCCAGGTCGCGCCCAAAGTGAGGGGGAATAATCAGCACGGCGCGTGCGGCGCCCGAGGCCAGCGCCTCCTCGGCGGTCTTGTTCACTGGCCAGGCGACCACATGGAAGGTCAACGAGGCGCGGAAGGCATCGATGAAGTTGTTGGACGTCGAAGAGCCGTCGAAATCCTGCACGACGATGGGCAACTCGTTCACCGTAAGCGAGATCGCCGAGCTGATCAGCATGATCAGCACGACTGGCAGCACCAGCGCGAGAGCCAGCGTGCGCCAATCCCGGACAATCTGGGTGAGCTCTTTCCGCGCTTGCGCGAAGATTCTCCTCATAGCTGCTCTCCTCTATGTCTCAATGGACACCTTGTCTCGCAGCCGCGCCTTTTCCACGATCGAGATGAACACATCTTCGAGCGAGAAACGTTCTTCGCGGGCGCTGATTACGCGCAGGCCATTTTCCTGCAGTTGCTTCGTCGTCTGCTGAATTGCGCGGTCCGGCGCGTCCTCCGTGATCAGGTGGAGACGCTCGCCGAACAGCGAAACCCGCCAGCTCTCCGTGCCGGCCTTCAGCAGGTCCACCGCGCGCTGGGGTTGATCGACCAGGAACTGAATCAAATGCCCTGACTGCTGGCTCTTTATTCCGCTGGGCGTACCTTCGGCCACAAGCTCGCCCGCCACCATCATTCCCAGGCGGTTGCACTGTTCGGCTTCCTCCAGGTAGTGCGTGGTCACCAGAATCGCGGCGCCGGTGTCGGCCAGGCGGTTGATCATCGTCCAGAATGCGCGCCGGGCCAGCGGGTCGACTCCGGAGGTGGGCTCGTCGAGGAAGAGAATGTCGGGTTCGTGCATGATCGCCGCGCCAAAGGCCACACGTTGCTTCCAGCCGCCAGGCAGGCTGCCGGTGATCTGGTCCTGTCTTCCCTCCAGCCCCGAAAAGGACAGCACCCAGCGGATCTTTTCCTCGCGCTCCTGCTGCGGCACGCCGTACACGCCCGCAAAGAAATCCAGGTTCTGGCGAATCGTCAGGTCGTCGTATAACGAGAACTTCTGCGACATGTATCCAATTCGCTCACGCACCGACTCCGACCTCAGGTTGCCCCCCGTGCCGGCCAGTTCCATCGTGCCGCTGGTCGGGTCCAGCAAGCCGCAGAGCATCCGGATCGTTGTCGTCTTGCCCGCGCCGTTGGCTCCCAGCAGTCCGTACACCTCGCCGTTGCGAATCTGCAGGCTCAGATTCTTTACCGCGGTGAAATCGCCAAATTGCTTGATCAGTTTTGTCGCGCCCACGGCGACCTGCCCGCGCAGGCCTCTATGGTCGTGCGTGGTTGGAAATTCGAGGGTGTTAGTCCTTTGCCCTAAAGCACGCAGCTTCGCAACAAAGACGTTTTCGAGCGTTGGATCGTCGACGCGCATCTCGTCGAGCGCGATTCTCGCATCTTCCAGTCCTTTGCGGACCGCCGGCTGCACCTCTTCGGGGTCGTGCGCCAGCAGATCGAGCCGGTCGCCGAACCTTTGCACGTCCAGAATGTCAACCTGCGATCCGGTTAGGTGGCGGAGAATCGTCTCTGTCTTGCGCAAGTCCGCGGTGCGCAGCTCAATTCGCTTCGCACCCAGGCTCGCGCAAAGCTCTTTCGGTGTGCCAAGCTCAAGGAACCGGCCCTGATGCATGAATGCGATGCGATGGCACCGTTCCGCCTCGTCCAGATACGGCGTCGCCACCAGGATGGTCAGGCCATCCGCCGACAGATGAGCCAGCACGTCCCAGAACTCCCGGCGCGAAACCGGATCGACGCCGGTCGTTGGCTCATCCAGCAGCAAGACCCGCGGCTGCGGCACCAGCGCGCAAATTAGCGATAACTTCTGCCTCATGCCGCCGCTCAACTTCCCGGCCAGCCGGTCCCCGAACCGGTCCATATCGAACATGCGCAGATAGCGGTTGCCGCGGTCCACAATCTCCTGTGGTGGAATCCGGCGCAGGTCGCCGCAATAGCGGATGTTTTCCTTCACCGTCAGGTCGGGATACAAGCTGAACGTCTGCGTCAGATATCCGGTCTGCGACCGCATTTCGCGCGCCGGGCGCCCAAAGATGTTGGCATCGCCAGACGTCGCTTCCATCACCCCGGCGAGAATCTGAAACGTCGAAGTCTTGCCCGCTCCATCCGGCCCAATCAGGCCGAAGATTTCGCGCTCGCGGACCTCAAAGTCGATCCCACGGACCGCTTCGAGCGTGCCATATCGCTTGGTCAGGTCGCGAACCTCGATGGCCCACGGCGCCGCGGCGCTCTGCGGGGCGTCGTGCTCGATCTCCCGGCTTGGGTTCGCGCTAATCACTAGTGACTGACCTTCGGCCACGTGTTGCCTTTTACCAGCACATCGCCGTCGGCGGGCATGCCCGGCTTGGCAGACCCAAAACCTGCCTTCAACTGCAGTTTGATCCCCACCACCTGCTTGATGCGGTCGTCCTGGAAGTAGGTGTTCTCCGGCGTGAAAGTCGCCTCCGGGTCGATTCTGGAGACGTACGCGTCGATCGGCGTTTGCGGGGCCGAGTCGATATACACGTGTGCAGCCTGCCCCACCTTCACTTCGCCGATTTGGCCCTCGGGGACAAATCCGCGCAGATACACCTTGGTCAAATCGAGCAGTGTGATGATGGCGGTGCCCGCCGTCATCATCTCGCCCGGCTCGGCGGCACGCGTCACCACGGTTCCGGCGAACGGCGCCCGGATCGTCAGGTCATTGCGGTCATCCTGCGCTTCAGCCAGTTGCGCCTGGGCCTGTTGCGTCTGGGCGGCCGCGCTGGCGACTTCAGCCTGCTGTTGCGCGATCTGGTTGCGCATCATCGCAACCTGCGACTCGTGAATATCCGGATTGGACAAGGTCCCCTGCGCCGTTGTTAGGGCATCCTGGGCCGCATCTACGCGGCGCTTCGCAGCCGCCACTGCTGCAGCCTGCTGATCGGCTGTGGATGCCGCCTGCAAGCCCTGTCGCTCCGATACCGCACCCGACTTCGCCAGCCGTGTATACGCGTCCTTGTCGAATGCGGCAATCGAATACGATGCCTGCTGCTGGGTGAGGTCAGACTGAGCCGCGGCCACTTCAGCCTCGGCCTGCGTCACGCGTCCCCGCGTGTCGAGTTTGGATTGGCCCACCTGCAGACGGTTCTGCATCAATTGCTGCTGCAGCACCGCAATCTGCTCGCGCGCGGCTGCACCCTTGGCTTCGGCAGCCGACAGCGCGGCCCGGGCCTGGTCCTCGCGTGCTCGTATCTGCGCATCGTCCAAAACCGCGATCACATCGCCGGCGTTGACCATATCGCCTTCGCGCACGCGCACCTCCAGGATGCGCCCTGTGGTCTTGGAGGCAATCGCGGAGTCGTCGCCCTCGATCCGGCCGCTGACGGCGACGATGCTGGCCGGCAAAGCAGGCGTGACGAAGAAGACCCGCCAGATGATGATGCCCACAATCACCAGGGCTGCGACTGCCGCGATCCGGATGATGCGCCGTCGCCGTCCCGCGGCAGACCTGGCGGCTTCAGTTGCGTCCGGAGTTGGGTTGCCGGCGGCGTCGGGCTGTGTCTTTGGCTCGGCCGGTTGCGGCGGGTTCAGTGGGGTGGATGTGCTCATTTGCTTAGCCTCAGTTTCGGTGCTGGTGTGGGTCTGTCTGGGTTCGCCGCGGAGTTGCCGGAGCGAAAATTCTGTATGTAGGCAAGAGAAAAGTCCGCGATGTGGTCGGCGATCCGTTCCACCTGTTCCGGCGTCATCTTCAGCTCCGGCCACACGCCCGTCAGCAGCGGAAGCGAGAAGACATAGACCAGGATCTGCCCCATCACGCTGATTGCGCACAGCCGCGTCTTGTCATCGTTCGCGGGCAGGCCGATCATTCCTCCGATCAACCCCAGCATGCGCTCGAACAGCGGGCGGCCAACTTTGTTAATCAGTTGTCGCAGCGCCGCCGTAGGTTGTGCCAGCTCGTGGACCAGGATGCGGAAATACCAATCCGGCCGGTCTCGCCTGCAGATGCCGCGCAGTCGCACCCGAATCACCGACCGCAGGATGGCCTCCGGCGGCGCCAACTGGTCAAGGGCGTTCTGCATCGCCTCAAGTTCGGCCATGCGCATCGATTGACGCACGACCTCGGTATAGAGCCCCAACTTATCGCCGAAATGATAGTTCACTGCCGCGATGTTGGCTCCGGCAGCCACGCAAATCTCGCGAATCGTGGCCGCACGATAACCGCGTTCGGCGAAGATTCGTCCCGCCACGTCGAGCAGCTTCTCGCGTGTGGGGTCCGAGGTCGCCGGACGCCGGCTGCGCTGCGCTGCTTTCGTCCCGGATTGAATTCGCCTGGCGCACATATTCAAACAGTAGTATGAAACATATGTTTGAATTAGGCAAACGGGACCCCTCTGCAATTCAGGTAAGCCGGCAAAATGACAAGATCGCGCCGGCGCAATAGTATTTCGAACGAGGCACCTTCCCCATGACCCGCAGCAACGAACCCTGGATCACGCGACGAGATGTGTTGGCACAGGCTGCGCTGGGCGCAGTGGCGGCGTCGGTGTCGCCGTATCTCAGCCGGGCCCAGGGACTGCTCCCCCAGGCGAACCCCGTGCCGAGGAGCCGCGACAGCTTCGACTTTGGCTGGAAGTTTCTTCAAAGCGATGCTCCCGGCGCTCAAATGCCGAACTTCGCCGACGCAACCTGGCGCGACGTCGATCTCCCCCATGACTGGAGCATCGAGGGGCCGGTTGCCGAGAATGCGCCCAGCAGCGGGAATGGCGCGTATTTGCCCACCGGCATGGGCTGGTATCGCAAGCGATTTCGCCTGCCCGCCGCCGATCGTAACCGGGTCGTTCTGCTGGAGTTCGACGGCGTCTATCAAAACAGCGAAGTCTGGATCAACGGCCAGTACCTCGGCCTGCGCCCGTACGGCTTTGTCCCGTTCGCGTATGAGCTCACCCCGTACCTCAAGTTCGATGCCGAGAATGTCGTCGCGGTGAAGGTCGACAACTCGCGCCAGACCAACTGCCGCTGGTATTCCGGTTCGGGCATCTACCGGCACACCTGGCTATCCATCACCAATCCGGTGCGCGTCGCTCACTGGGGGACCTTTGTTACCTGTCCGCACGTGTCGAAAACATCGGCAATCGTCGAGGTGAAGACGCGCATTGCCAACGACCGCAAGGCTGCCTCGCAATGCACGCTGACCACGGAACTCGTCGACAAAGACGGCAAAGCGGTCGCAACCATGGAAACCTCGCAGACCGTAGCGGCGCAGGGCGAATACGAATTCGTGCAGCAGTTATCAGTCGACAAGCCTAGCCTCTGGTCGCCCGCGAATCCATATCTCTACACCGCCCGCAGCACTGTGCACGACACGGGCCAGGTCGTCGATGTCTACGAAACTCCTGTAGGCATTCGCGAGGCGATCTTCGATGCAAAACGCGGCTTCCTGCTCAACGGCGAGCGCATCAAGTTGAATGGAGCTTGTATCCATCAGGAGGCGGGCTGCGTCGGCTCGGCTGTGCCCGAGGCCATGTGGGAACGCCGCCTCACCCTTCTTCACGAGATGGGCTGCAACGCCATCCGTACCAGCCACAATCCGTACGCAGCCGAGTTCCTCGACCTCTGCGACCGCATGGGCTTCCTGGTGATGAACGAGGCCTTCGACGAGTGGAAGTCGCCCAAAGGGCAGATGCGCAACGGCTACCACCTCTACTTCGACGAGTGGTACGAGCGCGACCTGATGAACTTCATCCATCGCGATCGCAATCACCCATCGGTGGTGCTGTGGAGCGCGGGCAACGAGGTTCCCGACCAGAATGACCCGGAAGGCCCGGACACGCTGCGCAAGTTGTTGCGCGTCTTCCACACCGAAGACCCGACCCGCCCGGTAACGGTTGCCTGTGACCACATTGCGTCCGAGCCGACCGCGGTCCGGCCGGAGTTTCTCGCGCAGCTCGATGTCGTCGGCTACAACTACGTAGACCGCTGGCGCCAGCGCGCGCAGCTCTACTACAGCATCGACCACGATGCCTTCCCGCAGCGCCCCGTTATCGGGACCGAAAGCAGCGGCATGGGCGGCGTTCGCGGCGAATACCGCGGCTTGTTGCCCGCACCCCCGCTCCCCGCCCCCGCCGCCGGAGCGCCAACTCCCCCGCGACCCATGATGGGCGGAGCCGGTCGCGGCATCGACACCGAGCAGCTATGGAAGTTTGTCGGTGCATACGACTACGTCTCCGGCGACTTCATGTGGACCGGCATCGACTACCTCGGCGAAGCTAGGTGGCCCGCCAAAGTGGCGTCCTCCGGCGCCATCGACACCTGCGGCTTCCCCAAGGACGGCTTCTACTTCTACCAAAGCCAGTGGACCGCCAGACCAATGGTCCACCTTTTCCCACACTGGAACTGGAAGGGCAGGGAAGGCCAGTTCATCCCGGTCACCTGCTACACCAACTGCGACACCGTCGAGCTCTTCATCAATGGCCGTTCGGTCGGCGTGCGCGGCTACGAGTTTCCCCGTTACGGGATGCAGGACCGTTACGGAAACATTGCGCCCCGCGACCGAGGGTTGCGGACCACGGCCGATCTGCACCTCTCCTGGGATGTGCCCTACGAGCCGGGAACGCTCAAAGCCGTGGGCACCAGGGACGGTGTCGCCGTCGTCACCGTGGAAGTTTCCACCACCGGAGAACCCGCCACCATCCGTCTGTCGGCAGACCGTACTGAGATAACCGCCGACCGTCGCGATGTTGCGCACCTTATGGTGGAGGTTCTCGACCAGCAAGGGCGCGTGGTCCCCATGGCGGAGAACGAGGTCACGTTCGACGTGCAAGGCGAGGGGAAACTCATCGGCGTAGACAATGGCAACCCGCAAAGTCGCGACAGCTACAAGGTGAATCACTGCAAGGCGTTCAATGGGCTCTGCCTCGCGGTTGTGCAATCGGCGGCGAAGTCCGGCAGCATCCGCATCGCCGCGTCCGCGCCTTCGCTGCAACCCGCCGCCATCACGATCGCCACCAGTTAAGCCGCCGAAATGTTGTTGCCTTTCGGGTTAGAGTGGGCTCTATTAGCGGACGTCAGAGGACGCCGAAGAGATCGTTTTGCTTAAGGGCCGGCTGGTAGCCCAAGACTTTAGTCCTGGGTCTCCGTGCCGCCAAACGTCCCAAAATGGACGGGGCTTTAGCCCCTGAGGTCACCGTTTCGCGCGCCGATAGGTGCCGCAGGTCATTTGTGGAAGTGGAACGCGACGCCGATGGTGATCACGCTCGGGTGCAGGTCTGCGATGGGGAATCCCATCCACGTCTGGTATTCGTAGTCGCCGCGCACATTGATGGAGCGCCTGACCGGGATATCGATCCCACCGCCAAACGTGTACATGTTGTAGGCCACATTGGCGATGCTGTTGGGGAAGTTATAGACGCCGCGCCCGTACAGGACCTTGGCGTAGGGGATAAAGGGGCCGCGGGCCAGGAAGATGCGCGGGCCGATTTCATAGGTCGTTTCGTGGACCGTCGAGTCCTCTGTCGACTGGCTATGGCGAAAGTCGAATTCGCCTCCCCAATGGTCTCTCTTGTCGAACGTGGTGTAGAACGCCTCGCCGAGCAGATGATTTGGGGTGAAGTTGTAGTCGGATCTGGCGAAGACGAAGCCGCCGCCAAGCTGCAGGTCGCCCACGCGAGTTGCTGTCGGCATCGATTGCGCCCGGGCCGGCAGCGGAGCGCAGAAACCCGCCGCGATCGCCACCATCGCGATCCCCATTCTGCACCGGTGCAGCCTCGCTGTGGGCTTCGGTTCACTCCCGTATCGATTGCGGCGATGAGGGAGGGTTCCTCCCCGAGGCAACCAGTCGTTCATCCCTCTCTCCTGTATGGCATAGACGATCCGTGCTTTACGGCGATTACCGGGCTGCGCCAGAGTACCACCGGAGACGGCATGATTGCGCCCGGATGCGATTTCGGGACGAAAATCACGCCGCAGGCGTATCCTGCGAAAGCAGCAGCAAACGTCGGACGTCCCCGCCTGCGCGAAAAATGGTGCGGCCGATATCGGTTGCTGCATAAACTCTTGCGCATGGTAACAGGTCTCATATATCACTTAGCTGGTACTCTATGCGTTCTCGCTCTGCTCCGCTGATCGTCCCCGTTCTCGCTCTGCTCGGGTTCGGCGCCAACGCCGCGGCCCAGACGTGTATAGGATCGGCTTGCCAGGTGACGTGTCCGGGAAATACGACCACCTCGGTCAGTGGCGTTGTCTATGCGCCCAACGGCACGGACCCTCTGCCGAACGTCACCGTCTACATCCCCACTACCGCGGTAGCTCCGTTCACCCCCGGGGTCAGTTGCCCGGTGGTCGGCGCGCCGCCCTCGGGCAACCCACTGGTGGGTACTGAGACGGATGTGAACGGCAACTTTACGCTGATCGATGTGCCCGTCGGGGCCAACATCCCGCTGGTCATCCAGTCCGGCCGGTGGCGCCGCCAGTTGACCATCCCCAGCACAACTGCCTGCGTAAATACCGCATTGCCGGCCTCCTTCGCCGCGATGCCGCAGAACCAGAGCCAGGGCGACATCCCCAAAATTGCCATCGCCACCGGTTCGGTCGATCAGGTGGAGTGTGTGCTGCGCAAAGTGGGCATTAACGATTCCGAGTTCACCGATCCCACCGGCACCGGCCGAATCAACTTCTACACAGGAAGCGCCAGTTCGGGCTCGTCCATCGATTCCCTAACTCCCACCCAGGCGACGCTGATGGAGAACGCCTCCATCCTCAACTCTTACGATGTCTTGATGCTCCCCTGCCAGGGCACTCCGAATGGGAACTATGTGTCGGGTGCTCTGGGCCAGCAGGAGCTCGCCAACTTCATTAACTTCGCGAACCTCGGCGGCCGTGTCTATGCCAGCCACTACAGCTACATGTGGATGTACCTGAACGGGGCCTTCAACGGCGTGGCCAAATGGGACCCGGGCATTGCCTCGCTCACCTCCGGCACGGCAACGGTGGACACCAGCTTCACCGGTGGACAAACCCTCCAGACCTGGTTGCAGAACCTCGGTGTCACCACCACCCCGGGCCAGATGGCCCTCGACACGCTCAGGGTGGACACCACCGGCGTGGTCCCTCCCACCCAGTCGTGGCTGGCGCTGAATGATACCCAGTACGGCAACCCGGTCATGCAATTCGTCTTCGACACACCGCTCGCGGCCCCCGGCTCGGGCGTGAATCAGTGCGGTCGCGTTCTCTTCAACGAATACCACGTGGAGGGTGGCGGCAGCGTGCCCAGCGAGTACTTTCCCGTCGAGTGCGCCGGCAGTACCGCCATGACGCCCCAGGAGAAGCTGCTCGAGTACATGCTCTTCGAGTTGACCGACGAAGGCGGCCAGCCCACGCTCGCGCCCACCACACAGGACTTCGGGTCGGAGGCGATCGGCTTCGCCAGTCCGGTCGAGACTTTTACCTGGACCAATAACTCCAGCTTCGCCTCCCAGGTGTCCGCTGCGCTTACCACCGGCGATTTCAACGTGGTGTCCAACAACTGCGGCTCGGTCGCCGGAGGAGCGAGCTGCCAGATCGGCGTTACCTTCACGCCGACCGCACTGGGCGCCCGCACCGGCACGCTCACCATGGTCTCCTCAGGCAACACGCTCACCGCCGCGCTGACCGGCACTGGCTCGCCCGGCTACTCCTTCTCGGCCGCATCGCTTGCCTTTGGCAGCCTCGACGTAGGCGCCTCTGCTTCGCAGACGCTCACCCTCACGAGCCTCGCTTCCGGTCCGCTCCCGATTCCGGCCTTCGTCACCACTGGCCAGTACTCCGTCAGCACCGCGGCCTGCGGCAGCACCATCGCTGCAGGCTCCACCTGCCCCGTCAAGGTGACCTTCCTGCCCACGTCCACCGGGCCCCAACCCGGCACGGTCGGCGTCAACTCCACCAGCCTGCTCTACCAGGGCCTCAGCGCAAACTTCACCGGCAACGGCATCGACTTCACTCTCACCCTCAGCCCCACCTCGGGGAACGTGGTTGCCGGCGACGGCACCAGCACCACCGCAACCCTCTCCCCGCTGGCTGGCTTCGCCGCGCCCGTCTCGCTCACATGCACGGTCGCCGGTGCGGCCGCGTCCGCGTGCGGCTTGGCCACTAGCTCCGTAACCCCGGCGGCCATCACCACTGTCGTCGTCAGCCTCACCACAACCTCGCAATACACGGTCATCGGCTACGGCGGCGTTGGCGGCCCGCGCTACCTCTGGCTGGTCGCGGTCCTCAGCGGCTGGTTGCTGTGGCGAACGCGCCGCAAGTCCCGCATCGTCCTGCGTTCCGGGTTGATGATTGCCCTGCTGGCCGCCATCGGTCTGTCCTTAACCGGATGCTCGGGCAAGCTCCCGACCCAGAACCCCGCCTATACCGCACCCGGCAACTACACCATCACCATGTCGGCGACCGACGGCTTCCTCGTTCACTCCGCCACATACACCCTGAACGTGCGCGCGAACTAGCCCCTGACAGAACATCTCACCGGCTACAATGGAGTCAGAGCGCGCCATATCTGCCGGCGCAAACCGAGAGAACGGTGGCTCTGATTCCGAACTTCAGTCTACCTGGTGCAAGAGTGTAACCCCACTTACAGTCGGTTTGTGTTTTGTATCCGACGACGATCGCCTTAGAACTACTGACTATATTGATAGTCACACCAGATCCGATCAAACTCTCTTTGTAGGGTTGCCGCAGCACCAAGTAATTTCTATAACCTCTCCTCAAGAACCGAAATGGTCAAGACTCAAAACAAGAAGGTCGTAATCACGGGGGCCGCAGGGCTCGTAGGGCAAAACCTGGTTCCGCGCCTGGCGGCCAGGGGATTCACCGAAATCATCGGCATAGACAAGCATCCCAGGAATGTGGTGGTCTTCAGACAATACCACCCGGAGATCAGGGTGATCGAAAGTGATTTAGCCTCGTTTACCGGCGACGGAGATCCTCTGGAAGACGACTTGCGCAACTGCGATGCGCTGGTCATCGCTCACGCGCAGATTGGCGGGCTCGATAAGAGTGAGTTTGTGCGCAATAACGTCACCGCGACAGAAAGAGTTGTCGAAGCCGCGGTCCGAGCCAAGGTGCCTTATATCGTTAGCATCTCCTCCTCGGTCGTTAACTCGATGGCTATAGACAACTACACCGAGACGAAGAAGGCTCAGGAGGCACTTATCGCCAGTTGCGGGATCAAGCAGGTCGTCCTCCGCCCTACGCTGATGTTTGGCTGGTTCGACCGTAAACATATCGGCTGGCTCGCACGCTTTATGCAGCGTACGCCGATCTTTCCCGTTCCCGGGTCCGGTAGATTCCTTCGTCAGCCTCTCTTCGCTGCCGATTTCTGCGACATCATTGTGTCCTCGATCCTCACCGAAAAGACCGGAGCCTACAATATCACCGGACAGCAACGGATCGACTATATCGACCTCATCCGCGCGGTCAAGCAAGCCACGGGAGCGCGCACCCGCATCCAGAGAATTCCCTACCGCCTATTCTGGGCGTTACTGCGGGTGAACGCACTATTCGATAGCGATCCAGCCTTTACCGTGGGGCAACTGAAGGCACTCGTAACACCTGATATCTTTGAAGTGATCGATTGGCCTGGAATCTTTGGCGTTGTTGCCACGCCGCTGCAGCAAGCGTTGGATACTACTTTCAGGGATCCCACCTACTCCGGTGTGACCCTGGATTTCTAGTCTTCTGGTCAAGCGCTTGCAGGTCGGTTGGCAGCAACCGTAGTGAGGTGCGTTATTAGTCATGTCGTGGTTATCGGATCAGGAGCCATGGGTCTTGCCGCCGCGTTTCACGCTGTCAAGGCAGGGCACACCGTCGAAGTTCTGGAAGCAGCTCCTGAACCCGGGGGTATGGCCGCACACTTCGATCTGGCGGGATTATCCATCGAACGCTTTTATCATTTCGTTTGTAAGAGCGATGCGGCGACGATGCAGCTGATGGACGAACTCGGCATCCGCGAACAATTGCGGTGGCGAACGACGTCCATGGGGATTTTTATCGGCGGGAAACTGCACGATTGGGGCACTCCTGTTGCGTTGCTGAAGTTGCGCGAGATTAGCCTCATCTCGCGATTGAGATATGGACTGTTTGCCTTCGTTGCTGTGCGTCGCAATCGATGGGATGCCATCGAGACGGAATCGGCTCGTTCCTGGATTACGCGGTGGTGTGGCACGGAGGTCTACGATCGGCTTTGGAGTCCCTTGTTCGCACTCAAGTTCTACCAATATGCCGACCGTATTTCCGCTGCCTGGATATGGACTCGGATTAGGCGACTTGGTAGATCGCGTAAATCGATCATGCAGGAGGAGCTAGGTTACATTGAGGGCGGAAGCCAGACTCTCGTCAACGCGCTATGCTCGGCCATTCTCCAGGGCGGCGGGCGAATTCATACGCGGCGGGCTGCCCAGAAAGTGCTGGTTCAAGACGGCAGGGTGACTGGCGTCTCAACTGCAAATGGAGTTGTGCCGGCCGATGAGGTCATATGTACAGTTCCAACCCCCCTGATTTCAGCAATGGTGCCGGATTTACCCGCGGATTGGAAGGCTCGATACGATTCAATCGCAAACACGGGCGTTTGCTGTCTCGTCTTCAAACTGAAGCGATCGATTAGTCGGCATTTCTGGGTCAACATAAGTGACCCTGACATCGCCGTTCCGGGGATTGTCGAATTCTCGAACCTTAGATCGGTGGGCAATGAGTCCGTAGTTTACGTGCCCTATTACATGCCGGCCGACAACGTCAAATTTACGTGGACGGACAAACAGCTCTTGGATGAGGCATTCGGCTACTTGCAAAGGTTGAAACCGGAACTCGCACGCGAAGACGTTATCGCCGCCCATGTGGCCCGCCTTCGCTATGCGCAACCGGTTTGCGAGCCCGGATTCGCAGCGAAAATACCTCCAATTCAGACTCCGGTCAAAGGACTTCAGATCGCCGACACCTGCTTTTACTATCCTGAAGATCGGGGAATATCGGAGAGCGTTCGCTTTGGCCGCGAGATGGCGCATCGTCTTCCTCGTCTGTCACGCTTGCCTTCGTGAAAGTGAAATGCAGGCTCTGGTCAGGCGACGGACTTGCCCCCGTGGAACGCGGAATGAGCCATGCAGAATGTCTTCTCGAACCACTCTCTTGGGCTCCATGGGTATCGCGCTGACCTTCAGTTCGCGCCCTCATTCAGAAACCCGGTTGACGCGAACTTCAAGGCAGCGCTTTTGGAAAAATGGTTGGGGGAGTGGAAGCTATCAGCCTGCCTGGTCCTTGGAGCCGCGTTGTGTTCTCCCTGAAACTTGCCCAGGATTCCACGGAGCCTTCTCAAAGGCCATGCGCACGATCTGCGCTCTCTTTCTGACGCCGAGTTTATTGAATAGCTCTTGCAGAACCGCCTTGACCGACCCTTCGGAGCATTGCAAGTGCCGGGCGATCTGCCGGTTCGTCCACCCTTCCGACACTCGCGTAAGCACTGCCTGCTGCTTTGCAGTGAACAATATGGAGCCACGCGATTCGTTCGCTGTCAGACGTTGCTGCGCGTCCACAAACTGGCTGTAGGGCCAATGCTGCTCACTCGGTCGACCCGGCGAGTCCCCTTGAGATCCGTCATCCCGATTTCGATGACCTGGTTGCTCGTTCGACAATCTGTCCCCGGCGGGTGCGACTGCTGCAGTTTCACCGGTTGTGGATGCGATCTGAAGGATTAGGCCGGCGAAGCCGCGCCGGTGCGCGCGTACGCGCTCCGGGGACCCGCCAGCTTCTCGAAGCGATCAATCGCGTTGCCCATGGGGAAACTTGGTGGGACACAGCTCTCTTGCGCGCAGCTCTAACTGACGCAAAGGATAAGACCGACATATTGGCAAAGGCTCGGGAGTTAACCGACCGCCAGCGGGTTGTACTTCGCTGCATACTCGATGGCTTGAGCAACAAAGAAATAGCAGCGCAACTTCGGACTTCGGAAACCTTGGTTAAGGCCACCATCCAGGAACTCTTCAACAAAGCCGGCGTTCGCACCCGCAGCCAACTTGTGCGAGTCGCGATTGAGCGATTCTCCGCCGAATGGCTGCAAAACCCAACGCCGGTCCGCTCCGCCTAAACCAAGACCTGATCCTGGCGCGAGCGTAATCAGGAACGCCGTTTACCCCCACATACAGAAAGCCCTTCGACGGGATTGTCAAAAGGGCTCGTCCTTAAGAATGGTCGGGGCGATTGGATTCGAACCAACGACCCCCTGCTCCCGAAGCAGGTGCGCTACCAGACTGCGCTACGCCCCGATTATTGATGCACTTGGATGTCGGTGTGATGGGGTAATCCGCAAGCCGTGGGAAGACTCGCTCAATCGCAATGCCGACTCAAGCAGTTTAGCAGAGATTTCCTCCGCCATGCGCGCCGCCATTGCCAACTCCTCCTTCTGCAACCGGTTCCGCCGCGCCACTACCAAGAATTGCCGCCCGGCGCCGCTCCCTATATAATAAAGACCGATGAGTTCCGTAAACCAGTGCGCGAATTGTTGTTGCCCGGCCACCCTGGGCGACCTCTGTCGACTCTAGCGATCTCATCGCCCTTCCTTCAAATTTCCTTTTGATTCTTAGCGGTCGCGGCCTGCATCTCTTGCTTTGGGCGCGACGGAGACCTCAAACTCTATGACTACCCTGGCAACGGTGGAATCCGAGACGCGCCAGATTCATCCCGCCCGGCTGAACCATCTCCAGGCGCTCGAGGCCGAGAGCATCTCCATCCTGCGCGAGGCGGTCGCCGAATTCGCGCGCCCCGTCATGCTCTACTCCATCGGCAAGGACTCGTCGGTCATGCTGCGCCTGGCGCAGAAGGCCTTCTACCCCGGCAAGATACCTTTCCCGCTTCTCCATGTCGATACCAGTTACAAGTTCCCGGAGATGATCCGCTTCCGCGACGAGTACACCCGCGAAATTGGCGCAGACCTCATCGTCCACCGCAACGAATCCGCCCTCGCCGCCGGCGCAAACCCCTACACCCTGGGCACGCAGAACTGCTGCGGGCTGCTCAAGACCCGCAGCCTGCTCGACGCCCTTGAGGAAGGCGGCTTCGACGCAGCCTTCGGCGGGGCCCGCCGCGACGAAGAAAAATCCCGCGCCAAGGAGCGCGTCTACTCCTTCCGCGATTCTGCTGGCCAGTGGGATCCGAAGAACCAGCGCCCCGAACTATGGAGCCTCTACAACTCGCGCCTGCGCAAGGGCGAGAGCATCCGCGTCTTCCCGCTCTCCAACTGGACTGAGCTCGACATCTGGCTCTATCTCTACGCCGAGAAAATTCCCATCGTGCCACTCTACTTCGCCAGGGAACGCCCCATTGTCATCCGCGGCGGCGCGCTCACCTTCGTCCACCAGGACTTCAAGCTCTTTCCCGGCGAGAAAGTCGAGAACATCATGGTCCGCATGCGCTCCCTCGGCTGCGCGCCCTGCACCGGCGCCATCCGCAGCGAAGCGGACACGCTGCCGAAGATCATCGAGGAACTCATCGGTTTCCGCCGCAGCGAGCGCGAAAACCGCGCCATCGATCACGACGAAGAAGGTTCCATGGAAGTCAAGAAGCGGGAGGGCTACTTCTAATGAGCACCCACACCGCCACGCTTCCCCAGCACTACGCCGCCTCCCACGCCTTCCAGCAGTTTCTCGACGCCCACCTCGGCCAGGAGATGCTCCGCTTCACCACCGCCGGCTCGGTCGACGACGGCAAATCCACGCTCATCGGGCGCTTGCTGCACGACACCAAGAGTATCTATGAAGACCAGCTCGCCGCGGTGAAGCAGAGCCGCGTCAATCGCGCCGCCAACGGCCACGTTGACTTCTCCCTGCTCACCGACGGTCTTAGGGCCGAACGCGAGCAGGGCATCACCATCGACGTCGCCTATCGCTATTTCTCCACAACCAAGCGCAAGTTCATCATCGCGGACACTCCCGGCCACGAGCAGTACACGCGCAACATGGCCACCGGTGCGTCCACCGCGGACGTGGCCATCGTCCTCATCGACGCCAGGGCGTACGCCAAGGCCGGCGGCCTGCTGCCGCAGTCGCGCCGCCACACCTACATTGCGTCGCTGCTGGGCATTCCGCACGTGGTCGCCGCGGTCAACAAGATGGACCTGGTCGGCTACTCGCAGGCGAGCTTCGATGCAATTCGCCGCGACTTCCAGGCATTGCGTGCACAGCTTGGCCTGCCCGGCGTCACCGTCATTCCCGTCAGTGCGCTCGAAGGCGAGAATGTGGTCACGCCAACCACCGCGATGCCCTGGTACGCAGGTCCTACGCTGCTCGAATACCTCGAGACGGTGCCACTGGCTTTGGCCGAGACCACCGGCCCCATGCGTTTCCCGGTACAGCTTGTCCTGCGCCCCGACGCCAACTTCCGCGGCTTTGCCGGCCAGGTTGCGCGCGGCACCCTCCGCGCCGGCGATCGCGTCATGGCGCTGCCTTCGCGCCGCGAGACCACCGTGCGCCGCATCGTCACTTACGACGGCGACCTCCCCGCCGCCTCGCACCCGCAGAGCATCACCGTCGAACTCGCCGACGAAATCGACCTCAGCCGCGGCGAAATGCTCGTCGCTGCCAGCGCCGCGCCGGACGCGCTTCCCGGCGTCAGCAATCACTTCCGCGCCATGGTCGTCTGGATGCATGAGGAGCCACTCGTGCCCGGCCGTACCTACATCGCCAAGCACACCACGCGCTCCGTCCGAGCCACCGTACGCGCCATTCGCTACCGTGTCGATGTCAACACCCTCGACCACCTCGCCTCCGACAGCATCGCGATGAACGAAATCGCCGAGGTCGAGTTCGAAACCAACCTGCCGCTCTTCTTCGACAGCTATCGCGAGTGCCGGCAAACCGGCTCGCTGATCCTCATTGACCCGCTCACCAATGCCACCGTTGGCGCCGTCATGATCTCGGGCGCGCTCGACAATGTCGCTGAATCATCCGCCGAATCTGAGACCGCCTCGCTCATCCTCCTCGCCGGCCAGCCGGATCGTGCAGCCCGCGTCCGCGACGCGCTGCTCGCCCGCGGCGACCGTGCCGTCCTTATTGACGATTCGCTCATCGCAGACTCCGCGGTTCCGTCTGTCATCCGCGCCCTCTCGCTCGCTGGCATCATTGCCGTCTCCTCGCGCATCCTGCCGCAGGCCATGCTCGCCGAAATCGAATCCTTCGCCGACATCCTCCGTGTGGAGGGAGAACAAGATGAATCGGCGATTTTGCGGAAGCTTTCGCACTAGCTCTGGGTCGTCATTCTGGCGAAGCCAGAATCTCGGTATTTGTTCCATTGCTGCGGAGGGAACGGCCTCAGTGGATGTTGAGAAAGCCGTTTTGCTTAAGAGCACGCCTTCAGCCGTGCCGTAAGACGCTCGATCAAGAGTCTTTCGGATTAGCAGCGGGCTTTAGCCCGCGGTACTGGGAGGGAAAAAGAGGGGCTTTAGCCCCGGGCCCTTATGAGGTAGGCGACCAGAATATGAATGCAACCGACTCAGCTACAAATTACGAAATCCTCCCTGCCGAGGCGCTCGTCGACCACGTCGTCCGCGCGTCCGCGGGCGCGCCCATCTGCCTCACCTCGAGCTTCCAGACCGAGGACATGGTCGTTCTGCACATGCTGCGCCGGCACCTGCCGCACGTGCCGGTCATCTTCCTCGAAACCGGCTACCACTTCAAGGAACTGCTCGCCTACCGCGACCGCATGGCCGCTGAGTGGGACCTCAACCTCATCAACGCTTTGCCCAAAACCACCCTCGCCGAGCACGAAGCGCAACACGGCCTCCTCTACATCGTCCAACCCACCCAGTGCTGCGCCATCCGCAAGGTCGAGCCGCTCATGCGCCATCTCGAGCCGTTCGACTGGTGGTTTACCGGCCTGCGTCGCGAGCAATCGCCCACTCGCGCCCACCTGCGCAAGGTCGAAGACCACCGCACCCCGACCGGCAAGCAGATGAAAAAAGTCAGCGTACTCGCCGACTGGACCATGGCCCAGGTCGATGCCTACGCCGACGCCCACGGCATTCCGAAACTCGAGCTCTACGCCCGCGGATACACCAGCATCGGCTGCGAGCCCTGCACCGCCATCCCCGAAGCCGGCGCCGACCTGCGCAGCGGCCGCTGGGGCGGCAAGAAGCTCGAATGCGGCATCCACACCTTCTCCGAGAAGGTATAAACTTCCTCCATCTATGGTCGATCGCCGCCGAATCGTCCGCATGGGTAGACAACATTCCGCAAAGGTGTTTGTCACCCTCGTGCACATCGAAGGTTCGTCGTACCGCAGGCCCGGCGCGCATCTCCTCATCGGTGCTGACGGTGAGTATGCGGGCACCATCAGCGGCGGCTGTCTTGAAGCCGAGGTGGTGCGCAAGGCTGCGTGGATGGTGCGTGACGGTGCGGTCCTCGAACGCTATTCCACCCTCTTCGACGACACCGCCGAAATCCCGTTCGGCCTCGGCTGCGGCGGCATCGTGGACCTGCTGCTCGAACCCGCCGAAACTCCCGAATGCCGCGCTCTGATCGAAGCGATGGAGGCCTCGCTCTCCGGCGCGGAGTTCCGCGTAGCAACCTGGCTGCCGCAGAGCGGAAGGCCCCTCGCGCGAGCCATCTTCGCCGTCGATGGCAACTTGATCTACGCCAGCAGTTCGCTCTCATCAAAGGAATGTGCAACCATAAATGTTACAAAGTTGGTTTCTGGCGTCTCGCCCGAGGAACCGCGCATCTATTGTGAGACCCTCTCTCCGCCGCAACGGTTGTTTGTGCTTGGCGCCGGCGACGACGCCAAGCCCGTTGTAACCATGGCGGCGCAACTCGGCTGGCGTATCACTGTTGCCGAGGGTCGCGCGCAGGTGACGCGCCCGGAGCGTTTTCCTGACGCCGAACGCGTCTTCACCACCGCATCGGTCGCGGGTCTCGGACTCACGACAACCGACGCAGTCGTCATCATGACCCACAGCTACGAACAGGACCGCGCGCTGCTGACCGGCTTGCTCGGCGCCGGCGAAGTGCCCGGCTACATCGGTCTGCTGGGCGCGTCGCATCGCAGCAGCCTGCTGCTCAGCGAAGCGGCCGCAGCGCTGGGTTCGAGCGTGGCCGCGTGCTGCGAAAAAGTCTGGGCGCCGGTTGGACTGGACCTCGGCGGCGATGGCGCCGAAGCGATCGCACTGGCCGTGATTGCCGAGGTGCAGGCGTGGCGCGAAGGCAAGCTGGGCGCGTCGCGCCATCTGACGCCGGAGTTTGTCGCGAAGCAGATTGAAAAGGGCGGAGCGTCCCGCTATCTGCAGACGCAGTGCGCGCTGGACACGGCGAAATGATCGCTGCGATCGTGCTGGCCGCGGGCGCGTCGACGCGACTCGGTGAACCGAAACAACTCATCGTAATCGGCGGCGAAACGCTGCTCGAACGCGCGGTTCGAACTGCGCGCGAAGCGGTCTGCGCGCCGGTTGTCGTCGTGCTCGGCGCGGATGCGGAGTGGATTCGCGAGCGCTGCGATTTAGGCGATGGGTTGGTAATAGTGAATTTGGATTGGGAGGAAGGCATGGCTTCCTCGATCCGGATCGGCGTTGCGGCCGTACACGGCGCGGATGGCGTGGTGCTGATGACCTGCGACCAGCCGGCGGTGACGGCCGGTCATCTGCGAAAACTGACGGCGACCGGCGAGATTACGGCGTCAGCGTATGCGGGGCGGCGCGGTGTTCCGGCGTACTTTCCGGCGGCGGCGTTTCCGGCGCTGATGCGGTTGACCGGCGATGCGGGCGCGCGCGAGTTGCTGCGCGACGCGGCGACGGTGGAGTTGGCGGGTGGTGAACTGGATGTGGATACGGCGGTCGATTTGGATGAGGCGAAGCGGCGTTTCCGGTGAATTGTTCCACGCGAACCCCCAAATTGTTCCACGTGGAACAATTTAAGACTTACAACTCCAAAGTAACTTTTGACGGAATATTTTGCGGATAAATGTGGAAATCCTGGCCTGTCTGTGCGGAATTCGGGAGATTGTGCCCGAAACAGGTTACTGATTGGTAATTTGGGCGATAGCTCGTTTTTGGCGTTTTTTGGTGAAAACGGGAGTTGCGAGGTCGGGTGGCGGCTAGTGGAGGAGAGAGCGGAGGAACTCTTCCAGGAGATTTGCGGCTACGGCGGCGCGATATTTGGCGGTGGAGCGGATGTCATCGATGGGTCGGGCTTCGCTGGCGAGGGCAGCCCGGGCGGCAGCGATGGTGGCGGGCCACGTTTCAGGTGTGATGGGTTGGTTAAGGAGGGCCTGCTCAGCGGCGGTGCAGCGGGCTGGAGTTTCGCGGAGCGAGGCAGCGCCGATGCGGATGTCGGTTATCAGGCGAGCTTCGCCTTCGGCTACGAGCGCGAGGCACGCGAGGGCAACTTTGGAGATGGCCTGGGCGTTGCGAGTTCCGACCTTGCGGATGTAGGAGCGGTAGACGGAGAAGCGGCGTTCGAGATGGATGCTGAAGAGGAGTTCATCGGGCGCGAGGACGGATTTCTTGTAGCTGAGGTGGAAGTCGCGGTAGGGAAGGGTGCGGGCGCCGCGGGCGGAGATGAGGGTAACGCAGGCGTCGTAGACGAGCAGCGCGGGGGGCGTGTCGGCGGCCGGACTCGCATTCACGATATTTCCGCCTATCGTCCCGCGGTTCTGGTTGGCGACGGAGCCGGTCCAGCTTGCGGCCTGGGTGAGGAGGGGGAAGTCGGTTGCGATCACAGAGTGCTTGCGAATGTCGGTGAAGGTGGTGCCGGCTCCTAGGATGACCGTGTTGGGGGTGACGTCGATGAAGCGGAGTTCCTTAAGATGGTTGATGGAGAGGAGCTGCTTTTGTGCGAGGCGGCCGGCGGCGAAGGCGACCATCAGTTCCGTGCCTCCGGCGATGGGCGTGTAGAGGCCCGGGTCTGCAGCGAGGGCTTCGAGCGCCGCGGGAAGCGTGGGCGGGGCGATGAGCGAGTATTCGAGGACGTTGGAGCGCATGGGCAGGTACTAGGTGCTAGGTTCGAGGTTCGAGGGGCGCGGTGTTGGCGGCTTGCTGGACGGCTTCGAAGATCCGCATGTAGCCGGTGCAGCGGCAGAGGTTTCCGGCCAGGCCTTCCTGGATTTGGTCGAGGGTTGGGTGTGGGTACTTCTGGAGCAGGTGGTGGGTGGCGAGGATCATGCCGGGGGTGCAGATGCCGCACTGGGCACCGCCGTGTTCCAGAAAACATTGCTGGATGAGGTGGAGGGGTGCGGTGGCTTCGGGGCTGAGGCCTTCGATGGTGGTGATAATGGCGCCTTCGCACTGCAGGATGGGGACCAGGCAGGAGTTGACGAGTTCGGCATTCCCGTCTCCCCGGTCCATCAGGACGGAGCAGGAGCCGCACTCGCCTTCGCCGCAGCCTTCCTTGGCGCCGGTGAGGTGGAGGTCCTCGCGGAGGACGTCGAGCAGGCGCTTCATGGGCGGGGCGTCGATGGTGCGGGTTTCGTTGTTGATGGTGAGGGTGATTTGAGTCATCTCAGCCTGCCGCTCGAGAGTCTGTCCAATAAAAGCGCCGCGATCAAGCTCAAGAGGATCAGATGAGCCACGTGGAAATTCATGCGGGGACCTCGGTGGTTTCGGTTTGGGTGTCGAGGTCGATTGACGGGTTGAGGTCTTCGGTGCCGCCGCCGGACTTGCTCCCCCCCACATCGCTTCGCGATGAATGGGGCACCCCAGATTGAGTCATGCGTTCGAAGATGTCTTCGGGCAGGAGGGGGATCTCGGTGAAGGAGATACCGGTGGCGTGTTCGATGGCGTTGAGGATGGCGGGCGCGGGACCGTCCATGGGGAGTTCGCCGATGCCTTTGGCGCCGCCAGGGCCGTGGATGCTGGGGGTTTCTTCGAAGTAGACGTGGATGGGTGGCAGGTCGGCGGAGGTGGGCATGATGTAGTTGGTCATCTGGTTATTGCGCATCAGGCCGTCTTTGTACTCGCACTTCTCGTACAGCGCGTAGCCGATGCCCTGGGCGACGCCGCCTTCCACCTGGCCCCTGGCGAGGACGGGGTGGATGACCTTGCCGACCTCCTGCAGCGCGTGGAAGTCGGTGACCTCGGCCATGTAGGTGAGGGTGTCGACGGCAACCTCGGCGACGTAGACGGCCCAGGCGTAGGTGGGGTAAGCGTCGCCGCGGTACTGGTCGTCGTCCCAGAAGATGTTGCCGGGCGCCTCGTAGCGGGCTTCGGCGACGAGCGAGCCGTGCCGGGCCAGGTAGGCCTGTGCGGCGCGCTTGAAGTCGGCGGGGGTGTAGGTCGCGGGGATATCGCAGGCGACGGAGCAGTCGAAGTCGGCGGGCGCATTAAAGTAGGGGGCGAGCGTGGCCAGCATGGACTCAGAGGCGCGCTCCACCAATTTCCCAACAATCATTGCCGTTCGAGAGGCGACGGTGGGGCCGGAGTTGGGGACGACGGAGGTGTCGGGCTGGGCGACGAGGACCTCTTCGTAGGGGATGCGGAGGGTTTGCGCGCAGACCTGGGAGAGGATGGTGTTGGTGCCCTGGCCGAACTCGGTGGAGGAGACCAGAATGCGCGGACGGCCTTCCGGAGTGAGCTCGATTCTGACGAGGGAGTTGAGGCGGCGCTCGCCGGAACCGGTGAACCCGGAGCCGTGCATGAAGGCGGCGAAGCCAATTCCACGCCTGATAGTAGAAGTGGGATTTGCCCGGTCGAACTCGGCGCGCTTGGCGTGGTAGTTGGATTCCTTGAGGGCCCGCGTCAGAAGGTGCTGCATGTCGACGGGGTCGGACAAATGCTGCCCGGTTGCTGTATGGTCGCCGGTCGCGAGGAAGTTGCGGCGGCGAAGCTCTTCCGGGGTGATGCCCAGGACGCGGGCGATCTTGTCCATGTGGCGCTCCAATGCAAACAAGGACTGGGGCGCGCCGAAGCCGCGAAAGGCCCCGTGAGGCGCGACGTTGGTGGCCATGGCCTTGGCATGGACGGTGAGATACGGCCAGCGGTAGGGGCCGGGCGCGTGGATGGTGGCGCGGGAGAGCACGACGGGCGACAGGGTCACGTAGGCGCCGCCGTCGATGACGACCTCGATCTCGCCGGCGAGGAGTTTGCCGTCCTTGGAGACAGCGGTGCGGTGGCGAGTGCGGCTGGGGTGGCGCTTGGTGGTGGCGATGAGATCTTCGGCGCGGTCGTAGCAGATTTTGACGGGGTGGCCGGACTTCATCGCGAGCAAGGCTGCGTGCGAGCCGATGACGGAGGGGAAGTCCTCCTTGCCGCCGAAGGCCCCGCCGGTCTCGGTCTGGATAACGCGACACTTTTCGGCGGGCAGATTGAAGACGAGTTCGAGGGCGTGGACGAGGTAGTAGGGGCACTGCATGGAGCCGGAGACGCAGACGGATTCGAGCGGGCCGTCTGGTCCTGAATTTGGCGCGCGGAAGGCTTCGGCGATGACGCCGTTGTTCTCGATGTAGAGCTGCTCCTGAGCGCCGGTGCGGTACTCGCCTTCGACGATGAAGTCGGCAGTGGCGAAGGCAGCTTCGAGCGCAGCGTCGTGGGCGGCAGGATCGTCGCTGGAGCGCATGAGAAAGGTCTTGAAGGTGTTGGGTGCGGCGTTGTGTTTGGGATCGGTGACCGGATCGTGGCGCCAGATCGTCTTGCTCGCGTCACCTGCGGCGCCCGCTTCGGAGTCTTCGATGGTGAAGACGCCGGGGAACTCTTCGTACGTGATGTGGACGGCTTCGACGGCGGCATGGAGGGCGGCTTTGTCCGGGTGTGCCAGCAACAAGATCGGCTCGGCGGGGTGGTTGATTCGCTCGGCCGCCAAGCAGGGGTGGTCTTCGGTGAGGTGGACGATGGTGTTCTTGCCGGGGATGTCGGCAGCGGTGACGATGGTGAACTGGGACCAGTCGATGGCGGGTGAGAAAGTGATGGAGGTGATGCGGCCGCGGGCGATGGTGGAGCGGACGGTGGCTCCGTGCCACATGCCGGGCAGGGTAATGTCGTCGATGTACTGGGCGCGGCCCGTGACTTTGGCCAGGCCTTCCTTGCGGATGGGCGACGTGCCGAGGATGGGGCCGGGCTCAGGCATGGTGTTTAGACGGTTCCGGGTATCCGGTAAGGATAAAACGATTGGGAGTAGATGGGAATAGGAATCGCCCCTGGTTCCTGGTTGTATTCAGGATCCAAGCTCACTTTGCGGCGGCGCGGTGGCGATAGGTTTTGGGGTTCAGTTTCGGGGGCAGGAGTCGTATCATAAAGACTCCGTTTTGGGGGAGATGCAATGTCGTTTCCAATCAGAGTATGCGCGGTTTGCGAGGAAGAGTTTGAGCTGAAGCCGGATAAGCCCGGCTTCTCCAACCGTTGCCCAAGGTGCAGCGATCCTGAGTCCGATGAGCCGGTAAGCAAAGGCCATATGGACGCGGTCGAGTTGAAGAGTGCGCGCGAGGCGAACGCGGCCCGGCGGCAGGCGATCAAAGAGCTGTTGTACAGCGGCAAGTAGACCACGGCCACGGATTCCAGGGGCGTGCACGTGAGCGGGATGGGACGAACTGAGACGATCGACGCGCATCACCACCTATGGCGGTATACGCCGGCGGAGTATGGGTGGATCGACGAGACGATGCGGGCGCTGCAGTGGGATTTTCTGCCGGCGGACTTGCGGGCGGCGATGGCGACGGCGGGCGTCGCCGGGACGATTGCGGTGCAGGCGCGGCAGACGCTGGAGGAGACGCGCTGGCTGCTTGATTTGGCCGATGGGTGCGATGCGATTCGCGGCGTGGTGGGGTGGGCGCCGATCGCGGGTGAGGACTTTCCCGGGTGCATGGAGGAGTTCGACGGGCGGGCGAAGCTGAAGGGGTTGCGGCACGTGATCCAGGGCGAGAAGGACGAGCACTACATTCTGCGCGAGGACTTCAACTCCGGCATTCGGACGATAGCGGGCAGCGGGCTGGTGTACGAGATCCTGATCTACGAGCGCCACCTGGCGGACACGATCTACTTTGTGGATGAGCATCCGGACCAGCCGTTTGTACTGGACCACGTGGGAAAGCCGTTGATTGCCGGGGGGGTGCTCGAGCCGTGGGCCGAACGGATGATGGAGTTGGGGCAGAGGGAGAATGTGTGGTGCAAGCTGTCGGGTATGGTGACCGAGGCGAAGTGGGACGCGTGGACGTCGGAGACGCTGAAGCCGTACCTGGATGTCGCGGTGGAGGCGTTTGGGCCGCAGCGGTTGATGGCGGGGTCGGACTGGCCGGTGTGCCTGGTGGCGAGCGGCTACGCGCAGTGGTGGGGTGTGCTGCGGGATTACTTTGCGGCGTTCAGCGAGGCGGAGCGGGCAAGGGTGTTCGGGGGGACGGCGGTGGAAGTCTACGAGTTGTGAGGTTCGAGGTGGGGCTCGGACGGTTTTAGAATAGGGATATGGCGAAACTGAAGACGCTGCGGTGTCCGACGTGCCGGACGATAGTGCTGGCGGGGAGCCAGGACTTTCCGTTCTGCTCGGACCGTTGCCGGCTGATCGACCTGGGCAAGTGGGCGTCGGGCGGGTATGTGATCAGTTCGCCGATTCATGATCCTGAACTGCTGGATGAGTTGGAGGGGTTGCGCGATCGCGGACGGTCGAGTTCCGGGCCTGGCTCGGGTTCTGAGGACGGGGAGTAGTGGCCGGGGCGATTGGCGTGAAGAAGACCGGCTGGGCGTGGGCGGTCGCGACGTGGTTCGGCGCGGGATTGCTGAAGCCGGGGCCTGGGACGTATGGGTCGGTGGCGGCGGTGTTGCTGTGGTTTGCGGCGGCACACTTATTTCATGCGACGTGGGTGGCGCTGGCTATCGGGACGGGGTTCGCGGCGCTGGCGGCGACACTGGTGGGGATTCCGGCGGCGACGATTGTGGCGCGCGAGTCGGGGCGCGAGGACCCCGGGTTTGTGGTGGTGGACGAGGTTGCAGGGCAGTGGATTGCGTTGATCGGAGTGCACCCGGACTGGCGGCATGCGGTGCTGGCGCTGGTGCTGTTCCGGCTGTTCGATATCTGGAAGCCGTGGCCGATCCGGCGGCTGGAGCGGTTGCCAGAGGGCGCGGGAATCATGTTGGACGATGTCGCGGCGGGGGCGCTCGCGCTGGTGTGCGGGTTGGTGTTGGCGCGGGTGATCTAGTTTGCGCTGGGGAGCGCAGCGGTCTAGGCTGGGGGTGACATGAGTCCTCTATTGCATGGGTTGAAGGCGGATGGGCCGCGGCTGGTGTCCTTGAGCCCGCCGGCGGCGATGCCGGAGGGCGAGGTAGAGCTGCGGGGCAGCGGTTTGCAAGGGGCAGGCGGGGCGGTGCTGCCGCAGGTGGCGGTGGGCGATACGCCGGTATACCTGGCGCTGAGCCGGCCGGGACGTGCGGTGATCCGGATTCCCGAGGGAGCGATCTCGGGCGACGTGGTGCTTCAGGTGGGCGACGGCGCCGGGCACACGGGCGCGAGCAACGCACTGGACCTGCGAGTGGCAGTGCCGATGGCGGAGGGTCTGCATCCGGTGGCCAATCCGGCGGTGGATGCGGATGGAAACGTGTATGCGACGGTGTCGGGCGCGCGCGGGCAGAGCGTGCCGGTGTCGATCTACGCGATTGCGCGGGACTTCCAGGTGCGGCCGTTTGTGCGCGATCTGCTGAACGCGACCGGGCTGGCGTTCGGCGCGGACGGGTATTTGTATGTAAGTTCGCGGGCGGAGGGCACGGTGTACCGGATCTCGCCCGCTGGTGCGATGTCGACCTACGCGGAGGGGATGGGCGTTGCGACCGGCATTGCATTCGACCGCGACGGCAACCTGTACGTGGGCGACCGGTCGGGCACGATCTTCAAAGTCGGGCCGGACCGGTCGCAGAGCGGTGGGCCGGACGCGGACCGCGAGATCTTTGTGTATGCGACCCTGGAGCCGAGCATCGCCGCGTACCACCTGGCGTTCAACGACGAGGGCACGCTGTTTGTGACCGGACCGACCACCTCCAGCAACCAGTCGGTGTACGCGATCGCTCGCGACGGGCACACGACCGTGTTCTACCAGGGGCTGGGGCGGGCGCAGGGGGTGGCGTTCGATGTGGCCGGGAACCTGTATGTGGCGGCGTCGCTGCGCGGGCAGCGTGGGATTGTGAAGATCACACCGGGGCGCGAGGCTTCGCTGGCGGTTTCGGGGAACGACCTGGTGGGGCTGGCGTTTCTGGAGGATGGCTGCGCGGCGCTGGCGACCAAGGACGCGCTGTACCATGTGGCTTTGGATATTGAGGGAAGACGGCTGGTGTAGGGGCCGAAAAACAGAAGCAGATTCCCTTCGGGAATGACAAACAAGAAAACATGCACCAGCGAACGCCATGATTGCTGAGATTATTGCTGCCGGGTCGGAGATGCTGACGCCGTTCCGGCAGGACACGAACTCGCTGTACCTGACGGAACGGCTGAACGAGCTTGGCGTGCAGGTGGCGTTCAAGACCATCGTCGGGGACAACCTGGCGCACCTGACGGGCGCAGCGAAGGCGGCGATTGCGCGGGCGGACATCGTGGTTTTCTCGGGCGGGCTGGGGCCGACCGAGGACGACCTGACGCGCGAGGCGGTGGGTGCGGCCCTGGGGCTGCGGCTGCGGCGGGACAATGACATCCTTGCGGGGATGTACAAGCGCTTCGCGGCGCGGCGTATGGCGATGCCGCCGAACAATGCGAAGCAAGCCGATGTGCTTGCAGGCGCCGAGGTGATGGAGAACATGAACGGCAGCGCGCCGGGGCAGTACATCGACACGGTGGTGGGGCGGCACCGGAAGATCGTGATTCTGCTGCCCGGGCCTCCGAAGGAGCTGAAGCCGATGTACGAGGCGGAGTGCCAGCCGAGGCTGGCGGCGTCGCTGCCGGAGCGGCACATGGCGCGGAGGCTGCTGCGCATGGCGCTGATTCCGGAGTCGCAGGTGGATGCGCGGACGGCGCCGATCTACAAGCTCTACAAGGATGTCGAAACTACGATCCTGGCGGGGTCGGGCGAGATTCAATTGCACTTTGTGTGCGCGAAGGCGAGCGACGCGGAGGCGCAGGCGCGGGTGGACGAACTGGCGGAGAAGATTGAGGCCGAGATGGGCGAAGCGGTGTTCTCGTCGCACGGCGAGAGCCTGGAGGAGATGGTGCTGCTGATGCTGGGGCTGCGGCATATGACGCTGGCGGCGGCCGAGAGTTGCACCGGGGGACTGCTGGCGGAGCGGCTGACGGCCGTGCCGGGCAGTTCGCGCTATTTTCTCGGCGGCGCCGTGGTGTATGCCGACAAGCTGAAGACGACGTTCGCGGAGGTTCCTGAGGAGATGGTGCGAACCGACGGGCCGGTGAGCGAGGCGGTGGCGCGGGCGATGGCGGAGGGGATTCAGCGGCGGACCGGCGCCAGCGTTGGCGTGGGGATTACCGGGATTGCGGGGCCGGGGCCGGGCGTGGGGCCGGATGAAGGCAAGCCGATCGGGCTGGTGTACGTGGCGATTTCGTTCGCCGGGGAGCGCAAGGCAAAGGTGACGGAACTGCATCTGGCGGGCGACCGCGAGCGGATTCGGCTGTGGGCGAGCCAGCATGCGCTGGAGCTGTTGCGGCGGAGCTTGCTGGAGCGGACTTAAGGCAGTTGTTAGTTGCTGGTTGTTAGTGGTTAGTTGAAAAGCAAAAGCAACTGCAAAAGCAGATTCCCTTCCCACCCCAACGAGCAAATGCGCTCGCCGGGGGCCCCGGCTTCGGGAATGACAAACAAACAGGCGGCGCCGGGCAAAGCGTTGGGTCGAGAGTTGGTAGACTTTAGGTTTGGAGAAAGAAGGCACGTGCGCCCACGATGAGAGCTTGGATTCTGTCAATTTCGATTGCGTACCTGCTGGGGTCGATTCCATTTGGGTATCTGCTGGTACGGATCTTCCGTAACCAGGACATACGGGAGCAAGGGAGCGGCAACATCGGCGCGACCAACGTGGCCCGCTCGGGATCGAAGGGGCTGGGGCTGGCAACGCTGCTGCTCGATCTGGGCAAGGCCTATGCGGGGGTGATGATCGCAAAGCACCTGGCGCCCGGCATCTACGACGTCGCAGTGGCCGCGGCCGTGGCGGCGGTGGTGGGACATGTGTTTCCGGTGTGGCTGGGATTTTGCGGCGGCAAGGGCGTGGCCAGCGCGCTGGGCGTGCTGCTGGCGCTGACGTGGCCATCGGGAGTGGCGATCTTTCTGGTGTTCGTCGTGGTGTTTGCGCTGACGCGATACGTCTCGCTGGCGTCGATTGTGGGATCGGCTACGTTTCCGCTGTTCGGGTTTCACTTCGTAGCAGCGCGCACGCCGATGGTAGTGTTCGGATTTGTGTTTATTCCGCTGCTGGTGATTGTGAAGCACCATGAGAACATTCGGCGGCTCTTGAATGGGACGGAGAGCCGGTTCGGGTCTAATTCGGGAACGGCAACAGGGAAGGTGGGGGCATGAGTCGGATTGGCATACTGGGCGCGGGGGCGTGGGGAACGGCGCTGGCGATCTCGCTGGCGCGCAGGGGCGGGCACAAAGTCGTGCTCTGGTCGTATCTGCCGGAATTGGCGCAGGAGATGCGGGACACGGGAGTGAACAAGCCGTTTCTGCCTGGGTATGTGGTGCCAGCGGATGTGGAGGTGACGTCGGACCTGCCGGCGACGGTCTTTGAGGCGGACATTGTGCTGTGCGTGACTCCATCGGAGCACATGAGGGGCGTGTTTGGGCAGATCGCGCCGCTGCTGACGCGCGACCAGATTGTAGTGAGCGCGACCAAGGGCCTGGAAGAGCCGAGCCTACTGCGCATGTCGCAGGTGATTGCGTCGCTGACGAATAACGCGTGCGGCGTGCTGAGCGGGCCGTCGTTCGCGGCGGAGGTTGCGGCGGGGATTCCGACCGCCGTGGTGGCGGCGTCGGCGGTGCCGGGGGTGGCGCTGATCATCCAGAAAGAGTTCAGCTCGCCCACGCTGCGGTTGTACACCAGCGACGATGTCGCCGGAGTGGAGCTGGGCGGCGCACTGAAGAACGTGATTGCGCTGGCGGCAGGCGTGGTGCATGGGCTGGACCTGGGGTATAACGCGGGCGCGGCGCTGATTACGCGAGGGATCGCGGAGATTACGCGGCTGGCGGTGGCGTGCGGCGGACGGCGACAGACGCTGGCGGGGTTGTCGGGGCTGGGGGACCTGGTGCTGACGTGTACGGGATCGCTCTCGCGGAACCGGACGGTGGGGACGGAGCTGGGCAAAGGCCGGGCGCTCAAGGAGATTCTGGAGGACTTGCAGGGCAAGGTTGCGGAGGGGATTCGCAGCACCACGGCGGCGCTGGGGCTGGCGGCGCGCTACGGCGTGGAGATGCCGATTACGGAGCAGATGGATGCGATCCTGCACCGGGGCAAGAGCCCGAAAGAGGCGATCCGGGAGCTGATGGCACGGCCGGGGCGGGACGAGTAAGCAGTGAAGCCGCTGGTGAACCTAGGTTGCTAGACTAGAAGCAGTATGGCTTTTTCCTTTTTTGACAAGCGCACGCCCGATTCCGAAACGACAGACGAAGACAAGGACTTAGAGTCGCACGGGGAACCGTCTGCGACACGGGAGAAGCGCGGCTTCTTCGACCGGATGAAGCAAGCGGTGACGCGGACGCGCGACTCGTTCTCGGAGTCGATCGGGGCCGTGCTGGCGCTGACGCGCGAGGTGGATGAGACATCGCTGGCGAAGCTGGAGACGGTGCTGCTGGCGGCGGACCTTGGGGGGGCGACGGCGCGAACGATTATTGAGAACCTGCGGCAGCGCGGGCTGCGGCAGGGGATCGAGGGTGGCGAGGAGCTGAAGCGGCTGCTGAAGATCGAGCTGAAGCAGGTGCTCGACGGAGTGGCGACGAAGGATGTAACGCCCGCGGTTGCGCCGGAAGTGGTGATGATGGTGGGAGTGAACGGGACGGGCAAGACCACCACCACGGGCAAGCTGGCGGCGTTCTATCGCGGACAGGGACGCACGGTACTGCTGTGCGCGGCGGACACATTTCGCGCGGCGGCGATCGAGCAGCTTGAGGTGTGGGCTGCGCGCAGCGAGGTGCCGATCATCAAGACCAAGACCGGCGGCGACCCTTCGGCAGCGCTCTACGATGCGTGCACCGCGGCCAAGGCGCGCGGGATCGATGTGCTGATTGTGGATACGGCGGGGCGACTGCATACCAAGACCGACCTGATGAAAGAGTTGGACAAGATGCGGCGGACGGCAGAGCGGCTGGTTGCGGGGGCGCCGCACCAGACGCTGCTGGTGATGGACGCAACCACCGGGCAGAACGGCCTGCAGCAAGCGCGACTGTTTACCGAGGCGGCGCGGGTGACGGGGATTGTGCTGACCAAGCTGGACGGTACGGCGAAGGGCGGGATCGTGCTGGCGATTGCGACCGAGCTTGGCCTGCCGGTAAAGTATGTGGGCGTGGGCGAGAAGATGGAAGATATTCTGCCGTTCGACAGCGGGGCGTTTGTGGAGTCGATGGTCAGGTAGGTTCGAGGAATTAGGTTCGAGGTTCGAGGGTGAGAGAGAGCTCAACGGATACGCGTGAGGTTGACGTTGAGTACATGCGGCGGGCGCTGGAGTTGGCGCGGGCGTCGGTGGGACTGGCGTCGCCGAATCCGCAGGTCGGGTGCGTGGTGGTGCGGGATGGGCAGATGGTGGGGGAGGGTGCGCATTTTTATGATGAGCTCGATCACGCGGAAGTCGTTGCGCTGAAACGGGCCGGGGAACGCGCTCGCGGGGCAACCGCGTACGTCACGCTGGAGCCGTGCAGTCATCAGGGGCGGACAGGGCCCTGCGCGGCGGCGCTGATCGCGGCGGGAGTGCGGCGGGTTGTGACCGCTACGGTCGATCCGAATCCGCAGGTAGCGGGTGAGGGAATTCGGAGGCTGCGGGCGGCGGGGATTGAAGTGGTGGCAGGCGTGCTGGAGCAAGAGGCACGCGAGCTGAATGAAGCGTTCGCCAAATTCATCCGGACGCGCAGGCCGCTGGTGACGCTGAAGGCGGGGTTGTCGGCGGATGGGATGCTGGCGCCGCAGCCAGACGCGCGAGCGAAGCGGCAGACTTACTGGCTGACCGGCGCGGAGGCGCGGGCCGAGGTGCAGCGCATGCGCCATGGCGTGGATGCGGTGCTGACCGGCATTGGCACGGTGCTGGCGGACGATCCGGCGCTGACGGACCGGTCTGGGATCGTGGGGCCGGCCGGCCGGGCGCGGCGACGGCCGCTGCTGCGCGTGGTACTGGATTCGCCCTTACGGTTGCCGCTGGATTCGCAGGTGGTGCGCTCAGCGTGCGGGGATGTGCTGGTGCTGTGCAGCGTGGAGGCTGAGGCGGAGCGCGCCGTGGCACTGGAGGCCACAGGGGTGCAGGTGGAGAGGGTCGCGGGGCGGAGCGGGCGGCTCGATCTGGGCGTGGTGTTGGACTTGCTGGGTGAACGGAAAATCCTAAGCGTGCTGCTGGAGTGCGGCCCGGAGTTGAATGGGGCGGTTCTGGCGCAGGGACTGGTGGACAAGGTGGTGCTGTTCCACTCGCAGACGGTGCTGGGCGAGGATGCGGTGCCGTTTGCTGCGGGAGTTGGCTCACCGTTGCTGCTGGAGCAGGAACTGAAGGGGATTACGCGGAAGATGTTTGGGACGGACGCGCGAGTGAGCGGCTATCTCCGCGATCCTTGGGCGGGATGACTGATTCGGTTTAGTTTTACAGCTATCAGCTATCAGCTATCAGCTATCAGCTATCAGCTATCAGCTATCAGCTATGAGGGGTGAGCGGTGCGATGACATGGCCGCGGTTGCGCTAGGCTAGAAGCATGTTTACGGGAATCATTGAGACGACGGGCGAGGTAATCTCGTTTGAACCGGGGGCGGGCGCGGCGCGGCTGACGATCGCGGCGCCGGGAGTTGCGGCGCAGTTACGCAAGGGCGACAGCGTGGGGGTGAGCGGGGTTTGCCTGACGGCTCTGGAGATGGGCGGGGACCGGTTTGCCGCAGACTGGTTTTCGGCAGACCTGGCGGCGGAGACGATTGCGCGGACGACGCTCTCACGGCTGGCGGCGGGATCGCAGGTGAACCTGGAGTTGCCGACGCCGGCAGGAGCGCCACTGGGCGGACACGTGGTGCAAGGGCATGTAGATGGAGTAGGCACGTTGGTGGCGCTCGATCCGGTGACCGCCGGGGCGGAAAGCGACTGGGTGCTGCGGGTGCGGCTGCCGGAAGCGCTGATGCGGTACGTGGTGGAGAAGGGGTCGATCGCGGTGGAGGGGATCAGCCTGACGGTTGGGGGGATCGAGAGCAATGAGATCTGGATCGCGATTCTTCCGCATACGTATACAGCGACGAATCTGCATACGCTGACGCCGGGTATGGGCGTGAACATCGAGGTGGATGTGCTGGCAAAGTACGCGGAGAGCCGCGCGCTGGCGGAGGCTGGGAAGCGCGAGCTGACGGTGGAGTATCTGCTGGCGAACGGGTACTGAGCGGCGGTTCCGCGCAACGATCACGCTTCAGCAGATGCGGGGGAGTTGCTCGCCGAACATGACGTCGAGCACACGCGTGCCGCCGATCTCGGTCTTCATCAGGACCATGCCGGGATGGTCGGCGACGACCTCGCCGATGATGGCTGCGTCCTGGCCAAGCGGATGCGCGCGCATCTCGCGCAGGACGGCTTCCGCCATATCGGTGCGGACGACAGCGAGCAGCTTGCCTTCGTTGGCGACGTAGAGCGGATCGAGGCCGAGGACCTCGCAGGCGCCGCGCACAGATTCGCGCACGGGGATCGATTGCTCGCGCAGCAACATACCGACGTTGGCGCGCTTGGCGATCTCGTTGAGCGTCGTGGCTGCGCCGCCGCGGGTGGGATCGCGCAGGCAATGGAGAAAATCGGGCGTGGCGGACGGGGTCGCGAGCATCGCGGCGACCAGCGAGTTGAGCGAGGCGCAGTCGCTCTCGATGGCGCCTTCGAATTCCAGGCCCTCGCGCTGCGACATGATGGCCATGCCGTGGTCGCCGAGGTAGCCGCTGAGCAGGATGGAATCGCCGGGCTGGGCGCGGTCGGCGGAGATGTTGACGCCGGATGGCACGACGCCGATGCCGGTGGTGGTGATGAAGATTTGATCGCCCTTGCCGCGGTCGACGACCTTGGTGTCGCCGGTAACGAACTGCACGCCGGCGCCGGCTGCCGCGGTGCGCATGGATTCGACGATGCGGCGCAAGTCGTCGACGGGCAGGCCCTCTTCGAGGATGAACGCGGCGGAGAGGTACATCGGCTGGGCGCCGCTCATGGCGAGGTCGTTGACCGTGCCATGCACGGCGAGGTGGCCGATGTTGCCGCCGGGAAAGAAGATGGGCGTGACGACGAAGGAGTCGGTGGTGAAGGCGAGGCGCGCGCCGGCGATGGTGAGGACAGCCTGATCGTCGAGCTTGTCGAGAATGGGATTGCGGAAGGCGGGCAGGAAGATTTTGTCGATAAGGTCGGCGGTAAGCTTGCCGCCGCTGCCATGGCCGAGCACGATCTGCCTATGCTCGAAGATGGGGACGGGGCAGGAGCCGAAGAGCGGAGAGACGGGCGCTTCCGGGGCCTGCTGCTCGTTCGTCGTGTCGGGCGGTGTTGCCATCGGCTTACGCTCTGCCTCCGTTGATCGATGCCGCATGCGCAACGGTACGCGATATCTGTTGCAGCGCGTCCGCGCCTTGCGGCTTAAGGTGGCGGCCGTAGGCGTAGTACGCAGCGCACGCGCCCTCGGCGGAGACCATGGTTGCGCCGAGGGGATGCTGCGGATTGCAGAGCGTGCCGAAGGCCGGGCAATCGTGCGGCTTCTTGATGCCGCGCAGGATTTCGCCGCTGATGCATATCTCCGGCTCGAGTGTGGCGATCTCGGCGACGTCGAAGAGTTTCTCCGCGTCGTGCGCAGCAAACTCCTCGCGCAGACGGTACCCGCTGCGCGGAATGGTGCCGATACCGCGCCACTTGCGGTCGCTCACCTCAAAGACCTTGCCGATCAGTTGCTGCGCCGGCAGATTGCCGGTCTGGTTGAGCACGCGCGAGTATTGGTTCTCGACGACCGCGCGCCCCTCCTCGAGCTGCTTGATTGTCATCAGCGTGGCTTCCAGGATGTCCAGCGGCTCGAAGCCGGCGACCACAATGGGCGCCTTGTAGCGCGCGCTGATGGGAATGTACTCGCTGTAGCCCATGACCGCGCAGACGTGGCCGGGGCCGAGGAATCCCTGCACGCGGTTCTCCGGCGACGCCAGGATGGCTTCCAGCGCGGGCGGCACGAGCACCTGCGAGACCAGCAGCGAGACGTTGGTCATGCGCTCCTCGCGGGCGCGCCAGGCCAACATGGCATTGGCCGGGGCAGTGGTCTCAAAGCCAATGGCGAAGAAGACGATCTGTTTGGAAGGGTTCGCGCGCGCGATCTTGAGGCAGTCCAGCGGCGAGTAGACGACGCGCACATCGCCGCCCGAGGACTTGATGGTGAAGAGGTCGCCGTCGGAGCCGGGCACGCGCAGCATGTCGCCGAACGAGCAGAAGATGACATCCGGCCGGCGCGCGATGGCGTGCGCGCGGTCGATCATCTCCAGCGGCGTCACGCACACCGGGCAGCCCGGGCCGTGCACCAGCTCGACGCCTTCAGGGAGAAGCTGGTCTATGCCGTTCTTCACGATGGAGTGGGTCTGCCCACCGCACACTTCCATCAGCACCCACGGGCGGGTCTGGATGCGGCGCATCTCGGCTACGATCTTGCCGGCTACGTCGCCGTCGCGATATTCGTCAAGGTATTTCATTGCCGTTGCTTCCCTTGATCAATCTGCTCACCGTCGGATCGTCTGCCGCTTCGGTCTCGTCGACTGCGGGCGTGTCCAACTCGTTCAGTTGGTCCAGGCCCTTCAGCGCCTGGTAGGTGCGCTCCGCCTCTGCTTCATCTACGCGGCTGATGGCGAAGCCGACGTGCACCAGTACATACTCGCCGGACTTCGTCTCGGGCAGATACTCTAGGCAGGCCTCGCGGGTGATGCCACCGAACTGCACCTTCGCCATGCGCAGTCCGCCCTGGTCGTACGTCTCGACTACCTTGCCCGGAATTGCCAGACACATAGGATCTCCCCGCTCATTTCGCTTGCCGCAAAAGTTTGTTGGCGATGACCGCCTGCCCCAGCGAGATCCCACCGTCGTTCGCGGGAACCAGGGCGTGCTGGAAGACCGCAAAGCCACGACGCCGCAACTCTACTATCGTACGCTCCAAAAGGTAAAGGTTCTGGAAGGTGCCGCCGCTGAGGCAAACGCGGTCCAGCCCGTCGCTCTTCCGGATGCGTTCGCACAGCTCGACCATGGCTGCGGCTAACGTGTTGTGGAATATGGCCGAAACATCCTCTGCCCGGCGATTGGCAGAGGCGTCGCGGGCGATGGCAATGATGGTGGGCCGGAGATCGAGGATCATGGGATCCGAGCCTTCGATGTCGAAGTCATAGCGTTCAGCATCGAGGGTGTGTCGCTGGCCGCGCGCGCGCGCCGCCGCGGTCTCCAGTGCGATCGCTGCCTGCCCCTCGAAGGTCACCTCTGAGCCTAGGCCCAGGATTGCAGCGACGGCATCGAAGAGGCGGCCGCAGGAGGAGGTGTCGACCGTCTGGATGTGTTTGGCGAGCATGGTGTCGACCAGGTCGATTTGCCTGCCGGTCACGCCGGGGAAGCGCAGGAGTTCGGCCGGCAGTTGCGGTCCGAAGGCGTCGCGCAGATAGCTGAGTGCCATGCGCCAGGGTTGACGCACGGCCGCGTCTCCGCCGGGCAGCGGGACGTAGCGCAGGTGGGCGCGGCGGGTGAAGCCGGCGAAGTCGGCGACCAGGAATTCGCCGCCCCAGATCTTGCCGTCGGTGCCAAAACCGGTGCCGTCGAAGGCGACGCCGATGACCGGCCCACGCAGATGGTTTTCCGCCATGCAACTGGCGATGTGTGCGTGATGATGCTGCACTCCAATCTTTCGTTCGATGGGGGATGCGAGCGCCATGCGGGTGCTCCAGTAGCCGGGATGCAGGTCATAGGCGACGGCGCGCGGCGAAACGCGGAAGACGTGTTGAAGGCGGGCGAGCGTCTCCTCGAAGAACTGCATGGTCTCGAAGTTTTCCAGGTCGCCGATGTGCTGGCTGAGGATGGCGTAGCGGCCCTTGGTCAGGCAGAAGGTGTTTTTCAACTCGCCGCCGAAGGCGAGGACCTCGTCGAACTCGATGCCGAGGTCGATGGTTTGGGGAACCAAGCCGCGCGAGCGCCGCAGCACTCGTTCGCGGCCCTCGAAAGTGCGCACGACCGAATCGTCCACGCGGGTCCAGATGTCGCGGTTGTGTAGAAGAAACCAGTCGGCGACGCCGTTGAGCTGGCGCATGGCATCGGCGTTTGCAGTGACGATGGGCTCTTCGCTGAGGTTGCCGCTGGTCATCACCAGTGCTGTGAACTCGGAGGGAACGTCGGGCGAATCGCTGAAGAGGAGATAGTGCAACGGGGTGTAGGGCAGCATGACGCCGAGGGTGTCGTTGCCGGGAGCGGCTTCGGCGGAGACCGCTGCGCCGGGGAGGCGCGGCAGCACGACGATGGGACGGCGCACGGCGAGCAGCGCGGCCTCGTCGTCGGGCGAGAAAGAGCAGATTTGACGGACGGAAGCGAGATCGCGGGCCATCAGCGCGAAGGGCTTGTCGGAACGGCGCTTGCGGCGGCGGAGTTCCACAACTGCCTTGTCGTTCGCTGCGTCGCAGGCCAGAAGAAAGCCGCCGAGTCCTTTGACCGCGACGATGTTGCCTGCGTGGAGCAGCGCGCGCGCCTTGCGGATCATGGCCAGCGAGTCGCGGTCCGCGAAGGCGCAATCGGCCAGCTCCGCGCCGCTTGGGACCAACTCCAGCGACGGCCCGCAGACGGCGCATGCGTTGGGCTGCGCATGAAAGCGGCGATCGGTTGGGTCGGCGTACTCCGCTGCGCAGGCAGCGCACATGGTGAAGCGCGCCATGGTGGTGGTGGTGCGATCGTAGGGGATGTCCTGAATGATGGTGTAGCGCGGGCCGCAGTGGGTGCAGTTGGTGAACGGGTAGCCGTAGCGCCGGTTGTGGGGGTCGCCGAAGTCGCGCCAGCAGGCGTCGCAGGTGCCTGCGTCGGGCGAGATCAGCGAGAAGGCGCCGGGCTGCTCGTGGCTCTCGAGAATGGAAAAGCCCGCGCCGCCGCGAGTTGCGATATCGGCGACTGCAATGGAAGCGATCGCGGAAAGCTGAGGCGGTTCTGCGCGCAGCGTCTCGAGGAACGTGGCAATCTCAGCTTCGCCGCCTTCGATTTCAATGGTGACGCCGGACGACGAATTGAACACGTAGCCGGTGAGCCCGAGCGAGTGGGCGAGCTTGTAGACGAACGGGCGAAACCCGACTCCCTGCACAATACCGCGCACGTCGATGTGCTTGCGCCGAGCCGACGCAGTGGAAGTGGTGGCCATGGTGGCCCTTAGGATACCGGAATCGTGGTTGCCTTCGCCGCGGACACTTGCTTCGCTGCTGGAGGCGCGTGCGGCTTGACGGTACGGGCCAGAATTCCCGGGATATCCGCAAGCGAGGCGACCGTGCCGACCGCATCGAGGCGCTTGGCCTCGCGCGGCATCCCATAGACGACGCAGCTTGGCTCGTCCTGGGCGATGGTCGCGGCGCCGGCGCGCTTGAGCGCGAGCATCCCCTTGGCACCATCGGTTCCCATGCCGGTCAGCAGGACGCCCACGCCGTGGCTGCCCGCCGCCTCGGCGACCGAGGCAAACATAACGTCGACCGAGGGCCTCTGATAGCAAACCTGGGGCCCTTGTTGCAGCTCTACGGCGTAGCCGGCGCCCGCGCGCCGCAGCAGCAGATGGTAGTCCCCGGGCGCGATGAGGGCCAGGCCTCGATGAAGGGTGTCGCCGTCCGCTGCCTCGCGCACCTCCATGCTGCAGAGCTTGTTCAGCCGATTTGCGAAGGCCAGGGAAAAACCTGCGGGTATGTGTTGGGTGACCACCATTGGCGGCATATCGGCAGAAAGCTCGAGGAGAATCTCCTGGATGGCAACGGTTCCGCCGGTGGAGGCGCCGATGGCGATCACGCTGCGGGGATCGCAGGTTGGATGCGCCGCGGCGGCCGTCCTCTGTTCCTCGCGCAGGCTGGCGGCGAGATCGCGGGCGATGCGCGGGCGGGCTCCCGCGGCCCCGCGAATCCTGGCGGCGAGCGATTGCCGCAGTTCGCCCACCGAGTACGGCCCCGCGGGCTTGGCGAGAACATCGACGGCCCCGCAGCGAAGCGCTTCCAGCGTAGCGGCGCAGGAGGATTGCCCGAGCGAACTGATGATAATGGTTGGTATGGGATGGCGGTGCATCAGCCGCTTCAGGAAGGTCAGCCCGTCCGTGCCCGGCATTTCGATGTCGAGGGTCAGCACGTCGGGCTTGAGCGTGCGGATTTTCTCGTGGGCGATGTAGGGATCGGGAGCGGTCCCGACCACCTCCATGTCGGGTTCGGCGGTAACGGTTTCGCTCAGAATCTGCCGCACCATCGCCGAGCCGTCGACGATGAGTACCTTGATCTTGCGGTGCATCTTGATTACCGGGGGCATAGGTCCCCTCCGGCAGCGCGCAGGTCGCGCTCGGCCGGCCCCGCCGTCCGGACTTCGACGCGGCCACTTGATGCGTGCAAATCCGTCAGGTCTGGCCGGATGTGCGTGCCACCCGGCTTTCTGTAAATGGCTGGGCAGACGTAATCGAGACCGTGAGCGATGTTGTTCAGGCTCTCGGAGTGGCCGATGAAGAGGGTTCCGCCATCCTCCAAATGTTCTGAGAGGCGTTGCACCAGGCTCTGCTGCGTGGGCTTGTCGAAGTAGATCATGATGTTGCGGCAGAAGATCACCGAGCAGCAATACGCTTGGGGGAGCGTGCCCATCAGGTTCAGGTGTTCGAACTCGATCATGGAGCGGGGGTCGCTTTTGAAGCGATAGCTGCCGGCGGATTCGTCCTGGCCTTTGAGCAGGTAGCGTTGCCGCAGCGCGGGCGGGATCTCGGCAACGCGCTCCGCCGGGTAGACGCCCCGTTTCGCCTTCTCGAGCACGCGTGTGGAGATGTCGGTGGCCTTGATGTGGACCTTGGCGGCTGCCTCGCGCGGCGCCTCTTCGAGCAGCGACATGGCGATGGAGTACGGCTCCTCGCCGCTGGAGCAGGCCGCGCTCCAGATGTGAATGCGGGAACGCGTGCGCAGGGTAGGGAAGACGGTTTCGCGGAGGTAGTCAAAGTGTTTGGGCCCGCGGAAGAAGCTGGTGTGATTGGTGGTGAGTTGGTCCACCATGCTGGCCAGGGCAGCTCCGCTGCGGTCGGCTTTCACGTAGTCGTAGTAGTGCTGAAAGGATTTGAGGCCAAGCTCGCGCAGCTTCTTGCCCAGGCGGGCTGCGACCAGGCCCTGCTTGCTGCCGCGGAGATCGAGGCCGAAGTGCTCATGCGCGAGCCGGCTGATCTTCTCGTACTCGCTGGCGTTGAGAACGGGGATGCAATCGACGGTTCCGGCGGGCGAGTACGCCACTAGCCCTCCTTCTCTCCGCGCCGCCGCGGACCTGCGGGGCACACAGCGCTTATCGGCGGCAACCGGGCAGGCATGACCGAGAGTGCAAGAATGACTGTCGGCACATATCCTCCGATTGGCCTTGCGGTTGCGGACTTGCGGCTGCCTCGCTGCGGACTTGCGGCTGCCTCGCTGATTAGCCAACCCTCGCGTCCCGTTCCGGAAGTACAATCGGGACGGAGATGGGCGATGGCACAGCTAAGCAGGACGGGCGTTTCCCTGGAAGATGATCTGCTGAAGGAATTCGACCGGCTCATTGCAAAGCGCGGATACGCGAACCGTTCCGAGGCATTTCGGGATCTGATCCGCGAGGCGCTTTTGTCCGAGAGTGTCGAGTCGAACAAACCAGTAGTGGGCACCCTGACACTGGTCTACGACCACCATGTTCCGAATCTCGCGCAAAAGCTGACCGAAGTGCAACATAGGGCCGGAACCATGGTGCTGGCTGCCACCCATGTCCACTTGGACCATCATTGCTGCCTGGAAGTGATCATCATGAAGGGCCGGGGCAAGGAGATCCAGGCGGTTGCGGACGGCATGCTGGCCCTGCGTGGGGTCGAACTCGGAAAACTTGTGCTCACTACCTCCGGCAGCAGCTTGAAGCACGCTGCCCACTCGTACCCGCATTAGCATGTTTCTCGAAATCGTGTTACGGTGTAAAGGACGATGTTCCGGCCTGCATTGCCTCGTTCTGCGCGATTCGCATCCGTAGCCGATTGCTGCTGGACGGGCTCGAGATTGCGTGGCTGACTCAATTCCCTCGCGTGCGGCCTCAAGGAATCAGATGAACTCCCTCCTGCGGGGTGTGTTCAACGACGAACCGGGCAGTACCAAAGCCAAGATCGTCGCGATATATGCCATGCTGCTGGTGTTCAATCTGGGGGCATGGGCCTGGGCGCTGGTTGCGTTTCACCGGTTTCCGGTGCTCCTGGGGACTGCGTTTCTTGCCTACAGCTTTGGCCTTCGCCACGCCGTCGACGCGGACCATATCGCGGCCATCGACAACGTTACTCGCAAACTGATGCAGGAGGGCAAGCGGCCGGTTTCTGTAGGCCTCATGTTCTCGCTCGGGCATTCCACCATCGTCATCGTGGGTTCCATTGCAATTGCAGCTACAGCGCTGGCGCTGCAGCATCGCATCGACGCAGTGAGGGAGATTGGCGGGGTCATCGGCACGCTGGTGTCGAGCCTGTTTTTGTTCGGCATTGCGATCGTCAATTTGATCGTCCTTAGCTCCGTCTATCGCACCTTCGTGCGCGTCCGGCGCGGAGGCGCGTACGTCGAAGAGGACTTCGACCTGCTGCTTGGCAATCGCGGCTTTCTCACTCGGCTGTTTCGCCCAATCTTCAAGATGATCCGGCGCAGTTGGCATATGTATCCGCTGGGCGTGCTGTTTGGCCTGGGGTTCGACACGGCCACCGAGATCGGATTGCTCGGCCTCTCCGCCGCCGAGGCTTCCAAGGGGTTGTCCTTGTGGTCGGTCCTGGTCTTCCCGGTTCTGTTTGCCGCGGGCATGTCGCTGATCGATTCGACCGACAACATCCTGATGCTGGGGGCTTACGGGTGGGCCTACGTGAAGCCGATCCGCAAGCTGTACTACAACATCACGATTACCGCGGTTTCGGTGGTCGTGGCCTTTGCGGTCGGCGGCATTGAGGCGCTGGGGCTGCTATCCGGGCGGCTGCACCCGAAAGGCGTCTTTTGGGACCTGGTCAACACGCTCAACGGCAACTTCGGCTATTTGGGTTATGGCATTGTCGGTTTATTTGCCGCGAGTTGGATTGTCTCCATCGCCATCTACAAGTGGCGTCGCTTCGATTTCCTCGAACTCGAAGCGGAACAGTTCGAATCCTGATAGGTTGTTGCGATGAAAATTCTGGTGAGTTTGGCCGGCGCCATTGTTCTCTGCGCGCCTTCCGCTCGAGCACAAGGCATGATTGTCGGGGCAGATGTTTCCTTCCTGCCCCAGATGGAGAGCAGGGGAGTGGTCTTCAAGGATGAGGGCGTGGCCGAGCCCGGCTTGCAGATCCTGAAGAACCACGGATACACCTGGGTCCGGCTGCGCGTGATGGTCAATCCCATATCGCTGCCAAACAACCTGGATTACACGATTGCAGCAGCGAAGGACGCGAAGGCGCGCGGCTTCAAGCTGCTGTTGGACTTCCACTATTCGGACGATTGGGCAGACCCTGGGCACCAGACGGTGCCACGCGCGTGGGCGAAGATGTCGCACGCAGAACTGGTGCAGGCGACGTTCGAATACACGCGCGATACGATTGCCGCGATGCGCAAGCAGCACGTGCTGCCCGACATGGTCCAGGTGGGCAACGAAGTCACGGCCGGCATGATGTGGCCGGATGGACGGCTGCCGGCGCAGTGGCAGAACTTCGCGGACCTGCTGCTGGCCGGGATTCACGGGGTCGATAAGGGGCGTGGATGGGGCAAGCGGCCGGCGATCATGATCCACATCGACAAAGGGGGCAACCAGGCGGCGACCAAGTCGTTCCTCGACCACCTGGCGCAATATCATGTGCCGTACGACGTGGTGGGGCAGTCCTTCTATCCGTGGTGGCACGGCAGCCTGGACGATTTGAAGGGCAATCTTGCGTTTGTGTGGAACACCTATCGCAAGAGCGTAGTGGTGGCAGAGACGGCATACGACTGGCGGACGGGCGAGGACTTCAAGGGCAAGCCGGCGCCGTTCCCGCAAACGCCGGAGGGGCAGCGCGACTTTCTGGCGGCGCTGGATCGCGCGGTGCGGGAGGCCCCGGGCGGCAAGGTGCGCGGCATCTTCTGGTGGGAGCCGATGGCCGGGGGCGGAATTGCCAAGCGCGACCTGTTCGACGACCAGCACGAGGCGCTTCCGGCGATTCAGGTGTTCGATACGGCGCCGCGGGCGGATGCGCACTGATGCGGCTTGACGCCTGAATTCCTGCCGGCGCTGGCGCAGAATGCACAGTGCTGGGTATGGGAAACCGCTCGCCGCTATTATGGACTGAACGTATAGTTTATGATTGTGAGGCGCGGTATACCGCACCGTATACGAAGACGCCCAGCTTCCAGGAGTTGCAACATCGCAAGGACACATCAATCCGCAGAGGCTGATGAGCCGAGGGTTCGTGGGCGGCGGCGAAGCCTTCAGGCGGAAGCAGCCATCCTTAAGGCGACCCTCCACCTGTTGGAGCGGCAACCGCTCCGCAAGGTGACGGCCGACGCAATCGCGCGGCGCGCCGGCGTGAGCAAGGCGACGATCTACAAGTGGTGGCCCCACAAGAGCTTGGTGGCGCTCGACGCGTATCTGGCCGGCATGACGGAGCAGGTTCCGACGCCGGATACAGGATCTGCGGAGTTGGACTTTACTCGGCAATTGAAGTCCTTGATGGCTTTTTACACCAGCTCGCTTGGGCGTCTCTTTGGGCAGTTCATCGCGGAAGGACAGAGCGATCCGTCGTTTCTCGCGCTGTTTCGCGAGCGCTTTCTCTATGCCAGGCGCGCTGCCGCCCGGGTAATGTGGCAACGCGGGGTCGACCGGGGCGAAATTCGCAACGAGATTGACGGCGAAATCGTCCTCGATATGATTTATGGGCCGATGATCTTTCGTCTGCTTGCAGGCCACGGCTCGCTTAGCCCGCGGGAGTCGGAGGCTTTGGTCGAGGCCGTGTTCGGCGGCGTGAGACGCACGGGGAATCGTCGCGCTGCAAAGTTGAAACGGAAGGGCCCGGTCAGGAAGAGGTCATAAGAAGCGGATTGAATCTTACGGGAAAGCGGGAGCGTCTAAATACTGAACCAGTCGTTTAGCAACACCTCTCAGTGAAGTTGTTTTCTTTTTTGGAGACCCACTGCTGCAATCAATGCGAGCTCCGTTCGGCGGATGCCGAAATGGTCCTCGGCCAAGGGTGATTTGATGTGGATTGTACGTCTCGCACTCCGGAGGCCTTACACATTCGTAGTGTTGTCGCTGCTGCTGTTCTTCCTGGGCCCGGTGGTCATCCAGCGGACGCCGGTCGATATTTTCCCGAATATCGATATCCCGGTCGTGTCCGTGATCTGGAATTACCAGGGGTTTTCTCCACAGCAACTGAGCGACCGGATTGTCGTGCAGTTCGAGCGCAGCCTGACCACGACCGTCAATGACATCGAACATACCGAGTCAGAGACGCTCAACGGCGTCTCCGTAACCAAGGTCTACTTTCACCCAAACGTGAATATCTCGCAGGCGGTGGCGCAGATCACCGCGATCGCGCAGACGTCGCTGCGGCAGTATCCCCAGGGCACGACGCCTCCTCTGGTCATTCAATTCAGCGCGTCGAGCGTGCCGGTACTGCAACTCGGGCTCTCGGGGACCGGCCTTACCGAACAGCAACTGAACGACTTTGGCTCGAACTTCATTCGGACGCAGCTCGCCACGGTGCAGGGCGCTTCGATGCCGTTCCCCTATGGCGGCAAACAGCGGCAGGTGCAGGTGGACATCGACACCCAGAAGCTGCAGGCCCACGGGTTGTCCGCATCGGACGTGGTGAACGCCGTGGGGGCGGAAAGTATCATCCTGCCCGCCGGCGACGTGAAGATGGGCCATGTCGACTACCAGGTGGAGACCAACAGCGCTCCGGACTCGATTGAGGCTCTCAACGACCTGCCGATCAAGACCGTGAATGGGGCCACCATCTACGTTCGCGATATCGGCAATGTGCGCGACGGATTTCCTCCGCAAACGAACATTGTGCGTGTGGACGGACAGCGCGCTTCTCTGATGTCGATCCAGAAGACGGGCAATGCTTCGACGCTGGACATCATCTCGGCGGTGCGCGCGCAGTTGCCGCAGATCAAGGCGCAACTTCCGCCGGCGCTCCAGATCCGGCCGATCGCGGATCAATCGATCTTTGTGCGGTCGGCGATCAGCGGCGTGGTGCGCGAGGCGGTGATCGCCGCGTGCCTGACCGCGATCATGATCCTGATCTTCCTGGGAAACTGGCGCTCCACGATCATCATCGCGGTTTCGATTCCCTTGTCCATCGTTTGCTCGCTGCTGGCGTTGTCGGCGCTGGGCGAAACGATCAACATCATGACCCTGGGCGGCCTTGCGCTTGCGGTGGGCATCCTGGTGGACGATGCCACGGTGACCATAGAAAACATCGAGCGCTATCTTGCCCAGGGCGGGGACGTCGAGCCGGCGATTCTGAATGGGGCCGCGCAGATTGCGGTGCCTGCCTTCGTCTCGACCCTCTCGATCTGCATCGTGTTTGTGCCCATGTTCTTCCTCGGCGGCGTTGCCAGGTATCTGTTTGTGCCGTTGGCGGAGGCGGTCGTGTTCGCCATGCTTGCCTCGTATTTTCTGTCGCGGACGCTGGTGCCTACGATGGCGAAGTACCTGCTGAAAGGACACGAACACGACCGGGTAGAGCAGGCGCGTGCGAGCCGCAATCCATTTGTCCGGTTTCAGATCACCTTCGAGCATTCCTTTGAGGAGCTACGCAACCGTTATCACGGAGTATTGAGGCTCTGCCTGGAACATCGCGGGACGTTCCTGGTGTCGATTGTGGCCTTCTGGATGGTGTCGCTGGCGGTGCTGTACCCGTGGCTGGGGCAGGATTTCTTCCCTTCGGTGGATAGCGGCCAGTTCAAGCTGCATGTGCGCGCGCATACGGGCACGCGCATTGAAGATACGGCACGCTTGTGCGACCAGATCGAAAATGTGATTCGCGGGGAAATCCCCAAGTCGGAACTGGGGACGATTATCGATAACATCGGCCTGCCCTACTCCGGGTTGAATCTTTCCTACTCGAACTCGGCCCCCGTGGGTACTGGCGATGCGGACATCCTGGTCTCGCTGGCGGAGAAGCATCGGCCCACGGCAGAGTACACGCGTGCGTTGCGGGACCGGCTGACGCAGAACTTCCCGGGGACTGAGTTCTATTACCTGCCGACGGACATGGTCAGCCAGATCCTTAACTTCGGCCTGCCGGCGCAGATCGATGTGCAGGTGGCCGGCCTGAAGGTGGATGAGAACCGTGCGCTGGCCGAGCAGTTGATGCAGCAGATCAGCCGCGTCCCGGGCACTACCGATCTCCGCATCCAGCAGCCGTTCGATCTGCCGAAGTGGACCGTCAATGTGGACCGGACCCGCGCGCAGGAGGTCGGTTACAGTCAGCGGGACGTGGCCCAGGACCTGCTCACCAGTTTGAGCGGCAGCTTCCAAACCTCGCCAACGTTTTTTCTCAATCCGCAGAACCATGTGAGCTACAACATCGCCGTGCAGACTCCGCAGTACGACGTGAAGAGCCTGCAGGAGCTGGAAAACTTTCCCATTGCGATCAGTGGCTCCGCGCAGCAGCCGCAGATTCTCGGCAACCTGGCCTCGATCGAAAGGGGCGCCGAGCCCGGGCTGGTGAGCCACTACAACGCGCAACCGATCATCGACGTCTACGGCTCGGTTGAGGGCACCGATCTCGCCACCGTGGCGCGCAGGGTGGAGCAGATCATCAGCGACAACCAGGCGCAGCTTCCGCGCGGGTCCCAGATATTCCTGCGCGGCCAGATTGAGACCATGCACACTTCATTTCAAGGGCTGATCTATGGACTGTTGTTCTCGATCGTGCTGGTCTACGCGCTGATTGTGGTGAACTTCCAAAGCTGGCTCGACCCGTTCATCATCATCGTTGCGCTGCCCGGCGCGCTGGCGGGAATCGTATGGATGCTGTTCGTTACCGCGACCCATATCAGCGTACCCGCTCTGACCGGTTCGATCATGTGCATGGGTGTGGCGACAGCGAACTCGATCCTGGTTGTCAGCTTTGCGAAGGAGCAGATGGATCATGGCCTGAGTGCGGCAGAGGCGGCGCTTAGCGCGGGCTTTACCCGCTTCCGGCCCGTCATCATGACGGCGCTGGCGATGATCATCGGCATGGTGCCAATGGCGTTGGGACTGGGTGACGGCGGGGAACAGAATGCGCCGCTGGGCCGCGCCGTCATTGGCGGGCTGCTGCTGGCGACCTTTGGCACGCTGACGTTTGTGCCGGTCTTCTTCTCCCTGATGCACCGCAACGATCCGCCGCGCCTGCAAACCGAGCCGGGAAACCTGCGTGAGGCCGATCATGAATAACCGGAAGCGGACGAGACTAACCGAATCAGCGCCAAAGCCGCGCACGGAGAAGCAGCCATGAACGCCGGAGAATCGAAGTTCCCAGGAACGGGTCGAAATGAATCAGGGGCGGGTGAGAACGTTGGGAGTCATGGGGCCGCACCGGCGCCTGCGGAAGTCTCGCGTGGATCGCTGCTGACGCTGGTTGTCGTCGCGCTGGTGCTGGCGGTGGTGGTCGCGGTCGTCGGCATCGTTAGCCGAATACATGCTCGTGCGCAGCTGATCCACTACACCGATACGATGGCTGCGCCGCCGGTGTCTCTGGCACAGCCTGGGTTCGAGAAGAACGCAACCGAAATCGTATTGCCGGGCAACATGCAGGCCTTTACCATGGCGCCGATCTACGCGAGGACCACGGGCTACGTCAAAGCCTGGTACCGCGACATCGGCGCGCATGTGCACAAAGGGGAGCTGCTTGCGGAGATTGAAACTCCGGAGCTCGACCAGCAGCTTGCCCAGGCGAAGGCCGACCTGGCCACCGCGCAGAGCAACGCGGCGTTGGCCAAGGTAACCGCCGATCGCTACCAGGGCCTCATCGGTCAAAATGCGGTTTCGCAGCAGGACACGGATAATGCCGTTTCGCTGCTTGCGGCTCGCCAAACTGAGGTGGCGTCCGCGCAGGCGAATGTGCGCAGGCTCGAAGAGTTGCAATCGTTTGAGCGGATTGAGGCGCCGTTCGATGGTGTGATCACCGCGCGCAATCTGGACATCGGCCAGTTGATCACCACGGCCGGAAGCACCACGACGCCAGGAGCGGGAATGGTCACGGGCAGCAAGGAAGTTTTCGACATCTCGGCGATTGGAACATTGCGCGTCTTCATCAATGTTCCGCAAGTGTATGCGCCGGATGCGAAGAATGGAGTTACGGCCGCTCTGGCGCTGCCTCAGTATCCCGGCCGGACTTTCCGCGGCAAGCTGGTGCGATCGTCGGATGCAGTTGACCCGGCAACGCGAACGCTGCTGGCCGAGGTGGATGTGGACAACCGGTCCGGCGAACTGCTGCCCGGCAGCTACACCGAGGTCCACCTGAGCGTATCGAGCGCTGTGCCCGAGTTGATCGTACCGATCAGCGCGCTGATCTTTGAACCCGATGGATTGCATGTGGCCACGGTCGATTCCACGCAGCACGTTCACATCGTGCGCGTGACTCCGGGACGCGATTCCGGCTCGGCCATGGAGATACTCGGCGGGCTTGCTCCCGGGCAGCCCGTCATCGCGAATCCGCCCGACTCCCTTACCGACGGCGAATTGGTGCGCGTGGTTGCGCCGGGCAGCGATGAGCACCGTCATGCGCCGGAGGCCAACCCATGAAGGCCCATCGCCCACTTGGATTGATAGCGACGGCGGCAGCCCTGGTGCTGGGCGGATGCCTGGTCGGGCCGAACTACAAAGCGCCGGCAGTCCCGGCTCCGCCTGCCTACTCGGACAGCGGCCACAATGGCGACTGGGCCTCCGCCAAGCCGGCCGACGCAGCTGATCGCGGCGCATGGTGGGCCGTCTACCAGGATCCGGAGTTGAATGATCTGGAGCAGCGCTGCGCCTCAGCGAATCAAAATATCGCGGCAGCGCTGCATGCGTACGAGCAGGCGCACGATCTGGTCCGCGTGAATCGAGCGGCGCTGTACCCGACCGTATCCATCGGCGGCTCGGCCAGCCGGAACCGCATCTCCAACACCACGCCGCTGCGGCCGGCAGGCTCGCCGGCGGATTACTGGGAGTTCCTGATTCCTCTGAATATCTCGTGGGAGCCGGACCTGTGGGGAGGGGTTCGCCGGCAGATTGAATCAAGCGCGGCCAGCGCGCAGGCATCCGCGGCGGATCTTGCCGACACGCGGCTGAGCCTGCAAGGAATGTTGGCGGTCACCTTTCTACAGTTGCGCGGGCTCGATCTGCAGGCGCAGTTGCTGCGGTCGACGCTCGATACATACACTCAGACGCTGCAACTCACACAGGCCCTCCGCAAAGGCGGATTGGTCACGGAGATCGATGTTCAGGAGGCCCAGGCGCAACTCGAAGAGGCGCGCGCGCAGTTGATCGACCTGGGCGAGCAGCGAGCGCAGTACGAGCATGCAATTGCCGTGCTGATCGGAGAGCCAGCAACTGATTTTCATATTGCCGAGCGGCCCCTCGCCGGCAATCCTCCCGCTGTGCCCACGGGCGTGCCGTCCGAACTGCTTCAGCGGAGGCCCGACATCGCAGCCGCGGAACGAAGGGTGGCGGCAGCCAACGCGCTGATCGGCGTCGCCAAGGCTGCCTACTACCCCAACATCACCCTGGGTGCCGGGGGCGGCGTGGAGACCGACATGGTCAGCCAGCTCTTCAACTCCGGCAGCGCGCAATGGAATGCCGGCCCATCCGCAAGCGAAATCCTGTATGACGCGGGCCGGCGCAAGGCGCAAGTCGACTATGCGGTGGCGCAGAGGGAGCAAGCCACAGCGCTCTATCGCGAGCAGGTGCTCTCGGCCTTTCGCGATGTTGAGGACCAGCTCTCGGCATTGCGGGTGCTGGAGGAAGAAGCAACCGTGCAGCAACGCGCAGTGGACGCCGCCAAGCAAAGCACTGGCCTTTCCCTGCTTCGCTATAAGCGCGGGCTGGCGGCGTATCTGGAAGTCCTGACCAGCCAGACGGTCGAACTGAACGATGAACGAGCAGCCGCTGCGCTGGTGGCACGGCGCATCGTGGCGAGCGCCCAGCTGCAGATGGCGCTCGGCGGCGGATGGAGTTCGGCGCAACTGCCGGCCAACTAGACCGCGACCTCCCAGCCCTTCTCATAGCTGCGCGCCCACAGCTTCATCGCTTCGGGGTCGTTGAGAATGTGGCCGGATGCCGGGTTGAGCTTCAACTCGCGCGTCACCTCCCACGCGATGTTCGAAAGCAGCAGCATGGTCACGCTCACATTCGCAACCGGGATCGGCGAATGCAGCTTCTCGCCTGTCCGAATGCCGGCGATGAAGTTTGCAAAGTGCAGATCGGTCATCGTGTCGCGGCTGACCAGGTCGTGGCTCGATGGCCGGTCGCTGGCGACGAAGGCGTCCGTCTTCTTGCCGGCGAGGTCGTAGACCTCATATCCCGCGCGGTCGAGCAACACGGTTCCGGTCGTACCGTGGATGGTCATGCCGCGGTCGCGCCCGTAATACTGCATGCCGTTGCAGCACTTTCCTTCCCAGGTAATCAGCTTGTCCGGATACTCGAAGCTCGTCACCATGGTGTCGTAAAACTGCCAGTCGTCCTTGAAAGCGTAACGGCCGGCGGACGCCGTCACCCGCTCCGGATATCCGGCGTCGAGCGCCCAGCGGCAGATGTCCACCTCGTGCGTGCCGTTGTTCAGGCTTTCGCCCGTGCCGTACCGCAGCAGCCAGTGCCAGTTGTAGGGATGAATATTGTCCTTGTACTCACTTCGCGGGGCCGGGCCCTGCCACAAGTCCCAGTTCAGGGAGTCGGGTACCGGAACCACCTTGCCTGTGCCCATCGATTTTCTGGTCGCGCTATACCAGGCCTTCGCAAAATAGGCCCGCCCGATCAGCCCGTCGTGAATCTGCCCGACGATCTTGATGCTGTGCGGCGACGACCGCTGCTGGTCGCCGACCTGCACCAGCTTTCCATACTTCGCCTGCGCCTGGACCAGCAGTTCTCCCTCGCGCGGATTGTGGCTCGACGGCTTCTCGACATACACGTGCTTGCCGGCTTTCAGCCCCAGCACCGCCATCGGTGTGTGCCAGTGGTCAGGTGTTGCAATCGTGATCGCGTCGACGTCCTTCGACTCCAGCGCCTTGCGAAAATCGCCCTCGGCCCTGGGTGCGTAGCCAAGCAGGCTGGTGGCCTCAGCGGTGAACTTCTCCAGCACCTTCGCGTCGACATCGCACGCATAAGCGACACGGGCGTTCGCAGCGTTCGCATGCAGGGAAGAGAGGTGCGCCCTGCCGCGGCCGTTCAGCCCCGCGATCGCGAAGTTGACCCGCTCATTCGCTCCCAGGATCTGTGCGTAGCTCTTTGCAGTGGAGGCAATCGCCGCCCCGGCGGCGCTGCCTGCAAGTCCATCCAGAAACTCCCGGCGTGTGATCATCCTTGTTGCCTCCCTCACTTCCATCCCACGATACAACCAGACCCCAGGCCCTCAGCCGCGCAGGCTGGCCGGCCTGGGAATGATCGCGGAAAGCCTTGCCAATACCGCATCCGGCAGCTTCAGTCCCGCGGCCGCAATGTTCTGCTCAACATGAGCGGCCGACGATGTTCCCGGAATCGGCAGAAGCACGGGAGACCGCCTCAGCAACCACGCCAGCGCCACCTGCAGGGGAGTCGCTCCCAACTCCCGCGCCGCAGCTTCGAGCGCGCCATTCGCCTCGCGGTTCTGTCCCAGCGGCGCCCACGGCATGAAGGCGATCCCATTCGCTTCGCAATGGTCCAGCAGAAAGTCCCACTCCCGGTCGGCAAAGCTGTACCGGTTCTGCACGGAGACGATAGGCACCATCTTTCGTGCCCGCTCCACATGTTCCAAAGTCACGTTGGACAAGCCCACATGCCGAATCTTCCCCTGCTCGCGCAGCCGCGCCAGCGTCTCCATGGATGCGTCAAACGAAACCGCGGGGTCCGGCACATGCAATTGATACACATCGATCCGCTCCAGCCTCAACCGCTTCAGGCTTCCCTCCACGGCTGCCTGCAAGTGCTGCGGAGAGGCATTGTGGGTCCACTGCCCCGGGCCCACGCGCTCCCATCCACCTTTGGTCGCGATCACCAGGCCTGCCGGATACGGCGCCAGCGCCTCCGCGATCAGTTCTTCCGAGACATTCGGACCATACGAGTCCGCCGTGTCGATAAGGTTGACACCCAGCTCGACTGCGCGCCGCAGCGTATCCAGGGCCGCGCCGCGATTCTCCGGCGGACCCCATATCCCCTTGCCGGTAATCCGCATCGCACCGTATCCCATGCGGTTGACGGTAAGGTCGCCCAGTTGAATAGTTCCTGCCGCCGCAGCAGAGACGGATTGCGTAACGTTGCTCATGACACAAACTCCCCCTCGACAGCATGGCAGATAAGGTCAGGGCCGCGCAATTCTCAGGCTGTGTTCACTGACTGGATCAAGCCGCGAATGTAGCCGTAGCAAAAGGCGAAGGATTGCAGTGAGTTGGGATCGGCCTCGGCCAGCGGCACATGATCGGGCATCAGCATGTAGGGATAGCCAATCTCCTTGTACACCTTGATCGCCTTCACAAAGTCGACATCGCCCTCATCCGGAAACACCTCGACAAAGTCGTTCCGGCCCCCGCGAATATTGCGGAAATGGACGTTGAATATCTTTTCGCGCGTGCCAAAGTAGCGAATCACATCAAATATCTCGACGCCCGGATTCTCCAGGTCCTCCGAGATGGTTCCCTGGCAGAAGTTCAGGCCGTGGTAGGCGCTCTCCTGAATGGTGATAAACCGCTTCAGTCCGTCGATAGTGCCCAGCACGCGGTTAACACCCTGATAGCCTTCAGGCGGAACGCCGGGGTCCTGCGGATGGCAGGCCATGCGAATCTTGTATTCGCTCGCCACCGGAATCACCCGGTCGAGAAAATAGGTGATGCGTTCCCAGAAGGCGTCGGCGTCTACGCGGCCGGCCTTGGTGAGTGGTGGGTCGGGGTGCATTTCGGAGAGCTTCCAATAGTGATTCATCGCATCGCCGCGGCCGGGCGTGCGTCCCGTCCGGAGAACGCCGAGGATGCTCATGTTGTATTTGATGCAGGGGATCCCGGCCTGCGCGCAGTTGCGGATAAAGGTCTGCAGCGCCTCGATGTCGCGGTCGCGCTCGGGACTCTGGGCCAGCATGATGGCCGGATGTCTTTCCGTGTCGACAAAGCTGGACTCGAGAAGCGGCGGCGCGGTGCAGTCGATGCTAATGCCGTACTTGGCGGCCATATCCATGATCGTCTTCAGCTCGTCTACGGTGGCATACAGACGGTCACCCGCGATCTGCGGATAGCCGCAAATATTCTTCACGCCGTAGCGGGCCAGATATTTCAGATGGGTGTCATTCGTCGGTGCGGTCTGATCGCCCAACTTCATCAGGCCCTGCGTTGGGGTAGTGTCTGCGGCCGCAGCGGTGGTTGCCTTTCCGCCGGCAATCAGTAATCCGGCCGCGCTGCCAGAAACGAACTGTCGCCGGTCCATGTCGGCCATCCTACCCCAGGGCCGAGACTTCAGGCGAGTCAGGGTTGCTCGCTAGAGCGACGCGCGGCGGCGCTTCTTCGCCGGAATCAACAGGGTGAGGGATTGCGGCACGACTTCGATCCTCACCGGCAGAGTGCCCAGCAATTCACCGTCGGCTTCCACGAACGAACGCTCCTTCGCGCCTGCGAGATCGCTGCATTCGACTGCGGAGCAGTCCACCAATTCAATAGTGTTCGAGTAGGTGTGGCGTTGGAACCATACGGCCACCATGAATCGCAGATAGCGCAGGCGGCTCCGCGTCTTGAAGGCAATCACGTGCAGATTGTCGTTGCCCAGCGCCGCGCCGGGCGCAAGGTTGTGCACCAGGCCGCCAAAGTTGCTGATGCGCACGGCCAGAATCTGCGACGCCTCCTCCGATCGCGGAGTGTAGCTTCCCGTCTCAAAGAAGGAAGCACGAAACATGGGAAACGTATGCGTGACCGCAAGGCGGAGCGCTTCCAACAGGTACAGCAGATAACCCAGCCGCTGCTTCAGGCGGCTGTCCAGCCGCGAAAAGAAGACGCCGTCCACGCCAACTCCCGCTGCCACCACAAAGTACCGATCGCACGATTTGCCCGCGCGGTCGCGATAGAAGACTCGGCCGACCGAAACCCGCACCGGTGCTGCACTCAGCAGCATCTTCGCTGCCTTCACCGGCGATGCCGGCAGGCCCAGGTCGGTGGCCAGAGCGTTGGCCGTTCCCATCGGGATTACCCCCAGCGCCGCCGAGCCGCCCACCAGGCCTTGCATCACTTCGTGGGCGGTGCCATCGCCGCCGCACGCAAGCACCGTGTCGCATCCCCGGCGCACCGCGTCTTGCGCCTGCGCTCCCGCGCTTTCCGGCGATTCCGTTGCGATCGTTTTCACTTCAATGCCGGCGCCCTGGAGAACGGCCACCACATCCGCAATCAGTGCGGATCGCCGCTCCGGTCGCTGGCCGGAGGCCGGGTTGTAAATGAGCGCAACACGACGCATCGTACGGGGTCCCCTGTCCGCCGCTCGCTAAGGCCCGCGGACGGTCCACTCGGTATTCTTACATGCTAGTGCCTGCCAGGCATTTGGGATCGAGGGCAGGCTCCGCCGCAGACCCAATTTTGATGCCGGGCCGCGCAGCCGTGTGGCGTATGATGGCGGACATTACGGAGGTGCTCGACTGTCTCGCGTGGATGCGTGGCAGGAAACATCGGAGCTGACGCGATGATCTTCGAAGACCGCGAAGACGCCGGACGGAGACTGGCAAAGGAGTTGGGCGAGTTTGCCAATCGGAAGGACGTACTCGTTCTCGGAATACCGCGCGGCGGCGTCACCGTTGCCTTCGAAATAGCACAGGCTCTGCAGCTGCCGCTGGATGTCTTTCTCTCGCACAAGCTCGGCGTTCCCGGGCAGGAGGAACTCGCCTTTGGCGCAATTGCGGCCGGCGACGGACGATACCTCGAGCAGCGGGTGATTCGCGCGGAGGGCATCTCCCCGGAACAGATTGAGCGGGTCACCATAGAGGTCAAGCGGATGCTGGACCAGCGTGCCGTTCTCTATCGAGGCGATCGCCCGCGGCTCCAGGTTGGGGAACGGACAGTCGTTCTTGTGGACGACGGAATCGCCACGGGTGCAAGCATGTTCGCTGCCGTTAGCGCGCTCCGCGAGATGAAGCCCGCGATGCTTCTCGTAGCTGCCCCCGTGGCGCCGGCGTCCACATGCGCTTGGCTGCGGAGAATGGTCGATCGGCTGGTTTGCCTGTATGAGCCGCAGGACTTCTACGCGGTCGGCCAGTTTTACCGGAACTTCTCGCAAGTGACCGACCAAGAAGTCATCCATCTGCTCCGGCGGCCCGGGTGAACTCCGCGGCCAAAGCACAGGCGCGGAAGTCCGCCAAACTACCTTCTGGGGCCGCGGCGAGGTGGTACCATCTTGGGCGCCGGAGTTACGCCATGTCGAGACGCCGATGTGCGTTGCTGATTCTCACTAGTGCAGTGCTGCTCATTCCGTCTGGCTGCGCGCGGTCGGGCTCTTCCGGCCAAACCGGCGCTCTCGTCTCGGTGCTACCTGCACATGGAGAACCACAAGGAGACCGTGCAATGTCCTTTACTCTGAAAGCAACCGCATTTCCGAACGGCGGAGTGATCCCGAAGAAATACACCTGCGATGGCGCCGACCTCTCGCCCGCGCTGAGCTGGGATGACGCTCCCGCCGGGACGCAATCCCTGGCTCTGATAGTGGATGATCCCGATGCGCCCATGGGCACGTGGACGCACTGGCTCATCTGGAACATTCCCGCCAAAGCCACGCTCCTGCCCGAGGACACGCCCAAGATGAACCTGCTCGACAATGGCGCACGCCAGGGCGGCAACGACTTCAAGCGCATTGGCTATGGCGGGCCCTGTCCGCCTCCCGGCAAGCCGCACCGCTACTTCTTCAAGCTGTATGCGCTAGACGCAAGGCTCGAAGTAAAGGCCGGCGCCGTCAGGAGCGAACTGGAGCCCGCCCTGCAACCGCACATCCTGGCGCAGGCCCAATGGATGGGCACCTACGGACGATGACGTTGGCGCTCGCAGGGCGCGTGGTCTCACGGGATGGACGCGTGGGCTTATGCTGTTGATAGTCCCGTGGGTTGCACCTCGGTAACCGCACCGCTCCTGCGAGGAGAGTCCGCCTGTGTCGACAGCCACCAGCCAGCGCCGCCTCAGCCAGATCGCGCCACTGATCCTTCAGTCGGAGATCCGCTCCATGTCCGTGGAGTGCGAACGCGTCGGCGGAGTCAATCTGGCGCAGGGTGTCTGCGATACGGAGCTTCCGCCGCCCGCAGCACAGGGCGCGATCGACGCGATCAACCGCGGCCTGAACACCTACACCCGGCTCGATGGCATTGCCCCGCTGCGCGAAGCCATCGCCGCTAAGCTCGCCGCCTACAACGGCATTCAGGCCGACCCCGAAACCGGGATTCTTGTCACCGCAGGCGCAACTGGCGCGCTGTATGCCGCCGCCCTGGCGCTGCTCGATCCCGGCGATGAGGTCATTCTCTTCGAACCTTTCTACGGATATCACTGGAGCACGATCCTTTCGCTGCGTGCTGTCCCCGTAGCCGTCACGCTCGACGCGCCTCACTGGCATCTCGATGCCGCCCGCCTGCGTGCAGCCATTCGGCCGCGCACCCGCGCCATCATCGTCAACACGCCGTCGAACCCATGCGGCAAGATCTTCTCGCTCGAAGAACTGCAGGCCATCGCCGCTCTCGCCATCGAGCACGATCTCTTCGTCTTCACCGACGAAATTTACGAGTATTTCCGCTTCGACGGCCGGCGCCACGTCAGCCTGGCTACGCTGCCTGGCATGGCCGAACGCACTATCACCATCTCCGGCCTGTCCAAGACCTTCAGCATCACCGGCTGGCGCGTCGGCTACCTGACGGCCGGCAGCCAGTGGATCCCAACCATCGGCTACTTCCACGACCTCGTCTACATCTGCGCGCCTGGGCCCTTTCAATATGGGGCAGTCGCCGGGCTCGTCGGCCTGCCCGGTGCGTTCTACGATGACCTCGCGCGCGAGTACCAGCAGAAGCGCGACCAGCTCTGCGCTGCCTTGACCGACGCGGGCCTCACGCCGTCTATCCCGGAGGGAGCCTACTACGTCCTCGCCGATGCCAGCCGCATCCCTGGGCAAACGGCGGCAGAAAAGGCACGCACGCTGCTCGCTGCAACCGGGGTCGCCGCGGTTGCCGGCTCGGCTTTTTTCGTCTCGGGAGGCGGCGAGGATCTGCTTCGCTTCTGCTTCGGCAAGCAGGCGGAGGCGCTGGACCGTGCGTGTGCCGCGCTGCGAGGGTTTTAACGGCAATCATCTGAAGTATTGGAGGGCAATATGAAGAAACTGGCGATTCAATTCCTGCTGTCGATGTGTGCACTGCCGGTTCTGGCGCAGGGTGCGCCTCCACAGGGCGGCGCCGACCAGCCGTACACCATGGAGTACTACTACAAGGTGCAGTGGGGCCATCAGCAGGAGTTCCTGCAGCTCTTCCTGAAGAACCACTATCCGCTGCTGCAAAAGATTCGAGAGAGCGGGCGCATCATCGCGCTCAAGATCGAGACGCCCGCGAACCACATGACCGAGGACGCTCGCTGGGACTACCGCGTGACCATCACCTACAAGAACTCCACGCTGGCGACCACCGCGAATTCTGAAGAAGATGCGCTGATTCACCAGCTCTATCCGAATGAGGGGGTCTACCAGCGCGAGGAGCAGCGGCGCTTCGAGATATTGCTGGCGCACTGGGACTTGCCTGTGACCGACATCACTCCCGCGAAGAAGTGACGCCGAAAGCTCAGCTTGCGCGCTCCGGGGAGGCTCTCGGGCCGAGTTGCTGCGAAAACGATGCGTCTTTCCGAAAGCCGCTGCGTCTAACGTGCTTGTAGGCGTATGCGTCGTTTTTGGCGTATGCTAACCGCCTAGGTCATATGTACTAAATTCATTCCGGCGGACGGGCCATTCCAAGGGACGGGACGTGGATATGTGTGCTAGTCGACGGGATTTCCTGCAGAATGCCTTAATGAGCGGAGCGTTTGCTCCTTTACTGGGATCGGCTTCGGGAAGCCGCTTCTTTGATGCCCTGATGGCCGCCGCCCAAAGAGGCGACACTGGCCAGATCGCGAGGGGCAACGTTGGCCAGGCGCAGGGTGCGCATGACTCGGAGCAGTTCTGGAGCAGCTTTGGAAGCTCGCTGACTCCCGCCTCGGACCAGGGCAATCGGACGCGCGGCCTATTTTCTAAAAAGAAGCCGGATGCGACCGCGGGCGCGCTGGATCGTCAGATCGACTTCTTCCAGTACGACACCACCAACAACACGCTGCGCTTCGCGACCAGCATCGAGCCCAAAGAGCTGTTGGACTACAACGGCGACGTACAAGCCAGCCTGGGCGTGAATGGATTCCGCATGTCAGCGGAAGACCGCGCGCAGTTCCAGCAACTTCAGTCGGCCCAACTGCGCATCGACGTCGTTCAGACCAAGTCGTTGATTCAGGATGTCCTCGACCCCATGGCATGGACCTCGCTGGCATCCCTGTTCCCCGACAGTTCCGGCAGTTTGCCGCCGATGCAGAACCTCAGCTTCGACCCCGGCGCGGCCTCGCAGAAGATGAAGCAGGTAATTCTGCCGGGCGGCTCTGGACAATGGGCAGTCAATCTCTCCATGGCTCATAAGGAATCTGCCTTCGTCGGTATTTTGAAGACGGTATCGAGTGCCGTGGGCAAGTTCGCGCCGATCGTCGGGCTGCCGCAAATCGGCGTGGAGGCGTTGCAGGGATTCAGCCAAATGTATGGCGCGTTTGAGCAGAGGACTACGTTCCTGATCAACAGCTTCCCGCAGTTGGCGTTTGCGACCCAGCAGGCTCGCACGGCAGGTGCAACCCAGCAGGGCGTGAACCTGGTTCCCGGCGACTACATCCTGGTGCCCCATGCCTACACGGCTCAGCTGACGCCTCATCTCGACAGTGTGGAGTTGCGGCAGGGTTATCTGGTGCCGAAGGGATCGCCGACCAATACTTCCATCATGGATCTGGCGCTGGCACTGAAGCCCGATATTACCTACCTGTCGGCGACATTCGGTATCAAGCCGATTATGCCGGCAACTGCTGGTCCCAATCCGAGCACGACCTGATCCGGAGACCAACCGTAGAACGTTGCGGTCAATCTCCCACGAGGCGATGCGTCCAATGAAGCGCTGTGTTCCTGTTCTCACTTTGCTGCTGTGCCTGCTTGGCAATGCGCCGGCCCAGACCCGGCGCGCCTTGATCATCGGCATCGATACCTATCAGCCAACGGGCACCACCGCCCAGCACGACGCCGGCTGCGTCTATGGGCGATGCGAGCTTGGCACCTTCGAAAACCTCGAGGGCGCCGTGAATGACGCCCAATCGATCGCCGACGTGCTCACCGGCCCGAAGTTCGGCTTCCCCGCGGATAACGTGGTCCTGCTCACCAACCCCGCTCCTCGTAAGGGCCGCCCCGGAGTCACGGTTCTTCCTGCCGACCAGACCACGCGTGACGGCATCCTGGCCGCCATGAAGAAGTACCTCGTCGATGTGCCGGCGCGCGGGGACACTGTCGTCTTTTACGATGCCAGCCACGGATCGCTGCGCGTGAATTCTGCGGGAGAGAAGCTAACGGTTCGCGACGAAACCGGCAAGCTGGTCTATGTGGACAGCACCCTGGTCCCGTCGGATGCCTACAAAGGCGGATACGACGTGCGTGACCGCGAGATGACCCGCATCTTCAACGCGGCCCTGGACAAAGGCGTCCACCTCACAGTCATCTTCGACAGTTGCCACAGCGGTGGTTCCACCAGGGGACTGGCGGTGGGCCGGCAGCGCTCTTTGCCCTACGACCCGCGGCCTGTGAATGACCCGCCCGATACGCTCTCAAATGGGCAGCGGGTTCCTCCTCCCACGGAGCGCGCGGACAATCCTGCCCTGGTCTTCTCCGCGGTGCAGCAGGACCAGGAGGCCAACGAAGCCGATCCAACCGCGGACGTGCCCGAGTCGCACGGGGCCTTTACCGAGGCGTTGATCGAGACGCTGCAGGTGCTCCCGGCCGATACTCCGGCGTCGCTTGTCTATCAGCGGGTCAAAGCCATGCTCGAAGGCAGCGGATTCCCCCAGCAGGAGCCGGACCTGGATGCGAATGCAACGCGGCGGGCGCAGCCGCTCTTCGGTGGCATAGCCAGCGCGGCCGACGCAGATAAGGTGCGGACCGCGGCCTTGAAGATCGACGACGATGGCAGCGTCTGGCTCGATATCGGGACGGTCTCCGGAATCGGTCCAGGGAGCGAGTTCACTGCCATTACGACCAAGACTGGCGCGGCTCCGATCAAGCTGCGGATCGACAAGGCGCTCGGAGTTGCGCGCTCCAGCGCCACCATCATCAGTCCCGCAGGAGCAAAGGTGCAGATCGGAGATGTCTTCGAACTGACTCGCCTGATTCCCGGACAGCTGAACGCACTTCGATTCTTCATTGGGCCCGCAAACCTCTCCACCGCCGACATTCTGGCCGCAGTCTCCCAGGTCAAGGCAGCCGGCGTTGCGACCATCTCCGATCCTGCGGAAGAAGCCTACACAGATGTGCTTAGCTGGAACGGCTCGGCGTGGACCTTAAGGCACACCGACGGGCCCGCGCCGTCCACTCACTCCTTCTTCAGCTTCGAACGAAAGAAGAACGGCCCGGTAAATCTCGGTGCGCAGCTCTCCGCAGACGCCATTAAGTCGCACCTCGCGCCCACGGCCAAACTCTGGGTCGATCTGCCCGCCTCGAAGGAATTGGCGAGCAGCTTGCAGCTTGGCGACGCGAACAGTGAGGCCCAGCCTGCGACTGCTCTCGCGGACGCCAGCTATGTGCTGGCCGGAACCATGGTCAAAGGCGCCCCCGGCTACACGTGGTTCCACAAGAATGAGTTTGCCACTGTGCCGCACCCCTCGCCGGCGCCGGACCACAGCCCCGGCTGCTCCGCAACCTCACCCTATCCGGTGCGCAGCGATTGGGTCGCGGTCGCCGACAGCGCAACCACTCCGGCTGCTGCGGCGACGCTCAACACCTACTCCACGCGCCTGGCGAAGGTCCATGGGTGGCTGCAACTGGCGAACAATCCTGTGGCTGGAGCGTCCGAGTCAAATTTCTACAAGCTCGTGTTCGTGCCCATGACCACGGCCAATCCGCTTGACCCGAACAATCCGGTGCACGAGAACGATCGCATGCGGCTCGCCTTGCAGGCCAGCGGCGTAGTCAAGGACCCGCGCTGGGTTTACGTTCTGGACATCGATTGCCACGGCAAGGGAAGCCTGGTTTACCCGCTGAACTACTCCGAGAACCAGTATCCGGGCGAGGGCGACCAGGACAACCAGATCATTCTCCGCCACGCTCCCACCTTGAAAGTCGGCGCGCCTTTTGGCGTCGACACCATGATCCTGCTGAGCACGGCCCAGCCCCTGCCGGACCCTTCGGTGCTCAACTTTGAAGGGGTGGCGCGTGGAGCTGCTCGCGGAGCCAAGACGCCGCTGGAACAGCTTCTCTCCAGCACCAGCGGTGGGTCCCGCGGACTTGGCGCCGAGGTGGAAGTCCCGACCAACTGGGGGATTGAGATCCAGCCGTTGCGCAGCGTCCCCGCGGCCGCCGCCCACTGACCGGGTTCTACCGATCCGCCCGCATCGCCACGCGGCAAGGGCTCAAGCGAAGCAACCCAACGCGCTTACTCCCAATGGTGGTGCGCGTCGCCGCCCTGGCCTACGTCGATGACCAGCGTGCTGCTCTTGCAGGAGTGGATCGTCGAGAGCTGGTAGACGGTCTCCTTCTCAAGCCTGTACGGGGCATCGGTGATTGTGAACTGCAGCAGTAGAGGACCCTCGGGCGCCTTGAAGGTGCTAAGCCCATCCTGAACCGTCAACGACTGGTCCATCTTGTTGGCCAGCAACGTGTACGAACGCGACACGCTGTGCCTGTAGTTGTACGTAATCTTCGTGTGCATATCGCACGGAGTGGAGGATCCCGCCAGCGCCACGTCCAGGGCCTTATCGGAACCCGTCTTAGCCGCGAGGCCGCCGAGATGCGCCGGCAGCGTGTCCCGAATCTCCTGCGCCAGGTGTGCCGTTATCTTTCCGATCGGCTGCTTTTCGAAGTCGGTCGACGTCGACAAGATCGACACGCCGTACGAGTCAGCCCGGCCGTTGACCGCGGAGGTCACCATGGCCTGCCCCTTCTGCAGCCACGCGTTCTTTTCCTTGATCGAATCGGAGACGACCCACGCGCTCTTGGTATCGCCCGTGTGCGGATCCAGCAGACTAACCTCAATGTTGATCGCATAGCCGCCGCTCTTGTCATTCACCGCCGGCTTGAGCGTCGACACCAACAGTAGATCGATATCGGGTCGGTCCTGCACATACTCCGTCAGCCAACTGGTATCGAGCGGCGTATAGACGCCCCCGGGGCTCAGCAGGGAAGGCGCGAACTGCTTGCTATCCACCAGATCCTGGTAGGTGTAGAGCGTCAGATGCTGTACGACCGCCTCGCCGTAATCTTCGCCGCTGGCATCGTAGGTCGGCGCGATGCCGACCGCGATCCGCTGCGCCGGCATCGAACCAGTGACTGCAAGAAAAGCTAGCCCAACTGCAAATTCCCGAAGTCTCATTGCCCGCCTGTCTTCTTCGCCGCGGGATGGGTCTTCGCCGCCGTTGGTGCGGTTTGCGGAGTGCTGACCGGCAGCGCTTCCGGAGTGACGTTGGAGGTCCCAACCACCGACGAGATCACCTGCGGGCCCGTCAGCGGACCGCCTCCGTTCGACGTGTTGATGCGGATGGCCTCCACGTTCTTCGTCGAGACGACTGCGGCAGGCGCGGCGTACCAGTTGGTGTCGCCCACCAGGGTCAGGTAGTCGTACAGGATGGCCATGTTATTCGGCAGCGAGCCCATATGCTCGCGCTGATACAACGCGACGTAGGCTTCAATCTCGTTCTTGATCTCTCCCTTGTCGCCGTTTTCGCCGATCAGGTGAAGCGCATGCTCCAGGTGCGGATCGGGATAGGCCCCGCGAACTCCGTCGTACTGGATCGCCTTCAGGAAATGCTCCTCGGCTTGCTGCCGGTCCTCGGGGGTGCGTGCAGTCAGCGAGATCACCTTGCCCAGATAGAGCTGCGCGCGGGGATCGTTCGAGCGCAGGTTCACCGCCTCCTCAAGATTGTCCCGCGCCATGGCAAACAGGTCGTAGTCGATTGCGATGATGCCGTTATCGCGCTTCAGCGCCGCCATGATCAACGAGAACTCGCCGCTCGATCCGGTCAGCCCACCGGCCTTCAGCTTCGCCTCCCATGCGGTCTTGAAATCGCCGGAGAGCACCGTCTGAATATGCGCCGTGCGCGCCTTCATGCGGGTGTCTTTCGCGATGAACCCGAGGCCGATGCGCGGATCGTGCGCCGCCGCCGCCTGCAGCCGGGCATATAGCCGTGGCGCCTCGCGCACATCGTAGCCCTGGTCCAGCATGTAGTGCAGCGCCTGTTCGTCCGCCTCGTTCTCGTAAATGTCCGCCCATTCGGTAATCGTGTCGTGGTCGCGGAAGATCAGGTTGCTGCCGACAATCCCGGCGGCCAGGCCAGCTATGCCGCCGCCAATGGCTCCATTCAACCCGCCGTAGATGCCGCCAAGGCCCGCGGTGGCAAAGGTCATGGCCGCTCCGACGATGGCGCGCTTCTCCTTCGTTTCTTTGTCCTTCTCGACATTCAGCGCCGGCTCCAGCACGCTCATGCGCACAATCGTGTACGCATGGTTCTTCTCAACATGGGCAATCTCGTGGCCGAGCACATAGGCAAGCTGCGCTTCGTTGTCCAGCATCGACACCATGCCCGTACTGACCAGGATGGTTCCCGTCGAGAGCGCTTCCGCCTTCGGGATCGGGTCCAGCAGCAGCTTGAACGAGTAGATGTTCGGAGAATCCTTGGGTACCAACCGCTGTCCGATCGCATTGATATAGCGCTGCAACATCGGGTTGTTGTACAGTTGCCCGTAGTGATCGCGGAAGGTCGCAAACTCCGGCCCCGACATGTCCGAGAAGTGAGCGGACGAATTGATGTTGTAGGCGAAGTCGATGTCGCGGCGGCGCTTGTCGTCCCACGCAGTCTGGATCGCATCCTTGATCTCCGGCCGCTGTTCGATCTCAGCCATCTTCTTCTTATCCGCGTCGGAGTATTCCGGTGGCTTCTCCGATGTGGGTTTCGCAGTGGCGGCTGCAGGGGCGGCAGGCTTCTGTTGAGCGAAGGCAAGGGTGCCGGTGAGTGCCAAAACACAGAAGGTGCATGACAGCTTGGAAGAGGTACGCATGACTGACTCCCTTGAAAATAGGTTGTAACATCGGGGCCCGTGGGGAAGCCAATAGGATAGTTTCTTTATAGGGTCGTGTCAAAGTAAAATGCACGGTCAGACAGGCCGTTTCTACTGCTCGGGGGTACATGGCTATGGCAGTCCGCCGAATGCTGGTGACGATGGTTGGAGCGGCGTTGCTCTCCCTGGGAGGAGGCGCAAGCCAGCCTGCTCGGACCACTGACCCCTGGCTCGAACTGCCCCAGGCCAACGAGCGCGTCGAAGTCGACGGCGCCGCTGTCCTGGACCGCGCGCCCGGCTCCATCCAGCAGCTTGTCCTCCGCATCCCCGCCGGCGGCCCCAGGATCGACTACGGCTCCATCCATACCAAAGTGAATACCGAGTCCGCCGACGTAGCTATGAAGAGCACCAACGGCCTCGATGGCTTTGTCCTCAACGTCGACCTTACCGGCGCCGGGGGCTTTCCCATGCAGCCGGGGCGCAACTCCGTCGAGCTCGAATACAAGGACGACTTCGGCCGCCAGAAGTATGCGAACTTCCTGCTCGACTTTGAAACCCCCTCCTCCACCCCCGGCGGTCGCGGATTCGAGACCATCCCTCCGGCCAAAACCGTAGAGAAACGGGCTGGCCGGCTCTTTGCCGTGGTCATCGGAATCTCGCACTATGCGAAGGGTGGGGACCAGCAGATCAACGATCTCCAGTACGCCGACCGCGACGCCAAGTCAGTCCTGGACTTCCTCAAATCCCCCGCAGGCGGCGGAGTGGCCGATCAGGACTCGCTGCTCCTGCTCAACCAGGACGCAACCACGGAGTCCGTCCGCCACGCGCTGTTTACCTTCCTCACCAAGCCGCAGGAGCAGGATACGGTCGTCATCTACATCGCCGGACATGGCGCGCCCGACCCGCTCGATCCCCGCAATATATATTTCCTCACCGCCGACGCCAAGCCCGACGACCTGGGCGGCACCGCCTTCCCCATGTGGCAGCTTCAGGACGTCTTCGAGCGCGTCCTCAAAGCCAAGCGTGTCATCACCTTCGCCGACACCTGCCACAGCTACGGCTTCAGCGGGGCCCGCGCCGGCGCCGGCCAAAAGCGCGCCAACAACCTCGTCAACCAATACCTGCAGCGCTACGCCTCTAAAGACCAGCGCGCCGTCATCACCGCCAGCGACATCAGCGAGTCCTCCTTCGAAGACGCCAAGTGGGGCGACGGCCACGGCGTCTTTACCTACTTCCTCCTGCAGGGACTCCAGGGCAAGGCCGACGCCAACCACGACGGCGTGGTCACCGCCGGCGAACTCTTCAACTACCTCAAGCAGGAGGTCCCGCAGGCCACCGGCGGCAAGCAGAATCCCCGCGCATTGGTCGGCATCTCCAGCGGCCTCACCATCAGCACCGTCGCCCGCACTCACGCCCGCCTGGAGATGCCGCCGGCTCCGCCGCGGAACTAGCGCGCATCGACCCCCCAAAACCCCCCAATAGGCGAAGGCGAAGGCGCGAGCGTCGCGCAGTTGGGCGGGCGTCAGATTCGGGTAACGCTTCAGCAGCAGCGGCCGGATCGAGTCGGCCCAGGTCAGGTCGATCAGCTCTTCGTGGGTCAGCACGGAAAAGCCCCCTGCGGGTCGTGGGTAGGCGAGCACGAGCAGCAGGACGAGAATCGTCGAGAAAGAAGACTTGCGGGGCGGTGCCACCGGGCCTCTCAATCAATTAACGGCGATTGGCTCGAATTGTAACGCGCTTCCTGTGGATTGCAACACCCCGCGGCCCGGGACGCTTCACGGTTAGTGGTAATTGCCGATCAGGACGAATGGAGCCCAATAGTACGGATGAGAGTAGTCGGTGATTTGCGCAACGGATGGCGACACCCCTTCCGCTTCAAAGCCGCGACCGGTCGCCGCGCTCGGGGATGCAGCCGTTCCGCGTACGAAAGCAAGTTGCGCCTGCCGCAACGCCTCCCCTTTGCCTTCGGCGGCATGCTTCACCCAGCGATCGTAAAAATCGCTGATCAGCCGGCTGGTACTGGCGTCATTCACGTCCCAGAGCGTGGCTAGCACCGCTTCCGCATCCTTCTGCTGGGCAACCATGCCCAGGCTGTCCATCTCCAGGCCGTTCCTGGAGGTATAGTCCTTCCCCGTACTGCAGGCCGAGAGCGTCAGCAGCCGTGTGCCGTGAAAGGCAACCTCGGAGTTTTCCATCTCGGACAGGTCCCAGGCGTACCCCTTTGCCTCTCCGGCGTTCTCCCCGCCGAGCATCAGGTATGGTTCCGAGCCGCTGCCTGTCTCCACCACAAAGTGGCTGGCAATGTGCACCACGGGAAAGCCCTTGCCGGCGCCAAGCTCCGTCTTCAGCGCTGCCAGTGTGAACTGCTCGTTGCGCAGCAGCTTGCCCTCCATTGAGCCATGCGACTCCGGCACCGCCGGATCGTGCACCACAGCATCCAGCTCCGGCATCACGCCGGGCAGCGCCGGCAGGCCGCCGTAACTCTTGGACAAGCCCATTGCAAGCACGCTCGGCGCGCTCCCGTTCGTCAGCGGCGCATCCACCATGTGGCCATAGCTTTCCGGTGTGAATAGCACATTTTCGTAGCGCTCGACCATGTAATGCCGGCCGTCATAGAGTGCGGCCATCGGCAGATACCGTAAGGCGTCATCCAAAGACCACAGCAGCGTAGGAACGCGGCCCTGTGCGTCGGGAGGCGTATCCAGGGCTTTCAGATCGTCTTCCAGCGGGGCCACGATCATGGCATACAACTGGGTCAGCTGCGGCCTGGGATCGGAGTTGCGCATGCCCAGGATCCTCAGCGTCTCAAACGCCTTGTTGCGCAGCTCAGCCGGCGTGGCTGTCAACTCAATCTTCTTTCGCGAGGTTGCCGTGACCACGATTTCGTACGCGTGGTCCTTGCCCAGCAACAGCCGGATGCCGAGCACATGCGGGCCTAGCTTTGCCAGCGTCTCCTGCAGGTAACTCTGTGCGGAGGCGTCCTCGCTGGAAGCTCCACCTGTCTGGGCGGCATCGGACTTGAGCTCTGGAGATATTGCGGTGTCAAAAAAGGCCTGCAAGTCTGCCGTCTCCTTCTCGATGCTTGCGCCCAACGCCTTCAGGCGAGCGTCCTGCTCGGGGGTCCGCGCCGCCTGCACCTCCAGACCGACATATTCGACGTTGAGTTGGTCAAGCGGCATCGCCCTTTTTTCCAGCTCCGCCATCTGGCCCAGCACCTTCTGTTGCAGCGCCGTAAACTTCAGCGGTGCAGCCTTGGCCGCTGCATCCGGATCGGTGCCGCGCACAATGTCCTTCAGCTCCTGCTCCTTCAGCAGGTCGAGAATCTCTTCGGCTTCCCCGAGCCGGCCGGACTCGACCAGAAGCTCCGCCAGCATGCGATACGTGGCCGACTTCGATTGCGCGAATCCAGCTTGCACGTCCTTTGCCATGCCCGAGATGTTTTTGCGAATCTGCTGGTAGTTGTTCACCGCATCCATGCCAAAAAAGATCGCCTCCTCAGGAAGATGTTGTTCTCGTAAACCCATCATCAGCGAGGTTTCGATGCTGCCCTGTACCTCCGGATCGCCCGCTGCCTTCGCCAAAGACAAGGCCCCCAGCTCGCTTGCCAGCGCCTTCTCATCTTCCTTGCGCCCCGAGTAAGCCCACCCGATCGTCATCAGCGCCAGCGCTTCGCCGTGCCGGTCCTCCACCTCGCGCCAGAGCGCCAGTGCCTGGCTATCAAAATCCAAAGCTTTGTCAGGGTCTTTGAGGTCCGTATAATCCCTGCCCATGTTGTTCAGCGTCATCGCTTCGCCGCGCCGGATGCCTGTTTCGCGCCAGATCGGCAATGCTTGCTCGTAATACTCCAGCGCCTTTTGCGGTTGCCCCATATCTTCGTAAGCCCGGCCGATATCGTTGACCACCAGTCCCTCGCCGCTGCGGTTCCCTATTTCACGCCACACGGGCAGTGCCTGGCTGTAGTAGTCGGTCGCCGTCTGCGACTCTCCCAGGTCGCGGTATAGCCGGCCGATATTGTCCAGTGTCAGCGCTTCGTCCTGCCGGTTTCCGACCGTCCGCGATAACGCCAGCGCCTGGTTATATACCTCCAGAGAACGCTGTTTCTCTCCCAGGTCCGCGTACGCCCGGCCCATGCTGTTCAAAGTCATCGCCTCGCCGCCGTGCTCTCCCGTCTCCCGCCAGATCACGAGCGCCTGGTTAAAGTACTTGAACGCCTCCGGCCCCTGACCCATGCCGGAGTACGTCTCTCCCAGATTGTCCAGCGTGTTCGCCTCGCCGGTGCGGCCGCCGGCCTCCTGCAGATTCGGCGGCAACGCATCATTCAGATCCTTCAGAGCCTTTAGCTGCCCCAGATCGCGCAGCTTGTCTTTCAAGCTGAGCATCTGGGTTTTTCCCTGCGCGTTGATGACGGCGTGCCAGATCGTCAGCGCGTCGTTCAGGTCCTTCAACGCCTCTTCCCGCTGCCCCAGGTTGTTATGGACCCTCCCTCTATAGGTCAGGGCGTTGGCTTCGGCCGGTCGAAGCCCCAGTGAGTTCCAAATCAGCAGCGCCTGGTCGAGCAGCTCCAGCGCCTTGTTCTCATCACCCAGGTCCGTATACACCCGGCCCAGAATGTTCTGCACCATGCCCTGCGCACCCTGGTTGCCCGCCTTCTGTTCAATAGGCAAAGCCTCGTTGAGGCAATCCAGCGACTTTTGCATCTTTCCGGCTTGCCGGTACAAGTAGCCAAGGGTAATCAGCTGAACCCCTTCATCGCTCGCACGGTGTGCTGCGCGTGCGTCCGCGAGTTGTTGTTCATGTTGGGTGATCTGATCGTTTACCGGCGAACTCTGCGCATCGGCCGCGGTGGCCGCAACCAACCCAAAGCCCAGGCACGCAATCACTCGAACTCTCTGCGCCAGATTCATCTTTCTCCCTCCGTTACATTGGGTTGGCGCCTGATTGGCCAGTCAGCCGTACGGTTCCAGCATGGCTGCAAGGAAGCGGTATCCATCATTTGGCGGCCAGGTTTTCACGCAGGAAGGCCACCACTTTGGTGACGGAGTCGCTCGCTGCGTCGGGGTCCCATTTTATGTGGACCCTCATTCCTTTGGCGGCGGGATCGAGCAAGTTCTTGTCGGGCCCATTGAGGTTGAAGTCATGCGTGGCGCCGGGATATTCGACAGTGATCAATTGAAAACCGTATTTTGTCGCGAGCAGACTCTTGAGTTCGGGAACTGCCTTGTCCTCGCCGTAAGAGTCCTCACTGCCATAAAAGAGAATCATCGGACCGCCGGTCAGCTTGCTGCCGCTCTTTTCAAAGTCCTTTGTGAAGTGGTTGCACACCGGGTTGAACAAGGCAAATGCGACGAATCCCTTGTCGTCTCCCATCCACTGTTTGACGTTGGTTTCCATGGCTGTTCTCAAGGCGATGTTGCCGCCTAAAGAAAAGCCCATGATGCCAATGCGGTTGGGGTCCACGGCGGGCAGTTTGCGCAACTCTTTCAGTGCCGCGAAAGCCATCGGCAGAAACGTGTCGGGTTCCGGCCGGTCCAGGGCGCCCCTGTAAATCCCGGTCTTGAAGTCGACTTCGAACATCCCGATCCCCGCCTCGAGCAGCGGTTGGCGATAAAGCTCGCCGCGCTGGTCGATTCCCAGCGTGCCATGCACCAAAACGACAACGGGAACGGGACTCGCAGCGTTTTCAGGGAGGTAGAGTGTGCCCGACACCTTGTAGGGATGGTGGGTGTCGAGCGAAGAAAAGTCAATTCTCGTCCCCGCCGGGGATGCTCCAACAGGCATGATAAAAACAGTCGCCAAACCCACTGCAAGTAGTCCAATACGCTCCAAGTACTTCATCATTGGCCCCCTATGAGTTCGACAGCTCTTGCCACATTTGAAGGAAGTATTTGCCCACGGCGGTCGACGCAGAAGTGCTTGTTGCCCGGGGGGGGGCGTGTCCCGGCAGGAAAGCGTAGGCCACACCGGAGACTGCGTGCCGGAAAGTGCGTCCAGTGTGCGGATTCTTGAGCGACAGATTCGAACCTGCACCCTTGCGCAACTGGCGTTGACGGCGGCGAGCAGGGCGCTTCGAGTCTACACAAAACCTTCGAATCGGTAGATTCGCATAACAACGCGGGAAGAGCGGCAACGTACGCACTCATACGCGCTCCGTGAAGAAAACCGTCTAGAGTATAGTCCTCACCGGCGGCAATGCAATGAGAATTGTGCGCGCTTTCCGCGCACTGTTCGGATAAGATCGGGGCGGTAGTCGTGAGGGGTAGAAGATGTCGATGACTAAGTTTTCGAGGTGTGAATCGCGGGCAATCTCATGCGTGGCGCCGGTCTTGCTCGCCTGCGTGTCCGGACTGCTTGCGCAGGCCCCGCAGGTGACGCAGACCCTCCTTTCCGGAGTGGTAAGTGCCAACAGCCAGTTTGCGGTCGATCTGTACAAGCAGATCAATGCAACTGCAGCGGCAGATAACATCTTTCTCTCGCCGTACAGTGTCTCCACCGCGCTGGCGATGACCTATGCGGGCGGCCGGAATAATACGCAGAAGCAGATGGCCGGCGTGCTGCACTTCAGCTTGCCCGATCGCAGCTTGTTGGATGGGTTCGCCGCGCTGCTGGGGCAGACCAAAGCTGCCCCCGGCAAGGACTACAAACTGGATGTTGCAAACGCGTTGTGGGGAGAAAAGAGCGAGCCCTTTGACCCGGCGTATACCGGCTTGATCGACAAGTATTACGGAGGCGGCTTCAACGCCGTTGATTTCATCAACGACGCAGATGGAAGCAGGCAGAAGATCAACCAGTCGGTCGCGGACAGCACGGAAGGCAAGATTCAGAACCTCCTGGGGCCGGGAGATGTCGGCAAACTTACGCGGCTGGTATTGACCAGCGCCATCTACTTTAAGGGCAACTGGGCATCGCCCTTCAAGACCAGCGAAACCCAGGATGCGCCGTTTACGCTGAGCAGTGGCAACAAAGTCACCGTTCCCCTGATGGAGCAGGTTCGCCATTTTCCGTTTGTGAAGCAGGACGGACTGACTGCGATCGAACTGCCCTACGCGGATAACGATCTTGCCATGATCGCCATTCTGCCCGACGGCGATATCAACAAGCTGGCGGAAAGTCTGTCTCTCGAAAAGATTCAACAACTCCAGAAAGATATGCAATCGGAGATGGTGGACGTGTATCTGCCGCGCTTCCAGTTCGAGAGTCGGTACAACCTCGCACAAACGCTTTCGCAGATGGGCATGGTCGATGCATTCGACGCGAAAAAAGCGGATTTCTCCGGCATGGACGGCAAGACTGACCTCTACATCGCGCAGGTTATCCATCAGGCGATGATCGAGGTGAACGAAGAGGGCAGCGTAGCTGCTGCGGCAACGGCGACGACGATGTTTGCGGCCACCGCCATGCCAGGCCCTCCTGAAACGATCGAACTCTTCCGCGCAGACCGGCCGTTCCTCTTCATGATCGTGCACAATGCGACCGGCTCCATACTCTTCATGGGGCGGATCTCGAATCCGTCCGGCGCATCGGGGGCTGCATCCAAGCCAAAGTGAAGTACAGTCAACGTCCGGGAGTGCTTGAGGAGCGAGCCGAATACTAGCTGTGGAAATCAAGCCGACCCATGATCGGTACCGTTGTCCGACACCAAGACGGTGGAAGTACACTATAATCATGGTTCAACCCGGCGCTCTCTCAAGTCGAGCCGCGGGGAAGGTTGGAGAGTTGGCCGAGAGGCTGAAGGCGGCGGTTTGCTAAACCGTTGTAGGACCAAAAGTTCTACCGGGGGTTCGAATCCCCCACTCTCCGCCATACTCTTATCTATCTTATTGAATTATAAAATAGATATAAGATAATAGAAGAGTTATCTCGGTTCCATCCAGTCTATGTAGTCCATCGAAAACCCTTATTTCCCCTGCTTTCAGTCTAAAAACAATACCAAAGCGAGAAAGTGATACCACGAGATCTCGGGTCATATGCGTGGATTAGCCCTTTGCTGGTTATTGCGGCACACGTCCGCGCCCCACTAGCCGACTTGATCGGCATAGGGGCGGCAGTCACCTGCCGACCCCTGACCTACCAGGCGAAACCCACATTCCCCCACAGGCATAACAAAGATGGCACCGTAGACTCGATCTGTAGCGAGTGTCTTTTGACAGTCGCTACGGTGAGAGATGAACGTGAACTGACGCAACACGAGGAAGTCCACGTATGCGATCCTTACGAATGGCGATGAGATCAACTATGCCCCGCGACTCGCGCCCGCCCTTCCCGACAAAGCTCAGAATATGCCAGTGCGGGAACGGAGCTTGGGCAATAGCCTGACGTATGCGCACCTGTGCCATGGTGACAGCCCATTTGCCTGTGTGTGCCGCAGTCTTGGACCTCTCCCTGAAGTCGATGGTCTTCACAACTGTCTTCTCTGTCCTTTGATCGCCACTCATCCCAGCTTCCTCGCTTTCAGTTTCCGTACCGCACCGGAGCGATGCAAGCCCTCAGTTTGGAATGATGGGAGTGTCATCCGGTGCCCCATCGGGCTTCATCAGAAATCCGCAAGTCTGACACACTGCGCCGTCTGTATCGAACTCAGGCATGTACATCAACATGAGCCGGACAGAGCCGCAACGCCCGCACCGCTCCGGCGTCTCGCGCTCATGCCTAATAAGCGCCGCCCCGAACGCTTCTAGAGTCGAATGCGTCGCGTCAATGGCCATCGTCCCGTCAATCCGACTGGCGTTCGCAGCATGAGTCAGCCAGTTCACGAGGTCCCAAGTCTCTTTTGCAAGCGCCTTCAGGTAGCCACGGATGCGCTCATTCCGATGCCCCGCCGCGATGTAACCGGCAACCAGCTTCGACCACTCCACGAAGTTCGCCGCCTGCGGCGCGACCGTGCCGGACGGAACCATTGTCGTATCACTGACAGACTTGATGAACGTCAGAAGCGTCTCGCGGCACCGCACCCCTACCGCTTGGACCTCTTCAGATTCGCTCGATTGGTCCAAGGCTTCCGCCGCCTGTTCCCAAAGCCTAAATGCCGCCGCAAGACGATCTCCCAAGCGCGGATCTTCCGTGCCGATCCGCTCCGAATCCAGACGAAGCATCAGGCCGAGATGGAATGACAGCAGGTAGTCCAGACTTGGGAAGAGCCTTTGGGAATACAGATTCATTCCCAGCCCATCGATCACCCAGTATTGCGACTTGTTCGTGTGAACGTTCCAACAGTGATGCGCGATGCCCATGACGTGTTCGGTAAACATCTTCTCAAGGAACGTAACTCGCTCTTTGCGGCACTCCCCCTCGACGTAGTCAACGACTTGCTGGGCTTCGGCGTCATCCCTCTTGAACGCAAACTGGTTCAGCGCGTCATTTGATGGACGCGACGGAATCAAACAGTCCCCTTCGACCGCCGGGGCGGCTCTTTTCGTTCTCGCCGGTCGCTTCGTCGGAGTTTTCCTCTTTGCCGGTGTCTTCTTTGTGACCATGGGCAACAGGATACTCGGACCGCATGCGATACGCTGAATCTGCACCCGCATCAGGAAGGGCTCCCGCATGAATCGTAGAGTCACGCTGCCGCCGCCCGTCGCGGCGATATATCGCGCGGTGACCGAGCTTGAGGCGCTGTACCCTGGCCGCAAGTTCACACCCGACGGCCATCTTGTGGGATCTATCGGCGAGGTCGTCGCGGCGGAAGCTCTTGGTCTCACTCTCCATCCGCCCTCGTATCCCGGCCACGACGCCTTCGATGCCGACGGGGACGTGCAGATCAAGATGACTGGCGGTGAGTCGGTCTCCCTGTACGCCACTTGTGACCGCCTAGTGGTACTCCGGATCGTATCGCCCGAAGAGGCCGAGATCGTATACGACGGTGACGGAAAGCCCACGTGGGACGAGGCTGGCCCAATGGGCACGAACGGCCAACGCCGCGTCAGCATCAAGCGCCTTGCCGCGATCGCAACCCGGCGATCCACCGCGTAGTCGCAGGTAACATCCCCATATGCCAACTACGGACTACGCATCCACGATGGTCACGCATCGGTCTGGTTCTGTCGCATCGGGCATCCTGCGAATGTTGTGCAGCGGAGCGTACGAAAGCGTGTAAGACATTGTCCGCATTATCGAGGTTGTCGTTCTGATGAACCTCAACTGCCGAGTGCGCCAACTCCGTGTCCGGCGAAACAGGTTGCCGGGAGGGATAGAAGATGTGGCGATAGCAGAGTTGAATGGCAGTCTTCAGCCGTCCGCCTGCTTTGCGGGACCACTCCAGCAAGGTGTTCTGCTGATGCTGCGCCAGCTCAGCCATGCGCTGGGGTTTGACCAACTCCTGCAAAGCCAAGAAGCGGGCCATCTCCCGGCGCATCTCGTTGATCTTGGCCTCCTCCGCGACGACGAAGACGACGTTATTGCGGAGCTTCCTAAACCCCGCTCCGTCCGACCCCACGTTCTTGTGGATGCGGGCGATCAGTTCGGGTACAGCGTCCACGGTGGTACCCACGGACACACTGTCGTACGACATGAGCGCAAGAAGTGGCTTGCCGCCGCCGATCTCGTCCGGCACATCGACTGGAGCTGCCGGGAAGGCTTTGAGCTCGAAGTCGCCCTGGAGATAGAGCGTCCGAATCCTTCCGGAGAGCTCAGCTCGAACCTCGCCTGGGTCGACGAGTTGAATCTGCCGCTCGACGATCTGCGTAAGGTTCGCGTCGGTGAGGAACTTGAGCGGTGCGCCCGGCTTGTCGTCAAGGTAGGCGGAACGCTCCTGGAACCGCTTACGGGCGTCCTCAATGAAGCCGACGTCCAGCGATGGAGCCATGATGCTAAACCGTAACTGGTCAGGTGCTATCCCCTGGATTTGAGCAGGGAACCCGAGGGAATGGATGAAGACCGTTCGTGCCACGTACGTGGCATAGGGCGGCAGGCCACGATAGAAGCTCGCATCTATCTCCTGGGCCAGCGCTGTGCGGGTGCCCTCGCCCACGATGTCGTTCCGAATGGCCGGGTTGTAGATTTGCAGGTTGAGCCGGGTTACAAACTCCTGGTGAATCGGACCGAAGCCGGGGTCGATGTGATGGACGTGGATCGCGGTTGCATCGGCGGGCTGGTTGTTCTTCTCCCATAGATGACTGACGGTACGACCGAGGAGACGAAGCATCCCGCGTACCCGCTGGAAGTTTGCCAAGGTTGCTGTCTTGCCCGTGAGGGTGTCGAGAACCTCGGGATGGAAGGGATAGGAGCGGCGAAATGAGTCTACGATCTCTGGCTTGAGTGCGTCGCTCGGGATCAAATCCTGCTGCGAGCGCCACAGGGCCAGATATGCGTCCACAGCCTGCGTCGCGAGGTCTTCATCAACCGACTCAAACAGGCGGCGACGTAGGACGAGGACGGTTTCGTCATCCTCGGTCGGGTTCAGCAGCGTTGCCTTCCGGGCAGACACGCTCTCCGCTTCAGCCATCCTCTCCGCCAGGAACTGATTCTCCTGGGCATAGGCGTCTTGCGCCCTGCCATCCCGTCCGACTGCCAGGGTGTACACGAGCACCGCGTTGGGGGTGCTCTCGACCGCCTTAAGTACTGTGGGCGAATCGGCTGCTCACTGCAGAGAAATCGCCGAATGGCCTGATGAAAGTAAGAGGGTTTCTTACGACATCGACTGGAATTGATGTGCTGGTTCCATCTGTGTCGGAGCGAATTGATGGTCTTTCCGATATAGTATGGAAGGCCGAAGTGACGGCCTCGAACGTCTGAACCTTGGGCGTTCCATCGATCATTCTTGCAAATTTTCTCAGCACCTCTGGGTAAGTACTGTGGGCGAATCGGCTGCTCACTGCAGAGAAATCGCCGTTCTGCCGCAGGCAAACGAAAATGGAACATCTCCCAAATTGGGAGACTTAAACCCGACTGGCATAAATACGCCTGTTAAGAAGGTGGTTGGATCGGTAGCTCAGGTTGGCAACCAGGACGACCGATAACGTTCTGGGACTGTGCGTTTTCCTGGCGAACTGCAGCATCCGCCGAAGAATCTGCGCATACGAGTAAAACCGACCGTTGAACCGGTTTACCTCCTCCACTAGTTCCGCCCAGGTAAGGTGCGTGTAGCTGGCCACCGGATAAGTCAGAGTGTAGTACTTCCAATCCTGTGGGTAATCGTTCGACCGGATCCTGCCTTCGCGCTCCATTTGAGCGTAGAGCTTGGTTCCGGGAAGCGGAGTAAGGATCAGAACATTGGCGGCGTCGATGCCGTATTCCTTGGCCGCGCGAGCGATTGTCTCGCCAATCCCTCGCTGGTCCGTGTCGATCCCTATGATGAAAGAGCCCACAACGCATATGCCGTGCCGTTGAATCCGCCGGACGGACTCGCGGAAATCTCTCCCCTTCTGGAGGTTGAACTTCTTGCCTAAGGCCATTAAACCTTCCACGGTGGGGGATTCGAACCCGATGAACACGCCTTGGCATCCCGAACGCGCGGCGAGTTCCAGCAGTTCGTCATCGTCGGCGAAGTTCATGGTCGCCTGGCAGATCCAAGGCCGGGTCAGCCCCTCTTGAATCATCGCCCGGAAGAGATCCTTGGAGTATGCGAGATGGTCCTCGCGAGTACCAATGAGGTTGTCGTCTACAAACAGGATGACTTTTTCCCGGATCAGTCGCAGCTCTCGAATGACATCATCGACGGGCCGGTGGCGGTACGTGCCTCCATTGAACGCGGTAACGCTGCAGAAGCTGCAATTCAACGGACAACCACGCGTGGTTTGTACCGAGCCGAGGTAGTACCGTCCGTGGAGCAGGTCGTGGCGAGCAGGCGGGATTGCATCCATGGCGCTGATGCCACCGTCATACACCCTGCGCAGGGCATGGTTGCGCGCATCCGCCAAAACCTGCCCCCATACCGATTCCGCCTCTCCCGTGACCACCGCATCCACATGCTCCAGCGCCTCATGGCGACAGAATGTGGCATGAATGCCTCCCATCACCACGGGCACTCCCGTCGCGCGGTACAGTGCTGCGACTTCGTAGGCCCGCGGCGCTTGGGAAGTGAAGGCCGTTACACCGACGAGATCAGGTTTGGGCAGACGTCCGTAATCGGGATGGCCCAGGTTCTCGTCGATCAGTGTCACCTCCCAGTCCGGTGGCGTCAGTCCTGCCACCACGAGAAGCCCGAGCGGTTTCCAGACTCGATACTTGTTCAGGCGGTTCCAATGAACTTTGTTCAGGCTGACGACCGGATTGTCGGGATTAACAAGATAGAGTCGCATCTCTATCCTCCCCGGTCTACTGCTCGATTCGCTTGCTGCAATTTGGTGTCTCGTGCTGTTGAGCCGGAATTTCCATTTTGCTTGCCCAGCCACCGGAGAATATACCCCCGAGTGCCCGGCTCGCCACCTTTTTCGCATTCGTTCCAACGGCGAAGACCTTGTCGTCCCCGCAGGTCCTCTGCCCAGGCCAAAAAGCCATGACTTGCCTGATTTGGAATCCATTTCACGGACACCTCCCCCGTCAACTCCCCTCCGTCGTCCAGATTGGTTTCGCCTTGCTGCCGCGCCTACCCGGCTGGCAGCGGTAAACCCTCCATCCGACGCAGCATGCTTCCGAACAAGCGCCGCGTGAGATGGCTCTCCGCCAGCAATAGCCAGTAGTAACGGGCATGCTTTACCAGCCGCCCGCCGGTTTTCACCAGCCGCTGCTGCAAACTGGTTAATGACCACGTTCCGATTCCCTTCGGCAGCACCAGCCGCCGCCACAGGTTGCCCAGGTTGTAGGCGATCACGCCCAGCCACAGCCGAACTTCGTTGGACCGGAATCGATGGCAGCTCAGCCGGGTCATCTTCACCGCCTGCTTCGCCTCTTTGATCCACTGCTCGGCCGTGCCCCGCTTGTTATAGAACCGTACTACCGCCCGGCTCGGTGTCTCCAGATTGGTCACGATGAACCCGAAGCGCGGGAACCAACTCCCCGGCATGATGCTCAACTTTTGTCACTACTCGCCGTGCGGTCGTCCAACTGGCGGCCCTGTAAAGAAAGCCTTTGTACCACACGATCGGCTTGTAAGCCGGACGGCCTACCGGACGAGTCAGCAATATCCCGCATCAGACAGTCGTTGGCCGGAATCCGGATCACGTACTTCGCCCCACGCCCTTCCAATGCTTCATTGGGCAGCCCGATTCCGAAGATCCAGATCGGCGAGGAGAACGAATGAGCGCCGCTCTCCAGTTGGGACAGAGGGTTGGTCAGGCGGCAGCCTGTCGCGCCCTGGGTGTGCCCCGCGCCTCGCTGTATCGCAGCCTGCAACCCGTCGCAGCATCCAGGCCCCGGCCTACGCCAGCGCGGGCCCTCAAGCCTCGAGAAAGGAAGACCGTGCTCCATCATCTGCACTCGGAACGGTTCTGCGACAAGGCTCCGGTGGAGGTCTATGCCACGCTGCTGGACGAAGGCGTCTATCGCTATTTGGAAAACAGAATTACGCCGCGCGAACTGTCGGTGGTTGCAACCTTTACCCGCAGCGCTCCGTTTCTTCCCGTCGTGGCAACGCCGCCGTCGCGTACCTAGCGATAAAATCCTGAACAAGATCTTGAACAGAATGGAACACAGTTCGTAATGCCCCGCTGATCATCGGGTTATTACCATTTGGCAGCAGCCTTCGCGGATCGGTCTGCAGACCGATGCACTCCTTCTTCAAAGCGTAAGCAATGCCCAGCTTAACCGCCGCACCCTCATCTACAGCGCGGCCATCAAGAATTATCAGGAACACATTGCAATCGTTAATCTCTTCAATGTCCTTCTTGAAAACGAAGTCCCACGCCTCGCGTTCGGAGATTCCTGCCCGCACCATCTCGACAACTAGTCCTCCGTCTTCTTGCGGGAGGTAGACATCAATGAATTGCTCCAATCGGCTCTTCAAGCTCCGATTGAACTCTTTTTCTGCATCGCTGAATAAAGGCCCAGCGAGGTATAGCTTCTGTTTGGTTGTCATCCGTTGTCCCCTACCGCTGCAGTTGAGACGGGTGGCACTATCGACATCCCAATTACGTCCTCAATCCACTTCTGCATATCAAATTCGCCGTACGAGTCGCTATGAATAACATATGCGATCTTCTTAGTAACCTGCGCAATACTCAGGTCGCGGGTGTCGATAATGGCAATGCCACCATACCGTGGATCGTAAACATGACCGAGCAGATCCTGCTGTTTCCGGAGTTCATCAGCAGAAGTATCCTTATGAAGACCAATCGCTCGAGACTCAAGGACCAGCGGATCTCCAGTCAGGAAAATGATCTTGGCCGGAGTTAGCTTTTCCCCGGACGCTCCAGGATGAATCGCTTGGCTGATATTCTTCGCTTTCTCAATCCATTCGTCCTGAGCTGGAATCTCCTTTTTCAGTCCTGATTCGCTCAAATTATACGGCTCTTCAGCGGTATGGGAAGACCAACGCCGCAATTTCGGTCGAAAAACTGAGCAATTCCGTGCCGCCCTGGACTTGAACGCGTAATCGAGATCGTTCCTCGTCGATTTCTTAGACACTCTTTCCTCCTCCTTTCTCCTCAGCGATTCGATTTACTGGCCTCGCGATCCGTCGTTAGTTTGCCGGAAGGGGCAACAGCGCGATGCGTCGCATCATCGCAGCGAACCGCGTTCGCGTCAGGTGCCCTTCCGCCAGCATCAGCCAGTAGTACCGCGCGTGCTTCACCAACCGCCCTCCCGTCTTCACCAGCCTCTGCTGCAAGCTCGTCAAGGACCACGACTCGATCCCCTTCGGCAGAACCAGTCTCCGCCACAGGTTTCCCAGGTTGTAGGCGAGAATGCTGAGCCACAGCCGCACCTCATTGCCTCTGAACCGGTGGCAGCTCAGCCGCGTCATCTTCACCGCCTGCTTGCCCTCCTTAATCCACTGCTCCGCCTTGCCGCGCTGGTTGTAGAAATGGACAACTTTGCGGTTCCTCAGCAGCGTGTTGGTCACGATGAAGCCCACCCGAGGGAACAGCTCCCCGGCATGGAACTCCACCTTGGCAACCACACGGCGTGCCGTCGTCCAACTGGCTGCCCGATAGAGGAAGCCCTTGTACCACACGACTGGTTTGTAAGCCGGACGGCCAACCGGACGAGTCAGCAACTCTGCAATATCCCGCATCAGGCAGTCGTTGGCCGGAATCCGGATCGCGTACTTCGCCCCACGCTCTTCCAGTGCTTCGTAGATGTCCGGTTTCGCAAAGGCCGCGTCGGCCCGGAACCAGATCTCCTTGCCCAGCTTCTGTTGCCGTTCGATCTCTGGTAGCAAAAGCTGCTCCCAGCCATCGGCGCTGTGAACGTTGCCTGGCCGCAGTCTTGCGGCAACACAGTCGCCGTCGCTGTTGAACAGCAGCAGCGGGTGATAGCAGGTGGATTCATAGTGTTTGTTGTAGGCACTCTGCTCCTGCTCTCCGTAAACCGGGATCTCGGTGCTGTCCATGTCCAGCACCGCCCGCCATGTCCACTCCTGTCGAGGCCCTTCAGCGGTCGGCCAATGCCGCTGGGATAGCCTAGCGCCTGTAGCAGATGCAGAGAACCTTCGTCTCCCGATGGATTCCCTGTGTCGCCAACGATTCCAAAGACGGCTTTGCGGGTGCGCTTGGAGTAGACGGCCACAAAATCACCGACCTTTGCGCCACGTCGGTTGGCCTCATTGCCACGCACGACATAATTGATGTTTCGTGCGTCTACGTATCGCTTTGGATCGCGCTCGTTACCGTTGGCAGCCTGCGAGGAGCACGCCGCCACCTGCGGGCTTTGCGCAGTCCATCGTGCTGTGGCCCGAGGGCAAACAATTCCGCCCTAGCCCGCCCAAGGCACCGTTGCCGGCTCCCTAGAACGGTTCCGATCTGAGCTCAGTTCAGATCTGACAGGCAAGCACCTATAAGCCGATTGACGAACCGGCTGCCACCTCCGGTAAACCTCGACCGGGTCTTCGGCGGCTTAATTGGTGCGGGCTACGTCTCCCTTGGTAGCATCCCCCGTGATCGCTTCGAGGAACTCAAGATGAACGCTAAGCCAACTATGCTTGCGGCTGCCGTTAGTAGCCAACGCCGCCTTCGCCCAGTCTGCTGTCCAGTCCAGCGCTCCAACTACGAACCAGCCCGTCGCGCAAGCCGCGCCGTCTCTGAGCCGGCCTATCGGGCCAATTACTCCAATGACTGCCGCCGAGGCCGAGGCCGAGGTCGTCCCGCAGATGGCCGCCAAGGGCTCGCCCACCTATGCGCCGAATCTGCCCAAACGGACGCACCGCTGCCTGATCACCGAATCCGGCGCCATCGGCGACGGCAAGACCGTCAACACCAAAGCCATCCAGACGGCCATCGACGCGTGCGCGGCGCGCAGGGGCGGCGGCACGCTGGTGGTGCCGAGGGGTACGTTCCTCAGCGGGGCCATCTTTTTGAAGCAGGGCGTCGACCTGCTCGTAGAGAAGGATGGCGTGTTGAAGGGCACCGTCGACATCGACGACTACCCAGCGCTTCCGGAGCTGTCCGGCGGCCTTCGGGGTGGCGGCACCGCGGCGCTCATCAATGCGGACGGCGTTACCGGGCTCTCCGTCTCCGGCGAAGGCACCATCGACGGCAATGGCGAACTGTGGGAGCAGAACCACCCGCGCCGCCCGGTCGGAAGCACCGTCGGGAATCCCGGCCTGACGCCCCCTGAGGTCGGCCGCGGACGCCCGCGGCTGATCGCTATCAAGAACGCGAAGGACGTGAGCGTTGCCGGGCTGAACCTGCACAACCAGGCGTCGTGGTGCCTCTGGATTCTCTACAGCCAGAACGTCGAAATCGACGGCGTGAAGATCACGGCCGAGCACAACATTCCCAGCTCCGACGGCATCGACATTGAGTCGTCAAAGCATGTGCACGTCAATCACACCTACCTCGAGGACAACGACGACTGCATCTCCATCAAGTCCGGCAAGGATGCCGACGGCCTGCGCGTCAACCGGCCGGCGGAGGACATCCTCGTGGAGAACTCTCACTTTGCGTATGGCCAGGGCGGTGTGGCGATGGGTAGCGAGACTTCGGGCGGAATCCGAAACGTTACGGTGCTCAACTGCCTCTTCGACGACGGCAACTGGGCGCCCATCCGCTTCAAGTCGCAGCCCAGCCGCGGCGGGGTGGTAGAGAACATCACCTACAAGGACATCGTGATGCACCAGACGCGGGAGGCGTTCGAGATGAATCAGGAGTGGCGCATGGTGCCGCCGATCTTGCCGCCGTCGAATCCGCTGCCTGTGGTGCGCAATGTGCAGATCATCAATGTGTCGGGCGATGTGCAGTCTGTCGGAATTATTCATGGCCTGCCCGGCGCACCCATTCAAGGCATCATGTTTGAGAATTGCCACGTCACGGCGCAGCGCGGGTTCAAGCTCGACCATGCCCGCGATGTCGACCTCTCCGGTCTCACCATCGACGTGACACAAGGCGATCCGGTGATGAAATCCGACGTGCAGTAGCCGATATGAATAGAGTTTTCGGGGACCAGAGAACGGCTTCTGCCAGTGACTGAAGATGAGCACGTTGGGGCCGAAATCCGGCTTCGCACCGCCAGCCGCCAATGCCGGCGCGACCACACCGGCGAGGAGCCCCAGGGCAAGACTCCTCAGGCATCTCCCGGCAACCAACCTCTGGGACAGGCGGGCAGAGTTCGTGCGTGATCCCGTCGGCGTCACGTCGCATCTACCAGATATAGGTTCCCACGGATTCTGCGGGAAGGCCTGTCGTGAATGACTTGCCGTGGTAGCGCACGCCGAACGTTTTCGGGAAGTTGGCAGTATTCGATACCACCAACACAATCTTTCCGTCAGGAGTGAGAAAGGCCACATCTGACAGTTGCTCCATGGCAATCGACCCGATCCGCACGGATCCGGGTGGAACGAACTTCGAGAAGTGCGCGAGCGCGTAGTACGCCACATTGCGAGTAGCATGATCGCCATCCAGGGTGATCGCTCCCTGGCACATTGTGCATCCCCCGTTGTCGGTGTGCGGCCCGTACTTTGGATCCGCGGCGAGGTTCCAGAGAAGCACGTTGCGGCTCCAGTTTCGCGTCGCGCCGATCAGTACCCTCCTGACGGGCTCGGCGATATCGAACGGTCCATCACCGCTGGCACCCGTCACCGACTGCTCCGTCATGTATAGATTCTTGTTCGGATACTCATCATGCACCTTCGAAAGCGTGGAGACATCTCCGCCATACAGGTGAAAGGCGGTTCCATCGACATACTTCCCGGCACTGGGATCCGCCAGAATCGACAGAGGATACGACGGCACGTCGGGATTGTGATCGTACAAGAGTATCTTTGTCAGAATTCCCGCATGCTTGAACGCTGGTACGAGATACTCCGCGATGAATGCATCTTCCTGCGGAGCCAACATAGCCATGCTCGGCGTGTTCTTTGGATTCAATGGCTCGTTCTCTACCGTGATGGCGTCAATCCGGATGCCTTCGGCCTCCATGCCCTCGATGTATTTCACCAGGTAGTCAGCATAGGATCCGTAATATTCAGGTTTTAGGTATCCGCCCTTGGCCTTATCGTTCGTTTTCATCCAGGCCGGGGCGGACCAGGGAGAACCAAGAATCTTGATCTCCGGTTTGATTGCCAATATCTCCTTAAGCACGGGAATCACGTCCATTCCGTCAGGGGCGAGGCTGAACCGCGTCAACTTCTCATCTGTCTGACCTTCCACAACGTCATCATAGGAATACACGTGGTCGTTCATATCCGAGGAGCCGATGCTCACCCTCAGGTAGCTAACTCCGATACCGTTCCCCTTCGCAGTGAAGAGCTCTCTTAGTAAGGCGTCCCTCAGCGCGGGCTCCATCCGCATCAGAAGCTGCGCACTCCCGCCGGTCAGGGCAAAACCGAAACCATCGATGGACTGGAACTGCTGCATATCGTTGACATCGATGGTGGGAGTCACATTGCCAGTCGCAGAAAAATGTAATGGAACCTTCTGAGGAGCCAGCAACGCCGATCGGTCCGGAGTCGTCAACCAAGACATAGCGTCATAAGTCTCCTGGGCTCTTGATGAAATGGAAGGAAACATCAGAAAAGTGCTCAACAAAAGCGCGGCTAGTCTGGTATACATGAAATCTCCTGTGGTCGCGACGCGGTTTGCAAGATCTTAGCTACTCCAAGAGTCTGTGGCCTGCACCATCGTTACGATCCAGCCGGCTGAGCCTAGACTTCGATCAATTCTCAACGAACTTGAGGGTAGCCGAGGTGTTAAGGAGTGTTTCCCATGATCTCTCACGGGGCAATGAACCCTCTTGTGCTCTACTTCGAGTCGTGTTGATACACGCGGATATATCCACGAGCATCTGTTGGGGAAAGGGTTACCAACGGGGCCTTTTGTAGGGCCATGCGCTTGTTCGTGGTTGACATAGTTTTCCCTTCAGGAGTTTGAGGCGCTGGCCGATGTGTAGTGCCAGTTGGACTGTTAGTGTAGCGCGAACTTTCTTCCACACAACTCCGCAGCCAGACGTGCTGCCATGCAGCCGGATCCACTACTCACGGAAACGGCTTCACCATCGCTTGCGGAGGCGCGGTTCTATTCAAGGTGTCGAAGAGCGGTTGCGCAGGCTTCAGTTCCGGATTCTCCTGGGCGACCGAGACCGCGAGGATTCGGATTTTATCGTTGTCCGGCAGCACGAGTGTTCGTTCGTTTGGGTTGACATCCATCGAGTAAGCAAAGAGATAGGAATACTGGTACGGCTGATTAAGTCCATCCGCTGTGTGATGATGCGATGCGTACCAGGCCAGACCGGCGGGTTTGACGAAGCCGGCTTTGAGGCCGACATAATCCCCGGGGTAAGAGGGGATTGGGTCAGCCTTCTCGCGCTGCGCCATCTCCGGCGGAGGCCAGACCGCATGATTGGCGGAGATCGCCCAGTCGGTCTGCGGCAGATCCTTCCAGATGCGCGTATCCCACTGGCCGATGAATCCGCTCCAATTCTGAATCTCGAGACTTACGGCTCGGTCTGCGACGTGAAACGAGACAGTTTGATCTCCATCCGCGGACGCCGCAAGGACGTAGACGCGGTTGAAGCGGCCGCCGGGCAGGCGAATCGTCTGGCCTTTGGCGACGACTGCATTCGGGGAGCCTGTTTTTGCGGGCGCCAGGTTGAATTGAACGCCGTGGAAGTCGATGTGGTCCGGCAGCATTTCAGCGGGCATGGCGTTACCGTGGCCGTCGAATCCGCCGCCTACTGTCTTCGTATCGTCGTTGCTGGCAACCGCGAGGTCGTATTGCAGTGGTACCGGTTGAGACTGGATAGATTCAAGCTTTGTTGCGGAAGCGCCGAGGCGCAAGGCAAATGTGCGCGGCTGATATGGAGTAAAGGAAGTGGCGAGCACGCCGTCACGGATGCTGGCCGGACCGACGGGCTGCTCCTGCCCATTGACCTCGCGGGCGGCGACGACTGGACCGGCGAAGGAGACGCGCACGTCCGGCTGTGCTTTGCCATCGAGTTCGACCATGCGGACGACGATCTCGTCGCTGTCCTCCGCCTTCTTAAGAGCAAGGACGCGGATGCGCGAATTGTCAAGATGCAACAAGGAGAAGCTCTTGCCGAGCGCCCCGGGATGCTTTCCGGTCACGAAAGCTATGAGGGGATCGTTGAGCCGGTAGGCTTGCCAGTCTGTCTGGGCTGTACGCCAATCGCCTTCGTGTCCGGTAAGGCCGAAGAGGAGCTCGTGGTGGCCCCAGTCCTGATTTGCCTGATCGCTATAGTCTGGCGGATGGCCGTCGGCCGTAGGCTGCAATCCAGGCGAGCGCACCAGGGTAAGGCGAAGCGTGTTGTCGTTCGGCTTATCGGAGCCGTTCTTGCAGTCGGTGAGGATGGTGGTGCCGAAGGCGCCGCTGTTGTCCGTGAGATCGATCCATCGATGGGAGGCGACTTCGAACTGACGCGGCGCCGCATTGGGCCGCTGAATGGTTCCGACTTCCCAGTTATAGGTTGCATTCTGATTCGACGCCGCAAGCTGGATCGATGCTTTCAGGTTAGAGGCGAGGCCTCTCCAATCGATCGCGTTGCCAAACTCCACGCGATTGCCTGCATCGCCTGCCGAGAGGCTGATTGTCTGGGTAAATCTGGAGCCCTCGGTCTCGCGCGTGACCTCGATCGAGACACGCACGGGGCCATTTTCTACAATACGGATTTTGGCGGGGCCGCCGACGTAGGCGCGGGGCGGGGCCTCCACCTGGCCGAAGTCCATATTCCAGGCCGGCCACTGTGCGGGTGTATCCGTCGTAATGGCCAGACGAATTGGGCCGGAGAGCAAATTCTTATCCACGGACTTGTCATAGATGCTTGAGACGTCGCCATTCTGATCGAGACGGACGCGATAGCGGTTGTTCTCAAGCGATGATTCCGACACCTTGAGCGACGACTGAACTGACACAGTTTCAGCGGGCCGGATGTCATATACGGCATAGCCGACCGAGGGAACTTTCGCCAAAAAGAGAACCTTGCTGCCTTCGAGCTGGGATGGAACTTCGTGCCCTTCCTCGTCGAGAACACGCACGCCTCTCGGGTTGCCGGCGGTGAGGTCGACGCTCGCTTCAGCCACATCTTCGCGCTCTATATTGAGCGGGTTGAAGACAACGACGGGGACGCCTGCGGTTTGTGTGTCGAGGCCAGACGCGACACCTTCGGTTGCCGAGCTCAAAATACCGGCAAATTGGTTGGCCGCAATCAGGTCGTCGTTCCAGGCAAATTGATACGCGCGCGGTGTTGCGGTGCCAGCGGCAGTGTCGTGGAAGTGGCCGGCGAGGGAAAGAACCCAAGCGTCGGTAAGGCGCTGCTGAGGATAAGCGCCGGCTCCCAGCCATTCCGCTGCCAGCGAGGACTTTTCGGCGGCATCGGCAAGGAGTTCGTTCTTCAGGACCCAGCGCTTGTGATAGGCCTGGGATGTGAGTGAGCCGGCGGAATGATTGATCAGTTCGAGATCGCCCTTGTAGCTCGGCATAAGGCCTGTCATATCAGGCTTGATGTCGTTGAACATCTGGTCGGCAGCGGACTCGATGACATGGACGGGGCCTTCGCCGAGTTTCTGCATTGCTCCAGACGCGGGTGCGGGAAGACCAGGCGGTGGTGGCAGCGATATTTCACCATTGGTGACAGTGGCTTCGAGGATCCTCACAGTTTCTTCGTCCGTGGCTCCTCCGGTATCGCCTGTGCCGACATATTTGTAGTCCGCGAAGATGCCGGTGACTTTGCCGTCCAGATTGATCCGGTCGACCCAGTTCGTATCTCTGGAACGCAGGAAGGCTGTCTTCTGCTCCGGCGTCATCTGTGCTTCCTGCTGCGGAGTCAGTTGCCGCGGCGCCTGGCTGAGATCGCTTTGAACCCTGCTGCCGTACCCGCCGGGATTCAATGCGGCGATCACGGTTTTTCCGTCGGGGCCGATCCAAAGGCCAACGTTGAATGGAATTCCAGCGGGAGTCTGCTCCGGAGAATCAGGACCGCCGACCAGCGGGGCCGGCTGCCAGCCGGAGTTGAGCTTCTGCGTGGAAAATCCTTTTATACCTGCGTGGGCCAGGATGGTGGGCAACGAAGCCGGGAAGCCAAAGCAGTCGGGCAGCATGAACTCGGTGCTGGCTTTGCCGAGATCCTTTCGGAAGTATTCATTGCCGTATAGAAACTGGCGAAACAGTCCCTCGGCGCTGGGAAGGTTGACGTCGCCCTCTTCGACGGACGAGCCGGCCGGGAACCAGTTGCCCTTTGCGGCGTACTGCTGCAACCGGGCGTAATCGTCGGGGTAGTATTCCTTCATCAGGCGATAACGGTTGGAGCCTGTCCAGTTGAAGACATAGTGTGGGTATTTGTCGATGTAATCGAAGTTCACGCGCATGGTCTTCAGCAGGAATTCGCTGATGGACTGTTGGAAGTTCCAGCGCCATTGCGTGTCGAGATGCGCATATGGAACGACATACAGTGTCGGCGTCTTAGCGATGTCCGGCGCCAACATCGTCTGGGCATGGACCGCACCGGCCAGACATACCACGCCAAGCGTAGCCCAGACCGCTGCAGGCCGGAGACCGTGGGGAAGGACTCTTCTCTTCGCCAATGACAAACGCATCAAGCAAATCAACCGCATGGTCAGCACCCTTCATTCCACATGACCGACATAATCGGGTCCGTTCACCTGAACCAGAAATCCATCTGGATCATTGAACTTGAAAGATTCCTGTGAAGTACCTGAAAACTTCAAATTGAACTCCGTCAACTTAGCGCGGATTGTATCGGCGTTGAAGTTCGCAATCCCGAAGTCATAGTGATTGACGGAAGCGGACCGATTATCGCCTTGCTCAATGCCGAAGAAGGATTTTCCTACACCCAGGATAAGTGTCGTTGCCGACTGCTGCCGAAGCGGCATTCCAAAGAACTCCTGATAGAACTTGGACGTGCGGTGAAGGTCAGGAACCTTCACGGTGACATGGTTCACACTGACAGCACGGAAGCCCGCCGACGCCGGTGGAGCTGCGAGTGCGCCCGGGGCCGCCAACGAGCTAGCGGCCAGGGTCGCGAGGGAAACAACGAATTGGCGGCGAGTCAGCTTGCCGCGCTCCAGGTCAGTCAGCAGTCTTTCGATTGTTTCGATCATGAGGCTCTCTCTCTTCACCTGAATTGTGACTGCTATGCCCGACCTCTGTCCGGGTTATCTCATTTAGCAGCCCGTGGTTAAAGTCGGCGGTTGATGCAGCACAAGACTGGATTCAAAGCGTCTAACGAGTATGGCGATGGGCAGGCGGGAAGATCAGCAAACGCAGGAGCTTTTGTGGATTGCGCACACG